>Ga0111538_10004662_pt1 | contig 18970 bp, 17 predicted proteins | sample SoiMethybrSBSTD1_FD_79669 | JGI IMG/M metagenome (GOLD analysis project Ga0111538, IMG submission 79669) | Bulk soil microbial communities from a Populus tree surrounding site in Tennessee, USA - Soil MetaG P. TD hybrid SBSTD1 (version 2)... | ecosystem: Environmental > Terrestrial > Soil >...
GTGATCTGCATTCCGAATTTTGATTTTCTATTGTTTATTTCTTTGCATTCTTACAGTGCAATTATTTTCGCAGGCGCTATGAGAAAAGTTCACCATAAACATTGATAAGACGGGAATGCGATAACAGGTTGGCAATTGCGTCCTTGTTCTGAGCGCTGGATTTATGCGATAAAATTGAATTCATTTCCCTCCAGTCGCTGGTTACGACCCCATGCTTTTTTAAGTCCTGAGCTGAAATATTCCGTTCATTCATAAAAACCGGTTTCCCCAAATACAGCATCATGAGCACATTTCCATACCCCTGTGGTCTGATGCTATTCATAACAAATGCATCAGCGCTATACAACAAATTCAAATATTCGTCGAAGTCCATGAACTTGTCAACAAAGGTCACAGTTCCGTTTGAATAACTGGCAAGCTTTCTCTTGAGGAAAGTAATATATCCTTTATCTCCATATGAAACTGGAATACACAGGTCTGCTTTGATGCCGTGCTTTTCAATGTAGTCGATCACGTCCAAATGATTGTTTGTAGGATATCCTGAGTTGCCGACCATGATTAGCGGTACGTCCTTGTTTATTATTCTACTTTCTGCTGATCTCTCGTCAAGTTTTTGGTAGGGTATCTGATTTTCGTAAAAGAAAAATTTATGCCTTGCCCGCAACGAAGGAATATTCGATTTTGCATAAGCATACTCCGTTGTCATCCAGGTTAGTACGTTGTCTATTTTTGCGTATGCCTTATCTTTAAATCGCGAGTTGGTCGCCCAGACTTTCAATAAATAGAGCCATTCGCTAAGTGGTTTTCCCTGTGATGAATATTGTTGTTTTGTAATAGTGTCATAGAAATCCGTTTTAATGCCGGGAAGGTTATACAAGTCTGCGCCCCAGACCATCCAGTTCAACTGTCTGAAGGAATTCCTTGCTACCCAACGGTACATCAGCGGAGAAAAAAGGTGAATAAAAACCGCCTCGTATTGCATGGTGTCGCCACAGATCGACTTAAATCTGGAAGAGTATAACGGAGCATGCGGAAGGGTTCTTTCCACATACTTCAGTTCTTTTTTTGACGCTACGATAAGTCTGTTCTGAGACAATATGCCGAGTTCGCGAAGATTTGCGGAAAACGTGTTAATAAACTTACTATCCGGAACGATATGCAGATTCATGATCAGCGATTAACTCACACAGGTTCGCATTTGGTACCAGTCACGTTATGCTTATTCATAGCCTGCATGATCCATTAGGATTTAATTATTCTGGACGCGAAGGATGATCCGGAAGATCATATCAATTTCTTCAACTGTAAGGGTATCAAAAAGTGGAAGGCACAGGACGCGTTTTGATATATCATCACTAACCTTACGCCTCGAACGAGGATGAACATATGGCAGATCCTCAAGCGAAGGAAAAAAGTAACGACGTGGATGGATCCAATTTTGGTTTAACGTCTCCTGGACGGCAAGCAAGAGTTTTTCTGAATTAAAAATGAGTGGATAATACGCGTAGTTGTACTCAATATGGTCTGCTATTTTTGGCTTAACACCCTGAAATGTTTTCAGGAAACGATCATAGTGATCCGATAAATCTTTACGTGTTGCAATGATTTGATCCACATACTTAAGATTTACAAGTCCCATCGCCGCATGCAATTCAGAATTCTTTCCATTGATACCCAGTTCGGCAAATCTTTCAGGGCCGTCATGTCCAAAGTTTCGCAGGTACGCCATCTTCTTCAGGAGGTCGGGGTCTTTTGTACGACTGCGCCACCTTCGACTGTATGAAACAACTTGGTAGCATGAAAGCTGCAAGTGCTGATGTCGCCAAACTCAAAAATGGATCGACCCTTGACTTTCACACCGAACGCATGCGCCCCATCGTAGATCACTTTTAGTTTGTTTGCCCGGGCTATTTTATCAATGGCCTCGACATCACAGGGATTTCCATAGACGTGGGTGGCCAGGATCGCCACCGTGTCTGAAGTAATAACTTCTTCAATTTTCTTAGGGTCAATGTTACAGGTCTCTTGATCGATATCTGTGAACACAGGCTCGCATCCTTCCCACACAATACTGCTTGTAGTTGCAACATATGAAAACGGTGTGGTGATGATCTTTCCCTTCAATCCCAGGGCTTTGATGGCTAGTTGAAGAGCGATTGTTCCATTGGTCACATATAACATGTGCTTCAAGTTCAGGAATTCTTTAAGCTTCAACTCAAGCTCGTTTACCAGTGGTCCATTGTTGGTAAGCCAATTACGTTTCCAGATATCTTTGAGATACTGTTCGTACTCCTCGATCGGTGGTAGAAAAGGTTTCGTGACCGGAATCATTTATTTCCTGTGCAAAGTAAGACTATTCGATGGCAATGTTAAGAATTTCCCGTTTTAGCTTCCTTGGAATTGAAAGGATTTATGAGAGCTATTTCATCTTTATAAGCCCACCAAAGCAAACCCACACAACTTAGCATATATAGGAGATGGGCGACATCTGGATACAGTAGCCCTAAAGTGGGCTCGAGAATCACTATTAATGTAAGCAATATCGCGGGAATGACGATTATTTTAAAGACGTTGAACTGGAACTCAAATACATTTTGAAGATTAAACCGCACAAGCAACAGTTCAACAATAGCGCTAATCGCGGAAGCAAGGATGACACCATAAATGTTCATAATTCCAACCAGTACAAGCATTATTGTTATTTTCAGAAGTGAAACAATAAGGTAGATAACCGGCAACGGCTTGGTGTACTTTAGAATTCCGTAAGGAACTGTAAAAAACAGGCGAGCACTTCGAAAAAGATACATGATGCCGAGATATGGAATATAACGGACAGCTTCGTGGTAATCGGCCTTCTTAACGAAAAGCTCAATGGCCCAAGGCAAGACGAGCACGCTTCCACAGACCAAGAGCATGACCACCGCGATAAGTCCATGATAGTAACGATTGATCCCGGGGGTCGAGCCTTTGTTTGTCTGAGCCATCACGGCACTCACGACCTTTGGGTAAAAGGAACTATGTAGGCTATTCATGAGCAGTTCGACCGGAATAAGACATTTGAGGGCAAAATCGTAAACACCAACATCTGACAACGTGATAAAAAAGATCATCAGTACCCTATCGAACTGATTAATGACCCATTGCTGAAGCTGATAGATGAAATTGTAAGTGTTGAATCCAATTGATGTTTTCAACCATTCGAAGTCCCAGTGTACACCAAATTCTCTGAAAATCCTTGACAATGCCCAAGCAGCCGGAATAATTGATCCAAGAAGTCTTCCAAAGATCGGCCCGGCCAGGGAATTAGGATACATCTCAAACCCGATAATGATGAATATTGCAACGATCGAGAACGAAACAATATTCGACCAGAGGAATGTTTCCGGCTTCTCTCGGCTTTGGAGTAACGAACTATGCACGCGAAACAATGCCTGAAAAACCCCAGACCCAACGGATGCAAGTCCATAAGGATAAAGTGAAATATTCATATTAGGAAACGCGACGGCAAAAAGCAAACCACCAGTGATCGAAAGTATTAACGCCGTAGCCAGGCTTAGCAGGATCATAAATATGAATGCAGAACTTACGAACACCTTGAGCTTGTGCTTATCGTCTTTCAACTCATGATAGTGGATGTAAATTGAAGTGTCAAAACTGAATGTGACAACAATTTGTACAAGGAGCGTAAATACCATGTAAACTGCCAAGGCCCCGTAAGCCGCGGTGCTCAGGTTGTGAATGTACAACGGGAGTAAAATGAGGGCGCTGGCCATTGGCAGCATTCCTGCCAGCGTATAGATGAGTGAATTTTTTAAGAAGCTTTTGCTTACCAAAACTTGTATATTTCTAAGATACAAAAAAATTATAACGCTTGAATGTTTAACTACAATAGTTCTGTCAGTCTTCTTGTGATTTCTTTGCGCGAATATTTTGTATCGGCATGTGATTTGAAATCGGTCTCTCCTTTTTTCCATTCCTCGTAAAGTGCCAACAACGTTGCCTTTATCCTTCCATGATGGATTTCTTCTAACATCACGCCAGCTCCTGTTTCTTTTAGTACGGCGGCGGCATCACCATGCTCAGGACCCGTTCCGAATATCGGAAGGCCTGTTGCGAGGTATTCAAACAGTTTACCAGGCATGTAACCTTCGGCGTCCTTATAACCCGTAAGGACAATCAACAACAGAGACGATTTACCATACATATTGAGCAACTCCCTATGCGACACAGCTGCCGTGAAAGTAGTGAATGATGACATGCCCGAGGAAGCTTCAACGAATGCACGGAACTCTGGATGGACCTCACCCACAAAATCAACCTGCACATCCCGACCAAAATCCGCATGCTCTTTAGCCAAATCCTCGATCGCCGCCATAAATGGCCGTGGATTGCATTTTTCGTTCACCGTTCCTACATGCCGAACAACAAATTTTGTCATCCGTTGCAAATGCAACGACTCAAAATCCTCTGGATCATAGCCATTGGACAACAGCACAACTTTCCGGCCAGACAGCGCTTCAAATCTTCGAACATAGAACGGCGTGATCGTGACTATTGCACTAGCGCGCTTCAGAACATTGGCTTCCATTCTGGCATGAATACCTCTTGCAATTTTTCCCACGGACAGGCTATCCAGAAGTCCCCATTCGCTCCATGGATCTCTGAAGTCGGCTATCCATTTCAACGATGGGTTATTCTTCTTCAGACGGAAGCCGATGAGGTGGATGCTGTGTGGTGGTCCGGTCGTGATGATAGTTCTAATGTGATTGTCTCTTAGAAAATCATTGAGGAATTTAACGGATGGCCTAACCCAAAAAACGCGCGGATCCGGAATAATGAGATTGCCCCGTATCCATGTAGTTAGCTTTTGAAAAAAAGACTTCTCTTTTCCGTATGGCAGCGTCGCTTGTCCCTGTGATTTCTTTTCACCTACGGCCGATGATACTCTAGAGAAAGCACCGTACGGTTCCCATATCGGAAATTTTATGACCTCAGCTTCGGGAGGCACGTCTTTCAACAAGGATTCATCCCTGACCGCGAAAGAAGGGTTTTCAGGAGTAAAGACGTATGGTGTCCATCCAAAGCTAGGAAGGTATTTGACGAATTTCAACCACCGTTGAACTCCGCTGCCTCCGCTCGGTGGCCAGTAGTAGGCAATGATCAACACCTTTTTCCCCATGTGCTACTTTATGTATTCAATGTTTTCACTTCTCATTGACAATCATCTGAATGATTCCATCGATATTATTAGGATCTGTCCAATTAATGTCACGATCGCGTTGAAACCATGTCAATTGCCTCTTTGCGTACCGCCGTGAATTTCGCTTTAATAACCGTATAGCTTCTTCGCGGTCATATTTTCCATCGATATAATCAAAGATCTCCTGGTATCCCACTGTTTGAAGGGCATTAATATGTCTGAACTTGTACAATGATTCCGCTTCGGCGAACAACCCATGCGAAATCATGTCATCCATCCTGCGATCAATTCGCTCATACAACAACTCACGGGGAAGCGTTAGTCCGATCTTTACAATCGAGAAGGGATGATCTAATTTGGTGTTCTTCTGAAATGAACGGATTGATTTACCGGTGCCTTCAATCACTTCCAACGCGCGCATAAGTCTTTGTGGATTTTGATTGTCTATTTCGCGGTAGCATTCCGGATCGAGCGTTCTCATCTTATCCTGCAGCACCTTGATGCCGTGTTGCTCGTATTCATTCATGAGTTTTTCACGAATGTCTTCCGGGATATCGGGTATGTCGTCAAACCCCTCACAAACGGCTTTCACATACATCCCAGATCCGCCACACAAAATGAGTTGATCTCGTTGAACAAAAAGTTTTTCAATCAAAATTAAAGCATCTCTTCCGTATTGGGCAGCGTCATAAGGTTCGCGTATTGAATGACTGTTGATGAAATGATGTCTAACCATCTGCAATTCAGCCGGCAACGGTTTTGCCGTGCCGATCTCAAGTTCTTTGAAGAGTTGTCGCGAGTCAGCGGAAATAATTTCAGTTCCAAAATGTCGTGCAAGGGTGATTGCCACCAGCGTTTTACCTACCGCGGTAGGCCCAACAAGTACGATTAACTTTTTTTGATGCATTTTCCTGCGAGGCAAGTTAACAGGGAAGAAGCAAAGTGAGAAAAATCCTTCCGTACGAGGCGTAGACGGTCAAGTTGATATCCTTCCTACATTTCGGACTATTTCTTATCTTTCGGCCGAAAACCACTAACAATAATGATTAAGTACACCAATCAGTTCTTAACCAAGCTGGAGGATATGATCGCTGAATCTGACTATACCCTTAGGTACGAAAAGGGGAATTTTAAGTCTGGATACTGCGTACTCAAGGATCAGAAGATTATCATTGTCAATAAATTCTATACCACGGAAGGCAAAATCAACGCCTTGCTGGAAATTCTAAAAAGCATCGTGCTGGACGGCTCGCGATTCACAGAGAAAAGCCAAAAACTCTACGAGGAGCTCCATCAACAATCTGAAGCAGCTTGAAAGTAACTTTTCTCGGCAGCGGAACCTCTCAAGGGGTGCCGGTAATCGGCTGCTCTTGTGAGGTTTGCGGATCACTTGACTATCGCGATAAAAGACTAAGATCATCCATTCGGGTTGAAGTAGCCGGCCAAAGTTTTATTATTGACACAGGTCCGGATTTCCGCCAGCAAATGCTACGCGAAAACATACGTCGCGTGGATGCAGTCGTCTTTACCCATGCCCATCGCGACCACACAGCAGGCCTGGATGATGTCAGGGCTTATAACTTTCTGCAGGAAATGGATATGCCAATTTATGGCACTGACCAAACCCTCGATCAACTGAGGATCGAGTACGCGTATGCTTTCGACAAAGATGCTTATCCGGGGATACCACGTCTTCAGATGAACGAGATCGACGAAAAACCATTCAGCATCAACGGTGTCAATATTGTTCCATTGCCTGTTTTGCACCTAAGGATGCCTGTGATGGGATTTCGATTTGAAAATTTCTCGTACATCACAGATGCAAACTTCATACCCGACAGCACAATTGATAGACTCGTCGGGACCGAGGTATTGGTGTTAAATGCACTGCAGGTCGCACCTCACGTTTCACACTTTAACCTCGACGAAGCAATCAAAATGGTTGACCGGATTCGCCCTGGCAAGACTTATTTTACGCACATCAGTCATAAGCTTGGCCTCCACTCGACGATAGAAAAGGATCTTCCTCCCAATACTCTCCTCGCGTACGACGGACTTGAATTTTCAATGTGAAGCCTTCGCCGGGTTAGTCCCTGCTCGTAAGACGACCATGATTAGTTGAAAATATATCCGCTAAATTCGCTCCGGATAGCAATACGTGCACAACAATTACTTCTTCCTTCGAAAATTTACTCCATTGATTGAATCATCCTTCAATGGGTCCGTAGTCTCTGAGTGTTTCAGTCAGAGCAAAGACGAGCTTGTAGTTCGATTCGAAACAACAGGCGAACCGTTGTTTATCAGAGCTGTATTGGCACCATCGTTTTCATGCCTTTCGTTCCCTGATATTTTTCACAGAGCCCGCAGGAACAGTATTAGCCTCTTCGAAGAAATAATAGGGACACGCGTCACCGGGATCCATCAATTCAATAACGAAAGGAGTTTTGCCATCGAGCTGACCGACAGTCATTCGCTGCTATTCAAGATGCATGGAAATCGCTCCAACTGCATTCTATTTAAGGGTGATGTGGTCACGGGTTTATTCAATCAAAGGATCGAGTCTGATTTTAGTCTCCATCTCTCTACACTCGACAGGCAAATCGACTGGTCGTTAGAAGCATTTCTAAAGAACAGACACAGACTCGAAGCACACTATTTCACTTTTGGCAAGCTGATATGGAAATATTTGAAAGACCATAGTTTTGATGAGCAAACTCCCGAAGAGCAGTGGTCTGCTATTCAAAACGTCCTGAAATTGCTGGATGCGCCGCGGTACTATATTATTGAGCACGAAAAGATCACTTTATCACTTCTTCCTTTTCCTACGATCCTAAAAGAATTCACAGCGCCTCTTGAGGCTCTCAATCATTTTTATGCTGCGTACTCGCAGGAGCAGGCCTTGTTAGCTGAGAAAAACTCAACGTTGAGTAGATTGAAGAATAACCTTCGCGACAGTGAAAATTACTTTAATAAATCTACCCAGCGTCTGCAGTCATTGCAGGGGTCCAATAATTACAAGATCTGGGCGGATCTGATCATGGCCAACCTGCATGCTATTGGAGAAAAAACGAATAAAGTAACGCTCCAGAATTTTTATGATGAGAACCGTCCAATCGACATTCCTCTCAAGGAAGCGCTAAGTCCTCAGAAAAACGCCGAGGTATATTATTCGAAGGCAAAGAAGCAGCAAATGGAGGTTGCTATGCTGCAGCAGGGTTTATCTAAAAAAGAACGGGAAATAGAAGTACTAAGAAAGCAACTGCAAGACCTGCAAACCATAAGTGACCTCAAGACGTTGCGGGCATTTACTTCCACGTCTGGCTTAATGGAAAAGGCCCAAACTGAGGAACGATTGCCTTTTCACGAGTTCGAATTCAATGGCTTCAGGATACTGGTTGGAAAAAACGCAAAGAGCAACGATATACTTACGCTGCGATATGCGTTCAAAGACGACCTGTGGCTACACGCAAAGGATGTTGCGGGTTCGCATGTCCTTATCAAGCATCAGGCTGGAAAAAAGATAGGCAAAGACGTTATTGAACGTGCCGCGCAACTGGCGGCCTATTATTCCAAAAGAAAAAATGAAACGCTATGTCCGGTGACGGTTACTCCCAGGAAATTCGTCCGCAAGCGTAAAGGTGATCCGGCGGGTATGGTGGTGGTGGAAAAGGAAGACACGATTCTGGTTGAACCGAAGGCTTGGCCACCTAACCAGGTACCTAGGTAGCTAGGGAGCTGGGGACCTTCTCCTAATCTCCTTCTCTCCCTACTTAACGATATTTATCTTTAGAGTATTGGTTCGTGCTTTTTCATGAATAGGCATACTTGCCATAACTATAAATATATCACCCGATTTTACATGGCCCTCGCTCTTCAATGTTGCCTCCACATCGGCGATGGTCTCATCAGTAGAGTTTGTCTTGTTATAAAGGTATGCTTGAGAACCCCAAACAAGGTTCATCTTATTCAGAAGCGCTTTGTTGCTTGTAAACACAAATATGTTCGCGTTGGGCCTATATGCTGAGGACTGGTAAGCGGTATAACCAGACTGGCTCATCCCCACGATCGCTTTGGCACCTATATCTTTCGCCAGCTTACAAGCTGCCAGCACGAAATTATCATGGATGTAGGTAGGCGACTTTTTATCGACCTCACGGAACCTGAAGTAAATAGACGGATTCTTCTCAACCGAAGCAATCGTCCGCACCATGCTTCGAATCACTTCCAGTGGATATTTACCCGATGCAGTTTCTGCAGAAAGCATTAGAGCATCGGCACCATCCATCACGGCATTGGCAACGTCGTTGGTTTCAGCTCGTGTAGGGCGAGGGTTCTCAATCATACTTTCCATCATCTGTGTGGCAACGATAACCGGTTTTCCGGCTTTGTTACATTTCTCTACCAACATCTTTTGAACCATTGGAACTTCCTCCATCCAAATTTCCACCCCCAGATCACCGCGGGCGACCATAACGCCATCTGTAGCCGCGATGATATCATCGATGTTACTAAGGGCTTCGGGTTTTTCGATTTTTGCAACGATTCTTGCTGACGATTTATGCTCATCAACTATTTTTCTTATTGAGGCAATATCGTCGGCCCGACGAACAAACGACAATGCGATCCAGTCGACATCGTTTACGAGTCCAAATTCCAGATCTTTCAAATCCTTCTCGGTCAGCGATGGTGCCGACACTCTTGTAAATGGAAGATTGATTCCTTTTCTCGATTTCAGCGAACCGCCGTATACTACTTCCGTGACAACATCTACGTCCCTGATTTCTGTGACTTTCAATTCCAGCTTACCGTCGTCGATAAGGATCATGTCACCAATCTTCACATCCTTAGGGAGGGTCTTATAGGAAGTACTTACAATTTCTCTATTGCCAAGTAGTTCACGCGTAGTTATGATCAATTCCTGTCCTCTTTCGATCACAACGTCAGGTTGCATTTCATTTACGCGAATCTTGGGTCCTTGGAGATCCTGCAACAAACATATCTTTGTACCGAGCTCTTCATTAAGCTCGCGCACATTGGTAATTACTTTCAAATGATCTTCATGTGTACCATGTGAGAAGTTGAGTCGAAACACGTCCACACCCTCCTTAATAAGTGCGCGAAGCATTTCCTTAGTGTTTGATGCAGGGCCTACTGTGGCAACAATTTTCGTTTTGTTAAACGATACTTTTTCTAGCATAGGGTTATAGGTATATCAGATTCAATTTGTGTTGACAATAGCAACGCATAGCAAGTTAAAAGATAAAATTAGACTTTGATTTAAGTCCTTCTAAAGGAATGATTGCAGCGAGTTGGATTGAAGCGATAGATTTAATCGAGTGTATTAACTCTTGATGCGACTGCTGCTCTCCCATATCGGTCAAAATTATAAAATCGTAGTGAGGAAACTCAGGGATTAAGTAATACTTTCCACCGTCGCTGTCGGCGGGCCTGTTTTTGAACATTTTCAAACGATTGAATTGAGTCTGATAGTCGTAAAAAGAAAAGGACTTTTCCTCGTTATTCTTAAAGCCCACGACCAGATCAGGCTGCTTAATCAAGTGAATCCCCAGCGCTTGATTCAGTTCCCATGCAAGCTTATATCCTTTCGCCGAGGAGATGAGCCCGACCAATTCAAAATCAAATTCATAGTTGATTACTAGTTTACTTTTCTTCATTTCTGCATAGAATAGGCAGCTTTTACCGTCATTTCGCAAGATCAAAAAAGTTTGACAATATTGCCGCAAATCTCTTTCTTTGCACAGATTTTAAAATCACTAAACCGTAAAAACATGTCTGAAATTGCACAAAAAGTAAAACAGATCATCATCGAGAAACTTGGTGTTGAAGAATCTGAAGTTACTCCTGAAGCGAGCTTCACCAACGACCTTGGCGCCGACTCTCTTGACACCGTTGAGCTCATTATGGAGTTCGAAAAGGAATTTAATATCTCTATCCCAGACGATCAGGCCGAGAACATTTCAACTGTTGGCCAGGCAATTTCCTACCTGGAGCAAAACGTGAAGAAGTAGTTGATTACTGCCATTTTACAAACACACCCTTTCAAACATGACATTGAAGCGAGTAGTCGTTACCGGACTAGGTGCACTTACCCCCATTGGCAACACGTTGCAGGAATTTTGGGAGGGCTTGAAGTCCGGCAAAAGCGGAGCTGCTCCGATAACGCGTTTCGATGCTAGGCTCTTTAAGACAAAGTTCGCTTGTGAGATAAAAAACTTCGACATAGGCAACTTCATGGACCGCAAGGAGGCACGCAAAATGGATCCCTTTGCCCAGTATGCCATGGTTGCTGCCGATGAGGCTATAAAAGATTCAAACCTCCCGTTAGCTGAACTAGACCCGGATAGAGTTGGAGTGATCTGGGGATCAGGTATCGGGGGGTTACTAACCTTTCAGGAAGAAGTAAAGTCATACGCAAGAGGCGACGGCACTCCTCGATTCAATCCCTTCTTTATTCCTAAGATGATACCCGACCTTAGTGCCGGGCATATTTCAATCAAGTATGGCTTCCGTGGACCTAACTTCGTAACGGTTTCGGCGTGCGCATCATCCACTAACGCAATTTACGATGCATTCACCTACCTAAGGCTTGGTAAAGCAGACATCATCGTTTCCGGTGGATCAGAAGCAGCGGTTTGTGAAGCCGGCGTCGGCGGATTTAATGCGATGAAAGCCCTTTCTGAAAGGAATGATTCTCCCGAAACAGCATCGCGACCTTATGATAAGGAACGAGATGGATTTGTCCTGGGTGAAGGTGCAGGAGCCTTGATCCTCGAAGAATACGAACATGCAAAGAAAAGAGGTGCAAAGATCTACGGTGAGGTCCTGGGCGGTGGAATGTCTGCGGATGCATACCACATCACCGCTCCACATCCTGAAGGTGCAGGTATCACTAAAGTAATGTTTAATGCACTAGAAGATGCCAACATCAGCGCTGCCGAAGTTGATTATGTAAACACACATGGCACGTCAACTCCACTTGGTGACATCGGTGAAATCAGGGCCATACAAAAAGTTTTCGGCGATCATGCATATAAAATGAACATTAGCTCAACGAAGTCGATGACAGGTCATTTGTTGGGCGCAGCCGGAGCAATCGAAAGCATCGCTTGTCTTCTGGCAATCAACCAATCTATCGTTCCACCGACGATAAATCACTTCAATGACGATCCTAATCTAGAGCCTGGGCTTAACCTTACCTTCCTCAAAGCGCAAAAGCGCGAAGTAAACATTGCCCTGAGCAATACCTTTGGATTCGGTGGTCACAATTTCTCCATCATATTCAAGAAGGCTTCCTGATAATTATCGAGAGCTTTCGAATGCTCAAACAATTCCTATAGTTTAACGATTGTAGTTATTTGTTAACTTAGCAGCTGATTACTTTCAATTTGAACTACGCTTGGTTTGGAAGATTCTAAAAATTCCGAAAGGAAAAACTAAAACAGACAAAATTCTGGTTGCGGCTATTCAAAATATAGCCGGCTTTACACCATCCAATCTTGAATTGTATCGGCTCGCCACAGTTCACAGCTCAATTGCAAAGGAAAATGGAAGCGGATATAAAGAATCAAACGAAAGGCTGGAGTATCTAGGAGATGCTATCCTTGGTGCTGCCGTAGCTGATTTCCTGTTCAAGAAATTCCCTTTCAAGCCTGAAGGTTTTCTCACTGAAATCAGGTCGCGTATAGTTAACCGTGAAGCGCTTAACCTGCTGGCAAGGAAGATCGGCGTGGCCAATATCGTTCAGTTCGATCAGAAAAATGCTCACCTTCAACAAGTCATCCTTGGAAACACACTTGAAGCAATCGTTGGAGCCATATATCTTGATAAGGGTTATATACGAACAAAAAAGTTCGTCATAGACAAGCTTATAAATCCAAATTATAACGTCGATGATCTTGTCAATTCCGACTCTAATTTTAAGAGTAAGATCATTGAATGGGCGCAACGCGAGGGTAAAGATGTTCGTTTCGAAATACTAAATGTAAAGAAAGGACGCAATCACAAAGAATTTACTGCACAAGTCATGGTCGATAATGAGGCCAAAGGAACTGGCTATGGAAATAGCAAGAAAAAGGCCGAACAGGACGCTGCTTTTAAAACTTGTGAGATGTTGAATTTGTTAAGCAATTAGAATTAGTTATGAGTTATGAGTTGGTGTGTGAGTGAGCATGGGTGTGGTTACTGATTTTGCTTACGGTAATTCATTAATGGGTCACACACCCAGACTTGCGCCCATGCCTAACTCATAACTCTTAACTTATAACTCATAACTCTGCCGCGAATACTGTGAGAAAACTAAAAATTGGAGGAGCAACGGTAAACCAGATCCCCTTCGACTGGAAGAATAATACCAATAACATACTTGATGCGATACAGGATGCGGCAAGGCAGAAAATAGCCATCTTGTGCTTGCCCGAGTTGTGTGTTACTGGATACGGCTGCGAAGACACTTTCCTAAGCGACTGGGTACCCGAGCGAGCCTGGGAGGAAGTCATAAAAATAAGGCCTCATTGCCAAAACATAACTGTTGCAATAGGGCTACCGGTACGGATTGAAGGTATAACCTACAACGGATCTTGTGTAATTCATGACAGGAAGATACTAGGCATAACCCTGAAACAAAACCTTGCGCGCGATGGCGTACACTATGAACCTCGTTGGTTCGACGCCTGGCCCGCAAACGTCGTTAGAGAAGTTATTCGTGGAGATGAACGTGTTAGTGTTGGCGATATTATCTACGAGGTGGACGGAATACGTTTCGGTTTTGAGATCTGCGAAGATGCATGGCGCAAAGACCACCGGCCTGGTTACAGGCTTTGTGAGCGCGGCGTTGACCTCATTCTCAATCCAAGCGCCAGCCATTATGCAATCCTCAAAAGCCTACTTCGCGAACAAGAAGTCGTAGAAGATGGATCGAGGGAATTCAAATGCGTATACGTTTTCGCAAATTTGTTGGGCAATGAAGCCGGACGAATAATCTATGATGGAGATATTATAATTGGTCAGCATGGACACCTGATCGCCGTTAATAAGAGATTTTCATTCCGTAACTTCAACGTGCTTGGTACCGAAGTAAACTTTGACGATCCAACACAATCACAGATCCAGGCATCGACAGACATTAAAGAAAAACATGAAGAGTTGGCGCAAGCGGTATCGCTCGGACTCTTTGATTACTTAAGAAAAAGTAAAGCGGGAGGTTTTGTGTTATCACTTAGTGGTGGCGCTGACTCCTCATCTTGTGCGGTGATGGTGGCTGAAATGGTGAAGCGCGCGTCATCAGAATTGGGATGGAAAGCTTTCAATGCTGCCGTTGGAATCGAGTCCTCGACTAATAACTGGAAAGCGGCTGTAGGGCAACTGTTGACTTGTGCTTATCAGGGCACTAAGAATTCCTCAACTGAGACGCTAAACGCCGCGCGCGAGCTGGCGAGTTCGATCGGAGCTGAATTCCATCATTGGACAATCGATGATGAAGTGACCTCCTATACTCAAAAGATCGAGAAGGCTATTGGCCGCCAGTTACAGTGGAATTCAGATGACGTCACTCTCCAGAACATACAAGCCAGGACACGCTCTCCTATTATCTGGATGCTTGCGAACATAAAACGGGCTGTTTTACTCACAACATCTAACCGAAACGAAGGTGATGTGGGCTATGCTACAATGGATGGAGATACCAGCGGGAGTTTTGCACCGATTGCAGGTCTTAGCAAACCATTCCTCTTGGAATGGCTTAAATGGGCAGAGATTGCCCTGCAGCACACCGGACTAAAATATACGAATAACCTTCAGCCTACTGCAGAGCTGCGGCCGTCATCCATGAACCAGACCGATGAATCTGACCTGATGCCCTACCCTGTTTTGTTGGACATAGAAAAGCACGCGATCGTGAACCGCAAGTCGCCAGTTGAAGTATTCAATGCGATGAAGAACGACTTCGAGCCGAAAGCGCTAAAGGGCTACATCAGGAAGTTTTTCAGGTTATGGGCTGCTAATCAATGGAAACGGGAACGCCTGGCTCCCTCGCTACACCTCGACGACTGGAATGTCGATCCACGCACCTGGTGTCGGTTTCCAATTCTTTCTTCAGGTTATATAGAGGAGTTAACCGAGCTAGATAAGCTTTGAATGGCCCAAATTTTGGCGATACCCCGTGGAAATCCTTGATTTACTGGAATTTTAAGACAATTACGAATTGTGCAGAGACGGACGATATACCCCCTTTGCCAATTCTCAATTGTAATTATATTTGCCGCTTATGACAATACTGAACTATATAATTTGGAACAAAAGTCCCGAAATCTATTCCATTGGAACATTTGCACTACGTTGGTACGGGCTTTTTTTCGCTCTGGGCTTCCTGATCAGTCAACAGATCCTTTACTACATCTATAAAAAGGAGGGCAAACCTGAGAAGGATGTTGACACCCTTACAATATATATGGTCATAGCAACCATCATTGGCGCGCGACTAGGACATGTCATTTTCTACCAGCCTGAGATAATCTTTGAAAATCCAATCAGTATTTTTCTTCCTTTCGAGCTTAACCCATTCCGATTCACAGGGCTCCAGGGACTCGCAAGCCATGGGGCGCCATCGGTATACTTTTCGCGTTGTGGCTTTACAGCCGAAAGAAGAAACCGGGACAGTCTTACTTCCAGGTTGTAGACCGGATCGTGATCCTCGTGGCGTTGACAGGAGCGCTCATTCGCCTTGGGAATTTTTTTAACTCGGAGATCATTGGCCTGCCGACAGACAAACCGTATGGCGTTGCATTCGTTAGCGAGTTTAAAGAATCTATAACCGACAAGCGCATTGATCGCGATCAAATTGTAGAATCTGTAGTTGTGAAGAAGAACGATTCTATACCAAAGGGTTCAAATGGAAGAGTACCAATAAACATTTATTTGTTCTTCAAAAATGGCGTGTCCAAAAGTCAGGCTGATAACTTGACAAACTATACTGCTCGTAACATTCTTGCAAACTCACTTCATGAACACTTCGACGCGTCTGGTGAAAATACGAGGATCTCAGTCGCGGAACAGTCAGATGGTACATTTGCATCGCGTATAAGTACGTTTGGTGTCGCACGGCATGCTGCTCAACTATATGAATCAATCTCATGCGTTATATTGTTCATATTCCTTTACTGGCTCTGGAGTAAAGAAAAAGAAAACTTGCCGCCCGGAAGGTTGTTAGGAATATTTCTGATCTGGTGCTTTGGCTTGCGGTTTTTCTTTGAATTCCTTAAGGAGAATCAGGAAGCATTTGAAGACGGTATGATATTGAATATGGGACAAATATTAAGTATTCCGTTGGTTATAGCAGGAGTCATAATTTTGACACTCTCTTTCAAAAAAGGGAAGAAGCAACCTAATTAAAAAGTTAAGGAACAAAACCTGTTTTGCCCAATGGAGTCGTTGAACTATGTGATGCGGGCAACTATCTTCAGCTTCTTTGTAATTATTTCCCTGCAACAAGGTCTTGCTGCCAGCAATCACTATGTTCTTGGCGATTCAATAAAACGTCCTCAAAAATCGCGAGTCGCTGCTGATACGTCAGGCCACTTCATTCACATCAATCGCATATTTATTGTCGGCAACAGAGTAACGAAAGACAGAATTGTCCTTCGTGAGCTTACAGTGAAGTCTGGCGATATAGTTTACAGCACAGAGCTTCCTATTATCCTTGACATGGACAAGAAAAAGCTCATCAACACACGGCTTTTCAATACGGTCGAAATCAAATTGCTCGAATTCAAGCCGGATCAGGTTGATCTTCTGATCGATCTAAACGAAAGGTGGTATACTTTTCCTGCGCCTATTTTCGAACTGGCAGACCGCAACTTTAACGAATGGTGGCAAAACTATAATCATGATTTTAGTCGTGTGAATTACGGATTACGGCTTTACCAGTATAATATGAGGGGCCGCAATGAAACGCTAAGGCTAACGGCACAATTCGGTTTTCAACGCAGGTTTGAAATCTCTTATCGATTTCCCTATATCGACAAAAAGCAAAAGCACGGTCTCATTGTAGACTTTGATTTTTTTGAAGCTAAAAATCTTGCATACAAAACATTCGACCACAAGCTTCAATTCCTTGAGTCTGATGAACTATTAAAAGTTACACGAGGAGGAGGGCTTACCTATACATTCAGGAAATCTTTTTACGCCTCACACGCAGTTAAGGTTGAATACAGGAGCCACACAATTTATGACACGATCGTTTCGCTTAACCCCAATTATTTCGGAGAAGGACAGACCACTCAGCAATTCGGGATACTCTCCTATCAATTTACATCGGACCGGCGCGACTATATCGGCTATCCCCTATTTGGATATTACCTTACAGCGGGAGCTTCTAAGTATGGTCTTAGCAGCAACGATGATGTGCAGAAAATTGAAATCAATGCTACCTTCGCAAAGTATTTCAGCCTTGGCAATAATTTCTTTATCTCGAACAACAGCGTCCTTTACTGGAGCACTCCGCGCGATTTGCCTTATGCCAACTATGGCGCATTGGGATACAGAAAACAGCTTGTCCGTGGATACGAAGTTTACGTGATCGAAGGACCTTACTATTGGCTAAATAAGACCACATTTAAAAAGCGAATTTTTTCAAGGACGTACAACCTCAACTTACTTCCAATCCGCCAATTCCGGCACATTCCGCTTTCAATATTCCTAAAGACATATGCTGACATAGGATATGTAGGCAACTATCCTAACTATGAAATCAACAGCAGACTGTCAGACAAATTACTCAGCGGCGTTGGCGCAGGTATAGACATCGTGGCTTCTTATGACGCTGTATTCCGTTTCGAATATACCTTTAATGGCGAAGGTGAGGATGGGTTATTCTTCCACATTAAGAAGGAGTTCTAATATTATAAATGCAGGGTCACTACGATCACGAAGGACGCACAAAGCTCACTACGTAAAACACTAAAAATGCGTCGTGCCTTTTGTGGTTCTTTGTGGACTTAGTGACCTGCAGTAGAAATACAGGGGTCACAATGATCACGACGGAGGCACAAAGCTCACTTCGTGAAATGCAAATAATGCGTTGTGTACTTTGTGGTTCTTTGTGGACTTCGTGACCTGCAATACACTTTTGGCTAACGCATTTTTCAAAATCCAGTATATTTATTACAGACTAGTACTTCCACGGTTTCTTGCGCCCCTTCCGGTCATACTCAAACCACTCCCCCACTCTCTCTCCATTTTTATATTCACCCGAATAGTTTAAATGTCCGTCCTCAGTGTAAAATTCCCAGGGACCATTTTCCCTTCCATTTAAATACGAACCCGATTGCATCAATTTTCCATCTTCACCGAACACTTTGACATCACCGTTAGGTAATCCATTGCGATAATAAAGAATTCGTTCAACCGATCCATTAGGATGAAAGTGTTTCCACTGCCCATCGTACTGTCCGTTCTCGTAACGGCCTGACCTTTCAATTTTTCCGTCGAGGTAATAGTATATCGATGAATCATTCAGAGTACCCATCTGCCAATGTTCTTTACCCTGAATCGAGCCATTAGAAAAAAAATAAGTAACAGCGCCATTTAACAACCCATTTTCAAAATTTTCGATTGCCATTCGGGTTCCATTCGGATAAAAATATCTCCACTCTCCTATCTTTTGTGTTCCATTCAACATTCCTTGTGAACGTACTTTTCCGTTGCTGTATAACTCTGTGGATACACGCTGTGCATAAAGGGGAACGATTAACAAAA
>Ga0111538_10004663_pt1 | contig 18968 bp, 23 predicted proteins | sample SoiMethybrSBSTD1_FD_79669 | JGI IMG/M metagenome (GOLD analysis project Ga0111538, IMG submission 79669) | Bulk soil microbial communities from a Populus tree surrounding site in Tennessee, USA - Soil MetaG P. TD hybrid SBSTD1 (version 2)... | ecosystem: Environmental > Terrestrial > Soil >...
CCCCATGCGGACGAGGCGCGCATGCTCGCCGAGCAGACCACCGAGCCGCCGCTCGACAACCTCGAGCCGGTCGCGACCCGTGCCGAGCTCGCGGCCGGGATCGAGGCCGCCCGCGGCGTGCACGTGGACGAGTCGCTCAACCGCTACGTCGTCGCGCTGCTCCGTCACACGCGCGCGAACGACCGCATCGCGCTGGGCGGCAGCCCGCGGTCAGGGATCGCGCTGCTCAGCCTCGCCAAGGCGCGTGCCCTCGTCGAGGGCCGCGACTACGTCGTCCCCGAGGACGTTCGCGCGCTGGCCGTCTCGGTTCTGGCCCATCGGCTGATCCTCGCTCCCGAGGCACGCGCGACGGGTGTGACGGTCGAGCAGGTCGTGCTCGACGCGGTCGCGGCCACGCCCGCTCCGGTATGAGCCGCTCGGGCGGCGCGGGAATCCTCGCGCTCTGCGTGCTTGCGGCCGCCTGGTTGCTCGGCTCGACCGCGCTCGTGATCCTGGGCTTCGGGCTGGGGCTCGCGACACTTGCGGCGAGCTTCTGGGCACGACTGGTCACGAACGGGCTGACCGTCGAGCGCCGGCCGGTGGAAGGCCCTCCCGTCGAGGGCGATCCCCTGCTGCTCGAGGCCCAGCTCGACGGGCGCCGCCGGCTGGCGTCTCGCGTCGAGTGGCGGGACCGTCTCGGGACGCTCGGCGAGGCCGACGCACTGGTCGGACCGGACGGCCGCGCGCGGATCCGACTCGAGAGCGTGCCACGCGGGCGCCACCGGCTCGGCCCCGGCCGGCTCCGCGTCACCGACCCGCTCGGACTGACGCGCGTCGAGATCCTTGTCGACCGCGAGTCGACCGTCACGGTGCGGCCGCGCGTCCCGCAGCTGGACACCCTGTTCACCGAGACGGGCGCGTGGGGCGAGGGAGGCCGGCGGGCGCTCGTGAGGCGGCCGAGCGGGCTCGAGCCGCACGGCGTCCGCGAGTACCAGGAAGGGGAGCCGCTCCGAGCCGTGCACTGGCCCACGTCGGCCAGGCGCGGCGAGCTGATGGTGCGGGAACTCGAGGACGCGCCGCGCGACAGCATCGCAGTCGTCCTCGACGTGGAGGTCGGCGCGGTGGCGGGCGTCCGGGGCGACTCGAGCCTCGACGACAGCATCCGGGCCGCTGCCGGAATCGTGCGCACGCATGCCCTTCGCTCTCGCCGCGCGCTGCTCGTGATCGGCGCGCCGCAGCCGGGAGTGCACAGCGTCCGGAGCGCCGGCCGCGACTGGGACGAGGCGGTCGACGCCCTCGCGGCGGTCGAGCCCGCCGCGGCCACGCCCCTCCGCGATCTCGTGGCCGCGCGCGGCCCGCTCGGCTCCGTCCCCGAGCTCGTCGTCATCACGGCGCGTCCCGAGGTGGTCGCCGACGCACTCGTCGCGCGCACAGCCGTCGGCCGCTCGAGTGCGCTCGTCGCCGTCGATGCGCCGACCTATGCGGGGCGTCCGCCGGCCGGCCCGTCGGCCGTGATGCTGCGACTCGACGCGGCCGGGGTGGCACTCGCCGTGCTGCGCCATGGGACCCCGCTGGAGGAGGCCCTCGGCGGCCTGAGGGCGAGGGCCGTTGGCTGACCGGATCTCATTGCGGACGTCCGTCGCGGCTGCGCCCGCCGTCGCGGTGGTCATGGCCTCGTGGGCGATGCTCGAGGAGCCTGTCTCGACCACGCGGTTCGTCGCCGCAGCGGCGCTCGCCGTCCTCCTCGCCGCGTTGCGCGACGTGCGGTGGCGCCTCGCTGGGTGCGTGGTCGCGGCCGCAGCGGGGCTCGCGGTCGCGTTCGCGACGTGGCCGCATCGCGCCCTCGTGAGCGCCTGGGACGCGCTCCGCGACGCCCCGGTGGTGCAGGCGCCGTTCGACCCGGCAGCGTTCGCCTCGCTCCACGGCCTCGTCGTCGTCGCCGCGCTCGGGCTCGCGCTCGTCGCGTCGCTCGGCGTGGCCGCGCGCCGCCCGGCAGTGGTCGCGGGCGCGCTCGCTGCGGGCGTCGGCTTCCCCGAGCTCCTCCTCGAGGGCCGGCATGACGTGCTCCTCGGCGGGCTCGCGCTCGGCAGCCTGCTATGGGCGACGGTCGTCCAGAACGTGGACGGGGCGCGGCGCACGCTCGTCGGCGCCGGGCTCGCCGCGGCGCTCGTCGCGGCTTCGGGCGGAGCGGCCGTCGCGGGGCTCGGGCCCGGCGCCTCCCACGTCGACTGGCGAGGCTGGGATCCCTTCGCGCCCGGCGGGGGGACGACCGACGTCCGCTTCCTGTGGGACGCGAGCTACTCCGGGATCGACTTCCCCGTCCGGCCGACGGTGGTGCTCCGTGTGCGTGCTCCGGCGCGGGCGGAGTACTGGCGCATGTCGACGCTCGAGACCTTCTCGGACGATCGCTGGATCGAGAACCTCTTCCCGACCGACATCGGCGATGCACGCCGCCGCTTGCCCGCCGATCCCCTCGTCGGACGACGCGATGCCCGCCCCGGCGCCTGGCTCGAGCAGAAGGTCACGATCGAAGGGCTCGAGGACACCCGCGTTCCCGCCGCCGCCGAGCCTGCGCGCATCGACGGCCCGGAGCTCGGCGACGTCTCGTTCCTCGAAGGCGGCGTGATCCTCGCCCACCGACCGCTTCGCCGCGGGACCCGGTACACGGTCTGGAGCTACGCACCGCGACCGACGCCGCGCGCGCTGGCAGCTTCGCCGCCCCGCTATCCGGCCGCGGCCGGGCGCTATCTGGAGATGGGAAGGGCACGCTTTCCGGGCTACGGCTCGAGGGGCCGGGTCGCAAGGGTCGACCGCGTGTTCCGGGACGAGCTGTACCAGCCGCTCTGGGCCTATCGGCCGCTCTGGCAGGACGCGGCCCGGCTGACCGCGAAGGCGCGCTCGCCCTACGAGGCGACGCTCGTCCTGGAGCGCTGGTTCCGCAGCGGCGGCGGGTTCCGCTACGAAGAGCACCCGCCGGTGAGCAGCACCAACCCGCCGCTGGTCGATTTCGTCGAGGTCACGCGGGCCGGCTACTGCCAGCACTACGCGGGCGCGATGGCGGTGATGCTCCGCATGCTCGGCATCCCGTCGCGCGTCGCCGTCGGCTTCACCGCGGGGACGTGGAAGGCGGGCGTCTGGACGGTGACCGACCATCAGGCCCACGCGTGGGTCGAAGCGTGGTTCGCGGGGTTCGGCTGGCTCGCGTTCGACCCGACGCCGGGCCGCGGGACGCTCTCCGCTGTCTACACGCTCGCGTCGGACTCCGCGGACGCCGTCCGTGCGCTCGGCACCGGACGCTTCCTCGACTTCGACGCGACACCGTCCGGAAGGTCGGCACCGCCGCCGGTCAACGTCGTCCCGCCCGACTCCGGGAAGAGCTTCCCCCTGTGGATCCTGCTCGTCGTGGGGCTGCCCGCGTGCGCGGCGGCGGTCATCGTCGGGGCGAAGCGGGCGCGTCGGACGATGCGCCTCCGACCCGATGATCCAAGGCGGCTCGCGGCGGGGGTGCGCGCAGAGCTCGTCTCCGCGCTCCTCGACCGGGGCGCCACGATCCGGCGCGACGCGACGCCCGCCGAGCTGCGGCAATCCGCCGAACGCGTCCTGGCGACGCCCGCCGGCGCGCTCGCAGAGGCGCTTGCGGAGGCCCGGTACGGCCCGCCGTCGCGCGCGCGAGCGGCGGCCGCGCGCGCCCGCGGGGAGCTCGCCCGGGTCCTCGCGGCCGCCGCCGAACGAGAGACGCCGGGCGACCACGTCCGCGCCATCTTCTCCCTCCGCTCCCTGCGACCCGGCTCGACGGCCCGCTCGGGATGAGCGCGGCGTACGACCTCTTCCAGCAGGGGCGGAACCACCTGCGGAGCGGCATGCCGGCGCAAGCCACCGTTGCGCTCGAGAAGGCGAAGCGTCTCGAGCCGGAGAAGGCCTCGATCCGCGAGGCGCTCGGGATCGCCTACTTCCGGATCAAGCGCTGGCCGGAGGCGGAGGCCGAGTTCCGCAAGGTGCTCGAGCTGGCGCCGGCCGACGACTACGCGCACTATGCCCTCGGCCGGACGCTCCGCAACCAGGGGCGTCACGACGAGGCCCGGACGCATCTGAAGCTCGCCCGCTCGCTGCGCCCGCGCCCTCCATCCGATCCGCTCGGCCTCGAAGACGAGGGGGAGTGAGCTACCCCTCCAGATCCGCGACCAGGGACGCGTACCGCCGGAAGCGGCGGGAGGCGCCCGTCGCAAACGACCGTCGGTACGCGTCGACGGTGTCGTCGGGCAGCGTGGCGGCGTAGGCCTCGCGGAGGTCGAGCAGCCGGTCCGCGATCGCGTCGACCACCAGCTGGTAGTCGCCGTACCTCTCCTCGGCCTCCTCGCGGCTCGAGCCCACCCAGTCCGACTCGGCGTCGACGGCCTCCTGCAGCAGCTCCGCCTCGTCCTCGGCGAACAGCATGAGCTGACGAGCCACGAGGTCGTCGAACGGATCTCGGCGTCGCAGCCTCACACGAGCTCCCCGTACAGGTCGAGATGTGCGGCCGCGGCGGCGTCCCAGGTGAGCGTCTCACGCGCACGGCGCGCCCCTTCGCGTGCCGCGGCGAGCGCAGCGCGATCGTCGAGCAGCTCGCGAAGCGCGGCCGCGAGGCCGTCGACATCGCCGGCTGCCACGACGCGTCCCGCCTCGAACCCCCGCACGACCTCACCGAGGCCGCCGACGTCGTAGACGACCGCGGGGACACCGGCTCCGAGCGTCCGGAGGAGCGCGCCGGACTGATCGAGCTCGGCGCGGTACGGGAACACCGCCACCGTCGCCTCCGACAGCGCGCGCTCGAGCTCCGCGTCGGTCAGGTACCCGAGCCGCCACTCCGCACGCTCACCCGCCGCGCGGCGGAGGTCGTCGAGGGGAATTCGGGCGTCTCCCGCGACGAGCAGCCGCGCGCGCTCGACGGCCAGCGCGGCGCTCACGGCGTCCGCGAGCCCCTTGTACGGGCGGATCACTCCCGGGGCGAGAATCGTCCGGCCGTCGTCGGCGCGAGGAGGGTCGCTGCGGAAGACGGGATGCGGGACGACACGAAGCTTCGTCGGGTCGACACCGAACGCCGCGAGCGTGCTCCGTCCGCGCTCTGAATGGACGACCACGCGGTCGAAGCGCCCGAACAGGCGGCGCCAGAGACGCGCGCGCCGCGCCGTGCGGCGTGGCAGCAGGTCGTGGGCGGTGAAGACGAGCGGCTTGCGCGAGCGCAGAAGCAGCAGGTCGAGCTCGGGGGCGTCGAGCCACTGGAAGTGGACGACGTCTCCCCGCCGGCCGAGGACGCGTCGTAGCCCGAGTGGGTGCTCGAGCGCCCTCGCCGTGAGACGGAGCGCCCGGCGATCGATCGTCCCTGCGCGACGGTAGAACGACTCCTCGAGGTCGTAGCCGTCCGGTGCCGGACGGGTGCCGAAGCGGAAAGGCGACGTGACGAGCTCGACCTCGGCCCCCGCACGCGCCAGCGCCGCGGCGAGCTCGTGGTCGTACGGCGGCGTGAAAGCTGGGGGATCGGCGAGAACGACGTGCATCGGCGCGGCCGGAACGACGGTACCCGTAGCCTCGGCGGCGATGGAGTTCCTCGTCCGCACGTGGAACGTCTTCCACGGGAACGCACATCCCCCACGGAGGAGCGGTCACTTGCGGCAGATGGTCGAGCTCGTCGCAGCGGACGGACCCGACGTCGTCTGCCTGCAGGAAGTCCCCGTCTGGGCGCTGCCTCGACTCGACGACTGGTCGGGAATGCGCCGGTTCGACGTGATCACCCGGCCGCCGCTGTGGCCGGGGCCGTTCTCGAAGTGGGTCACCCGCGCACACCAGGGCTTCTTCCGCTCAGGGCTCGCGGGCCAGGCGAACGCGCTCCTCGTCGCTCCGCGCCACGCGGCGACGGATCTCGGGCACGAGCGGATCTCCGAGCACGGACGCGAGCGGCGGCTCGTCCACGCGGTCCGGATCGCGGGGACGGACGGGGTGACCGTCGCAAACCTCCATGCGTCGAACGACCATGCCCACCCCGACGTGCCCCGTGCAGAGACCGAGCGCGCTGCGGCGTTCGCCGAGCGCGCCGCGACCCCGGGGGACGTTGTGGTGCTCGCGGGGGACTTCAACGTCGTCGACCCACAGCTCCGCGCGTACTCGGCTCCGAGCGACGGCATCGATCACGTGCTCGTGCGCGGCGCCGTGCCCGACTCGGTCGCACCCTGGCCCCTCGAGCGACGCGTGCAGAATGGCGTCGTGCTCTCCGACCATCCCGTCGTCGAGGCACGCCTCCGGATCGGTGGTGCATGACCTTCGCGGACGCGCGCAAGCTCTTTCCCGTCCTCGAGACGATCGCATACCTGAACGCGGGCACCTTCGGCCCCCTTGCGGAGCCCGTCGCGCGCGCGCAGGCGGAGTCGCTCGAGCACGACCTCGTTCGCGGCCGGAGCGGGCTGGACTACTTCGAGGAGACGATGGCGCTCAGGGCGGAGCTACGTGGTGCGTTCGCGTCACTCGTCGGCGCGGACGTCGAGCAGGTCGCGTTGACCGGTTCGACGAGCGACGGCTGCGCGATCGTGCTCCGCGGGCTCGGGCTCGAGCCCGGCGACGAGATCGTCACGACGACGGACGAGCACTTCGGCCTACTCGGGCCGGTCGGCGCCTCGGGCGTCACCGTCGTCGTGGTCGAGCCCGACCCGGAGGCGATCCTCGCGGCCGTCAGCCCTCGGACGCGGTTGATCGCGACGTCGCAGGTGCTCTGGACGACGGGTGCCGTCCTCCCACTCGCCGAGGTGCGCGAGCGCAGCGGCGTTCCGGTGCTCGCCGACGGGGCACAGTCGGTCGGGGCGGTTCCGTCGACCTCTGCCGGTGTCGACTTCCTCACGATCTCGGGCCAGAAGTGGCTCTGCGGCCCGGACGCCACGGGCGCGCTCGTCGTCACGGATCCCGCGCGCCTCGCCGTCACGTCGCCGTCGTACTTCGCGCAGGCGAGCCATCGGCCCGACGGGACGTACGAGCCGCAGGACGGTGCGCGTCGGTTCGAGCCCGGCTGGTGGTCGCAGGCCTCGCTGCGAGGGATGCTGGCGGCCCTCGAGTTGCGACCAGCCTGGTGGTTCGAGCGCGCCTGGGATGCCGCCGAGCGCTGCCGGGAGCTGCTGCTGCCGCGGGTCGAGGTTCTCACGCCTCCGGTCCGCTCGACGCTCGTCGCCTTCCGGCCCGGGGACGAGGAGCCGGCGGCCCTCGTATCCCGACTCTTCGCTGCGGGAGTCCACGTCCGCGAGCTGCCGGGCCGCGGGCTCGTCCGCGTCTCGTGCGGCTGGTGGACGAGCGACGAGGACCTCGACCGCCTCGCCGCCGCGCTCGACGGCTGACGCCGACGCCCAGCCGGCGGCGAGGACCGCGTTGGCTCAGGCCGCGTCGGCGGCGGTGCGGAGACCGAGCTCCGGGGCGATCGGCTGGAGCGCGGCGACGACGTTCGCGATGTGCTCGTCGAGCTCGAGCCCGAGGAGCTCTGCGCCGGCGTACACCTCGTCACGGTGCACGCCGGCCGCGAAGGACGGCTGCTTCAGCTTCTTCCGCACGGACTTCGGCTCGAGCCCGTCGAGCCCGGCCGGCCGGACGAGCCCGCAGGCGTGGATGAATCCCGACAGCTCGTCGCAGGCGAAGAGCGTCTTCTCGAGCAGCGTCTCGCGCGGCAACGCGAGGTGCTCGGCATGGGAGAGCACGGCTCGGATCACGACCTCGGGATAGCCCTCCTCACGCAGGATCGGCGCGCCGTTCTGCGGATGCTCGTCGAGCGTGGGGTGGATCTCGTAGTCGAAATCGTGCAACAGCGCGACGGCCGACCAGAGCTCCTCGTCCTCGCCGAAGCGCTGCGCATAGCTGCGAACGGAGGCCTCGACGGCCAGGGCATGACGCAGGAGCGACTCGCTCTTCGTGTAGCGCGTCAGGGTCTCCCAAGCGTTGTCACGGGTGACCTCCACGGAGCCGGGTACGATACCGCCCCGCTATGCAGTCGTTCGTGATCGAGGGCGGACGTCCGCTGACGGGAACCATTCGCACGGCGGGCAACAAGAACGGCGCGCTGCCGATCCTGGCGGCGACCGTGCTCGCCTCGGGCCCCGTCGTGCTCACGAACGTCCCGAGGATCAGGGACGTCGAGACGATGGTCGACATCCTCGTCGATCTCGGCGCGAAGGCCGCATGGAGCGGCGCCAACGAGGTGACGGTCGATCCGACGTCCGTCACGAAGACGGCGCTCGACCCGGTCCTCGGCCGAGAGATCCGCGCGTCGTTCCTGCTCGCAGGCCCGCTCCTCGCCCGCTTCGGCCGTGCGACGGTGCCGCCGCCGGGAGGAGACGTGATCGGCCGGCGGCGCCTGGACACGCACATCCACGCGTTCATGGAGCTCGGTGTCGAGGTCGAGCTGAACGGCGCTTACGACCTGCGCACCAACGGGCTCAAGGGCAAGCGGATGTTCCTCGACGAGGCTTCGGTGATGGCGACCGAGAACGCCGTCATGGCCTCCGTCCTCGCGGAGGGCGAGACGATCGTCGGTCACGCCGCCTGCGAGCCGCACATCCAGGACCTTTGCCATTTCCTCGTCTCGCTCGGCGCCCAGATCGAGGGCATCGGCTCGAACATCCTCCGCGTCACGGGCGTCGACGAGCTCGCGGGCGGCAGCTACCGCATCCGCCCGGAGCACGTCGAGGTGGCGAGCTTCGCAGCGCTCGCCGCTACCACGGGTGGCGACGTCACGATCGAGGACGTCGAGCCCGACGACCTGATCTCCATCGTCCCGGCGTTCCGCAAGCTGGGAATCGCGCTCGAGGTGGGGGAGCGCTCGCTGCGCGTCCCGCCGCGCCAGGAGCTCCAGGTCGTCGACGACCTCGGTGACCAGATCCCCAAGATCGAGAGCGGCATCTGGCCCGCCTTTCCGGCCGACCTCACCTCGATCGCCGTTGTCGCGGCGACGCAGGCCAGAGGCACCGTCCTCGTGTTCGAGAAGATGTTCGAGAGCCGTCTGTTCTTCGTCGACAAGCTCGTCTCGATGGGCGCGAGGATCATCCTCTGCGACCCGCACCGCGTCGTCGTGACCGGGCCCGCGAAGCTCTACGGTCAGCGGCTCGAGAGTCCCGACATCCGCGCCGGAATGGCGATGGTGATCGCCGCGCTGTGCGCGGAGGGGAGGTCGAGCATCGGCAACATCGGCCAGATCGATCGGGGCTACGAGCGGATCGACGAACGGCTGCGGGGGTTGGGGGCGTCGATCGAGCGCGCCGAGCTGTGAGCGGGGCACGCGTCGTCGACGGGACCGGCGTGGCGAACGTCGCCACGGGCGTCCCCGTGCTCGACCACCTCCTCGGCGAGCTCGCGCGCGCGGCACGCTTCGACCTCGCTCTCGAGATCGACCCCGACGACCCCGAGGCGGAGGTCGACGCGGCCGGCACGGCGTTGGGACGCGCGATCGAGCCTCGGCTGTCCGTCGGGGCGCACGGCGAGGCGACGGTCCCCGCCGACGAGGCGCTCGCGATGGTCGTCGTCGAGCGCGTCGACCGCCCGCTCGTCGCGTCGAACGCCGACCTGACGGGCGCCGGCGGCCTCGGAACGGATCTTGCCGCGCGCTTCCTGGGCCGGCTTGCGGAGGAGGCGGGGCTCACGATCCACGTGCGCCTCATGGAGGGCGAGGACACCGGGCACGCGCTCGCGGCGATCTTCAAGGCGCTCGGCGTGGCGCTCGCCCGCGCGAGCCGCGTCGACATCTGAGGGAAGGAGAGGCATGGACAAGACCGTGATCCGCACCGAGGCAGCCCCCGCGCCGTTCCAGGGCGCGCCCTACAGCCAGGCGATCGTCGCGGGCGACTTCGTCTTCGTCGCCGGCCAGCTCGGCCTCGCGCCGGGCGCCACCGAGATCTCCGGTGACATCGCAGCGCAGACGGGCCAGGCGCTCGCAAATCTCTCCGCCATTCTCGAGGCGGCAGGCAGCTCGCTGGAGAATCTCGTCAAGACGAGCGTCTTCCTCGTCGACCTCGCCGACTTCCAGGCGATGAACGAGGTCTACGCGAGCCGCGTGGGCGATCGTCCGCCGGCTCGATCGACGTTCCAGGTCGCGAAGCTGCCCTCCGGGGCGCTCGTGGAGATCGAGGCAATCGCGCATCTGTAGGACGCCGCCGCGGGAGCGGCGAGAATGCGCGCGTGTCGACCGCGACCCGCCGCTACATCAGCTCGCTCGGGCTCGACGCCTACGTCGTGGGCGGCGCGGTGCGTGACGAGCTGCTCGGGATCGAGCACTCCGACGAGGACTTCCTCGTCCCCGGCGTCGACCAGGCCGGGCTGCGCGCCGCCCTCGCGCCCCACGGGCGCGTCGAGGACATGGAGGTGCACGGCCAGCTCGTGGGTGTGCGCTTCTTCCCGCGCGACCGGACGATCCGCGAGCTGGCACCGGCGGGAATCGAGATCACGCCACCGAGGCGCGAGTCGAGCGTCGGCCCGGGTCATCGCGACTTCGAGATCGTCACCGACTCGTCCGTGTCGATCGCCGACGACATGGCGCGGAGAGACTTCACCGTGAACGCGATGGCGCGTCGGTTGGCGACCGATGAGCTCGTCGACCCGTTCGGGGGGCGCGCCCACCTCGAGCGGCGCGAGCTCCACACGGTCAGCCCGGAGAGCTTCCGCGAGGATCCGCTTCGGATCCTCCGCGGCCTGCGGCTTCTTTCACAGCTGTCGTTCACGCTCACGACCGACACGCTGGCGCAGATGCGCGCGGAGGCGCCCGGCCTTCGGCACGTCTCCGGCGAGCGCATCGGTGGCGGGGTCGACGCCGACGGCATGGGTGAGCTTTCGAAGCTCTTGCTCGGCAGGCGACCCGCCGACGCGCTGCGGCTCGCGCGCGACACGGGTGCGCTCGTGGAGTTCCTCCCCGAGTTCGCCGTGGTGATCGGGCACGACCTCGGCTCGGCCCGCCAGCCCGGCCCGCTCGAGGAGCACCTGTTCGAGGTCGTCCAGCGGACGGCCGAGCTCGACGCGGCGCTCGAGGTGCGCCTCTGCGCGCTGCTGCACGACGTCGGCAAGCCCGAGGCCGACCGCACCGGCGCCGACCACGCGCACCTGGGCGCCCGGATCGCAGGCGGGGTGCTCCGGCGGCTGCGCTATCCGAACGTCGTGCGCGAAGAGGTTCAGCGGCTCGTGGCGGGGCACGCGTTCTGGCTGGACGGCCCGATCGACGGTGTCTTCGCGCGTCGCTTCCTCGCCTCCCACGGCATCGACCGGGCGCGCCGGCTCCTGCTCCACAAACACGCCGACCTCGCTACGAAGCGCGTCGAGCCGTGGGAGCTCGAGCACCTCGCGGCTCTCGAGCGGCGCGTCGAGGAGGAGCGCGAGCGACCGCACCGGCTCTCGGACCTCGCAGTCGACGGCAACGATCTGCTCGCGGCCGGGTACCGCGAGGGGCCGGCGCTCGGCGCGGCGCTGGCGCGGCTGCTCGACCTCGTGATCGACGACCCCGCGGCCAACGTGCGGGAACGGCTGCTCGCGGAGGCGGCATCGTGGCTCTCCTGAACGCGACGGACGTCCGCGAGCGCTACCTCCGGCTGCGCGACGAGGCCGGCCCCGAGGTGACCGTGGTCGCGGCGACGAAGTACGTCCCGCTCGAGCAGCTCGGCGTCCTCGCCGAGGCCGGGGTCGAGGTGGTGGGTGAGAACCGCGCGCAGGATCTCGCCGCGAAGCACGCGCGTTACGGAGATGCGTTTCGCTGGCACTTCATCGGCCACCTCCAGTCGAACAAGGTGAAGGTCGTGAACCCGCTCTGCGAGCTCGTCCACTCGCTCGACTCGGAATCGGCGGCGCGGAAGCTGACCGTGCCCGCGCTGCTCGAGGTGAACCTCTCGGGCGAGGCATCGAAGTCCGGCGTCGCGCCCGAATCGGTCGGGTCATGGCTCGAGCGGTTCCCCGGAATCCGCGGCCTGATGACGATGCCCCCGCTCGCGGACGACCCCGAGGCCTCGCGGCCCGGGTTCCGGCGACTCGCCGAGCTCGCGCGCGCGCACGGGCTCGCCGAGCTCTCGATGGGCACGTCGCAGGACTGGCGCGTCGCGGTCGAGGAGGGGGCGACGCTGATCCGGGTCGGCTCGACGCTGTTCGGCTGAGAGCCGGCGCTCGGGAGGGGTGTCGTCGTCGGGACGAGGGGCTACGATCCCGCCTGACATGGGGCTCGGCGACGTATGGAACCGAACGCTCGTCTACTTCGGGATCGCCGAGGACGAGGACTGGGACGAGGAGGTCACGACGACGAGCGAGGACCTCGAGCGCAACTATCGCCGCCGCGAGCGAGCCAACGTCCGCCGGCTGCCGCGGAGACGCGAGAACGAGTGGTCGGAGCCCGACAGCGTGTCGGAGGCCGACTCGGGCGCGGTGCCCGAGCGGTCGTCGACGTCGTCGCGCCGCTCGCGGCTCCGCGGCGTCGACAGCGCGTCGTCCCAGGCGCGCGTCCACCTCGTGCTGCCGCGCAGCTTCAACGACGCGCAGCAGATCGCCGACCGCTTCAAGGACTCCGTCCCGGTGATCCTGAACCTCCAGTCCGCGGACACCGAGCTTTCGAAGCGCCTCATCGACTTCGCGAGCGGTCTCACCTACGCACTCGACGGCAGCATGCAGCGCGTCGCGGACAAGGTTTTCCTCCTGACGCCGAAGAACGTCGAGGTCTCGGCCGAGGAGCGCGCCCGGGCGCTCGACCCGGCGGGCGGCTTCTTCAACCAGGCGTAGTTCTTCGACCCCCACAGCGCAGAACCACCTCGGCGCGAAGGAACCACCCGAAAAGGGGAGAATGCAGGACCGTGGGCGACGCGGGCGTCGGCTCGTTGCTGCTGGCCGACGTGGGAACGTCGGTCCAACGGTTCGTGTCCGTCTTCGTCGGCGTCTACGTCCTCTTGATCTTTGCCTACATCATCGCGTCGTGGATCCCCGGAGGAGGCTCGCCGACGCTCGAGCGCATCCGGCAGTTCCTCTACGACGTCTGCGAGCCGTACCTGCGGCTCTTCCGGCGCGTCATCCCGCCGCTCGGCCCGCTCGACCTGTCGCCGATCGCCGCCGTGTTCGCGCTCTACCTGCTGGGGATGCTCGTGAACGCTCTCATCGGCCGAGTTCTCTGAGGAAGGAGGGAAAGGATGTCCCTGACACCGGTGGAGGTTCGACATCTGGATCTGCGACGGGGGCTCTTCGGCTATCGCCGCTCGAGCGTCGAGCGGGCGATCGAGGACGTCGCCGACAGCTTCGAGACCGTCTGGCGCGAGCGCGCCGACCTGGGCGAGCGCGTCCACGTGCTCGAGGGCGAGGTCGCGCGTCACGTCGAGCTCGAGACGCTGCTTCGCTCGACGCTCGTCTCGGCAGAGAGAGCCGCCCAGGACATGAAGGAACAGGCGCGCCGGGAAGCCGACGTGATCGTCCAGGAGGCGAACGCGGAGAGCCGCCGCTTGCTGCGGGACGCGATCGCGGAGAAGGAGCAGCTGCTCGCGGAGACGCATCGCATCCGCACGATGATGCGGGCGGCGCTCGAGATCGTGTCCGACGGCCGTTCCGCGGAGGACGCGGCCGTCGAGCGCGAGGAGCCGGGCCCCGCCGAGCCCGCCGAGGCACGGATCGAGCGCCTCGCCGGATAGCCGACCACCCGCGCAACTATCCTTCCGGCGTGGGCCCGACCGCTTCCGTCCGGAACGCCACGGCGCGCGCGCGCGGCGCGACCAGGCTTCGTATCCGCGTCGCGCCCGGCGCGAGCAGGTCGGCGGTTGTTGGACGGCTCGGGGACGTCTGGAAGGTGCGCGTCCGCTCCGCTCCCGAGCGCGGCCGGGCGAACGCCGAGGTCACGCGTCTGCTGGCGGACGCCCTCGGCCTCGCGCCGCGCGACGTCCGGGTCGTCGCCGGGCAGGCGTCTCGCGACAAGGTCGTCGAGGTCGACGGGATCTCGCTCGAGGACGCAGAGCGCAGGCTCGCCTCGCGAGAGGACCGCGCGTGACCGGCACGTACGACGATCGTCGGGCGGAGCTCCTCGCAATGCGGGGGCGCATCCTCGGCGCCGCGCACGACATCGTCGAGGACGACACTGACGACAGCGAGCTCTCGAGTGCCGCAGGCGACCAGCACCTCGCGGATCATGCGAGTGAGATGTTCGACCGCGAGGTCGACGAGTCGCTCGAGGAGAACGCCGAGGCGATCGTCCAGGAGATCGACGCGGCGCTGGGCCGGATCGATGACGGTACGTATGGGACGTGCCTCCGCTGCGGGAACCCGATCCCCGAGGAGCGGCTCCTAGCCGTGCCGTACGCGGTTCTGTGCGTGACGTGCAAGCGGGACGAGGAGCGCGCATGAGCAACGTTCGCCTGCGGCTCGCGTTCGTGCGGGAAACAGCGTGGGGAAACTCCCGGTTCGCCACACCGCTCCCCGCTCATCGGCCAACCGAGGTCGACCTATGAGCGAGCCGGCACGCGCCGAGCCGCCCCGCGCGCAGCTCGAGGTCCGTGTCGGCTCCGCGACGAACGCCTTGCAGCCGATCCCGGGCGCCTCGCGGTCACTTGCCGCGGGCAGCGTCCAGTGGATCGAGCTCGCGCTCGTCGCAGTCGCCGCGGCGTGCGCGGATCAGCTCACGAAAGCGCTCGTGTCGGGCCGTCTCGGGCTCGGAAACGCCGTGGACGTGCTCGGTCCCTTCACCATCCATCACGTCCGGAACACGGGCATCGCGTTCGGGCTGTTCGCCGACTCGACCTCGATCGTGATCGTCCTCACCGCGGTCGCGATCGGCACGCTGATCGTCTTCTTCGCGCGCTCGGGACGGCGGCATCCGCTCCTGCCCGTCGCCGTCGGCCTCGTGCTCGGCGGCAGCGCCTCGAACCTCGTCGACCGGCTCCGGCTCGGCTACGTGACGGACTTTCTCGATCTCGACTACTGGCCCGCGTTCAATCTCGCGGACACGTTCATCGTCGTCGGGGTCGGGCTGCTGTTCCTCTCGTTCGTGGCGGCCGACCGCTCGAGCGCCGCCGTTGGCACCTCACCGCTCTCGCGTTCCTGAGTCGGACGCGGGCAGGCGCCTCGACTCGGTCGTCGCCGAGGTCCCGGGAGTCGGGACACGAGCGCTCGCCGAGCGGCTCGTGACCGCCGGCGCCGTCCTCGTCGACGGGCGGCCGCGACCGAAGAGCCATCGGCTCGCCGGGGGTGAGGAGCTGACCGTCGAGCTCCCGGAGGCGCGCGAGCTCCAGGCGGTGGAGCTCTCGCTCACGATCGTCCACGAGGACGAGCACCTGATCGTCGTCGACAAGCCTGCGGGCCTCGTCGTCCATCCCGCCGGGCCCGACGAGCGCCCGACGTTGGCGCACGGGCTGCTCGCGCTCGGCGCCGCCGGCGGCGATCCGGATCGGCCGGGCATCGTGCACCGCCTCGACCGCGACACCTCCGGACTGCTCGTCGTCGCACGCTCCGAAGAGGCGTACGAGAGCCTCACCCGGGCGATCCGCGACCGCGAGGTCGAGCGGCGCTACCTGGCGCTCGTCGTCGGCGAGCCCCGCTCCCGCACCGGGAGGATCACGGCGCCCATCGGCCGCGACCGGCGTGACCGGACGCGCCGCTCCCTCGACACGGAGACCCCGCGCGACGCCGTGACGTGGTTCGAGCTTCGCGAGCGCCTCGGCCGGAGGACGCTGCTCGAGGTACGGCTCGAGACCGGAAGGACCCATCAGATCCGCGTCCATCTCGAGGCGATCGGCCTGCCCGTCTCCGGCGACCCGGTCTACGGCGTTGCCGGGGACCTCGACCTCGGGCGCCAGTTCCTGCATGCGCACCGCCTACGCTTCACGCACCCTCTCACCGGCGAGACCCTCGATCTCTCCTCGCCGCTGCCGGTGGATCTCGAGGCCGCGCTCGACCGGGCGCGCACGGCCTAACCGCTACCATTTCGCGCTCGGACCCGCCTACCCGGCGACGCCTCCGGACGGGGGTGCCGGCGCTCTCGAGCCCGGTTCCGTCCGCGCCCGCCGGTGCACCACTCCACAACCGAAAGGACGAGATCGTGGCAGTCGTCTCCATGAAGGAGCTGCTGGAGGCCGGAGTGCACTTCGGTCACCAGACGCGCCGCTGGAACCCGAAGATGAAGCGCTTCATCTTCGACGAGCGCGGCGGCATCTACATCATCGACCTCCAGCAGACGCAGGCGCTGCTGCAGGAGGCACACGACTTCGCACGCAACGTCGCCGAGCGCGGGGGGACGATCCTCTTCGTCGGCACGAAGAAGCAGGCGCAGGAGGCAATCGTGCGCGAGGCGACGCGCGTCGGCCAGCCGTACGTCGCGCACCGCTGGCTCGGCGGCCTCTTGACGAACTGGCGGACGATCGCCGACCGCATCTCCTACCTCCAGGAGCTCCGCCGCTTGAAGGAAGAGGGGCAGCTCGACCTGCTCCCCGCGAAGGAGCGCATCGCGATGGGCGGCGAGCTCGAGAAGCTGGAGGCGAACCTCGGCGGCGTCTCGACGATGAAGCGCCAGCCCGACGCCGTCTTCATCGTCGACCTGCGCAAGGAGCAGCTCGCTCTGCGCGAGGCACAGCGACTCGGCCTGCCGGTGATCGCGCTCGTCGACACGAACTGCGATCCCGACGAGGTCACCTACGTCGTCCCGGGGAACGACGACGCGATCCGCTCGTGCTCCCTCGTGATCAAGGCGATCGCAGACGGGATCGCGGCCGCGAAGACGAAGGTGACCGAGGCGGAGCTCAGCGCGGCCGCTGCCGCGGCCCCCGTAGAGGGCGCCGCCGAGACAGCTCCGGCGCCCGACGCCGGCGAGGCGCCTGCAGCCGCCGACGATGCCGCCCCGGCCGCGGACACGGCGGAGAGCGCCGAGACCGCCGGCGAGGCGGTCGAGCCGGTCGGTGCGGAGAAGGGGGCGCAGCCATGACCGGCGTGACGGAGATCAGCGCCGGCCTCGTCAAGGAGCTCCGCGACCAGACGGGCGCCGGGATGATGGCCTGCAAGCAGGCGCTGCAGGAGACCGGCGGGGACCTCGAGGCTGCCCGCACGCTCCTGCGCGAGCGCGGGATGGCGGCCGCGGGCAAGCGCGCCGACCGCGCCACGACCGAGGGCCTCGTCGGCGTGATCGTCGACGCGGATACGGCCTCGATCGTCGGCGTCGGCTGCGAGACGGAGCCCGTGTCGCGGAACGACGCGTTCCAGGCCTTTGCGGAGCAGGTCCTCCGCGCCGTTCACGCGGACGGGCCCGCCGCGGTCGACGCGTTCGAGGGCGAGCGCACCGAGCTCATCGCGCAGCTCGGCGAGAACATCGTGATCGCAGGCGCTGACCGGCTCGAGGGCGGAACGCTTGCTGCCTACGTCCACCCACCAGCGAACAAGATCGGCGTCGTCGTGAAGCTGGAGGGCGGTTCGCCGGAGCTTGCGCGCCAGGTGGCGATGCACATCTCGTTCGCGGCGCCCCAGTACACCTCGCGCGACGACGTGCCGGCAGACGTGCTCGCCGCCGAGCGCCAGATCTACCTGAACTCGGACGAGGTGCAGTCGAAGCCGGAGCAGGCGCGTGAGAAGATCGTCGACGGCATGCTGGCGAAGCGCTTCTTCGCGGCCGCTCCGGGCGGCGCCCTGCTCGAGCAGGCGTGGATCCACGACGCTTCCAAGACGGTCGGCGCCGCGGTCGAGGAAGCCGGGGCGAAGATCGTCGCGTTCGCGCGGGTCTCGGTCGCCGGCTCGTGAGCACCCGGTCGGAGGAGCTCGCGGAGCACCCGCCGCGGGTCGCTCCGGCGTTCCGCCGGGCGCTGCTCAAGCTGTCCGGAGAGAGCCTGATGGGCGATCGCGAGTACGGCGTCGACCCGAAGACCGTGGCCTCGGTCGCCCGCGAGGTGCTCGCCGTGCAGGCGGCGGGCACAGAGATCGCGGTCGTCGTCGGCGGCGGAAACTTCTACCGCGGCATGAGCGCGGCGGCGGAGGGGATGGATCGCGCGACCGCCGACTACGCGGGCATGCTCGCCACGGTCCTGAACGCCCTCGCGCTCCAGGATGCTCTCGAGCGCCTGGGCGCACAGACGCGCGTCCAGTCCGCCGTCACGGTCTCGGAGGTCGCGGAGCCGTACATCCGGCGCCGCGCGATCCGCCACCTCGAGAAGGGCCGTGTCGTGATCTTCGCCGCCGGTACCGGCAACCCGTTCTTCACGACGGACACTGCGGCGGCGCTCCGCGCGCTCGAGATCGGTGCCGAGGCGATCCTGATGGCGAAGAACGGCGTCTCGGGCGTCTACGACGGCGATCCGCGCCAGGATCCGGCCGCTCGGTTCGTGCCCGAGCTGACGCACCTCGAGGCGATCGAGCGCGGCCTCAGGGTGATGGACACGACGGCGCTGTCGCTCTGCATGGACAACAGCCTCCCGATCCACGTCTTCGAGCTGGCGGAGGGGAACATCGTGCGCGTCGCCTCGGGGGAGCGGCTGGGCACGGTGGTCGCGACGCCCCCGGCCGCGTCGTAGGCTGCGTCGTACAACGGCGGACGAGGAGGTGTCGTAGGTGACGGCGATCGAGGACTTCCTGGCGGGCTGCGAGCGGCGCATGGACGCGTCGATCGAGCACACGCGGACAGAGTTCAACAGCGTTCGCACGGGACGTGCCTCGACGGCGCTGCTCGACCGGATCACGATCGACTACTACGGCCAGCCGACACCGCTCTCGAACATGGCGACGATCAGCGCGCCCGAGGCACGGCTCCTGTCCGTCCAGCCGTACGACCCGTCCCAGATCAAGGCGATCGAGAAGGCGATCATGGAGTCGGATCTGGGGCTCCAGCCGTCGAACGACGGCAAGCTCATCCGGCTGCCCATTCCCGCCTTGACCGAGGAGCGCCGCAAGGAGCTCGTCAAGGTCGTCCGCCGGTCGGCTGAGGACGGCAAGGTCGCGATCCGCAACGTTCGCCGCGACGTGATGCGCCACCTCGAGGAGCTCGTCCGGAACGGCGACGTCGGTGACGACGAGGAGCG
>Ga0111538_10004665_pt1 | contig 18956 bp, 17 predicted proteins | sample SoiMethybrSBSTD1_FD_79669 | JGI IMG/M metagenome (GOLD analysis project Ga0111538, IMG submission 79669) | Bulk soil microbial communities from a Populus tree surrounding site in Tennessee, USA - Soil MetaG P. TD hybrid SBSTD1 (version 2)... | ecosystem: Environmental > Terrestrial > Soil >...
CCGGGGTGTCGAGTAGAGCCCGTGGCCGCCGGGCCACCACCTCGGCGACCGTTCCCAGTCGATGTCCGTGGCTACCCATTCGCTGCGCTCGTCGCGGGCGTGAACGGGTACGGGCCGGGCCCGCTGGGCGTCGTCGGGATCGAAGGTGGTCGCGTGCATGCCGAGTGGTGCGAACACATGAGCGGACAGGTATTCGTCCAGCGGTTGGCCGGTGGCGGCATCCACCACGCGGCCAAGCCAGTCGGTCCCGGGGCCGTAAACGAGACGGGTGCCGGGGTCGGCCACCACCGGGGCGTCGAACATGCTCGTCGGCGTGGCAACCGCCTCCCACCTGGCGAGATTGGCGTCCCAGAATCCGTACGCGAAGCCGGCGGTATGGGTGACGAGCTGTTCGACGGTGGCCCGCCTGGCCGGTTGCCGCAAGCGCGGTCGGTCGCCGTCGAAGCCGTCGAGCACCCGCACCTCGACGAAGGCGGCGCAGTACGCGTCGACGGGCGCGGCGAAGTCCAGACGGCCCTCGTCGCGCAGTTTGAGCGCTGCCACCGTCGTCACGATCTTGGTCATCGACGCGATGCGGAAGACGGTGTCGGCGCTTGCGGGCTCGGCGGAGCCGACCGCGCGGGGTCCGGCGGCGCCCTCGTAGATCACGCCGTCGGTGTCGGCGGCGACCGCGACGACGGCGGGCACGTCGCCGCTGTCCACGGCGTCGCGCAGCACGGTGTCCAGCCGCTGGATGGCGGCGGTCATGACCGGGGCGCCCAGAACTCGAGGGCGATCCCGTCCGGGTCGCGGAAGGACAGGCCGTGGCCGAGCGCGTCGTCGGCGATGCCGCTGTGCTTGACGGCGAGGCCGTCCAGCCGGGCCGCGAGGCGTTCGAGTTCGGCGCGGTCGGCGCAACCGAATCCGACGTGGTCCAGCCCCGGGCGGACCTCGGCGAACCGGTCGGCCGGCTCGGTGTCCCGGTGCCCGTGCAGGGCCAGGACGGTGCCGCCGGTCAGCACGAAGATGGTGTGGTGGAAGCCGGAATGGTGACCGGTGAGGGCCGGCACGGCCTCGTCGATGGCCGGATCGGCGCCGAGCAGTGCGCGGTACCAGTCGCGGCTGGCGTCCATGTCGGTGACGGTCAGGGCGATGTGGTGGACGGTGGCGGGAAACGTTGAATCGTTCACGGCTGTCGATAATCGTCGCCGGTGCGCGTGGCCCGCGTCGGTACGACCACCCGTTCGCGGGCCGCGGCACTACCCAGTCAACGTCGCCAGATACCCAACCAGTTGGGCCCGGCGGCGGCAGCCCGTCTTGGCGAGCAGGCTCGCCACGTGCTTCTCCACCGTGCGCGGGGACAGATGCAGCCGCGCGGCGAGTTCCTTGTTCGTCAGCCCGTCGGCGAGAAGGGCCAGCACGTCGGCCTCCCGGCTGGTGACGCCCAGCGCCCGCAGTGCCGCCGGAACATCCGTAGCGGTGCGGCCCGGGCGCGGCACCGCTACGCCGGCCCGGCGCAACAGCGCGCGGCAGGCGGCCGCCACCGGTTGCTCGTCGCGGGCGGCGAAGTACGCGGCGGCTTCCCGCAGCCAGTCCAGCGGCGCGCCCCAGCCGTCGGTCAGCGCGGCCTCGGCGGTCAGCCGACGGGCGTACTGCCGGTACCAGGCGACAAGCGGACCTGGCTCGGCGTCCGCCGCGGCGAACCGGGCCGCGGCCTCGTCGGCCCGGCCGGCCCGGCCGAGCAGCACGGCGTCGGCGTAGCCGAGCAGGCTCGCCACGATCCGGTGCCGGGTGGCACAGTCGCCGCGGACCCGATCGGCCTCCGCCCCGGCCGTTGGCGCGTCGCCGTCGACGGCTAGCAGCAGCACCCGCAGGCCGAGGAACGGCGGGGCGACGGTGGCCGGAGACCTTTGCAGGAACGCGGCTCCCGTCGCCATCTCGGTCAGTGCCCGGGCCCGGTCCTCGGCGAGCAGCGACGCCACGGCCCGGCAGTGGCCCCACGCGGAGCCCTGGACGTCGAGGTCGTCCGGCGCGATTGCCGACGCCTCGGCCAGGCAGGTCTCCATCCGCGGCACGTCGCCGCGTTGGGCATAGGCGCCCGCCTGGTGCACCAACGCCATCGGCAAGGTGGCGAGCCGGAGCCGCCGGGACGCGTCGGCGCTGCGCCGGGCGGCGACGAGCCCTTCATCGGCGCGGAACTGCTTGATGAGCCCGGCGGCGATCTGCAGGTCCAGGGTGGCGACGAGGGCGAGCGCGCCGACCTCGACGGCCAGTTCACGGGCTTGGCACAGCCGCTCGACGCTCTCGGTGCGCAACTGGTCGAGCGTGCCGAGTTCGTGCAGGGCGCGCAGCCGCCACAGTTCGAGACCGTGCGCGGTGGCCACCGCCAGCGAGCGCGCGAAGGCGGCCTCAGCCGCGTCCAGGTCGCTTTGGCGCGCAACGCGACCGGTCACCTCCAGCGCCTCGCAGACCACCGCCGGCGTCCCCGCGCGTTCCGCCCGCACCAGCGCGCCTTCCGCCAACCGGGCGGCGTCACCGAGCCGACCCTGCCCGAGCGCGATCTGCGCGTCGAGCGCGGCGAGGCTGGCGGCCGCCGCGGCTGTCACGGCCGGCTCGCCGCTGGAGGCGGGCCGCCCCACACCGCTTAAGGCGGCCCGTCCCACACCGCCGGCGGCGGGACGCCTGCGGGCGGCGTCCAGATGGTCGCCGGCGACCGACCAGCGCCCGCCCGCCACAGCCGCGCGGGCCAACCGCAGGTGCAGTTCGGCTCCGCCGGACGGCAGCCGGGCGGGCGCGTCCAGCCGGGCCAGCAACCGGTTGCCGAGTTCGAAGGCCCGATCGACCTGACCGGACAAGGCGTACACGTCGGTGCGGACGTCGTCGATCGTCACGGTCAGCACGGGATCGTCGGCGACGAGCCGGCGCGCCCGGTCCAGAACGATCTCGGCCGTGGCCAAGGCGCCCGCGGCCATCGCCCGGCGGCCGGCCATCAGCAGCAGACCCGCCGCCCGCGCCGTGTCACCGGCCGCCTCGGCGAGGTCCGCGGCCAGTTCGCACCAGGACCCGGGCAGCTCCGGATGCTTCTGTACCAAGGCTTCTAGCGCCTGCCCGGCCAGCCGGGCGCGCTGCGGCCCCATCAGGTCGCCGAGCACGGCCTCGCGGGTGAGAGCGTGCCGGAACCGGAAGCCGTCGGGCTCCTCCACCACCAGCTGGGCCCCGATCGCCGGCCGCAGCGCCGCGACCACCTCGGCGTCCGACGCGCCGGTCACCGCCGCGAGCAGCGGCCAGTCGAACCGCCGCCCGAGGACGGCCGCGGCGTGCAGCGCCGCGCGGGTCGGCGCCGGCAGGTCCGCCAGCCGACGGGCGACGGCCTCGGCGAACGTCCCCGGCAGCACCAGGTTGACCTCGCCACTGACCGACCACGCTCCGTCGTGCCGCACCAGGGTCCCCGTACCGATCAGGCTGGCGAGCAACTCCTCCACGAGGAACGGCAGGCCGTCGGCGCGCTCCCGCACGATCTGCTCGACCGGCGCGGGCAGGGCCGTGCCGCCCAGGCAGGCCCGGGCCACGCGCACAGCGTCGTCGGCCGTCAGGCGCCTCAACTCGACGACGCCGGCGGCCCGCCGGTCGATGATCCGCGCGACCGGCTCGAGCGCGTCCGATCGCAGCGTGCCGACACACGCGACCGGTTCGCCGCTGACGTTGTCAGCGAGGTACTCCAGCACCGCCAGCGTCTCCGGGTCGGCCCAGTGCAGATCCTCGAGGACCAGCAGGCTACCCCCGCCCCGGGCGAGAGCGCGCAGCAGCCGCAGCAGGCCCTCACCGAGCAGCACCGGCGAGTCGAGACCCGGGGCGGTTTCGCGCGGCAGCCACTGCGGCACCAGCCGGCCGAGCGCAGGCAGGAACGGCCGCAGGTCGGCCAGGTCCACGTCGTCCCGGCGGCGCAGGCCGCCGAGCACCGCCTCGGCCAGCGGCCGGAACGCCACCGGCGCCCCGCCCACCACCGCCCGACCCGTCAACACGGTCAGCCCCGCCGCGCCGGCGTGCTCGCCGATCTCGCGGGCCAGCCGCGACTTGCCGACGCCGGCCTCGCCCACCACGAAGTAGGTGCCACCATGCCCGCCACGGGCGCGGGCCAGCACGTCGAGCAGGACGCGACGCTCCTCGTCCCGCCCGACCAGCACTGGGCACCGCACCTGCCGCACGCCTCCAGTATCACCGTCGCGCACCTGTCGGGGCGGCTGGGTCACGCGGCCGGCCACTGGGAATCGCGCCGTCGAGCGGGCGTCAGTGTGAAGACGGGACAGCGCGCCGGCTTGCCGGCTAATTCAGGTGAGCGGACGGCTGTGATCTCGTACGCTCCGCGTCGTCTGTGTGCGTTTTGCCGGCGGAAGGCCGAGGCGGAGTCATGTCGTATGTCGAGACCAACCGGGCGCACTGGGACGCACTTGCCGACTCCTATGCCGTGCATGCCCGGCGTCACTGGGCGCAGACGGAGCCGACCTGGGGAAACTTTGCCGCGCCGCAGTCGCGGGTGCCGATGCTGCCGGCGGACGTGGCCGGTGCGGATGTATTGGAGTTGGGGTGCGGCACCGGATATGTGTCGGCGTGGGCGGCGCGGGCCGGGGCCGAACCGGTCGGCCTGGACAACTCGGCCCGCCAGTTGGCGACCGCCCAGCAGATGCAACAAGAGTTCGGACTGTTCTTCCCGCTGGTGCACGCCGACGCCGAGCAGGTGCCGCTACCCGACGCCGCGTTCGACCTGGTCATCAGCGAGTACGGCGCCTCCATCTGGTGCGACCCGTACCGGTGGATACCGGAAGCGGCCCGACTGCTGCGGCCGGGTGGCCGCCTGACATTCCTGCGCAACTCCACCCTGCTCATGCTGTGTGAACCCGAAGCCGGACCAGCTACCGACCGCCTCCTGCGCCCGCAGGCCGGGCTGCACCGGATGAGCTGGGAGTCCGACCCCGGGGTGGAGTTCCATCTCGGCCACGGCGACTGGATCCGGCTGCTGCTCACCGCGGGGTTCGAGATCGAGGACATGATCGAGCTATTCGCGCCGGAAGATGCACCAACCGACGATGACATCGAGAGTGTGCAGTGGGCACAGCGCTGGCCCGTCGAGGAAGTCTGGTTCGCCCGTCGGCGGCCGTGAAGCCGCAACCGTCGCGATCCACGCCGTAGACATCGGCTCCAGCGGCACCCCGCCTTCGCCCTGACGGTGCTCGACCGGGAGCTGCGGCGGCGCCTGGGCTTCGGGCTGGCGGTGACCGGACGGAACTGCCGCCCGGCCCACCGGCCGACGCTCGGAGTCGACGGGGGCACGGCTCGGGCCGGCCGTTGATCCAGCTGCGCCGATCCCGCGCGGTGCAAAGCGCCACGCGTGGTCTGACGGGTTGTGACGAGTCGGTTGGTGTACGTTGAGGAAACGAGCGGCAGCTAGCCGGTCAGTGTGCGCCATGGACTCAGGCGGCACCCATGCGGGAGGTGCGGCCATGGACGACAGGCATCGACGTGACGATGCTGGTCCGGTCCGCCGGTCGAGGTCGGCGGTTCACCGGTCGAGGGCATGGGGCTCTGATCCGCGTGCATGATGGCCATGACCGGATGGCCCGGGTAAAAGCGCTGATAGCCGAGCAGCCAGTGGGTATACCAACCACTGATGGTGTGGTGGCCGAGTTGCGTCGTCTGTGTCGGGCCGCGGTAGTGGCGTTGTCCGGATCCGGGGCCGGGTTGAGCGTGATGGCCGAGGACGGGGTCCGCGGCGTGACCGCCGCCTCCGACAAGAACGCCGAACGGCTGGAGGAACTCCAGTTCGTATACGGCGAAGGGCCCTGCATCGACGCGTTCGAACGCCGCCGGCCGGTGCTGGTACCCGAGATTAGCGACGCGTCGGCACGTCGATGGCCGATCTACGCCCCCGGCTTACACGACCTCGGTGTTCGCGCCGTGTTCGCCTTTCCCCTGCAGGTAGGCGCCGCCCGGGTCGGGATGCTGGACGTCTTCCGCGACCGGAACGGGTCGTTGACCGCCGACGAGTTGGATCAGGCGCTCACCTTCGCCGATGTCGCCGTGGCGATGCTGCTCGACGGGCAGGCCGTCGCCCGACCCGGGGATTCGGCGCCGGGCCTGGACGAGGCATTGGACAGCCGGTCCGAGTTGTTCCAGGCTCAGGGTATGGTCACCGTCCAACTCGGCGTCACGTTGACCGAGGCGATGGCCCGGATCCGGGCCTACGCCTTCGCCGAGAACCGGCCACTGCGCGATGTCGCCGGCGACATCGTCGCCCGCCGTCTGCGACTCGACCGGGATGAGCCCGGCGCATCACCGACAGTGCCCCCGCCATCAGGGGTGACACCGTGACACCAGGGAAGGCCGGGAGGCAGTCATGACCACCGTATCCGCTGAACGGCTCGCGAAGACCTTCGTAGAGGTGTCGGACACCCTCATCGACGAGTTCGATCTCGTCGACTTTCTCCACACCCTGACTGTGCGCACCGTCGATCTAGTCGGTGCCAGCGCTGCGGGGCTGCTGCTGGCCGACCAGCGTGGCCGGCTGCAGTTCATGGCCGCCTCGGACGAGGATACGAAACTGCTGGAACTGTTCCAGGTCCAGAACAGCGAAGGCCCCTGCCTGGACGCGTTCCGCACCGCCGTGCCGGTCCTCAACGCCGACCTGCGCACCGCGGCTGGTCGATGGCCGCAGTTCGTCCCGCGCGCCGCTGCCGCCGGGTTCCTCTCTGTGCACGCGTTCCCGTTGCGGCTGCGTACGGAGGTCATCGGCGTGTTGAATGTGTTCGGCACCGATCCGGCCGGCACGCTGGACGCCTCCGACGTGCCGATCGTGCAGGCCCTGGCCGACGTGGCCGCGATCGCGCTGCTGCAGGAACGCACCATCCGACGCGGTGAAATCCTGACCGAGCAACTCCAGGGCGCGCTCAACAGCCGCATCGCCATCGAGCAGGCCAAGGGCGCCGTCGCCCAGGCCCACCAGATCAACGTCGACGAGGCGTTCCGGCTTATCCGCGACTACGCACGCCGCAACAACCGCCGACTCAGCGACGTCGCCCAGGCCATCTTCACCGACCCCGCAACTCACGCATTGATCACCCCACGCTGAACGCCATCTCATGGGGTCCGGTTCGCACTACCCTGCCCGCGCCCGCCGCTCATTGCCCGAGTACGAGCCACGTGCACGCCGGCGTGCGCCGCTGACCGCGACGGTATGGCCGCTGCGCTCACACCGGTGCGCCGCCGTAGCCGACGACGGTTCGAACCGCGATCCCCGTCGATTCCACTGACGAGGTGGTGTCCCACTTCAGCAACTGGACCACTCGGGTTGGCGAGCCGCCCGGATCGTTGCGGCCGGTTGCCAACCGGGTATCCGGCCGGGTGACCCTCGTGTCGTCCCGCCAATGTGACTGCCGCGGTATGCCGTGCCAGTGGGTCAGGCCTGGCGAACCGCCATCCTGCTCCGCCGCCCGCGTTCGGGAGGTGGCCGGGCAAGAACTCAGTATGTCGGCGACGTGGCCGATTGTCCCGGTGTCCAGCCGCCTCCAGGGCTGGCTGAGCTCCGGGAAGAGGCGATGGTCGACGTGCCGCATCACGTGCCTCGGTTACGGGACGCCGTGCGGCGCTACCCGGTTCCGGCCGCATCCGCGATCACCGGCGTCGCGGTCGTGTGGTTCGTCGCCCGGCTGGCGGCACCGGCCGGTCCGGTGCATGTCGGGTGGCTTCCGGGCCTGGTGACCGTGATGCTGTCGGCCGGTGTCTGTTTCTCGACCGCGCGTCGGCCCGGCGTTGCGCGTACCGTCGCCCAGTTCTGGTCGGCGATGGCGGTGGCCTCGATCTTCGTTGCAGTGGGCACCGTGCTGCGCACGCTGCACAGTTTGGACTCGGGCACCGGCGCGCGTACGGTTGCCGTCCCCGAGATGGTTGCGTACCTGCTCGCCCTCGTGGTGATCGGCTGGGCCTTGTTCCGGCTTCCCCTCGGGGTCACCGACTCCGGTCAGCGGTGGCGATTCTGGCTGGACCTGACCACCGTCATGGTGTCGACAGCGTTGTTCTTCTGGTACTTTTCCGTGCGCCCGAGCCTGGGCGACGGCGACGATCGGGCAATGTTCACGGGGCTCGTCGTGTCCGCCCTGGCACTCGTGCTCGTGTTCGCGGTCGTGAAGGTCATCTTGACCGGTGCGGCGACCATCGACACGGGGTCATTGCGCGCGCTCGGCCTCGCATTGCTCATCGGCACCGTCGGCTCGGCGCCGGAACCGCTGCTGCCGCCGGACGGCCCGAGCACCGGGCAACTCGTCGTTCCGATCACGTCGCTGCTCGCGATCGTGGCCGCGGTCCGGCAGCAGCGCTCGATGAATTCGCGGACGACGACCCGGCCGCGGTCACCGCAACGATTCAGTGTTCTGCCGTACTCGGCCGTGGCGGCCAGCAGTGCTCTACTTGTGTACACGGCGGTGTCGGGCGGCCCCGGCGACCGGGTGGCCGTCGCCCTGGCGCTCGTCGGCCTCGTCGGGTTGGTGGTCAGTCGGCAGGTCCTGGCCTTCGCCGACAACAGCCGGCTCGTGACGCAGCTGGACGCCGGACTGACGGCACTCGCGGAGCGGGAGCGCCGGTTCCGTGCTCTCGTTCAGAACTCATCCGACTTCATCACCATCACCGGTGGCGACGGCGCTCTGGCGTATCTGAGCCCCAGCGCCACCCGGATGCTCGGGCACGAGCCGGCGGACTGGCTCGGGCGTTCCGGTGGCGAGCTGGTCCATCCGGACGACCTGGATCACGTGTACCAGCAGTTCAATCTCATCAAGGACGAGCACGGCGCGACCGCCGTGTACGAGGCACGGCTGTTGCATGACGACGGATCGTGGCGGTGGGTCGAGGGCAGCATGACCAACCTGATGGACGATCCCGCGGTCTGCGGGATCGTCGGCAATGTCCGTGACATCTCCGACGAGCGTGCGTTCCGGCAGCGGCTGCAGTACCAGGCGGACCACGACGAGCTCACCGGCCTGGCCAACCGGAGCACGTTCCACCGGCGCACGTGCGAGGCGCTCGCCGACCCGAGTACCCCACAGGTCGACCTTCTGCTCGTCGACCTCAACGACTTCAAGGTCCTCAACGACACGTTGGGCCACAACGCCGGCGACGAGATGATCGTGGCGGTGGCGCGTCGGCTTCGCTCAGCCGTGCCCGGCGACGCCACTGTGGCCCGCCTCGGCGGAGACGAATTCGCGGTACTTCTCACCGGTCGATCCGACGGCGACGCGACGGCGGCCGTCATCATGGAGGCCTTCGAGGAACCCGTCGACGTCTGTGGCTACCGGACCCAGATCGGCGCGAGTGTCGGGGTAGCGGTCTCCGAGCCCGGCCTCAGCGGGGAGGAACTGCTCCGCCGCGCCGACGTGGCCATGTACGCGGCCAAAGGCAACCGTCACGCGGCCAACAACCGCTGGACCCGCTACTCGGTCGGATTGGACCGGGCCCTACTCGATGGCGCGGAGCTGGAGGCTGAGTTGCGCGTGGCGATCGACAGCGGGCAGCTCCGGCTGCTGTACCAGCCGATCGTCTCAGCGCGAACCGGCGATGTCGTCGCTGTCGAAGCGCTGGTTCGATGGGCACACCCCGAGCGTGGGCTGCTGCTGCCCGCACAGTTCGTGCCGCTGGCCGAGCGCGGCAATCTCATCCTCGAGCTGGGCCGCTGGACGCTCGCCGAAGCCTGTCGACAGGCGGGGCGCTGGTACCTGCGGTACGGCGTCGACGCGCCCGCGCTGAGCGTCAATGTGTCCGCACGACAGCTTCACGACCCGACATTCGCCGGGGACGTGGCGACCGCCCTGGCCGTGGCGGCCCTCCCGGCCCGCATGCTCACCATCGAGATCACCGAAACCACAGCCGTGCACGCCCAGTCGATCGACCTCATCCGCACATTGCACGAGCTCGGCGTCCGCATCTCCCTCGACGACTTCGGCACCGGGCAATCCTCGTTGAGCCTGCTCCAGTCCTGCCCGGCGGACGAGGTGAAACTCGACCGTTCCTTCACGCACACCGCATTGTCGGCCGGGCGGCGCAGCGTCGCCGTGGCGGTCATCGAACTAGCCGCCGCACTCGGTCTGAGCGTCGTCGCAGAGGGCGTCGAGACCGCCGAGGAGGCCGACTGGCTCACCGCGCTGGGATACGAACACCTGCAAGGCTTCCACTTCGCCCGTCCCAGCGACCCGGCTGCCATCGAGGCCGACTGGATCCGCCGCGGCGCCGACCGGAGCCAGTCCGTCGGATCCGCCGTCCACGCCGCCCGTGGCTGACCTCCCGTTGCCGGATCGTCGGTCACCTCGAACGAGGTGTTCGTGCCCGTGCCGGGGGACGGCAGTGGGTCATTGCAGCCCTTCACGTACTTGCAGGTGGCGGATGGACTCCCCGCCCTTGTGATTGTTCGCCCGCCCGAACTTGCTCGTGAGCAGGGTCTCAAGTTTGTGCACAGCACCGCTGCACGCCTCGCCCGGGGATGTCGCGTGGTGCGTGACGGCCACCGGTTGCTGCCCCGCGGGACGCGCCTCCAGCATGCAGCGGGTGACGGTACCGCCGGATCTCCCGGCGCTCTCGTTACCAAGATGGACGTCCACGCGCGTGATCTGGTCGCTGAAATGTGACAGTGCGGATCCGAGTTCGGCCTCGATGCGCCGGACTACTCCATCGCTGACGTCCACATTCTTGTCCGTGTGTACCTGGATCTGCATTCGGCAGTCTCCTTGTCTCGCCCCGGGTCGCCGGGCTTCGGTGCGACGGCGGCCGGGACAGGCTGGTGGTGATCCAGCCCAGCCACCGCATGGGGGTTTGTGCTTGTCGATCCATAGCCGTAGCCGTTGACGCGGTCACGGAGCGAGGTCGGCGACGCGGGTGAAGGTCGCGGGGGCCGTTCGAATCGTGGTGTGGCCGTTGCCGAGCAGTGCGACGAGTTCGCGGTGCGTGTGGTGGTCGTAGCCGTTGCAGTCAAGCCGCTGTCCACCGGTGGAGCGGATCCGGTCGCCGGTGTGCCGGGCGGTGATCGTCGAGATCCAGGCGAACGTCTCGCGCCGTTCGTGGTCGAGGTGGTGTCCGGCGAGGTGCCATATCTCGACGAACGTGGATCGCGTCACCGCTCGGGCGTCGGCTGGCGGCAGCAGCCGGATGGCATCGCGCCAGACCTGCATGGCCAGGAACGCGTACACGGTCCGGAACGCCGCGCGGTCGCCGGCCGCGATCCGGGTGACAAGCGCATGCAATCGGTCGTTGTGGAAGTCTCTGGCGTGTTCGTTCGCAGGGCTCGATGGCTGGCCCATGTTCCGCTCCGGTGCGTCTCGATGCGTGATGGACGCGCCGCCGGGGGCCGGGGCGGCAAATCGGTTGTCAGCCTACCTACCCGTCCAGCACAAGGCCGGCGGCTGCCGGACCATGGTTCACCCGAACGGGATCGTCTTTTCATCGCAACTACGTTGTTCGCCATCGGCGTGATCCGCCAGGGGTTGTGTCCCTTGGCCCGCTTCAGCGGCCGGTCGGTGGAATCAGTGATGCTGACTTCGACACCTTCTTGGCCTTTTTCGCGGCACGTTTCTCCTTCAGGCTGCTCGCCTGCTTTTTCCGATCTTCCTTGTGGGCGGACTTGTTGGCCATGAAGGCGTTCCTTTCAGGCTCTGTCGCCAACCGTGGTAGGTCAGCGCCCGTTGGCAGGTTCTGAACCGATCACGACCTGGTCGGGCCACGCATCTGAGGCCAGGTCATCGACGTCGATGCCGAGCGTCCGCAGCAGCGAGGCGTTCCTCGCCGTGTCTATGAGCGCGGGTAGCTCCTTCTCGACCCAGTCGGCCCTGCCGTGAAGGTCGCGCGATCGTAGCGTCGCCACCACCACGTCTTTCTTTACGCACGTTGCTACAGCCATGACGCCTTCCCCTCGTCGGACGGTTCGGACGGTTTCTGGACGTCAGGACTTGTCGGCGACGAGTACCTCGGTGGTGAGGAACAGGGCGGCGACCGATGCGGCGTTCTGTAGCGCGCTACGGGTGACCTTGGCCGGTTCGACGATGCCTGCCTTGATCATGTCGACGTACTCACCGGTGGTGGCGTCGAGGCCGTGACCCGTCGGCAGCGAGTTGACCTTCTCGGCCACCACGCCGCCTTCGAGGCCGGCGTTGACGGCGATCTGTCGCAGCGGCGCGGTGAGCGCGACCCGCACGATGTTGGCGCCGGTGGCCTCGTCGTCGGTCAGGTCGAGCTTGTCGAGCGCGGTGGTCGCGGCGTTGGCCAGCGCCACCCCGCCCCCAGGCAGGATGCCTTCCTCGATGGCGGCCTTGGCGTTGCGCACGGCGTCCTCGATGCGGTGTTTGCGCTCCTTGAGCTCGACCTCGGTGGCCGCGCCGACTTTGATCACCGCGACTCCACCGGCCAGTTTGGCCAGCCGCTCCTGCAGCTTTTCCCGGTCGTAGTCGGAGTCGCTGTGGTCGATTTCGGTGCGGAGTTGGGCGGCCCGGCCAGCGATCTGTTCGGCATCGCCGCCGCCGTCCACGATGGTGGTCTCGTCCTTGGTGACTACGACCCTGCGTGCCTGGCCCAAGATGTCCAGCCCGACAGTGTCAAGGGTGATCCCGACCGCCTCACTGACAACCTGGCCGCCGGTGAGCACCGCGAGGTCGGCCAGCATGGCCTTGCGCCGGTCGCCGAACCCGGGAGCCTTGACGGCGACGGATTTGAGCGTGCCCCGGAGCGTGTTGATGAGCAGTGTGGCCAGGGCCTGGCCCTCGACGTCCTCCGCAACGATCGCCAGCGCCTTGCCCGCCTGCATGACCTTCTCCAGGATCGGCAGCAGGTCGTTCAGGTTCGAGATCCTGCCATCGACGATGAGCAGGTACGGGTCGTCGAGGACGGCTTCCATGCGTTCGGTGTCGGTCATGAAGTAGGGCGAAATGTAGCCCTTGTCCACGCGCATGCCCTCGGTGAGTTCGAGTTCGAGGCCGAAGGTGTTGCTCTCCTCGACGGTGATGACGCCTTCCTTGCCGACCTTGTCCATCGCGTCGGCGATCAGCTCACCGACCGTCGCGTCGGCAGCGGAGATCGACGCGGTGGCCGCGATCTGCTCCCGGGTCTCCACGTCCTGCGCCTGATGACCCAGCGCCTCAACCACGGCGGCCACGGCCTGCTCGATACCGCGCTTGAGCGCGATCGGATTCGCCCCCGCGGCGACGTTGCGCAGCCCTGCGCGGACCAGCGCCTGCGCAAGCACGGTCGCCGTCGTGGTGCCGTCGCCGGCCACGTCGTCGGTCTTCTTCGCAACCTCCTTGACCAACTCGGCACCGAGCCGCTCGTACGGATCGTCGAGTTCGATCTCGCGGGCGATGCTCACCCCGTCGTTGGTGATCGTGGGCACGCCCCACTTCGTGTCCAGCACGACGTTTCGGCCCTTCGGGCCGAGCGTCACCTTCACCGTGTCAGCGAGGACATTCATGCCCCGCTCCAGGCCGCGACGGGCCTGTTCGCCGAAAACGATCAACTTGGCCATCCGCGTGATCCTCAACATCGCCGTGCCCACGTGCAGCACCTGCTCGGGCCGACCTGCGATGACCGCTGCTACGGTCCCCTCCCGGGGGTCCCATCCCATTCGGTTGGCACTCACACAAGGAGAGTGCTAACCACAGTGCAACACCCTTTGCCTCCGAGCGCAAGACACCGGGGGCGACCGCCACGGGGCCCCTACCGGACGCTTTGGGGAGTAACGTACGGGTGACTGCGCCGCACCGACGTGCGCAGCCCGTCGAGCCCGCAACGCCCGCAGCAGTTTCGGTTGTTGCCTCCCCGGCCCTGGGTCCAGCCCTCGCCCGCTAACTCCGAAATCCGTGTAAGCAGTTGGGCCGGAGGAACGCGATGTCCATCACGCCCGCGACCGCACTGACGCAGCTCCACCTCGACACCAGCCGGCCCTCACCGTCGACGGTCCTGGTCTCCGTGATCGGCGAGGCCGACCTGGCAACCGCGCCGGCGCTCCGCGACCGGCTGCTCGGCGTGTTGCGGGAGCAGGCTCCGGCCGTCGTCGAAGTAGACCTCGCCGGAGTTGTCTTCCTGGACTGCGCCGCAATCGGCGCCCTCGTCGCCGTCCGCAACGCCGCGATCGAGGCCGGCGGCGAGATGCGGGTCAGCCACCTGCAACCGATCGTGCGCCGGGTCCTGGACGTGACCGGGCTGCTCGACCTGTTCACCGCCACGATCGACCAGGCGCAGATCGACACCCGCCCGTCGCGGCCCGTCCGACTGTGAAGGAGTCGGCAATGGCCGGCATGAACGGTAGGAACGTCCTCGTCACGGGCGGCACCGGCGGCATCGGCAAGGCCACAGCGGTGGGCCTGGCCGCGCTGGGCGCCCGGGTCGGCATCACCGGCCGCGAGCGGGGCCGCGCCGAGGCGGCAGCGGCCGATATCCGCGCCGCGTCAGGTAACCCGGCGGTTGACGTGTTCACCGCCGACATGTCCTCGCAGGCCCAGGTGCGCCAGTTGGCGGGCGAGGTACTCGACGCCTACCCGCGGCTGGATGTGCTGATCAACAACGTGGGCGGATTCTGGGCGCACCGGCATGAAACTGTCGACGGCCTGGAGCACACCTTCGCCCTCAATCACCTGGCCCCGTTCCTGCTGACTCACCTGCTGCTGGATCGCCTGACGGCCAGCGCCCCGGCGCGGGTCGTCACCGTGTCCTCCGGCGCGCACGCCACCGGCCGCATCGACTTCGACGACCTGCAAGGCTCCGCCACCTATTCGGGTCAGCGCGCCTACAACGCCTCGAAGCTGGCCAACATCATGTTTACCTACGAACTCGCCCGCCGCCTGGATGGCAGCGGCGTCACCGCCACCGTGCTGCACCCGGGAGTGGTACGCACCAACTTCGGCGCCGAGGACCAGGCCGGTATCAAGGTGATCCTGCCGTTGGTGCGCCCGTTCCTGAAAACCCCCGCCGGCGGCGCGGCCACATCGATCTACCTTGCATCCTCCGCGCAGGTCGACGGGGTCACCGGCCGGTACTTCGCCAACCGCAAACCCAGAACCTCCAGCAAGCCGTCGTACGACACCGCCGCGGCAGCACGGCTGTGGCAGGTCAGCGCCGACCTGGTTGGCCTACCGCGGTCCTCAGGGCAGTGAGCACCTCACCGGACATCGATCCTGAGCAGTGCGGCGGACAACGATGTACCGCGCTCCGGGTGGCTGACGTCACCGGTTGCTCCAACCGGCCCGACACGCCGCTGAGCAAGGACGCCGGCGAAGACGCTGACAGCGCCGTCGAGGCGGAGCTCTGCCGGCATGCGCCGGTCCGGGCGATGTACGCCGCGTCCAGGCGTGACCCGTTCATTCCCGGGTAGTGGTGACGCGATGAGTGGGACCGGCCTCGTGCAGCGGGCGGTGGCCGGCTTCGTGCGGGCTCGCCGCCGCTTCGGCTGGGTCGACCACCTGGCCAGAGCCGTGGTGCGCTATGACCATGCCGACGGTGGACGGCTGGCCGCCGCCGTTACCTACTACGCATTCTTCGCTGCGTTCTCCTTGGCGCTGCTGGGCTTCGCGATCATCGGCCACCTGTTGGACGACCCAGCCGTCCTGAGCGCGGTGCAGGGTTACCTGTCACAGAACCTGCCCAGCCTCGACGCGCAGGCGCTGCGCCAGGCCGGCGGCACCGCCGGGCTGGTGGCGTTATTTGTGCTGCCGGTCGCGGGACTGTTCTGGGTCGACTCGATGCGCTCCTCGATCCGCGCGATGTGGCGGCTTCCGCAGTACCCGGGCAACTTCTTCCTCCGGCAAATCATCGACCTCGCTGTGTTGGCCGCCCTGGGGTTGTTGCTCGCCGTGTCGCTGGCCGCGGCGGCAGGCACTGAAACGCTGCTGAACCGACTCCTGTTCGACACGGCCGACGCCGCCGGCCCACTCGGCCGCTGGCTGCTCCGCGCGGCCGGCTACGCCCTCGGCATCGGGGTGAACACGGTGCTGGCCGTCGCCGCACTCACCGCTCTGCCCCGGATCCGGATGCGGGTGCGCCGGGTGCTCGGACCAGCGCTGCTCGTCGCCGCCGGGCTGGAGGTCCTCAAGACGGTCGGCCGCTTCTATGTGCGGCGCACCGAAGCCAACCCGGCCTACCAGGTCGTCACCAGCGCGGTGGCGGTACTGGTCTTCCTCAGCCTGCTCAACCAGTTCGTCCTGTTCGCCGCCGCGCTCACCGCCACCAGCACCCGCGGACCCGTCAACGATCTCGCCACCAGACAACCACCCCCCGCACCGCCCTCCATCCCGACGGCAGGCGCACCCGATCACCAACAGCGTCGGCTGGACGCCGGGCACGGAGGTGCGTGGAGCGGGCGAACAGGGGCAGTGGGGGGTCGACCACGGGCGGACGGGGCCGCGGCAGACGCACATCTGTGCTCAAGATCGGTGCGCATCCGGAACCAGCGTCATCGCCCACGGCGCCAGCGCGAGGCCACGGTACGGCGCCGGGGTCATGGCCAGGCCGACAGCCGACACGGCGAGCAGCGCAGCGTTGGTCAGCGCTAAACCGGCGTCGTCTCGGCTGGCATACCGCACCCGCCGGGGCCGAGGACCGCGTCCAACACGAGGCACGCCGAGCGAGCCGTCAACTCCGTCGGCAGAACGCGACGGCGCCTCGCTGACCGAGAGCAACGCCCGATCGGCGGCAGGGGTCTAGGTTTTGAGTCATGGCGACGATCGTGCTACGCGTCCGGCTCATTGGCGGCGACCGTTTGGACATCACCTACGACGAACCCGACACCGCCGACGAAACAGAGCTCATCGAGCGCGTCATCTCGACGCTCGCCGCGGATTCGGGTGTGCTTCGGAGCAGGCATGGCGACCGCCTCGTGGCGCTGTTCGGCAGGGGCGTCGCTGCCATAGAGGTGGCGCCACGCGGAGCGGTCCTGTGAGTGCGCAAGAACACTCCGACGGGCGGTCACCGAATAAAGGTCCTGTAGCCGGGCATCCTGGATATGCCGCAATCACCGCAACGAGGAGAACGTACGTGACCACGCCTGACCAGAGCACCGACGAACAGCGCATCGCCGAGCGCTACCTGCACGTCCTGGACCACCTGTCCCGCTGCGCCGACGCCGTACGCCATGGCGACTGGGACAAACTCGACACCCTCGCCGGCGGTTTGGCCCGCAGCGCCGACCAGCTCGCCGACGCCGTCCACGAGCAGCTCGACCCGGCCGCCAGCCCACGCGCCGCCGTCGTCGTCAACATCGTGGCCGAGCACAGCGCCGGCAGTGAAGCCGCCCGGCTACTACACCCGCACCGACCCGCCACCACCAGCCGTACCGGGAACACCGCCAGCATCGACCCGTTCACCCAGCCCAGCCGGTAACAACGCCCCCAAGGCCGAACCGCCGCGGCCCCGGGGCATGCCCCGCATCTGTTGCGGCGATGGCGGTGAGCGCCGCCGGCCAACTGTCATGGTGGGAGCGCGCAACCGTCGATGGCTTCGGTACCCAATGGTGCCCCTCCACTGGGACGTCTGGCCGGTCGCAGGACCTGGGCCACCACGAGGCAAATCAGCACGGTCGCGCCCCTCGCCGCAGATTCGGGTTGCCGCCCCTGGCGAAAATCAACCGAACTTCGTCCAGCGTCCCTCAGAGACGACCTCGACGGAGCCGTCGACGACCTTGATGGCCGTCTGTTCGTCGATGGCGTAGGCGGGCACGCCGATCTCGGCGGCCCACCGCTCCGCGTTAGCCAGGGTGTTCGTCGGGAAAGCGTCCAGGTGCGGGAAGATCGAGAAGTCGACGACGCCCAGGGTGCGGTCGTCGGGCGCGGACGGCCACTCGACGAAGAACGCCCCGATCCGGGGCGTCATCACCATGCTCCCGGCACTCACGCCTACCCAGACCGTGTTGGGCAGCGACGGCAGCAGATCGGCCAGCCCGGACTCCCGTAGCCAGTGGCACAGGTAGGTCGCGTCGCCGCCGTCGACCAACAGCACGTCGGCCTCCCGAACCCAGGGGACCCATCGCTCCACGCCGATGGTGGGCAGGGCGGTGAGCTCCAGGACGCCGAGCGAAGCCCAGCCCAGCCCGGACAGGTGCTGCCACTTGGGCCCGGCGGCTACGAAGCCCTGTACCGATGTCGGGTCACACATCGGGTGACCCCACTGTGCCGTCGGGACGCAGAGGGCACGGCACGTAGCGATCGGCTTGCCGAGAAGCTGTACGAGCGCCGCGTGGATGCTCGGGTTCGTGACGCCGCCTGACGTAAGCAAGAGCTTCAAGGCTCCTCCAAGTTCGCGCGGACGGTGGATATGCCTGACGACCAGGGACCGAATCCGGACACATCGTACGTCGGGCGTCCGCTCCCGGAGGCCGCGCAAGCCCTACTTCGCCCAGCACGTGCCCCCGACCAACGTACGGACGATGCGCCATCACGGCGACCGCTCATCGGCACTACCGCGCGCCAAGAACTGACTGATCATTTGCCACGCTGCGTAGCGAGCAGTCGGCGGCAGAACCGTGTGGACACGCGCAGGGCGCCCCGGTTCGGTCAGGTTTCGAGAAGTGCCAAGGTGTCGGTGGGCCTAGTCTTCCCCTCAGATGGCCGGCATCGCGCCGAGCCATAGTCGTCGACAGGAGACGTGGAAATGCCCGCGAAGAGTTCCCGGACCAAGTCCGACGGCTTCAGCGCTGAGGAGCGTGCCGCGATGAAGGAGCGCGCCGCGGAGCTGCGCGCCGAGGGCAAGAAGGGCGCCAAGAAGGCCGACGACCTGCAGTCGGCCCTCGACAGCATCGCGAAGATGGCCCCAGCGGACCGGGCGCTCGCCGAGGGCGTGCACCGGACGGTGACCGCTACCGCCCCGGAGCTGTCGCCAAAGACCTGGTACGGGATGCCCGCCTACGCGAACGCGGACGGCAAGGTCGTCATCTTCTTTCAGGACTCGGGCAAGTTCAAGTACCGGTACTCGAC
>Ga0111538_10004666_pt1 | contig 18951 bp, 12 predicted proteins | sample SoiMethybrSBSTD1_FD_79669 | JGI IMG/M metagenome (GOLD analysis project Ga0111538, IMG submission 79669) | Bulk soil microbial communities from a Populus tree surrounding site in Tennessee, USA - Soil MetaG P. TD hybrid SBSTD1 (version 2)... | ecosystem: Environmental > Terrestrial > Soil >...
CCAGCTTCCAGCTACTCATGACAGCGATGATTAAGCGCATCGTCCCTCTCGCCCTTCTTCTCGCGCCGGTCGTATTGGTTGCGCAGGCGCCGCAGACGCAGTCGAACTCTTCGTCGGGCGGACTCGACCCTGCAACGATTCTCAAACCACTCGCCGAATCCTGGCCGACATATTCAGGTGATTACTCAGGCCGCCGCTACAGCTCACTCAACCAAATCAACCAGACGACGCTGAAGAGTCTTGGACTGGCGTGGGTGTCGAGAGGCTTCGTGCAAGGGGCTGGTCCGACGGGACGTGGACCAGGAAACCTTGGTGCCGGCGGCGGTGGCGGCGGACGTGGAGGCGGACCGGATGTTCCACTGATAGTCGCTGGCGAAGGGAGCGGCGATTACAACGCCGGCGGTGCCGCGCAGATTCGCGGATCGATCCTCGCGGTCGACGGCATTCTCTACGCGACGTCTCCCGACAATCTCTGGGCGATCGATGCGCGCGACGGAACGATCCTGTGGCAGTTCTACTGGAAGACACGCGGCGGCACGCACACCGGCCATCGCGGCGTCGGGATGTGGCGCCACTATCTCTTCATGGAGACGCACGACGACTACTTGATCAAGATCGATGCGCGCACAGGGAAGGAAGTCTGGCACGTCGAAATTGCGCCGTTCGATCAGCAGTACTTCTCGTCGATGGCGCCAATCATCATCGGTGATCACGTGATCGTTGGCACCGGGAATGACCTCGACGCACCGGGATACTTGCAGTCATACGATCCGGAAACCGGCAAGCGCCAGTGGATCTTCTATACCGTGCCGATGAATCCGGGCGACCCGGGCGTCGAGACCTGGCCGAGTCTCGACGCCGCCCGGCATGGCGGTGGCCAGCCGTGGGTGCCTGGCGCCTACGATCCGGAGACACATCTTTATATCTTCGGCACCGGCAATCCTACGCCGGCCTACACACCCGCAGGCCGCGGCGTCGGAAGCGGGCTGTTCACATGTTCACTCATCGCGGTGAACGTCGACACAGGCAAGATGGCGTGGTACTACCAGACGTCGCCTCGCGACATGCACGACTGGGACTCGACGCAGACGCCCGTGCTCTTCGAGATGCGGATCAACGGACGTATGCGAAAGCTCGTGTCCACCGGCGCGCGCAACGGCTACTTCTTTACGCTCGATCGCACGAATGGCGAGTACATCGCCAGCGGCAAGTTCAGCCCGGCGGCAAACTGGGCAACCGGCCTCGACGAGCACGGCAGGCCGATGCTCAATCCCGAGAAGGTTGCGACGATTGGCGGGGCAATCGTCAGCAGTAGTGCAACGAATTGGCCGCCGCCGGCGTACTCACCTGACACGGGGCTGTTTTATCTGCCCGAGAACAACAGCCTGTCGGTGCGCTACCTGATCGATTCGGATCCGCGAGGATCGATGGGGCTTGGCGGAACGATGGGCGGAGGAGGCGTCTCGACCGGCGGATCGATCACGGCCATGGATCCCGCAACAGCCAAGATCGCCTGGCGGCACGAGTTGCCTGGCGGCGGTGGGGCGAGTGGAATGCTGACAACGGCGGGGCGACTCCTGTTCGCAGGCGATGGAGCTGGTAACATCGTCGCGTTCGATCCGGCCAACGGAAAGGCACTCTGGCACTCGCGCATCGGCGCTGTGTCGAATGCGCCGCAGACTTATATGCTCGATGGAAAGCAGTACCTGCTCGTCGCGGCTGGCGACATGCTCGCCGCGTTCGCCATCAACGGACCGCAGTAGAGGAGTGAATCATGTCTTATACCAGACGGGAGTTCGGGAAGCTGGCGCTGGCGGGGTTGCCGGCCGCAGCGGTACTGGGAAACAGCGAGTCGCTCTTCGGCGCGTTCGCACAAGCGAAGCCGAACTCGGTGTTCAATGGCGTGCAGATCGGAACCATCACCTATAGCTATCGAAGCATGCCGGATCAGAGCGCTGAAGCGACGCTCAAGTACATTCTCGACTCGGGCATCAGCGCGATCGAGTTGATGGGTGGACCGGTTGAGAGCTTCGCGGGTGCACCGACATCCGGTCGCGGCGGCGGCGCGGGTCGTGGACCCGGAGGCGCCCCTGATGCGGCTGGTGGGCGTCGAGGACGCGGACCGGTTGATCCGGCGAACCTGCCGCCAGGCGCGAAGATGGGCAGCTGGCACGGAGAGAGCTGTGTGATTCAGCCCGAGGGCGCCCGCGGAGGCGGAGCCGGTGGTGGCGGCGGACGCGGACGCGGCGAAACAACGCCCGAGCAGCAGGCCGCTCAACAAGAAGCCGCGGCGAAGCTCAAGGCGTGGCGCACGTCGGTTTCAATGGACAAGTTCAAGCAGCTTCGCAAGATGTACAACGACGCCGGCGTGACGATCTACGCATGGAAGCAGCTCAGTGCGAATATGTCCGATGAGGAGTTCGAGTACATCTTCAATGTGGCGGAAGCACTCGGTTGCTCGCACACGACGCTGGAGTTGCCAACCGACGAGGCGCAACTGAAGCGGATCGGCGACTTTGCGATGAAGAAGAAGATCTATGCCGGCTATCACACGCACGCGCAGGGCAGCATGACCGCGTTCGACAAGGCGTTTGCGATCTCAAAAGGGAACATGGCGAATGTCGACTTCGGGCACTGGGTCGCTGCCGGCAACGTCGGCGGGACACCGATGCAGTTCCTGCAGAAGTACCACGACCGCATTTCGAGCTTCCATCTAAAGGATCGAACGACGCCGGAGCATTGCTCGCTGAACCTTGCGTGGGGCACCGGTGAGACGCCGATCAAGGACATCCTCCAGATGGTGAGCAAGAACAAGTGGAAGATCCCCGGGTCGATTGAGCTGGAATACCAGATCCCCGAGGGGTCAGATGCGGTGAAGGAGACAAGGAAGTGCGTCGACTTCTGCCGCGCCGCCCTCAACGGCGGATCGTCGACGGCGAGCCGGTAGGGGGTCAGACGGGGGTCAGACCGGGGTCAGACCAGGGTCAGACGTCCGAGTCTGCCTATAACAGACGAGATTCGTTGGATTCGGGGGTCTGACCCCGGTCTGACCCCCGTCTGACCCCGGTCTGACCCCAACTTTTCGCGAGGACAGCAATGAAACAGAGCACAACTCACACGTGGTTTCTTGGAGTCGCGGTGTTCATCGTCCTCGCGACGGGTCTGGTGACCATCGCACAAACACCGGCTGCGCAGACGCCGCCGCAGGGCGCCGCGGCTCAGACCCCACCTGCGGCAGCGGGTCAGACCCCGCCAGCCGACGCGCAGGGACGTGGCGGCGGTCGCGGACGCGGCGGGCCGGACTTCCTGGCCGGCGGCCCTCAGGCTGACGATCCGGCGTACGCCAACGTCGACTTCTCCAAAAAGCCGCCGGTGCTCGCGCTGACGCCGGAGCAACAGTTGGAGAAATTCATCCTGCAACCCGGCTACCGGCTCGAACTCGTGCTCTCCGATCCGATCATCCAGGAGCCGACGGCTATCGCCTTCGATGGCAACGGCCGGATGTTCGTTCTCGAGGACCGCGGATACATGCAGGACGCCGACGCAACCGGTGAACACGATCCGAACGGTCGGGTATCGCTGCACGTCGACACCGACAACGACGGCAAGTACGACAAGCACACCGTGTTTGTCGACAATCTCGTCTTCCCCCGTTTTCTCCTGCCGTTTGGTCCGAACGCGCTCCTCACGAAGGAATCACATTCCCAGGAAGTGTGGAAGTACACCGACACCAATGGCGACGGTGTGGCTGATAAGAAGGAGCTCTTCGACACGGGATATGGACGCTACGCGAACGTCGAACATGAAGAAAGTTTCTTCACCTACGGCCTCGACAACTGGCTGTACAGCACCGTGAACGCGTTCCGCGCGCGCTGGACACCGCACGGCGTGATCAAGGAACCGACAGGCTCGAACGGCGCACAATGGGGCGCATCACAGGACGACGACGGGAAGCTGTGGTTCCAGGGAGGTGCGAGCGGACTGCCGTCGTACTGGCAGTTCCCCATCCTCTACGGCAATTTCGGCGGTGGTCGCGGCAGCGCCGAAATGGATCCGGAGCTCGGGATTCCCTGGGGCGCACCGGTTCGCGTCGCCGACATGCAGGGTGGTCTCAGCGCGACGCGCATGCCGGATGGATCGCTGCGCAGCACGACCGGCGCGGCCGGCGGCGACATCGTTCGCGCGCATCGCATGCCGAAAGACCTGCACGGCGACTACCTCTATGGTGAACAGGTCGGACGGATTGTTCGCCGGGTCCGCGCGGAAAAAAGAGAAGGGCTCACCTACATCCGCAATTTCTACGACGGCAACGAGTTCATCAAGTCGACCGATCCCTACTTCCGTCCCGTCGATCAGACCACGGCTCCGGATGGCACGATCTACATCACCGACATGTATCACGGGATCATTCAGGAAGCGCAGTGGTCCGGGCCCGGAACGTACCTGCGCGCGCGCATCGACCAGTACGGACTCGACAAAGTCATCCACAAGGGACGCATCTGGCGGCTTGTCTATGACGGCGTGAAGTTCGATCGTTCCGATGCGCTGGCTCGCGATACGACGGTCCCGCGGATGAACGACGAGACTCCGGCACAGCTGGTGACCCATCTTGGGCATCCGAACGGATGGTGGCGTGACACCGCGCAGCAGTTGCTCGTCCTCAAGCAGGACAAGTCCGTCGTCCCAACACTGCAGTCGACGCTGAAGACCTCGACGAATCTCCTCGAACGATTCCATGCCCTGTGGACACTCGAGGGACTCGGCGCACTTGATCCGGTGACGGTACGGACGCTGCTCGAGGATCGCGAACCACGCATGCGGATCCAGGCAATCCGTGCCAGTGAGACTCTCTACAAGGCCGGGGAGAAATCGTTCGCCGGCGATTACAAGCGCATGGCGCAGGATCCGAGTGTCGACGTCGCAATCCAGGCGATGCTGACGATGAACAAATGGAAGGTGCCCGACGCGCTGACGACGATCAAAGCCACCGCTGACACGAACAAAGCGAGGGGAGTGCAGGTCGTCGCAAACACGATCATGAACCCGCCAACCGCCGGACGCGGCGGATTCGGTCCCGGTCGTGGCGCTGCCCCGTCTTACACCAACGAACAGCAGGCGATCATCGATCGCGGAGGGCAGATCTACAGGGAGCTGTGTTTCTCGTGTCACGGCGATGACGGACTCGGCGCGCCGCGTCCTGGTGATTCGTCAGGCGTGACCATGGCGCCGCGACTCGCAGGTTCACCGCGGGTCAACGGGCATCGCGACTACATCATCAGCGCGGTCCTTCATGGACTCGCGGGGCCTGTCGACGATCGGAACTACACGGACGTCATGGTGCCCATGGGCACCAACCCTGACGATTGGGTCGCCGCAGTGGCGTCGTACGTTCGCACCAGCTTCGGGAATACCGGTGGTCTGGTGACCGCCGCCGATGTCAAACGTGTTCGCACCGCGACTGCCTCTCGAAAGAGCCCATGGTCGGTGTCGGAACTCGAAGCATCGCTGCCGAAAGTGTTGCTGCCCGATCCGATGTGGAAACTGACGGCGAGTCATAATCCCACCGGCACGGCCGGCGCGGTGACCCTCGCGTCCTGGAGCAGTCAGTCGCCCCAGACCGCCGGCATGTGGTTCCAGATTGAGCTGCCGAAAGCTGAAACCATCACCGAGATTCAGTTCGACTCGACCAATGGCGCCGGACGCGGTGGCCGCGGTGGTGCAGGACGCGCCGGAGCCCAGGCCGCACAAGCCGCCACTCCTCCTGCCAGTACTGCACCTGCTGGCGAAGCGGCGGCAGGCGGGGCAGCGCAAGCGGCTCGTGGCGCCGGTCCCGGCGGAGGCGCACCGCCTAATCCTGGATATCCGCGCGGCTACAAGGTGGAGACGTCGATGAATGGAACAACCTGGACGCCTGTTGCGGAAGGGCAGGGTTCAGGCACGCCGACGATCATCACGTTCAAGCCTGTGCAGGCGAAGTTCGTGCGCCTCACGCAGACGGCGTCGCCGGAGAATGCGCCGCCGCTGTCGATCCAGCAGTTGCGCTTGTATCGCGTCTCCACTCCAGCAGGCGCGCGATAAGCCTTCTCACCAGCGGGCACGTAGGCTCGATTGCCCGCGTGCCCTCCCGAGAGTTTCAGCTGCACGACGCGGCCGGTTTTGCCACGTTGTCGGCCTCCGCGACCGGCGGACTCGTGTTCCAGCCGCCGCGAGGGACCGACGCTGACGTGGCTGGACCGGTCGTCAACGACCTGTGCAATATGGAACAGCCCTGTTCCCCGGCGTCTGTCACAGTGACCTCTGCCCGACCACAACAGTTTCCTGAAACCGCGGACCCCTGGACCCTGCGAGAGGCTCGTCTCCGCGTCGATGAGGGATGAATCGTATGGAGAGACCCACCAGCAACGCTACGTTGCCACCCCGTCGTTCGCGCGGCCCCGAGCTCCCGAAGACCAGCACAGGAATCCGAGGTCTCGACGAGATCACGCGCGGCGGACTGCCACAGGGACGGCCGACACTGGTCTGCGGCGGCCCTGGCTCGGGCAAGACCCTGTTGGCTCTCACGTTCCTGGTGAATGGCGCGATTCAGTTCGACGAGCCCGGCGTCCTCATGACGTTCGAGGAAAATGACCAGGAAATTGCCAGCGACGTGGCGTCTCTTGGTTTTGACCTTCCTGAGTTGGTCGCGGCGCACAAGCTGGCGGTCGATTACGTGCGCGTCGAGCGCAGCGAGATCGAGGAAACGGGAGAGTACGACCTCGAGGGATTGTTCGTCCGTCTCGATCACGCGATTCGATCGGTCGGTGCCAAGCGCGTCGTCCTCGACACGATCGAATCGCTCTTTGCCGGCTTGAAGAACGACTCCATCCTCAGGTCAGAACTGCGGCGCCTGTTCCGGTGGCTGAAGGAGCAGGGCGTGACCGCGGTGATCACGGGCGAGCGCGGCGACGGGCTCCTCACCCGGCAAGGACTCGAGGAGTACGTGTCAGATGCGGTGATCCTGCTCGACCATCGCGTTCACGATCAGGTCTCGACCCGGCGCTTGCGCGTCGTGAAGTATCGCGGCTCGTATCATGGCACGAACGAGTATCCATTCCTGATCAGCGCCGACGGCATCAGCGTGCTACCCGTTTCGTCAATGGCCCTCCAGCATGAGGCTCCGCTGGAGCGCGTGTCCTCCGGGATCGCGCGTCTCGACGAGATGCTGAGCGGCAAGGGGTTCTACCGTGGCAGCACGATTCTCGTGTCGGGCACGGCCGGTACCGGCAAGACCAGCCTGGCGGCGCACTTTCTCGACGCGGCGTGCCGCCGCGGCGAGCGTTGCCTATGCTTCCTCTTCGAAGAGTCGCCGCAGCAGTTACTTCGAAACATGCGTTCGATCGGGATCGACCTCGAGCCCTGGGTTGGCGCCGGGCTGTTGCGGTTCCACGCCGACCGGCCATCGCGCTACGGCCTCGAAACGCATCTCGTCACGATGTACGAGACGGTAGCGGCCTTCAAGCCGACCGTCACCGTGATCGATCCGGTGACCAACCTGATGACTGTCGGAACCTACGCCGATGTCCAGGCAATGCTCACCCGCATGATCGATCACTTGAAGACCGAGAACATCACTGCCATGTTGACGAGCCTGATGCCCGGGCAGATCGACATCGAGCGAACCGAGACAGCAATCTCATCGCTCATGGATACGTGGATGGTCCTGGCAAACGACCCCGTCGACGGCCGGCACCGCCGCGGACTGTACGTGCTCAAGTCTCGCGGGATGGCGCACTCGAACGAGCTTCGGGAGTTCGTGCTGACCGATCAGGGCTTGACCATGCGCGACGCAGTGAGTGATCCGCGTGGGACGCCGGATGTCCCAAACACTTTGTGGGAAGGGCGAGATCAACATGCAGTTGCTTGAGGACGGAGTTCCGCTGGTGCCACCGGCCGGACAGACCTACCGGTTACGCCTTTACGTAGCGGGCCAGACCCCGAAGTCGGTTCTCGCCTTCAGAAACCTGAAGCAGATCTGTGAGGAGCATCTGCACGGGCACTATGAGATCGAGATCATCGATCTCCTGCAGAACCCGCAGCTGGCCCAGGGCGATCAGATCCTGGCAATCCCCACGCTCGTCCGGCGTCTGCCCGAACCGATCAAGAAGATCATCGGGGATCTCTCGAACACCGAACGAGTTCTCGTCGGCCTGGATTTGCGCATGGGCCAATAAGGAACAAGTACCAATGAAGCGCCGCCTTCTCCGCGGGACCTTCGCCCGTGCCGCACGGACATCCACGACGGAGCGGTACGTTCTTCGACTCTACGTCACGGGGATGACGCCACGCTCGATGCGCGCGATCAACAACCTGCGCGCGATCTGCGATGACTATCTCGCGGGGCTGTACGACTTGGACGTAATCGATATCTACCAGCAGCCGGCGCTTGCAAAGGGAGAGCAGATCATCGCGGCGCCGACACTCATCAAGACGCTGCCGATGCCGATGCGCCGGATCATCGGCGACATGTCGAATCGAGACGGCGTGCTCCTGGGACTGGATATCGTTCCGCAGCTCGCGGCTCGCATTGAGGAGGGGACCAAATGAGCAACAACCAGCCTGGCTTTGAGCGACAGGCCGAATGGTTGCCCACCCGACTCAACGACGCCGAGGCCACGCTGCAAGCGATTCACAGCGGGGAAATCGATGCGCTCATCGTCGCGGGACCCGATGGAGATCGGGTCTACACGCTACACAGCGCCGAGGAGCCGTATCGCAATCTTGTCGAACAAATGCAAGAGGGCGCTGTCGTTCTCACTGGCGGCGGCGACATCCTCTACGCCAACGCACGCTTTGCGGTGATGGTCAGCAAGCCGCTCGAGTCTGTCGTCGGCAGTCGTATGGCCCCATTCATCAACGCGGACGACAGAGAAGCCTTTGCCGCCCTGCTCAGGCTCGGGAGCGGAAGGTGCCGCAGCCGGCTGATTGGCGAGGACTCCGGGACTATCGACATTAGCCTGTCAGTGAGCCGGGCGTCCGGGCCCGGTGACTGCCTGAACCTGATCGTGACCGACCTCACTGAGCTCCAGGAGGCTACCAGCAACCGTGAAAGGGCCGAGCGCGACAACCATACCAAAGACGAGTTTCTCACCGTGCTCGCGCATGAGCTGCGCAATCCCCTGGGTGCAATCAGCAACGCTGTTCGGGTGTTCGGTTTGAGCCACGCGGCTGGGGAGACCGCGACGCGCGCCCACGAGGTCATCGCGAGACAAGTCGCTCATATCTCGCATCTGATTAATGACCTGCTGGATGTTAAACGCGTTGCCTCCGGAAGAATCTGGCTGAAGAGACAGCCGATCGATATGGCGCAGGCCGTGCGCCAAACGGTCGCAATCTTTGCCGACGATAGCCGGTTGGATCGCCAGATCGACGTGACAACCGAGCCCGTCTGGGTCTATGGAGATCCCGTGCGGCTCGACCAGGTGCTGACCAACATCATGACCAATGCCGTCAAATACACCCCGCCCGGCGGCCGGATTCGGGTGGCGCTCTCGGCCGACGACGGCGATGCGGTGCTCAGCGTAGAGGATACAGGGTTTGGCATCTCGCCGAAGCTGCTGCCCTTCATCTTCGACATGTACGTCCAAGCGGACCAGACACTCGATCGGGCTCAGGGCGGCCTCGGAATCGGCTTGACCCTGGTCCGTCGCCTGGTCGAACTGCACGACGGCACGATCGTGGCGACAAGCGACGGAGAAGGACTCGGCAGCCGCTTCACCGTCCGGTTGAAGCGAGTTCCTGCTGCGACAACGTCCGTTGAGGTTCCGGCCCCGACGGAACGGCGCGCGAAACCGAAACGCGTGCTTCTCATAGAGGACAGCCGCGACGCACGCGAAATGCTGCGGATCATGCTCCAGCTCGACGGGCACGTCGTGTACGACGCGGCCGACGGCGCCAGCGGCCTCGAATTGTTGAACGCCGTCCGGCCCGACGTCGGCATCATCGACATCAGTCTTCCGGATATGGACGGATATCAGGTTGCCGAACGGATTCGAGAGGAACCGCACGGCCGGAACATGCTGCTGCTCGCGCTGACCGGTTACAGCGGTGATGCCGCGCGCTCGTCCGCATGCGGGTTCGACCACCAGCTCCTCAAGCCGATCGACCCGGACGTGCTGGGGCGTCTCCTGAGCGAGGGCACCCAATCATCGTGAGTGAATTGGGCGCAATGGCCACTGGTTGGCGGACTCAGACTGTGCAATCGGAGACAGCATTGCGAGAGTCACCGCCGTACCCTTGGGCATGAAGGATGTGACGATCTTCATCAAGCACTTGGCGTCGCAACGCAACCAACCGTGCGCTGTGTGTAGCGCCCCCTTCGTTCCGGCGGAAGACTCCGGCTCCCGTGTGTTCTCCATGAAAGCTCCCCAGGTGTAACCCCGGATGACGACGACGGATCGCCTCGCCGTGACGGAAGAATATCGGTCGCTACATAAGTACCTGCGCGACCGATATGCGGACAAAGTCGTCCTGACGTTTGCTCAAATCGAAGACCTGCTTGGCTTCGTGCTGCCCAACGCCGCGCGGGTCGAGCAGGAGTGGTGGGCGAATCCTGATGCGCACAGTACTCCATCGCCGCAGTCGCAGTCCTGGATCCAGGCGAACCGGACTGCTGCAGCGAGACTGCGGCCGCAGGTCGTAGTATTCGAGCGCACAAACGCCTGAGAGTCAGGGCGGTAGGAATCGCATCCGCAACTTGTTCAAGCCTCCGGTCGTCTAACCTCCCGTGCTCCTACAAGATATCCGCTACGCCCTCCGTAATCTTTCGCGCAGCAAGGGATTCGCGACGGTGGCGATTCTCTGCCTCGGGTTCGGCGTCGGCCTGAATGCAACGATCTTCAGCCTCATTGATGGCGTCCTGCTGAAACCATATCCCTACACCGATCCCGATCGCATCCTCGTCGTCGGGGAGCAACGCCGAAACACCGATGAAGCCGGCCTGTCGTATCTCGACATGCGTGATTGGAAAGAGGCCAACTCGGTATTCACCACCATCGCAGCCGTCAGTGGTCGCAGTCTGACGATTGCCGACGGGAGCGGTGAGCCGGAGCGATATCTCGGCGCCGGCGTGTCGTGGGACTTGTTTCCGATGCTCGGCACGCATCCGATCCGCGGCCGCGACTTTACCCCGGAAGAAGACCGTGAGGGGGGAGCGGATGTCGTGCTTCTCGGTTACGACGTGTGGACGCATCGTTACGCCGGCAGCGAGGACATCGTCGGACGAACGATTCTCGTCAACAGCAAGCCGCATGTTGTCGTCGGGGTGATGCCGCGGGGTTTCGCCTTTCCCAACAATCAGAAGCTCTGGGTTCCGCTTGTGCCACTGGTTGCGAAAGACCAGCGAACGTTCCGCGGGCTCTTCGCATTCGGCCGGCTGAAGCCGGGCGTGACGATCGATCGAGCACGGCAGGAACTCGACGCGATCGCCACGCGTCTCGGCACGGAGTACCCGACCACGAATGAAGGATGGGTCTCACGGCTCGAAACATTGAGGCAAGCGTTTCTTCCACGCGAGGTGCCGCTGGTTCTTGGCCTCATGATGGCCGGCGTGACGCTCGTCCTCTTCATCGCGTGTTCGAACGTCGCGAACCTCCTCCTGGCGCGTGCCGCGGGCCGCCGGCGAGAGATATCGGTGAGAGCTGCGCTTGGCGCCGGGCGAGGACGAATCGTCCGTCAACTCCTGACTGAAAGCCTGGTGCTCGGACTTCTGTCTGTGCCACTCGGAATCCTCCTCGCGGTTGTCGGAACGAGACTGATCGCGGCCGGGATTCCGCCCGATCAAGTGCCGTACTACATTCACTGGGAAGTCGACTGGCGCGCAGTGACGTACACGATCATTGTCGCGGCTGGAACCGCCGTCGTTTTCGGCCTGTTCCCGGCGCTGCAGGTATCGCGTGGAAATCTCCACGAGACGTTGAAAGAAGGCACGCGTGGCAACACCGTCACGAAATCGTTTCTTCGAAGCACGCTGGTCGTCGCACAGATCGCGTTCGCACTGGTCGCTCTCGTCGGCGCGCTCTTGTTCGTCCGAACGTTCTTGAACCTCGGCGCGTTCAACGTCGGATTCGACGTCAGGCCCTTGATGTCGATGCGCTTCTACATGCCCGGTGAAACCTACGAGCAGCCAGACGCCAAACTCCGGCGAGTGGAAGACATCGTCCGCCGCGTCGAGGCGTTGCCGGCGGTGCGCGCGACATATGCATCCAACTTCGTCCCGCTCGCCGGCGGAGGCGGAGGCGGCACCGTCATCATCGACGGCCGGCCGGCAGAGAAGGGCAAGGAAGTCGGCATCTCGGTCATTGGCGTCACGCCTCATTTCAACCCGACGATGGGATTGGCGATTCTCGAAGGACGCGACTTCACGGACGCTGAAGGCTGGTCTCGATCGCCGGTCGCGATCATCAACCAGACGATGCGAGCGCGATTCTGGGCCGATACGACTGCAGTCGGCCGACGCTTCCGTCTCGATGGGCCGAACGAGGACTGGTACACGGTCATCGGTGTCACGCCCGACGTCAACCTGTATGGTGTCGACCCTGGAAACGAGCAGGCGCCTACGGTGGCGTATGTGCCGTTCGCATACCAGCAGTTTCTCAGCACTGGATTGACCATTCGCGTTGATGGAGATCCCGCATCGATCACCTCTGCTGTTCGACAGGCGATTCGCGCGTCCGATCCGAACTTGCCCATGGCACAGGTTCGAACGGTGGCAGAACTCCGCCGTCTCAGCTTCTGGCAGTACGGATTGTATGGATGGATCTTCGGTACGACCGGATTCGTCGGTGTGCTGCTCGCGGCGATCGGCGTCTATGGCGTGCTGTCGTATTCGGTCTCGCAACGCGCGCAGGAAATCGGGGTGCGTGTCGCTCTCGGAGCGGGCAATCCCCAGATTCTGAAGCTTGTCGTCGGACAGGGAGTGGTGCTCGCGGGCATTGGGATCATCAGCGGAGCTGCTCTGGCTGGGCTCGCGATGCCCGCTGCGCGGTCGCTGCTGTTCAAGGTCAGCCCTTTCGATCCGGTGACCTTTTTGGGCGTTTCCGCTTTCCTCGCAACCGTCGCGTTTCTCGCGAGTTACCTGCCCGCGCGGCGCGCCATGCGTGTCGACCCGGTGATCGTGTTGAGAGGAGAATAGCGCGGGTTAGTCTGTGTTACGCTCTCTTCGCTGGGTCTCAAGACCCAGCGCGACAACGGATTCTAACGATCCAGCGTTACACCGACGATGCAAGGTCGACACCTCCCGGGACTCGCGATCGCCACCTTGACGGCAACGTTGACGGTCACCGTTGCCGCACAGAATCCTTCTCCCGCACCGCAGACCGCGGTCGATTTCACTCGCGACATCCAGCCAATCCTCCAGGCGAGCTGCTACGAGTGTCACGGCGCGAAAAAGACAAAGGCGCATCTGCGCCTCGATTCTGCCGCAGGGATCGCGAAAGGCGGCGAGACAGGGCCGATCATCGTGCCCGGCAAGAGCCAACAGAGTCTCATCGTGCGGCGGATCCTCGGTCTCGACGGCGACGATCGCATGCCCAAGGACGAGGATCCCTTGTCGGCGGAACAAATCGCGTTGATCCGAACGTGGATCGACCAGGGTGCAAAGTGGCCCGCAACTGAGCCTGCCCCGATGCCTGCGGCACAACAGACCGCGCCCGAAGAGCCCGTGCACTGGGCCTATCGCCGCCCGGCGCGTCCGGCGCTGCCCGAAGTTCGAAACTCCGCGTGGGTCCGGACACCCATCGATCGGTTCGTTCTCGCCCGGCTCGAGAAAGAAGGACTGTCGCCGTCGCCGGAAGCACCGCTCGAGCTCCTCATCAGACGCGCGTCGCTGGACCTCGTTGGGCTGCCGCCGTCACCGGCAGAAGTCGATGCCGTACTCGCCGATGCCGAACGCAACGGGAAGGACGCTGCATACGGCGCGCTGGTCGAACGCCTGCTTGCCTCGCCTCACTACGGTGAGCGATGGGCGCGCCCCTGGCTCGATCTTGCAAGGTACGCAGATTCGCAGGGATTCGAAAAGGATCTCCCGCGCGTGATGTGGAAGTACAGAGACTGGGTCATCAATGCGCTCAATCAGGACATGCCCTTCGATCGCTTCACGATCGAGCAGATCGCAGGCGACATGCTGCCGAATCCGACCATCGACCAATTGATCGCAAGCGGGTTCAATCGCAACGCGATGACCAATGAAGAAGGAGGCATCGATCCGGAAGAGGCGCGCTACGAAATGCTCGTCGATCGAGTGAACACGACATCAACCGTGTGGCTGGGGACGACGCTTGGGTGCGCGCAGTGCCACAACCACAAGTACGACCCCTTTTCGCAGAAGGACTACTACCGGATGATGGCGTTCTTCCAGAACAGCGACTTCGACGCGAAGACGTTTGGCGACGGCACGCGCTACTTCGAGGCGACGATCGACATACCCACATCGGAACAGGAAACCAGGCGAAAAGCCATCCAGGAAGAAATTGACAGACTTCAGGTGGAGTTGAAGACCGATACGCCGGCACTCGCGCGCGCCCAGGCGGTCTGGGAGCAGGAGATGAAGCTCGAGCCTTCCACTGCGTGGCATGTGCTGACGCCGAAGCGGGTTTCCGCCGATCGCGACGTCGTCCTGACTTCACAGACCGACGGATCCATTCTGGCTTCCGGTCCGAACCCCGGAGAGACGATCTACACCGTGGAAGCGACCACGTTGCTGCCGTCCATCACGGCTATTCGGCTCGAGGCGCTGCCGGATCCGTCGCTGCCCAAAGGCGGTCCGGGTCGTGACCCTTACGGTAACTTTCAGATCAATGGCGTCGAAATCGCCGCGGGCGGATCGCCTGCAGCGATCAAATCAATTCGAGCCGACGAAGCAGTTGGCGGGACGAATTTCGACGCGTTCTTCCCAAAGACGCTGCCGCGCGGGGTGACCGCGCCGCGCGGCTGGCGCATCGATGCCAGCCGTGAAGAGAAGCGTGTGCCGCGGCAGATCGTCTTTACGCTCGAACAGCCATTCCAGGCCGCTCGGACTCTGACCATTCGCCTCAAGCATCAGGGGGCAGTCGTTGGCCAATCGCTCGGTCATTTCCGCCTCTCGGCCACGTCGAGCACGTCGTCGCAACGGATCGTGGAGATCTCAGCGCGACTCCGGCCGGTCCTGGAAATACCGGGAGCTGAGCGAACCGAGCAGCAGCGAAAGGATCTCGCCGCCGCGTATCGCGCCATCGCGCCGTCGCTGAAGCCGACTCGCGAGCGGGTCACGCAGCTGGAGAAGGATCTCAAGGCCCTCGGCATTCCGACGGCACTCGTGATGCGTGAGCATCCCGGCTACGATCGTCCGTCCGCGTTCATCAGGCGTCGCGGGAACTTCATGGACAAAGGTGATCAGGTCTACGCTGGTGTCCCGGCTACGCTCCACGCGCTTCGCGACGATCAGATGCCCAACCGGCTTGGTCTCGCGCGGTGGCTCGTTGACGAAGAAAACCCGTTAACCGCTCGCGTGGCAGTCAATCGCGCGTGGGAGCAGTTCTTCGGCCGAGGGATCGTGGAAACCAGTGAAGATTTTGGCACGCAGGGCGCTCAGCCTTCGCATCCGGAACTGCTGGACTGGCTTGCCACCGAGTTCATGCACCAGGGATGGAGCCAAAAGGCCATCCATCGAATGATCGTGTCGTCGGCGGCCTACCGGCAATCATCCGACTCCGTTTCGACGCTGGTCGAACGCGACCCCTACAACCGGCTGCTCGCGCGCGGCCCGCGCTTCAGAATGGAAGCGGAAATGGTTCGCGACAGTGTTCTCGCGGCGAGTGGCTTGTTGAGTTCGAAGATCGGCGGTCCAAGCGTCTTTCCGCCGCAGCCGGATGGAATCTGGGACATTCCGTACAGCAGCGAACGATGGACGCCGAGCGAAGGGGAGGATCGCTATCGACGCGGGCTTTACGTATTCATCCGGCGATCGGCGACGTACCCGAGTTTCATGACGTTCGACGCCACCAGCCGTGAGCACACCACTGTTCGACGCGTCCGCACGAACACGCCGCTCCAGGCGTTGACGACGCTGAACGACGAGGCGTATTTCGAAGCGGCGCGGGCACTGGCGGCGAGAGTATTGAAGGAGGCGACGGCGGGGGACAGCGCCCGAGCCATCTACGCGTTCCGTCTGGTCGCCACGCGCACAGCGAAGGCGGCGGAAGTTGAACGCATTCTCGCGTCGTATCAGCGTCAGCTCGAACGTTTCAAGAACGATCGGGCCGATGCCTTGAAGACAATCAAAGGTCACGAGGTCGCGGATGTTGACCCCGCCCAACAGGCGGCGTGGACGCTCGTCGCAAATGCGCTGCTCAATATCGATGAAGCGCTCACGAAGGAATAGTTGATGGATCCAAAGCTCCTTCGCGCGATCACGCGGCGCCACTTCTTCAAGCAGTCCGGGTTTGGCATCGGCGGCGTGGCGTTGTCGGCGTTGCTCGATGAACGGTTGTTCGCCGAGCAGGCGGCCGGGCCGTTCGTTCAGCGTGCTCCGCACTTTGCGCCGAAGGCGAAGAACATCATCTATCTTTTCATGGCTGGCGCGCCGACACAGCTGGATCTGTTCGACAACAAGCCGGCGCTTCAGAAGTTCGACGGCCAGGAGATTCCGGCAGAGTTCATTCCGAAAGGGGAGCGCTTCGCGTTCATCAAGGGCACGCCGAGGCTGCTGGGTTCGCCGTTCACGTTCAAACGTTACGGGCAGTCGGGCGCGGAGCTCTCCGAATTGCTGCCGCAACTGGCGACCATTGCCGACGAGATCGCGATCGTTCGATCGGTTCACACGACCCAGTTCAATCACGCGCCCGGCCAGATCTTCATGAACACCGGCAGCCAGGTGTTCGGTCGACCAAGCATCGGATCGTGGCTGACGTATGGACTTGGAAGTGAAAGTCGCGACCTGCCTGGATTCGTCGTGCTGCTCTCCGGCGAGAACGCACCAGACGGCGGAAAGTCGTGCTGGGGCAGCGGCTTTCTGCCGACCGTGTATCAAGGTGTGGAGTTTCGATCGAAGGGCGATCCAGTCCTGTACGTCTCGAATCCAGAGGGCGTGAACACGGCGGCTCGGCGTGAATCGATCGATCTCGTGACCGACCTGAATCGCGCCCGCCGTGGCGAGGTTGGCGACCCCGAGATCGACACGCGTATCGCATCGTACGAGATGGCGTATCGGATGCAGAGCAGCGTGCCGGAACTAACCGACATCTCGAGCGAGCCGGAGGCGATTCACACGTTGTACGGAACCGAACCGGGCAAGGTGTCGTTTGCGAACAATTGCCTTCTGGCGCGGCGACTGGTTGAACGCGGCGTGCGGTTTGTGCAGCTCTATCACCGCGGTTGGGACACGCATGGCGCCAGCGTCGGAACCGACATCGCAACAAAGGTTCCCGAACTCTGCCGCGAGACCGACCGCGCCGCGACCGCGCTCGTGCGCGATCTCAAGCAGCGCGGCCTTCTCGATACCACGCTGGTGATCTGGGGAGGCGAGTTCGGACGGACGCCGATGAACGAAGCGCGCGGCGGTTCCAAGCTGATGGGACGCGATCACCATCCGCGGGCGTTCACGATCTGGATGGCCGGCGGTGGTGTGAAACCGGGCATCACGATTGGAAAGACTGACGATCTCGGCTACAACGTCGTCGATGATGCGGTCGAAGTGCACGATCTCCATGCGACGATTCTTCACCTGATGGGACTCGACCACACCAAACTCACCTACAAATTCCAGGGCCGTGAGTTCCGCCTCACCGACGTCCACGGCAACGTCGTCCAGAAGCTCCTCGCATAGCCCTTGCGCACGATTCGGTGGGGCATCATCGGATGCGGCGACGTAACTGAAGTCAAGAGCGGTCCGGGATTTCAAAAAGCTGAAGGGTCAGCGCTGGTCGCCGTCATGCGACGCGATGGCGATAAGGCTCGCGACTACGCACGCCGTCATGGCGTGCCGCGCCCGTACGATCGCGCCGGCGACCTGATCCAGGACGCCGAGGTCGATGCCGTGTATATCGCGACGCCGCCGTCGAGCCATGCCGAACTGGCGTTTCGCGTCGCGGAAGCAGGGAAGCCGTGTCTCGTCGAAAAGCCGATGGCGCTGAATCATCCCGAATGCCTGCGCATGATTGGCGCGTTTCAATCCCGCCGACGGCCATTGTGGATCGCGTATTACCGCCGTTCACTTCGACGATTTCAGATCGTGCAGGAGCGCTTGCGCGACGGCGCGATCGGACGAGTGACGTCGGTTCACGTTCACGTCACGGCACCGCTCCTGACCGGCACTGACCGCACGAACTGGCGCGTCGATCCGTCGGTCAGCGGAGCCGGGCTGTTTTTTGATCTCGGCTCCCACTGTTTCGATCTTCTCGATTTTCTGATTGGTCGGATCGTTCGCGTCCATGGAGAGTCGACCAACATGGCAGGTCTTTACCCGGCAGAGGACGTCACCGTGGCGGCCTTCGAGTTCGAAAACGGCGCGTTAGGTACCGGCGTGTGGAACTTCAATGCGCCGGAGAAAACCGACGTGATGACATTCATCGGATCGGAAGGTGAATTGACGACGCCGATTTTTAGCGACACCGGTGTGATCGTCAAACGCGGCAACGTGACGACCGTTGAAGAGGTGAGAAACCCGCCGCACGTCCACCAGCCGCTCATTCAGACGATTGTCGACGAGCTACGCGGGAGTGGAACATGTCCATCGACGGGTGAGAGTGCTGCGAGAACGTCGTGGGTGTTGGACGAGTGTGTCGCACGGTACTACGGACGCGCATAACGTCCAAGCTGTCACACTAACGCTGTTCTTCGTTTCTTCGTTTCTTCGTTTCTTCGTTTCTTCGACGTAAACCGTCGGTACGCTTCAGCGCGACAGTGAACATCGTCACAACCGAAACAGCTTCCTCGCATTCC
>Ga0111538_10004668_pt1 | contig 18947 bp, 18 predicted proteins | sample SoiMethybrSBSTD1_FD_79669 | JGI IMG/M metagenome (GOLD analysis project Ga0111538, IMG submission 79669) | Bulk soil microbial communities from a Populus tree surrounding site in Tennessee, USA - Soil MetaG P. TD hybrid SBSTD1 (version 2)... | ecosystem: Environmental > Terrestrial > Soil >...
GGATGGCGCGCTGCTCGCGCGTGGTGGCCACCCCGTCGGAACGGAGCTCGAGCTCGCGCTCGGTGGCCCGGAGGGCGCGCAGCGTCCGCGGGCCGAAGTCGCCGTCGCGCGCCACGCGGTGCCCCGCCGAGCCGAGGTAGACCTGCAACCGCTTGACGTCCCGCCCGTGCGAGCCGATGCCGAGCGTGCGCGATCCATACGCGGCCGCGCTCGCGCCGGATGGCAGCACGAGCAGCAGCAGGGCGGCCGCGGGCAGGGCCGGCCGTATCAGGGCACGGAGGGACATGGCTCACGTGCCGCATCGGCCGGCCCCGCGTTTCTCCTTCTCGATGGGCGCGAATTTGCAGCGCGGCTAGGCCTCAGCCAGCTCCGGCAGCGCTCCGATCTGGCGGAGCAGGCCCACCGTGTCGATCAGCTCCCACTCCTCCGCGATCTTGCCGTCGCGGCAGTGGCTGATGGTCAGGGACGTGAACTCAACGTCCCTGCCACTCGGGGGTGTGCCCATCAGCTCCCCGTCGTGGCGCCCGCGGATGGTGCAGCGCGTCGCGACGTAGTCGCCCTCGGTGAACTGGTGCTCGACCGTCACGCTCAGGTCCGCGAACGCGGTCCGGTAGCCCTGGACCATCTCCGCGAGCCCATCCGGCCCGCGGACCTCCTCCGGGTGCACGACGTAGTCGGCCGTGACGATCGACGGCAGCACGTCGAAGTTGCCCTTCGACGCGTTCTCGAAGCACTCGCGGACGGCGGCCTTGTTCTGCTCGCTGGAAGACATCCATTCCTCCTGATTCGGGTGCCACGAGGATCACCCGCGCCGCCGCGTCGCGCATCGGTGTGAATGCCCATCTGCCTACGTATCTTCGGGCGCGCGTACGGCGTAGGCCGCGGCCTCGGCGCGGCTTCGCAGGCCCAGCTTCGACATCACGCTCGCCACGTGGTGCTCCGCCGTGCGCCGGCTGATCACGAGCCTGTGGGCGATGTCGGCGTTCGACAGGCCGGATGCGAGCAGGCCGAGCACCTCTGTCTCGCGCGGCGTCAGCGGCCCGTGGGGCCCGCGCCGCGCCCGTCCACCCGCGCCCAGCTCGCGCAGCAGCGCCGCCGCGGCGTCCGCGTCGCGATCCGCTCCGAGACGCTCGAAGGCGCGCAGCGCAAGGCGCGCCTCGACCGCCGCGGCCTCGCTCGACCTGTCCGCCATCGCGCGGGCCAGCTCCAGGCGAGCGCGCCCGGCCTCGAGCGGGAGGTTCAGCGCGGCCATGGCCTCGAGCGCCCGCCTCAGGTGGGCGCTGGCCTCGTCGTCGCCCGCGGCGGCCGCCACGCGGCCGCGCGAGAGTTGGAGCAGGGCGGCCGGCAGCTCGCCGTCGATGGCCTCGGCGAGCGTCTCGAGGCGGGACAGCGTCTCCTCGGCCGAGGGCCGCTCGTCGCGCCGGAGCTGGATCTCGATCAGCAGTGCGAGCACCGGAGCGCAGCCCGGATCAGCCGGGTCTGCGCCATCCATGCACAGCTGCGCGAGCTCCTCGGCGAGCGCGAGGTCTCCCCGCGCCAGCGCGATCGTCGCCGCGGCTCGGCGGGCCGCCGGGTGCCAGTCCGCGCCTTCGCACAGGCGCTCTGCCTCCTCATAGCGGCCCTGTCGCACCCGCAGGTCGGCCAGCCGGATGAGCGGCACGAAGCTGTCGCCGCGGTAGCCGCGCGTGAAGGTCTCGATCGCCTCGCGCAGCTCCGTTTCGGCCTCCTCCCACCGGCCCAGCGCCACCAGGATGCCGCCGTAGTGCGACCTGCACGTGGGGACCACGAAGTCGGTCCACGCCACCGAGCGGCCGACGATGTCCATCCACTGCTCGGCGCGCCGCACGTCGGTCGCTCGCTCGCACGCGCTCAGCAGGCGGCAGCAGATCTCTCCGATCGCTCCGTGCGACGAGACCTCCCCTCCGGTAGCCGCGGCCATCACCTCGTCGAGCAGCTTCATGCCCTCGGCGACCCGGCCCATGGCGACATAGCTCTCGCCGAGCAGCGCGAGAGCGTCGAATTCCAGATCCCTATCGCCGAAGCGGCGCGCGATCGGGAGCGCCGACAGGGCGCACTTCTCACGTTCGGCTGCGGTGTCCGCGAACACGGCGCGGTCCAGCACGAGCCATCCGTGCGCGGCGCACTCCGTCACGCCCTCGAGCAGGCTCCCGGCGCGATCCATCCACCCGCCGGCGACCGCGTAGTTGCCGTGGTATGTGCCGTGCAGGAACGCGAGCCAGCGAGCGGTGTCCGCGGCCTTGGGCAGGTTGCCGGCCTCACGGTACGCCGCGAACGCCCGCTCCTTCAGCTCGGTGGCGCGGTCGTACTCCCTGAGGAAGTGCGTGGCCTGGCTGAGGCCGTCGAGCGCCTCGGCGCTGTCGGCGTCGCCGAGCGCCTGCTCGAAGCAGGTCCGTGCTGTCTGCCAGTCGGCGGCTCTCAGCGCCTCCCAGCCCTGGCGCAGGAGCGCGTCCGCGTCCGTGGTCGGCACGGCGACATGATCTCAGCCCGGTCGTCTAGCGCGAGCGCGCGAACAGCTGGCCGCGGACCGCCCCGTTCGGGAGGTCGGCGGTGTGGACGTTCACGTAGTACCTCGACGGATTGGTCCTGAGGCCGCGAGCGAGGCTCCTCGAGATCCGCACGCAGGCACTCGACGCGCCCGGATCGCCCGCCGCCGGCTGCTCGAGCGGCTGCACCACCGGCCCGGCGACCTTCGGCCCGCCGCGATGGATGTGCGCCGCGACCGGGTCGTTGATGTTCTTGACGGTCATCCCGTAGCAGAGCTGCCGCCCGTCGAGCGTCGCGCTGAACGAGCCGCGCCCGTTCGGGTCGCCGTGATGCTCGCCGTTCACATCGACCTCCTTGGCGCCGGTCATCACCGCGAAGATGGCGCGATCGCCACCGCCCTGGGCCCCTACCGAGGCCGCGACGGCGAGGGTGAGTACGACTGCTGCGAATGCCGCGAGCGCGAGATACCGCTTGCGAATCACGTTTCCCTCCTGTGAGGTCGCCTACGTGTGTGGGGTGCTACGCGGGCACTACCCGCGCCGGTTCACAAAGACGGCCTCGAGAGCGTCGCGCAGGCCCACCGACAACGCGCCGCTCAGCACCGCCGCGTCGCCGAGGGCCGACACCTCCACGCGGGGCGGGTACGGGAGCCTTGCCCCGAGCTCGGCGCGCACCGGCTCGAGCAGCAGGTCGCCGTTCGCGCCTATGCCGCCGCCGATGACCACCAGGCCGATGTCGGCCACGGCGGCAATCGGCGCGATGTGGAGCGCGATGCGACGCGCCTCCTCGGCCACGACCGCGCACGCGAGCGCGTCGCCGTCGCGGGCCGCCGCGAACACGTCGGGCACGGCGAAGGGCTCGCTCAGCGCGGTCGCGTGTCCGCCGTGCGCCGCCTCCGCGCGGACGAAGTCGAGCAGCGCCGCCGCGCACGGATCCACCTCGCGCTCGATGCCCTCGCCGAAGGCGTAGTCCACCTCGCCGGCCGCACCGTGGTGGCCGCGGTGCAGCTCGCCGCGCAGCACCAGCCCCGCGCCGAGGCCGGTGCCGATCGAGAGGAACGCGAAGTCCTCGCGATCGCGAGCCACGCCGCCCCAGCGCTCGCCGAGGGCGGCGAGGTTCACGTCGTTCTCGATGTCCACCACCACGCCCAGCTCGCGCTCGAGCTCCGCGCCCACCCGGAGGCCGTCGAGGCCGTGGGCGTTCTCGGCGAGCGAGATGCGCCCGGTGGCCGGGTCGACCACGCCCGGCACGCCAACGACGGCGGACCGGACGTGCGGAGCCGGGACCCCGCTCTCCTCCAGGAGATGCTCCGTGAGCTCGGCAGCGGCATCGAACACCCGAGTCGGATCGGCGCCGGCCAGCTCCACGTCGCGGCGCGCGCGCACCTCGCCGGACAGGTCGCACACGCCTCCACGGAGGAAGCGCGCGCCGAGGTCGAGCCCGAGCACGCCGGCCGCCTCCGCCACGGGCTCGAAGAAGGTCGCCCCGTACCGCGGCCCGTCCCCCTCGGGCTCGGCGCTCCGCACGAGCCCGACGTCGAGCAGCGACTGGAGCGCGATCGACACGGTCGGCTTCGAGATGCCTGCGCGGCGCGATATCTCCGCGCGGGAGATCGGCGCGCCCGACCTGATCGTCTCGAGCACCGTGCGCTCGTTCAGATCCTTGAGGAGCGGGGGCGTGGCCGGCTGGCTCACAGGCGGTCCCCGGTGTCCGGGTCGAACAGGTGCGCCTCCTCGCCCAGCGGCCGCAGGTGCACACGCTCGCCCTGAGCGGGTGGGCGGCGGGAGTCCACGCGCGCGATCACGCGCCGCTCGCCGCCGGCCAGGTCGGCTGTGCAGATGGCGTACGCCTCGGCGCCCACGTCCTCGACCACCTCGACCCACGCGGGCAGGCCGTCGGGCGCCAGCTCGAGCGCGTCGGGACGCAGGCCGACCGTGACCCGTCCGCGCGCCGCGGCCGTCGCGGCGGCGTCGGCCGGGAGCTCGATCCGCACGCCGCTCAGCTCGCACCCGCCGTCGCGCGCCTCGGCCTCCATGAGGTTCATCGAGGGCGAGCCGATGAAGCCGGCGACGAAGACGTTCGCGGGTCGCGCGTAGACCGCGCGCGGCTCGTCCACCTGCTGCAGCCTCCCGTCGCGCAGCACCGCGATCCGGTGGCCCATCGTCATCGCCTCGACCTGGTCGTGGGTCACGTACACGGTGGTCACGCCGAGCCGCTTCTGGAGCGCGGCGATGTCGGCGCGCATCTGGACGCGGAGCTTGGCGTCGAGGTTCGACAGCGGCTCGTCCATCAGGAAGGCCTTCGGCTCGCGGACGACGGCGCGGCCCATGGCGACCCGCTGGCGCTGGCCGCCGGACAGCTGGGACGGCTTGCGGGCCAGGTAGTCCTCCAGCTCCAGCATCTCGGCGACCCTGCGCACGCGCTCCTCGCGCTCCTCCTTCGGCACGCGCGCCATCTTCAGCGGGAAGGCGATGTTGGCCGCAACGTCGAGATACGGGTAGAGCGCGTAGTTCTGGAACACCATCGCCACGTCCCGGTCCTTCGGCGGCACGTAGGTCACCTCGCGGTCGCCGATCCAGATCGACCCCGCGTCCACGTCCTCGAGCCCGGCGAGCATGCGCAGCGCGGTGGTCTTCCCGGAACCCGACGGGCCCACGAGCACCATCAGCTCGCCGTCGCGGATATCGAGGTCGAGCGAGTCGAGCGCCGCCAGCTCGGATCCCGGGTACACGCGCGTGGCGCCCTCGAAGCGGAGCTCAGCCACGGCCCACGGCCTCCGCCAGCTCACGCCGGGCGCGGTCCTTCGCGTCCGTCGCGGCGCCCAGCTCGTCGAGCCCCAGGAGCGCGGCTCCCACCACCGGCGGCGCGTCGACGAGCGTGACGGTCGCGTGCGGCGCGACCGTGCCCAGCCGCTCGGCGATCCGGTCGGCCAGCCAGGCGCCTCCGTTCTGGAAGAGGCCGCCGCCGAGCACCACGTCGGCCGGCTCGCCGGTGAGGTCCAGCCGCTCCAGCGTCACGCGCAGGAACGCGATCGACTCGCTCACGAGCCGCTCGGCGATGCCGGTGGCCACGTCGTCCTCCCGCGCCTCGCCGAGGACGAGCAGGGCCAGCTCGCCGATCCGCTGGCGGTCGAGGCCGTTCAGGTGGAGCGCCTCGGCAACCTGCATCGGGGTCTCGAGCCCGAAGTGGCCCGGCACGGCCGTCTCGAGCGCGGTCTTCGGACCGCGGCCGTCCGCGCTGCGAGCAGCGGCGCTCAGGCCGGCGAGCCCCACGTCGAAGCCACCGCCCCAGTCGCCCGTGATGGCGCCGAGCGCCGGGTGGCGCACGTGCGTGCCGTCGGGGCCGACGCCCACGCAGTTCATCCCGGCGCCGCACACGAGCGCGACACCCCAGCCGCGCTCGGTGCCGGCGCGGAGGATCGCGAACGTGTCGTTCGCGACCGTCATGCGCCTGGCCCAGCCGCGCGCCTCCACGGCCGACTGGAGCTCGTCCTCCTCGCGCGGGAGGTCCACCCCGGCCATCATCACGTGGCCCACGTCGGCGGCGGGCCGGCGGTCGCGGTCGAGCCCCGCACGCTCGAGCGCCTCGCCGGTGAGCCGCTCGAGCAGCTCGAGGCAACCGTCCACTCCGATCTGGTGCGGCGAGCTGTGCGGCCCGCGGGCGAAGGCGAGCAGCGAGCCGTCGTCGCGCACGAGCGCCAGGTGCGTCTTATAGCCGCCGCCGTCCACGGCGAGCACGACGCTCATGACCGCTCCGCCTCCAGCATCTCTCCGAGAAGATCCCTCGACAGCGGCCACTGGCCCACCAGCGGGTTCGCCAGCATCGCCCTCGCCGCGATCTCCCGGTCGCCGCTCACCGCCGCCTCGGCCGCCAGCCGCTCGTACGCCGCCACGTGCTGCACGAGCCCGGCCAGCTCGGGCGCGAGCGGCCGCTGCTCCAGCGGCTTCGCCCCACCCGAGCCCATCCGCGCGGGCACCTCGACGACGTCGTCGTCCGCCAGGCCGGCCAGCGTGCCGGCGTTCCGCACGTCCACCACCTGGGCGTCGCCCGAGTCGCTGGCCAGGGCGGCCACGAGCTGCGTCGCGGCCTCGCTGTAGAACGCGCCGCCGCGGCGCTCCAGCAGAGCCGGCTTCTCCGTGAGGGACTCGTCGCGGTACATCCCGAGCAGCTCCCGCTCGATCTCGGCGACCTCCTGCGCGCGCGGCTTCTCCGTCCTCATCTCCGCCAGCCGCTCGTCCTCGGTGTAGAAGTAGCGCAGGTAGTAGCTCGGGATCGCGCCCAGCTCGCGGATCAGCTCGGCGGGCAGAGCGGACTGGTCCGCCACCGCGTCCATGTGCTCCGCCAGGACGTCGCCGAGCACGTCCTCACCGTCCAGGTAGACCGCGCGGATCCAGGTGAGGTGGTTGAGGCCCACCTGGTCCACGAGCACGCGCTCGGGCTCGACTCCCATCGAGCCCGCGATCGCGCGCTGGAAGCCGATCGCGACGTTGCACAGGCCGATGGCGCGGTGGCCCTGGTCGAGCAGCGCGCGCGTGACGATCCCGACCGGGTTCGTGAAGTCCACGATCCAGGCCCCGTCGGCCGCGCGTTCGCGCGCGCGCTCCGCGATGTCCAGCACGACGGGGACCGTCCGGAGCGCCTTCGCGAGCCCGCCCGCGCCGGTGGTCTCCTGGCCGATGCACCCGCAGGCCACCGGGATCGTCTCGTCGCGCAGGCGCGCCTCCTGGCCGCCCACACGGATCTGGATCAGGACGAAGTCGGCGCCGTCGAGCGCGCGGTCGAGGTCGCCGGTGAGGGACAGCGCGCCGGCGTAGCCCTGCGTGTGCAGCATCCGCCGCGCGAGTCCGCCCACCACCTCGCGGCGCTCCTCGTCGATGTCGTGCAGCACCAGCTCGCCGAGCGGCACGCGCTCCCGCTCGCGCGACAGCCCCGACACGAGCTCCGGCGTGTAGGTCGAGCCGGCGCCGATGACGGCCAGCTTCATCCCTTCACCCCCGTGAGCGTCACGCCCTCCACGAACGCGCGCTGCGCGCAGAAGAACAGCGCGATCACCGGCGCCATGAACAGGAGCGTCGCGGCCATCGTCACGTTCCACTCCACCTGGTGGGTCGTCCGGAAGTGCGAGAGCCCGACGGACAGCGGCCAGTTGTCCGGGTTGTCGGACGTGTAGAGGAGCGGCAGGAAGAAGTCGTTCCAGGCGAACAGGAAGGCGAACAGGGCCACGGCCGCGATCGCCGGCCTCGCCAGGCGCGAGACGACCGAGATCATCACGCGCAGCTCGCCGGCGCCGTCCACGCGCGCGGCGTCCGCGTACTCCTCCGGGATCGTCATGAAGAACTGCCGGAGCAGGAAGATCGAGAACGCGTCGCCGAAGAAGTTCGGCAGGATCAGCGGCCACAGCGTCCCGGTCAGGTTCAGGTCCGACCAGAAGGAGTAGAGCGGCACGACCGTGACCTGCGGCGGGAGCATCATCATCGCCAGCACGAGCAGCAGCGCCGCGTTCCGGCCGCGCCAGCGCAGCCGCGCGAGCGCGTACGCGACCGGCACGCTCGACAGCACCACGCCGACCGTCGACAGGCCCGCGTACAGGAACGTGTTGCCCGCGTAGCGGAGCAGCGGCGCCCGCTCGAACACGTTGTCGAAGTTCCACGTCAGCGGGTTCGGCCACAGGTCGGGCGACAGCGCCTGCTGGTTCGTCATCAGCGAGGTGGCGACGATGAACACGAGCGGCGCCAGGAACGCGATCGCGAGCGCGACCAGCACGGCGTGCTCGGCCACGAAGATGAGCAGGCGCCGGCGGCGGAGAGCGGCCTCCATCAGCGCACCACCCCCTGGTAGTGGATCAGCCGCTCGGCGCGCCGCAGGATGATGAAGGTGACCGCGAGCGACACGATCAGGAGCAGCACCGCGAGTGCCGCGGCGTAGCCCATGTTGAAGAACCGGAAGCCCTGCTGGTAGAGCAGGACCGGGAAGAACAGCGTGGACTGCTCCGGGTAGCCGAGGTCCGACAGCGAATCGCCCGCCTGGCCGCCGCGGGCGATCGTCGCCGCCACGTAGGCCTGCGTGAAGTACTGGAGCGCCTCGATCACCCCGATGACGACCGAGAACAGGATCACCGGGCTGATCGACGGCAGCGTGACCCAGCGGAAGCGGTTGAGCGCGCCCGCGCCGTCCAGCTCCGCCGACTCGTACAGGTGCTTCGGCACGTCGAGCAGCGAGGCCAGGAAGATGATCATCGTGTTGCCGATCCCCCACAGGGCCAGCAGCACGAGCGCCGGCTTCGACCAGTCCGGCGAGTTGAACCAGAGCGGCCCCTCGATGCCGACCTTCCCGAGCAGCGTGTTCACCGGGCCGGTCGCCGGGTTCAGCAGGAACACGAAGCCGAGCGTTGCGGCGACGGGCGGCGCGAGCGTCGGCAGGTAGAAGACCGTGCGGAAGAACCCGACGCCGCGGCGTGCGCGCTGGAGCGCCAGCGCCACGCCGATGGCGAACACCACCTGCAGCGGCACCATGATCGCCACGAGCCAGAGCGTGTTCTTCACCGCCGGCCAGATCGACGGGTCCTTCTCGAACAGGAAGCGGTAGTTGGAGGTCCCGATCCAGCGCGGGTGCGAGAGCAGGTCGTAGTGCGTGAACGACAGGTAGGCGTTGCTGATCAGCGGATAGGCGAAGAAGACCGCAAAGCCCACGATCCACGGGCTCATCAGCAGCAGGACGAGCCGCCGCCTCCGCCAGGCCGCCCGGCGCCTGGCGCGGCGGCGCTCCGGTGTGAGCGCCACCGCGTTCATCGCGCTACGGGGTCTGCCCCTGGGTGATCTGGGCGAGCTGGTCGTCGATCCGCTTGTCGAGGTCCTCCAGCCCGGCCTGCAGGTCCGGGACCTTCCCCGTCTGGTACTTGGCGAAGAACTGCTCCGTCGCCTCCTGGTAGGCCGCGCCCGCCGCCGTGATCGGGTTCGTGGCGCTGTGGTCGTCCGGGAACACCTTCAGGAAGGTCTCGAAGTTCGTGCTCGGCTTCAGCTCCTTCGACTTCAGCGACTCCTCCGTCGTCGGGACGTTCCGGAGCCCGTTCGAGAGCGTGGCGAGCGCGTGCTCGTCGTACGCGAGGTACTTCACGAGCTCCCACGCCGCGGCCGGGTTCTTCGCCCCCTTCGGGATGCCGATGATGCTGCCGGTCACGTAGCCGCCGCCGTACAGGTCGGATTGGTCGTCGTCGACGACCATCGGCGCGGTGCCGTAGTTGAGGTCCGGGTGCTCGTTCTCGATGAACGCCGTCCGGTACTCGCCGTCGATCATCATCGCGATCTTGCCGCGCTCGAAGGCGTTCTGCGCGGAGTACTCGTCGCCGGCGCCGGCCTGGAACTTCACGAGGTTGTCGTAGCCGTACCAGTCCACGAGCGCCTTGCTCCACTTGAGCATCTTCGTCCAGCCCGGGTCGCTCGAGAGGCTTGACTTGCCCTGCTCGTCGGTCCACTGCGCGTCGAACTGCGGCGCGTAGTGGGCGGCCTGGTTCTCGTAGAAGCCCCACGTGGGCACGTAGCCGGCCACGTCGATCTTCCCGTCGGAGCTGCGCTGCGTGAGCTTCTTCGCGTCGGCGGCGAGCTCCGAGAAGGACTTCGGCGGCTCCTTGATGCCGGCCTTGGCCAGCAGGTCCTTGTTGTAGTAGAGCCCGTACACGTCGGCGAGCATCGGCAGCGTGCACTGGTTGCCCTCGAACTTCGTGTAGCTCCGAACCGACTCCGGGAACGAGTCCGCGGTCAGGCCGTCCCGGTCCATGTAGGGCTGCAGCTTGATCCAGGCGCCCGACGAGCAGAACGCGCCGGTGTTGTCGGTCGAGAACGAGTGCGCCACGTCGGGCGAGTTGCCCCCGCGCGCCGCGGCGATGATCTTGTCGTCGTCGACGCTGCCGAGCACCTTCACCGTGATCTTGGGGTTCTGCTTGTGGAAGTCCGCCACGACTCCCTTGATCACGTTCAGCTCGCGGTCGGAGAACCCCGTCCACAGCGTGATCGTCGCCGGCTTGCCGTCGTACTTCGTCGCCGCCTTGTCACCGGACGAGTCATCGTCGCCCCCAAAGCATCCCGATGCGCCGAGCCCGACCGCACCGGCAAGAACAACGATGACCGCGCGCCTGAAGCCCATCCCGACCGCCCCTCTGGGCCCCCAAAAGAGCGCCCAAGATCTAGTTAGGAAACTTTCCCAACCAGCCTATCCCGGCCGGCGGAGGGAATGCAAGCCCCTCGTGCGGCGGTTAGGGTGGTCGGCGGACCCGCACCGCCCCCATAGGAGGCCAGCATGGAAGCGATCCTCGACCCTGCGACCGTCGAAAGCTTCGGCGGCGAGCTGTTACGCGAAGGCGACCCCGGCTACGACGAGTCGCGGCGCGTCTTCAATGCGGCGATCGACCGCAGGCCCGCGGTGATCGCCCGCTGCTCGGGGGTTGCGGACGTGATGGCCGCGCTCGCGGTCGCGCGCGAGCAGGGGCTCGACGTCTCGGTGCGGGGCGGCGGGCACTCGGTGGCCGGACACGCCGTCGTTGAGGGCGGCCTGATGATCGACACACGGCCGATGAACCGCGTCCGGGTGGATCCCGAGCGGCGCACCGCCTGGTGCGGCGGCGGGGCTAATTGGGGGGAGCTCGACCGCGACACTCAGGCGTTCGGCCTCGCTGTCACCGGCGGCCGGATGGCAGACACCGGTGTGGGCGGACTCACACTCGGCGGAGGCAGCGGATGGCTCGAGCGCAAGTACGGGTTCACCGTGGACAGCCTGATCTCGGCCGACGTCGTGACGGCCGGCGGCCGGTACGTGGTCGCGAGCGAGGACCGGAACGCCGACCTGTTCTGGGCGCTCAAGGGCGGCGCCGGTAACTTCGGTGTCGTCACCGGCTTCGAGTTCGCGCTGCACGAGGTGGGCCCGATCGTCTTCGGCGGGATGATGCTCTTTCAGATCGACGGCGCCGTCGAGCTCCTCAAGGCGTACCGCGGCTTCATGGAGGGTGCGCCGGACGAGATCTGCGGGGGTGCCGCGATCCTGTGTGCGCCACCCGAGGAGTTCGTCCCCGAAGCCATTCGCGGCCAGCCGGTGCTTGCCGTGATCGCATGCTACGTGGGCCCGGTCGACGCGGGCGAGCGTGCCTTTGCGCCGCTGCGCGAGTGGGGCCCGGCGCTCGAGATGCTCGGCCCGATGCCCTACACGGCGGTCCAGGGCCTGATTGCGCCCGGTAACCCGCCGGGCCGCTACCACTATTGGAAGGCCGGCCTCCTCGGCGAGCTGGATGACGCCGCGATCGAGACGTTCGTTGCGCGCGCTTCCGACGTGATGTCGCCGTTCACCGCCTCGCTGATGCTGCCGATGGGCGGTGCCATACCGCGTGTCGGTGAGCACGACACCCCACTCGCGTTCCGCGACGCCAAGTGGAACTACCACCTGCTCGGGCAGTGCGCGGACCCGGCCGAGCTGGAGCGCAATATCGCGTGGACGCGCGACTTCGACCGGGCGATGGCGGAATACGCCGAGGCGGCGGTGTACGTGAACTTCACGGGCGACCCGAGCGCGGGGGCCGTGGAGGCGGGCTTCGGGCCGGAGAACTACGCGCGGCTCGTCGAAATCAAGCGAGCGTACGACCCGGAGAACGTCTTCCGCAGCACCGCCAACATCCCGCCGGGCGCCTAGCGGGACAGCCAAGCCCGGCGTCGCGGATGGCGCCCACCGCCATGCCGCCGACGCCGGACCTTGGCGGGATCGATCGCGAACAAATGGCGCACCGCGCCGCGTCGCACAGGATCGTCGAAGTGCACCCCTGCCTCACGAGAACTCCCGGCGTCATTGTGCCCGGACAGCGCCTCGTCATGCGCCGGTTGCGTCGTACGTCGAGCGGCCCGCTCCGGGCCGGGCGTTCGGCGGGTACGGCTCGAGGTCGTTCATGTGGCGAGGCTGAGCCTCGACGCGCTCGAGCCAGCGGCGGACGGGCGCCGGCACGTCGTATCCGGCCTCGTGGGCCACGTGCACGTAGCCGTACAGGGCGATGTCGGCGACCGAGTAGGCCGACCCGGCGGCGAAGCCGCGCGTGGCGAGCTGGTCCGCCAGCAGCGGGAGGACCTCCTCCTCCCCGCTCTTCCGCCGCGCCAGCGCCTCGTCGTCGTCCGGCCGGAGGCGGCCGGTCTGGAGACGGAAGCGGAGTCCCGCGACGGCCGGGATCACGTCGGTCTGCTCGAAGACGAGCCAGCGGTAGACCTGGGCGCGCTCGCCCGGGTCGTCCGGCAGCAGCGCGGTGCCCTCGGCGAGTCGAAGGAGGATCGCGGCCGACTCGGGGAGCGGCTCCTCGCCGTCGAGAACGAGCACGGGTGTGGTGCGGGCCGGGTTGAGGCGGCCGAATGCGTCCGTGAGGGTGTCGCCGGCGAAGATGTCCACCGGCACCCGCTCGTACGGAAGCCCGAGCTGCGCAAGCGCGAGCCGGACCTTGTAGCAGTTGGCGGAGGCGGGGTAGTCGTAAAGGCGCACGGGTAACAGAACGACACAGTGGACGCGGTTGTGAGAATCGCCGAGGTCGAAGCAGTGAAGACGCGAAGCGGGACTATCCGCTACGTCGTGCGGGATGACGGCGGGAACGAGTACACGACGTTCCGCGAGTCGATCGGGCAGCGCGCTCAGCAGCTCGAGGGCAAGCGGGCGCGGATCGACTACCACGAGCAACAGCGCGGCCAGTACACGAATGTCTACCTCGACAAGGTGGAACCGGCGCCCGAGGAGCCCGGCGGCGACGACAGCGACCCCGAGGAGGCGGCCTGGCGCACCGCCGTGGATGCCGCACCATGGCTCGTGGGCGAGTCAGATCCGCACGAGGCGGTACCACCCGACGAGCTGTACGACAAGCTGAAGCCGTTCAAGGAGCGCGTGGCGGAGGACATCCGCGAGAGCTGACGCGGGCGCGGCGTTCAGGTTCGGTTGAGGATGCATTCAGCGCCGGGCCTACGGTGGCGCGATGCTCAGAACCCGGTCTCGAAGCCCCCTCCGCATCTCCATCGCCATCCTCGCCGTCACCGCCGCCGTGCTTGTCCCGGCCGCGGCGGCCTCGGCGAGCCAGGTCTCCTACAACGGGTCGGTCCTCACGTACACCGCCGCGTCCGGGGAGGCCAATGGGCCGATCGTCACCACCAACCCGTACGACCTCCTGTGCGGCTCCGTTCCGGCGCCGTGTCTCGAGATCTTCGACCCCTACGCGACCATCTCGGTCCCCGGCGGGAAGTGCACGGGAGGCGGGACCACCGACGTTCTGTGCGAGATGCCCAGCTCGATCGTCGCGAACCTCGGCGACCGCGACGACTCGTACTACGGCTGGGGAGGCGACGACACCGTCGACGCCGGACCGGGCAATGACAATCCGATCCAGGGGGGCGGCGGCAACGACCACCTGAACGGCGGTCCGGGCTCCGACAATCTCGAGGCCGGGCCCGGCGACGACACGGTCAACGGCGGAACCGGTGACGACTACCTCGAGGGCATCGCATACACGGACGACTCGAACACCCTCGGCAGCGACACCTACATCGGTGGCGGCGGTAGCGACCGGCTGACCTACGACAGCCGCAGCGAGGATCTCAACCTGAGCCTCGACGGCGTGGCCAACGACGGCGCGCCGGGCGAGAACGACAACATCGGCGGCGACGTCGTGACGGTGATCGGCGGGTCCGGCTCGGACAGGTTCACCGGCAACTCCAACTCCAACGGCTTCGGCGGCGGCGAGGGCGATGACACCGCCAGCGGGGGCGGCGGCGACGACAACCTCGTCGGCGGTCCCGGCAACGACCAGTTGAGCGGCGGGGACGGCCAGGACATCCTGGGCGGCGAGAGCGGCAACGACACGCTGGACGGCGGGGCGGGCGTGGATCGCTTCTGGGGCGACTCGGTCGGCGCCTGCATCGCCGGCTACTGCGACACGGGGCAGGACGAGATCCACGCGCGCGACGGCTCCCAGGAGACGATCAACTGCGGTCCGGGCACCGACTCCGCGGTGGTGGACAACAGCGACATCGTCGTCAGGACGGCCGGCGAGACCGACCAGTGCGAGTCCGTGGACGGCGCGGGGCCCGGCGGAGGGCCCGGCGGTGGATCCGGCGGCCGTGCGGGCATCGTCGTGACCTACAAGGCGCCGCGCGCCGGCAGGATCCGCGCCAGCGGCATCGCGATCATCAACAACCGGCTGGCTCAGGTGGCGAGCGCGTCGCGCCGGGTGCGGCACCGAGGGCTGGTGAAGATCAACCTCACCCTCTCGGCGGTCGCGGACCGCGTGCTGAGGTCGCAGGGCTCCATGAAGGTGCGCGTCACGGTGTCGTTCAAGCCGAAGCACGGGCGCGGCAAGAGCTTCCATCGCACGCTAACGCTGCACCCGGTGAGCTGAGATGCGCCGGATCGCAGCAGGATCCGGCGCGCTCGCCGGCCTCCTCGTGATGGCCGCGACCGCCGCCGCGGCCGACGCCCCGCCGCCCCTGAAGGCGGCGCGGCCGGCGGCCGAGGTGATCGTCCACTACGAGAACGGCACGTCGCCGTCGATGCGCGCCGCCGCGCGCGCCGCCGTCGACGCGTCCTCCGCACGCCGCATGCTGCTGCCCGGCACGCAGGTGCTGCGGGTGGCGCCGGGAACGGCGCGGGCCGCGAGCCGCGAGCTGGAGCAGCTCGACTCGGTCGAATGGGCTGAGCCCAACCTTCCGGTGAAGGGCGGCTCCACCGCCACGAACGACCCCTACTTCGACCGGCTGTGGGGGCTCAGCAACACGGGCCAGACCGTGGACGGCCGGACCGGCGTCGCTGGCGTGGACGTGAACGCGCTGCCCGCCTGGGACACGACGCGCGGGGCGGGCACCGTCGTCGCGGTGGTGGACAGCGGCGTGGCGGCGGACCACCCCGACATCCACGACGCGATCTGGACGAACACGGGCGAGATCCCGGACAACGGCGCGGACGATGACGGCAACGGCCTGGTCGACGACGTGCACGGCTGGGACTTCTGGGACTGGGACAACGATCCGGATGATTTCCACTCGCACGGCACGCACGTTGCCGGCACGATCGCGGCTCGCGCGAACAACCACACCGGCATCGCCGGGGTCGCGCCCGAGGCCAAGGTGATGCCCGTGCGGGTGCTGAACGACTCGAACAGGGGTCGCACCGCCGACGTGGCGAACGGCATCGCGTACGCCGCTCTCAACGGCGCGGACGTGATCAACCTGAGCGTGGGCACGCCACCCGAGCCCGACTTCCCGGCGTCGGAGGCGGAGCGCGAGGCCCTCGACATCGCCGCCGCCCACGACGTGGTCGTGGTGGTCGCCGCGATGAACGACAGCCAGAACAACGACACCGGCCACTCGCCGATCTGGCCGTGCAACTTCCCGGACGCGAACCTGCTCTGCGTCGCGGCGATCGACTCGGACGGCGGGCTGTCGAGCTTCTCGAATTGGGGAGCGCAGTCGGTGGACGTGGCCGCGCCGGGACGCGCGATCTTCAGCCTCAACCCCGACTGGTATCGGCTCGACCCACCGGGCATCGAGGAGTTCGAGTCGGGCATCTCGACGCGCTGGTACGGCAACGGCGGCTGGGCGGGCACCACGGCGTTCGCCGCGTTCGGGAGCTGGTCGCTCACGGACAGCCCGGCCGGCAACTACGCCAACGGCACGACGCCCTGGGCCGCCATGACGGACGGCGTGGACCTCACCGGACAGCGCGGCTGCCGGATCAACTACGCGATCAGGGGGAAGGTGCTCGACGGGGACTACTTCCTCACCGGGATGCTCGACCACAACGGGGCCGCCCACACGACGCTGGCGGACAGCGTGGACACGCACGGGGAGTTCGAGACGTGGTCGGACGGCATCGCCGCGTTGGACGGAGATCCGGACGTGCACGGCGTGTTCCAGCTGATCACGGACGCCAGCGGCACGGCCGACGGTGTGTACGTCGACGACCTCCGCTTCATCTGCCGCGCGTCCGAGTACGACGGCGACAGCTACTTCTACAACGAGGGCACCTCGATGGCCACGCCGCACGTGGCCGGCGTGGCCGCGCTGGTCCGCTCGGCGGTGCCCGGCGCGACCGCGGCGCAGGTCGCGCAGGCGATCCGCGAGAGCGCGGTGCCGCTCCCGTCGCTCAGGGGGAAGACCCTGACCGGCGGGCGGGCGGACGCGCCCGGCGCCATCGCGGCCGCACGGCGGCTCGCCGACCGGCCGCCCTCCTCACCTCCGCCCGGCGACCCGGGCGGTCCCGGCGCGCAGGCCGGTGACACCGCCGCGCCGGTCGCGCGGCTCGACCGGGCCACGCTCCGCGGGCGCGTCCTCGTGCTGAGGCTGTCGTTCCCGAACGAGACCGGTCCGGTGTCCGGGACCGTGCGCGTGGCCAGGCTCTCAGGCGCAGCGGCGCGCTACCGCGCGCGCCCAGGGCATGCCACGGTGGTCCGGCTCCGGCTGAGGGCATCCGCGCGGCGGGCGCTCGTCACGATCCGCGCGACCGACGCCGCGGGCAACTCGTCGGTGACGAAGCGCCGGGTGGCGAGGCGCGCGCCCTAAGCTCCCCGCCGCATGGCGGCGGCTGAGGAGACATTCCAGCGGCTGGTTGCCCAGCTCGACTATCCGATGTTCATCGCGACGGTCGCGACGGGCGGCGAGCGGGCAGGGTGCCTGATCGGGTTCGCCACCCAGTCCAGCATCGACCCGCCCCGCTTCCTCGCGGGCATCTCGGACAAGAACCGCACGTTCCGGGTGGCGGCCGGCGCGGACACGATGGCGATCCACCTCGTGCCCGAGGACGCCTCGGACCTCGCGGAGCTGTTCGGCGGCGAGACCGGCGACGAGGTGGACAAGTTCGCCCGAGCCGAGTGGCGCGAGGGCCCGGGCGGTGTGCCGCTGCTGGACGGCTGCCCGAACCGGTTCGTCGGCCGCATCGTCGAGCGGATCGACTTCGGCGACCACGTGGGGATGGTGCTCGAGCCGTTCTTCGCCGAGGCGGACGAGGACTCCGCGCAGCTCGGCTTCCACCGCGCCAAGCGCATCGAGCCGGGTCACGAGGCCTGATTGACCGGCACGTTCATCAACGTCGGGGCGATCCTCGCCGGCACGCTGGTCGGCGTACTCCTGGGCGAGCGGATGCCCGAGGGCCTTCAGCGACGCGTGCTGGCCGGGCTCGGCCTCGTCGTGCTCGTGATCGGCGTGGACCTGGCGCTCGCCTGGCGTGACACGAGCCCGCTGTACGTGCTCGGCGGCGTGCTGCTCGGCGGGATGGCGGGCGAGTTGCTCGGCATCGAGGAGCGCCTCCAGAGGCTGGGCGACCGGGTCCAGCGGCGCGTCCGCGAGGCGCGCGGCGGCGACTCGCCGGTGAGCGAGGCGTTCTTCACGGCCAGCCTCCTGTTCTGCGTGGGACCGCTCGCCGTGGTGGGCGCGATCCAGGACGGGCTGACCGGGGACTACGAGGCGCTCGCCACCAAGGCGATGCTGGACGGCTTCGCGTCGATCGCCCTCTCGGCGACGCTCGGCTGGGGCGTGGCGCTCGCCGCTGTCACCGTGCTCGTGTACCAGGGCGCGCTCTCGCTGGGCGCCACGCTGTTCGAGGACATCCTCAAGGGCGAGGCGCTCGACGCGCTCACGAGCGCCGGCGGCGTGCTGATCATCGGGATCTCGCTGAAGCTCCTCGACCTGACCGACGTGAAGGTCGGGAACTTCCTCCCCGCCCTCGTGTTCGCCCCGGCGCTGGTGGGGCTCGTATCGCTGGTGGACTGAGCCGATTAGAGTCAGCGCATGCCGGTCGCTCGCAACTACATGTCGCGCGATCTCCTCACGGTCGCGCCCGGCGATCCGCTGGGCGAGGTGGCGCAGCGGATGTGCGACCGCGACGTGGGCGCGGTGCTCGTCATGGAGGGCGAATCGCTGACCGGCATCCTCACCGAGCGCGACGTGCTGCGCGCTGTCGCGGCCGGCATCCAGGACGACACGGTCGTGTCCGACCACATGACGCGCGACCCGGAGACGATGTCGCCCGACGACACGACCCAGCACGCGGCCGTCCTGATGATCCACGGCGGCTTCCGGCACATGCCGCTGGTCGAGGGCGATGACGTCGTCGGCATGCTGTCGATCCGCGACCTGATGAAGATCGTGCTCGACAACGCAGCGCCGCGCGGCGTCTAGGCCGAAGCTAGGCCAGCCAGCCGCGCAGCTTCTCGTACACCGCCGGGTGGTAGAGCAGCGCGAAGTGGCTCGCCTTGCCGAGGTGCATGCCGTACTCGTCCTCGAACGGGATCCGGCGAGTCCGGCTGCGGCCGGACGCGCTCGGGACGAGCACGAGCGTGTCGCCGATCAGGCGGCCCACGGGATGGCGGTCGCTTCGGGTGATCGTGGCCGACACGAAGCAGTGGGTCGCGCCCTCGAGCAGCGGGATCTCGGCGCACGCGGCTCCGCGCA
>Ga0111538_10004669_pt1 | contig 18944 bp, 12 predicted proteins | sample SoiMethybrSBSTD1_FD_79669 | JGI IMG/M metagenome (GOLD analysis project Ga0111538, IMG submission 79669) | Bulk soil microbial communities from a Populus tree surrounding site in Tennessee, USA - Soil MetaG P. TD hybrid SBSTD1 (version 2)... | ecosystem: Environmental > Terrestrial > Soil >...
CTGACGGTAACGCTGGATCTGTTTTTTCGAGAGCGAAAGCTGGCCGTCGTCCTGACAATCTTTCATGAGACGATCTTCGACAAAGTCTTCCGTGTTTACCTGAATGAAGTAACAGGCGATGCCCGCGCGCGCCAGTTTCATTTTTGCGGTAACGAAATCCGAGTTGCTCGAAGAATCAACTCCGTCCGTCAACGCGACCACAGCGCGTCTTCCCCTTACTTCTTCTTTTGGCGGATCGTGGAAAATGCCGTCTGCCACGCGTTCGAGAGCATCGTAGTAAGGCGTTCCCTGACTCGCGCCAAGATTATCGATCGCCGTTCGCAAGGCTTCACGATCACCAGTTAATGGCGACAATACGTCTACCGTGGCAATCGGATCGCCAAAAGTTTGCGGCTGATTGAAGGATACGATTCCGACTCGATCGCCCGGACGCAGCGCTTCGATAAAACTGTTCGCGGCTGAACGTATCAATGCCACGTCGTCGCGTGTCGAACCCGACGTGTCGAGAAGCAGAGCGATTTCGAATGGTGTTTCAGTAGTGCCGAAGTTGGCGATCGTTTGTGGTTGGCCGTCTTCGATGAGCCGGAAGTTTTCAGGTTTCAAGCCCGAGAGCGGGCGTCCGGAAGCGTCAGTCACAACTGCCGGCACAGAGACGAGTTGCGTATCAGTTCTGATGACGTCACCTTCGTCAAGATCCGCCGGATCCTGTGAACCCTTTTTCGCTTCAGTTGTTTGTTCAGAACCGGCGACACGTCGCGGTCTTTGTGCCGGTTGCTGAGTAATCTGCTGCGCAGGCGTGGCCTCGATAAAGAGACAAGCAACGATTAACAGCGCAATCGAGATGGAACGCCGGCGAAGTTTTACAAATCGTGCCATAGCTATAAAAAACTGGATGGGCTCTTGTGAACGGAATATTGCCACAAAGAACAGCTAGCCACAAAGAAGCACAAAAAGCACAAAAAGATGTCTGAGTTGGTTGGCTTGACACTCCCGCCCGGTTCTCATAGCATGACGGCTCGCTTTTTGCGATTATTTGATCGCAGTTTGGACTGACGACAGGGTCGGTCCCAACGAAGGCACGTACGTCAATGGTAGACGGCTTCCCTTACAAGGAAGAGGTTGGGGGTTCGAGTCCCTCCGTGCCTACCAAACGAGTCAAATTGCTTGCGGAGTCGTAGTTCAGTTGGTTAGAACGCCGGCCTGTCACGTCGGAGGTCGCGGGTTCGAGTCCCGTCGGCTCCGCCACTCATTTCTAAGCCCCGTCATAATCTTGTAACTCCTGTTAATCTTGTAAATCCTGTCTACTTTTTCACAGGATTAACAGGATTCGCATGATTAACAAGATTTGGGGAGTCTACCGTTGCGTTGAATGCTGCAACGCAACCTATCTCGGAGTATTTCAGCAAATATCTCTTGAGGTTTCGGGCAACGATTGAAATCACGGCAATCGGGGCAATAAAATTTCTAAATAATTACCCTTGCGCTATTGACCGCGCGGCAGTTTTGAATAAAATCCTCTCCAACGGTGAATGTGGTTGCCGGGGTGAGGACGGTAACCAATCGAGGCTGAATGCCTCCGCCAACCTTGAGAGGCCGGTCCAAAACCGGCCTTTCGGTTTTTAGCCACAAAGAAGCATGGATAGCTAGCCACAAGAAGGCACAAAAAGCACAAAACAAGAAAAGCAGAACAGAATGATTTCAGTTGCGGAGGCTATTCAGATCGTTAGGCAGCAGACTCGGAAGCTGTCGGCGGAGCGGGTGGCAATCGATCAGGTTTTGGGACGGGTATTAGCGGAAGATGTGGTGGCTGATTCTGACCTCCCGCCTTTCGATCGTTCCCAGATGGATGGATACGCGGTTCGCGCAGACGATGTGAAGGCGGCGCCCTCTCGCTTGCGTATCGTGGGAGAGTCGGCTGCGGGAAGAGGTTGGCATAATCAGTTGGAAGAAGGACAGGCGGTGCGCATCATGACCGGCGCACCGGTCCCCACAGGCGCCGACAGCGTGCAGCAGGTGGAATTAACTCACGAACTCAAAGACGGCACAGTAGTCGAACTGCTCGAGACGGTCGAACTCGGAAAGTCAATCGTCAAACGGGGCGCTGAAATCAAAGCCGGCGAAGTCGTCTTAAATGCAGGAACGGTCATCAACGCCGCGATGATGGCAGTGCTCGCGGCGTTTGGCTATGCGAACGTCGAAGTGTTTCGCAAGCCGCGCGCCGGCGTTCTCGCCACCGGAACTGAATTAGTTTCCGTAACTCAAACACCCGGCCAGGATCAGATTCGCGACTCCAACAACTATTCAGTCAGTGCCTATGCGGCCTTGGCAGGCGCGACTGTCGAACGCATGCGGTTGACGGGTGATGAAACTTCCCTGCTGAAGAGCCAGATCGCGGCTGCCGCTGAACGTTGTGACGTAATCGTGACTTCGGGTGGCGTATCGATGGGTGTTTATGACGTTACGAAGGCTGCTCTTAAAGAACTCGATGCGGAAATCTTTTTTGAGCGCGTAGCACTTCGTCCCGGCAAACCGACGGTGTTTGCGCGCTTGCCAAACGGCACACTCGTTTTTGGACTACCGGGAAATCCCGTTTCCGTCGCAGTAACTTTCAACCTATTCGCACGAACAGCACTGCTTGCCATGCAAGGCGCAGCGGATCCCACGTTGAAACGGGAAACCGCTGCACTGGCACGAAGTGTGAAAGGAACGACAGACCGGGATAGTTATCTACCTGCGCAGTTGACGACAAACGACGATGCAGAGCTCATCGCGTTTCCGTTGAAGTGGGGTGGCTCGTCCGATTTCGTCGCGTTCGCGTTAACAACGGCACTCCTGGTCGTGCCTGCAAACGTCAAGTCGATCGAAGCCGGATCACTCGTGACAGTGCTCCGCCTCCCCTAACAAAGCCACAACGAAGCACACAATGCACCAACGAGATTTACCGTGGCGCATTTCTGCACGATCGGAGCGACTCGCGCGGTCAATCCCTTGAACCCGAGGAAGCCCGGCAGGAGCTCGATGCGACTACCGATCTTCCGATCAAACAGATCCAGCCCTTCTTTGCCCGGCCAGAGCGTCGCCATAACGTAGTCTGCTTCGCCCTTCGGCTTTGCTCCGTTTCCAACGGGTGACCAGAACTTTTCGATAACGAAGCGGGCGAGCTTTTTCGAAAACTCGGTTTCGCGCAGCTTCACGCGCGCAACGTTCCAGTAGAAACTCGAATGGATCGATTCTTCCTGCACGATGCCTATCAAGAGCTGTTTCAGCACCGGATGACCGGCGAGATCTGACAGTCGCCGGTAGGCATTCATCGCCGTGATCTCGTTGATTGCTCCCCAAACCATATGCGCGCCGTGAAAATACCTTCCGAACGGGCGCGACGCGTGGTCCACGAGATAACTCCCGATCAGGTAGAGCCGGGGAATCTTTCGTGTTGCTTCAACCTGCCAGTTTTCCCCGGTCGGATATCCCGCTTCTTCCAGGAACCGGTTCAGCAGGTTGCCGTGATGAAGCTCCTCGATACTCCAGCGGTCCATGAACTTTCTGATGATCGGATCTTTGCCCGTCGGCGTGCGTCGCAATTCCTGATAGTACATATCAGTGAAGTACTCGATATCCCGCATGTAAACCAGCACTGGTAGGAAGGCAGGATTGATCTCGTAGTTCTTGATCTCGTTCCACTTGATACTGTTGACGTACTCCTTTGATAGAGCGCGGGGTTGCTTCTCATACCAGTCGAGTACTTCTTTATCCGTCTCAAACACGGGGAAACCTCCGGAGTTTCAAATAGTCGAATAATGCAATCTAAATCCTATTAATGTACGCCGCTCACGGCGAATTGGTTTTCATGTACCGCTTGATTTACTGCTAAGAACTAACCCAGGCCCGAGATTTTGGTAAGGAGCAAATGAGAGCTACCCGAATGAGGCTCTCGTCCCGGTCGCACGCAGGATAGACGCAAACATGGTCGGATGTCGAGATCTACTTGCCGGATCTACTTGCTCGTCAAAAGTTTTTGTTATCTACTTCCGGTTATGACACAGCTTTCGCACGTTGACGACCAGGGCCGCATTCGGATGGTCGATACAGGAAACAAAGATATCACCTTGCGACGTGCCGTCGCTTCAGCCCGGGTTCTCATGACGAGCGAGACCGTGACGGCTTTGCGTGAACACCGGACGCCGAAGGGAGATCCGCTCGAAGCAGCGCGACTCGCGGGAATCATGGCGGCAAAGCGGACTTCGGACTTAATTCCACTTTGCCATCCGTTGCCGATAACGCACGTGGACGTGCAGGCGCGTCTCGACGATGACGGCGTTTCGCTCGAGGCTGAAGTGTCCACAAATGCTCAAACAGGGGTTGAAATGGAGGCACTCACCGCTGTCTCCGTCGCCGCCCTTACCGTTTACGACATGTGCAAAGCTCTCGAAAAAGGGATGACGATTACCGACGTGCGCCTGGAGAGTAAAACCGGCGGCAAATCAGGCGACTACCGAAGAGCCTGAATCAGGAGCAGGAGCAGAAGTCAGGAGCAGGCTGCCCCTGCCACCTGCTCCTGCTCCTGGTTCTGCCACCTGCTCCTGCTCCTGGTTCTGGAACCTTGCAGCAGCATTGTGCGTTAATGTTCCCGGGACTAGAATAAGGCCACAAATTCCGCCGACTTACCGGAGAGTTCAAGATGAGATTAAGGCTTTCACAAGATGCGCGACCTCAGGCAATGACACTGCTCATCGCCGCCACCATTTCAGTGGTGCTCTGGTTTATCCCCTTTGCCGAGTTTCTAACCTACCCCTTTCGAATTTTCGTGACGTTCATACATGAAGGCGGACACGCGCTGGCGGCCCTGCTTACCGGCAACACCGTAGCCAGCCTGAGCGTGGCGACAAACGCCAGCGGGGAAACTTACACGACGCAAGGCGGACTCATTTCAGAGGTCTTCATCTCGAGTGCGGGTTACCTGGGTTCGATGGCCTTCGGCGCGTTGTTGCTGATTCTGATTCGGAAAGCCGTCGCCGCGCGTATCGTGCTCCTGAGCTGCGGAATTCTCATTTTCGGCCTGACGATGATTTACGGTCTATTCAAACCAATCTTCTCGATGAGCGCGTGGTCGGGAATACCGTTTACGCTTTTCGCCGGCCTGTTCATCACGGCGGGTTTGCTACTGATTGCGAGATTTGCGACGGCAAAGGTCGCGAGTTTCTTTGTGAGCTTCCTGGCGGTGCAATGCGTTTTGAACGCACTCTTCGATTTAAAGACAGTCTTGTTCCTCTCTAATCCATTCGGACCGGCCGTTCCGACTGATGCCGTGAACATGGCGCACGCCACCGGCATTCCAGCGATCTTCTGGACCGTCATCTGGATCGCCTTTGCGCTCGGAATTCTGTGGTTCGCGATGCGACTCTACGTGGCCGGACGCGACAAGAGCTACCAGCCCGATCTTCCGTTCGAAGATACTCCTGGATCCGTGTAAATCGTCTCACACAGATCCGCACAATCCGTGTTTCAAAAGACGAAGCGCGCCTGCAACTGAAACATCCGTGGCGGGTCGATGTTGGCGAATGCAGGGATCGCATTTGTCGTAGTTCCCACGTTTGAAACAAACTGCCCAAACGTAGGCGCCACGGTTGCGTTGTTCCCCCAGGTTGTTACGCCTCTTCCCAGGAAGTTTCCATGATTGAAAAGATTGAAACCTTCCACTCTCAGCAGGATCGCCTTACTCTCTGAAAACTTGAACCGTTTCTCCACAAACGCCGCCACATCTGACGTGGGGGTGCCTCGAAACGCTGACTTGCCGATCACCGCTCCATTGATAACTGGTCGATCGTTGTTGATACCGTCACCGTTGTTATCGGCGCCCGTCGTGGCATTGAACGGGCGCGACGACGCAAACATCGAGACTGTGCCGGCTGTGATATCGAATGGGAAACGATAATTAAACGTGATTACCGCGCGATGGCGTTGATCGACCACGCTTGGACCACGTTCAATCTCACCCAGCGCAATAATGTTGCTCTCGTTTGGTCCGATACCATTGCCATCAGGCTCGAAAGTGTTTGTCGCTTTCGACAACGTGTAACTGACGGATGCATACATCTTTCTGCTGCCACGATAGCTAAACTGAGTTTGCAGCCCGTCATAATCGGCGACGCCGAGATTCATGATCGTGTTGACCTGACGCACACCGCCGTTGGTCGGTAATATTGGCCGGGTGCCGTTGGCTGTAGCGACGGATCGAGACTGGCCCTGCGCGGTTCGCGTAAAAGGAGTTGGAGCGTTTAGATCCACCGTGCGATCGAGATCGGTCCAATGCTGATGCACGTAATCAGCGCCGAAGAAGAATCCCTTGAAGAATTCACGCTCAGCACCAAATGTAAAGACCTGGCTGCGCGGGTTGACCAGCTTGTCCGGATAGTTCGGAAGCAAATCGAAGTTCAGGCCGAAACTGGCAAACTGCTGGCGATAGAAATCGCGTAGCCCTGCCCGGATAGTAATGTCACGAGCCGGTCGCTGTATCGCTGGAAGAGTTCTGGGGTCAATCGGGACCGGCAGGCACGAGCCAACGAGGCAGGTCGGGAAACCTGTCTGACCCGGCGTTGCGGTGTAGGTGGTTAAACCGTCGAGACCATTCACGAGATAACCTGCGACCGCATTCGCACGAATTTGCGTGTAGTACATCGCGTAGCCACCACGGATCGACATTCGTGAATCACCACCCGGATGCCAACCAAAACCGATGCGCGGTGCAAAGTCGTTTTTCGAATCGGTGAGAGTTTGGCGGTCATAACGAAGTCCAACATCAAGCGTGAAATCGCGGTGCAGGTGAATGTTGTCCTGCACGAAGACAGTGTTGAGCCACTGCGGTAATTCGTAACTGCTGATGCCGTAGTTAACCGGCTGCGTATAGCTCTGAACGTCAGCAAGCGTCAACTGATCGAATGGCTTGGTGCCGTTAACGAAAGTAAACGTACCGAGGATTGCCGTACCGGGTTCGCTGCCCGTGCCGCCCGAAGTGTGATGAACGAGGCTGCCGCCAAATCGGAGGTAGTGTTTCCCAACCGACCACGACACAGTGTCAGAGAACTGCACTTGATGGCCCCACAAATCAGAGGCGCGTGACTGACCGATCGTAAACTGCGCGGCGCCTTGCGTGCGCTGGTAAGTCGTCGAGAGAGTTTGGGCTTCCCACAACGTCACCGGGTCGCCGTGCAGGTACGCGAAGCGAGCTTCGTTTAGAAGTCTCGGATTAATCACGGTCGTGTGATTAACCTGAGCGGTCCACGAACGCCGCGAGTAACGACGCGCGACACTCGGAGCATTGTTTCCGCCCACGGCGTCCTGCGGGTTGTCGTCGTAGAAGCGATCGACGTTCACGCGAAACATCAGGCTCTGATTCGATGTGAGCTTGTGATCGATGCGTCCATCGAAAAGAAACTGGCGGTAGTGGCCCGTGTAAGCAAGATTGCCGTCCGCCGGGAGGACAAACGCCGGCAACGTGGATGAAAGAAACGTCGTGCGATTCTGTCGTGTGTAATCCGTAGTGGCGAAGAAGAACGTGCGATCCTTGACGATTGGACCACCGATCGTGCCCGAGTACTGTTGGAGTTCGTCGGGAATGTCTACCGGATTGATCGCCTGGAGTGTCGAGGGAACAACGCAAGTCGCAACTGATGGCGGGCAGAAACCGTCAGTCGAAAAAGCTTCAGCCTGCCAGTCGCCGGGACGAACCAGGACGAGCCCTTCGCCGTGGACGCCGTTCGTTCCTGACTTGGTGACGATGTTCAGAGCCGGTCCGGCGGTCCAGCCATACTCGGCGGAGAATGCATTCGAGATAACCGCCATCTCCTGGATCGCTCCGATCGGAATCGTGGCGACTGACGTTTGACGTCCCCAACCCTCGTCGTTGTTTGCGCCGTCGAGAGTGACTGTCGTCGTACGCCGGGAACCCGCCCCCGTGATGAAGTAGATTTGATTGACGAAAAGATCGCCGGTTCCCTTTCCCTGGCGGAAAGCCGAGTTGAGCAACGGCAGCGCCGATGCCTTTCGACCCAGGATCGGCACCTCATTGATGTGCTCGCTTGGGAGCGGTAGACCGATCTGCGGATCCGCGCGTACGCCTTCAGCAGTGCCGTAAACAGTGACCTCGGCATTTTGCGATCCGGCCTGAAGCATCACCTTCACGGTCGCGGTCTCACCCGATCGCAGGGTCAGGCCATCGCGTTCTTCGTTACCGAATCCTTCGCGTGAGACTGTCACCTTGTACGCGCCGGTCAACGACAATGCCGCAAAGGTAGCTGCGCCGTCGTCGCCCGAAATAGCTTCGCGCGAAGCGCCGGTGGCGGTGTTCACTACTGAAACCTTCGCATCACGTATCACGGCGCCGTTTTGGTCGTTGACGACGACCATCATCGTTGCGGTATTTGGCGATTGTGCTGAGGCCGCGATGAAGGCACACAGAAGAAGAGTCAGGAATAAGGAATATTTGAATGTCATCTTGGTCACCTGAGGCTTAGGATTCCGACCGCTAGATTGTGAGGCCAAAACGTCATTACTACCAATCACCGTAGTAGCCACGGATCTCACGGATAGAATCCGGATTTCTAATCCGTGTTATCCGCGGCCTATTTAGTGACGGTGTACTGGTCGAAGTAGCTCACGCTGTCGGTCTTCGACCACACGCCGATCTTGCCTGAAACAGCCTCAGCCAGCGTGTAGTCGAGCAGGTGTTTGCCGTCGAGTGATGCCTGGAGACTGGTGCCTTGAACCGAGATCTCCAGCGTGTGCCACGTGTTCATCTGTAACGGAACGTTCTCAGTTCCCTTCTTCACGAAGCTGCGCTTGCCTTTTAAGAACGTCCACAGCACTACGTTGTCTTCCTTGCCGTTGAAACGCACAGTCAGGTAGTCGCCGTTCGGCTTCAGGTTGAAGAGAATGCCGGCACACTGATCGAGTTGACCCGCCACCAGCTTGAAGCGCATCGAGATCTTGCCATCGTGAAAGTCATCGACGTCTTTCGCGACAGCATAAGGAAAATATGCAAACGCTTTGACGTTATCGATGAACTCCTCGTGACGAGAGCCGTAGATCGCGCGCGCGTTTTGGGCCAGGCCACCGGCGGGTTGTCCACGCAACCACTGCCGCCCATCAACACCCAGGACTTTCGTGCCGCCGTCGTCCACGACCGACCAGTTTCCAACCACCGCCAGAAACTTCGTCGAATCACGTCCGACTTTTTCTTTCGAAAGATCGACGTGAATCGACTTCGGCTTCGAACTCTTTTGCGCGGTCGCCAGGCCGGCAGCAAGAACCATTGCGATTAATAGTGCGAATAAGAACTTCATTTGATCTCCTTGTGCTTTTTGTGCCTTTTTGTGGCTAAAGCCTACGTAACAGCCACCACGTGACGATCACCACCAGTGGCCAGAAAAGATAAAAGATTGCGGCGGCGTGTTTCGGTTGAGCCGCCAATGGATAACCCGGAAAACCCTCTTCGCCGGATCTATCAGGAGCACTAACTCCCGCTAAAGTGTAGATCTGATCGAGCACGACTTCCTCGATCGTCGATCGCTCGACAGTCTTCTGACCGCCGAGTTCGTACCAGATCTCTCCGTAATGCTCTTCGCTATCAAAGAGTCCTGTGCGACTGGAGGCTGCGTATTCAACCTCGAGCTTGTCGAGCGAACGCCGGAGTTTTCTAAGAATGTTCTGTTCGAAATCCGTCAGACGTGGATCTTCGGGCGACAGAAGGATCGTGATCTTCAAAGGTTGTTTGATGCCGCCAAGTGCCGCTTCATCAACGGGTGAAAAAGAGTTGCGGTGATTCTCGCTCTGGTCTCGCGTCGCCCGTACATTCGCTGCAATCCAAACTGCGCCCGCAGTCACAACAGCGAGCACCAACGTTGCCACAAGTCGAAACTTGATTGTTCGACCAATGTTCAGCCAGATTCCCGCCAGCACAAAAGCGGCGATGCTTACTAACAGCATCACTGCGAGCACGCTGAAACGCAGCAGTCCCTGTTCGAACGAACGCAACGCAGCGGTTGGCGTGTAGCTCGCCAACTGCTGCACAAAACCACCGCGCCCCGCAGCCACAAAGTCGAGCGCCCAGGTTCCGACTGTGAACGCGAGCGTCACGATTGCTGCGCTTGCCGCTCCATCCGCCAGTCCTGCCGCCGCGACCCCGAGTCCTCCACTTAACAATCCACGCAGCAGATGGCCCAACAGCAAATTCACTGTCTCAGGCGCATAAGTATGGCCGCCGTAGGAATGCCATAAAACGATTGCAGCGATGCCCGGCAGCCACGAAACGAGCCATGCAAACAACAACACCAAACCCTTTGCAGCGAGCTTTGACGAGAGCGTTCCCGGCAGTTGCAACAGCAGCTTCAGCGCGCCGCTTTCCTTCTCTGAAGAAACCATCCGGATCGCAACGAACGGAAACAGGAGGGTCGCGGCCAGGTCATACGCTCCCCACGTAGGAACGAGAATGCCGTCAAGTGAACTGAGCCCCTGCGGAAGCGCTGCCGGGCCGTTGCCGTTGCCGCTCATTTCCGCATACAAGCCAACCGCAGTGATGAAGCTATGTCCGACGAGAAACCCGACGAACAGCAGCAGCAACCAGAATGCTCGTGATGCCAGGAGCTCGCGAAATTCTTTCGCCAGCAACTGCAGGAAACTAGGTGAGCGCAAGGAAAATTTCCTCCAGCCCGCCATCCTTCAGATTTGCCTGCGCTTGCAACTCTCCGAGCGTACCTTCGGCAACTCGCTTTCCCGCATTCAACAACACGAGACGATCGCAAACCTTCGCAGCATCGTTTAGCTGATGAATCGACACGAAAAGAGTTCTGCCGGTAGCACTCTCATTTCGCAGCAACGTCATCACCTCGCGTGTCTGGCGTAAGTCGAGACCGTCGAATGGCTCGTCGAGCAACAGCAGCGGCTGCGACGTGAGCAGACCAACCGCCAGCAGCACTCGCTTCCGTTCACCTTTCGAGAGGTTTACAACTCGCGATCGTGAGATCTCGTCCAGCCGCAATGGTCCAGCAAGACCGGCTAATTTTTCCGGAGCCTGCGAATATAGACGTTCAAAAAACGTGAGCAACCACTTAACCGTTTGCTGCGCCCACGGAAGAATTCCATCCGGCACATAAAACAATGCCTCTTTGCGCCGGCGCGAAGACAACGGATCGCCGTGGTATTTGAATGTGCCTGAATTGATTGGTAACAGCCCGGCGAGACACTCGAGAACCGTTGTCTTGCCCGCGCCGTTCGGCCCGATCAATCCCAAAACTTCCCCGGCGCCCACTGTAAAACTGACGTCCGCAAGCACACGTCTCGAACCGAATTGTTTGATCAACCCCTCAACTGTCAGCACTGTGCCTTTTGTGCCTCTTTGCGGCTAGAACTCGTAACGATAACGCACCATCACACCACGACCGGCACCGTCGATGCCCCAACTGATGCCGCGATATGACTTGTCGAAGATGTTTTCGAAATCGACAAACACTTCCGACTTCTCGCCAATCTTGAGCGCCCCACGAACGCCAACCAATCCATAACCCGGAAGGTGCGGGAAAAGCGGTACGAGCGTGTCGTTGTTGACCACGCGCACGCCATTGATGGTCGCGCCAATCGGCAAGAGTCGATTCTGCACCTGCGTCAGGCTTTCACCCGTCGCGATCAGAACTCCTCCGGCATTGCCGCAGCCTGCGGCGGGAACAGTCGTCAGCCCACGAACACACGCGCCACGACGGAAAAAGTTTTGAATGTTCGCGCGCGAACGCGCCGCGCCCGTTCTGCGATCAGCCAGATCGAGTTGTGACAAACGATTCTGACGGCCCGTCATTGTCGAGTAGCCTTCGATGTAAAAACGAGACTGCGGTTGATAACGCAGACTCACAAAAGCCGTCGCCGGAGGAATCCCACCTTCGATCTCCGGCGGTAATCCATTCAGCAAACTGTACGCGCGGATGTAGGTGAAGTTGGCGCTCGCCGATACTCGATCGGTAAAACGCGCGCGACCATTCGCTTCGACACCGTTCAATCGAGCATCGTCGAAGTTGACGCGCGTCAACACAGGTGTGGTGGGCGCGGCCGCAACAAACACGAATCCGGTCGTCGGGTTCTGCGAGATGATTTGATCGCTGCCGAGAAACGTACCCGTAGCACCCGGCGGGAGCGAGAGCGGCACATCGAAGTAAACCTCATTGAGCTTCGTGGTAAAGCCCGTGAGATCTGCGCCAAAACGCCGGCTGGTGTAACGAAAACTCAAATCGAAGCTGTCGCTGTATTCCGGTCCGACACGAGTGACGGGAATGCCTGTGGTACCGATCGAGCCACCTCGTGCCTCAGCAGTTCCGGCATCCACCTCAAACCCGACGCCCGTTAAACCAAGGATCCCTAAGTCCGTCGCGTTCGGAGCACGAAAACCCCGCGTGTACTTCGCTGCGATATCGAAGCCGCCCGTCACATTGACCACGCCTCCGATGCGTCCGGAGAAGGCGCCAAAGCGCTGGCTATCGTCCGGAAATAGCGGCTTGCCGTCCGGACCAGGTGCGGCGTTACCGGCACGCGATCGATAGGAGGCGACGCTGTAACGCAACGCAGCGTTTATCTGTAGTCGATCGGGAATGGCGATGAAATTGTTTTGGACGAAAAATCCGTATGCCAGATAGTGTGCGCCATCAGGAACTCGTGGCCGTGAGTTTGTAAAGCGCCTCGTAACCGGATCAAAAGTAAACGCAGGCGCATTGATCGTGTCGCGGTAGACATCGGATCCAAACAAGAATGTGTTGCGGTCGCCGAACTGCTTGTCGACATAAAAATTGAAACCGACTACGTTCGTGCGTTCCCTTTGATTCGTGATCGCGCCGGTGGGATTTCCGTTTCCGCCCTGGTTGATTCTCTCTTCACGCTGGCCGTTGTAAGAAAATGTGAACGAGCCGTTATCGAAGATCCAGAGATTCTGACGGAAGAGCCGCGCGTAGAACGTGTCAGTCATTAGGTTACGCAAGTCGGCGATGTTGTTTCCGTCGCCACCCAGCAACTGATCGTATCGTTTGCCATTGTCCTGCTGGTTGCGCGCGTAACTGAAAAGAATTTGCGTGTTGTCGTTGAGATTGAAATTTGCGCGTGCAAGAGTGCCGTACTGAGTGAAACCGGTGTCGGGAAGTCGTGTGCCAAACACGTCCGAGCGAAGTCCCAGAAAGCGCGTCACGGCGGCGTGATAGTCAAGACCGTCTGCGGATCGCAGGGTGCTGATACGACGCCCGTTTACGTTGAGCAACAAACCGTAGCTACGCGTGCCGTAAGTGAAGAGGGTGTTGCCACCGGCACCATTTGTCGGCGAAGTGTAGAAAACATTTGTGTGACCGTGAAACTCCGGTTCCGGACCACCATAACGCGGCGCCTGCGAGATGAAGTTGACCACGCCACCGTGAACATCCGAACCGTATTGTGAGCTGTTTGGACCACGCAGAATCTCAGCCGTCTCCAGACTCGAGGGCTCGATCAAACTGAAGAATGTTCCCACACCACCACGCTGCGCACTCGTCGTGTAACGAATTCCATCGACATAAACCGCGACGTTTCTGCCGGTTAACCCGCGCACAAAAACTGCGCTAAGAGAAGGGCTCGTGCGCTGAAGATTGACGCCGGCTTCTTCGTCAACGACCTGGGCCACAACTTCCGGCGCGCGCTCGAGGATCTCACGTTCATTGATGATGTTGACTTGCGTTTCGACTTTGCGTGTGTCGGTAACGAGACCCGCCTCGGCCGTGATCGTGACCTGCTCGGTGAGCGGAGTGACTTCGAGAACTACAGCAAGCTCTTGCGTGCTTCCGGCTGTGACGTGAACCGCAGCACGGTAACGGACGAAACCGGCGCCCTCCACGTTGAGTTGATAGTCACCCGGCAAGACATGCTCGAGCATGAAGTGGCCTTGTGCGTCGGTAGTGGTGGCCGCAATCACCGCGCGATGGCTGTGGAGCAACGAGACGCTCGCACCGGCAACAACCGCGCCCTCGGGATCTTTAACGGTTCCGTTAATCTTGCCTTCCGAATCTTCCGCGAGACCCCCGAAGGGCATGAAGCACGCGAGAAGACAACACCTCACAGCAGCCAGAACTTTTCTCATAGTTTTATACAGAGAGTTCTTGAGATTAAAACCAGGCACGGACTGTATAGCCCGGTCCGAACTACTACCAGCTATCGTAGAAGCTATCTGCTTAATCTGTGGAACGGATTTAACTGAGAATTACAACGACGTGTTCGACTAAAGAATGGACCGACGCGAGCACTTGCGGACGACTCTCGATTGTCACACCAACGACGACGATAAATGCGAGCACGAGCCACGGCACGAAGCGAACGATTGATGCGTTACTGACCAGTTGGCGCGGATCGGTCGAGGCGAGTTCAACCAGACGTCTCACTCTGACTTTGACTCCGGGCGAGTCGTCACCACCGAGAAAAGGAGATACCAGGGCAGATACTGCAGCCGGAATCACGGGCCGATGTCCTTTCGGAATCATCCTTGCGATACGGACCAGTGCCGAGGCGAGATTCAAAGCCACGAACGAACTCTGCTGTGCGGCATGTTCATCGGCCGCTGACTCTGATGCCTCACTCCAGGCGCGGTCGAGTGAGCTACCACATGGAACGACCAACAGCGCCGCGCGACTAACTCGCATCACCGCGCGCTTGAAGTTGTCGTGTGCCGCGAGATGCCCGTACTCGTGGGCTATCGTCGCCGCGAGCTCTTCTCTACTCAACGACTCAAACACGTGGTCGGCAATAAACAACCGCGGGCGAAACGCGCCGACAACCGCGACGATCGGAAATGAATGCTGGAAGACGTAGGTGGGAATACTTATTCCGTCGAGTTCAACGGCCATTGAAGATGCCAGCCAGTCTTTAACCAGCGAACGTGTGGCAAGCCACGATCGAAGTCCGCGCGAGATCGCGAGTCCGACGCCGATGGCTGAAAGCGTCGCCAGCAATCCCAGTTTCCAACTGACAACTTCGTCGGTAGCGTGCGGCTCGTAGATCAGGTACGACGGAATCATGAACGCACCGATCGAAACGATCGCAATGACCGGCGGTCCGATACGCATCACAAACAGTATTTCTGCGCGCGTGCGTGCTGAACATGTGCGCAACAGCGGCCTGCAGAGACGCCCCAGTCCCACCGCTATCATCGTCGCCGTAGCGTTGATGGTCAGCAGTAGTGCCAGTACCAGAGTGATGCCCAGAAATGTGTACATTAGGGCTTCCGGTTCAACTCGCGTTTCTTTTCCTGGACCAGGCGATCGAGTTCGTCGAGAAGTTCGCGGTCATGTTCGCTGAGAGTGTCGACGATGCAGGCGAGCACCGGTTCAACGCCGTCAGCTCCATAGCCGAGCAGGCCATCGACGACGTCTTCCTTGATGCCGCGATCGAGTTCGTCGCGAGAGACCACCGGAACATAGACAAACGCCCGGCCTTCCTTGCGACGTTCGAGCAGGTTCTTCTTGAAAAGACGGTCGAGCGTGGTCATCAGGGTTGTGTAAGCGACACGCTCTTCGAAAGCGCGGTGAATGTCGCGCACGCTGACTTCACGGAGACGCCAGGTCTCTTCCATGACCTGACGTTCCAACTTTCCAAGAGCGAAACTAGCGATCTCGCGCGGCCGGCGAAATCCACGGAGTAGAAATCGAGAGGTTTTCATGTCGAGAGGCATTGTCGTCTCACGGGCGTGAGGCTGTCAACGTGAATTTGGCCGCGGATTAACGCAGATTTTCGCTGATCTGCGTTTATCCGCGTAAATCCGCGGCTAATGAATGTCATTTGGTGCTTGCGCGCTTCTCGGGATATCATTGCTGGTTTTCGACTATCGCCGATTCGCGTCTGTATGCCTGAAGAAGCCATTCAAGTTAGAGGAGCCCGCGTTAATAATCTCAAAAACGTCTCCTTTACCATCCCCATCAACCAGATGACGGTGGTCACGGGGGTGAGCGGGTCGGGCAAGTCTTCGCTCGCATTCGACACGATTTACGCTGAGGGACAGCGCCGCTACGTCGAGTCGCTTTCCGCGTACGCGCGGCAGTTTCTGGAGCGGATGGACAAGCCCGACGTCGACGAGATCCACGGCATCGCACCCGCGATAGCCATTCGCCAAAAGAACTCGACCCGCAATCCACGTTCGACCGTCGGCACTCAAACCGAAATCTACGACTATCTGCGGTTACTTTTTGCGCGTGTCGGACAAACGTTCTGTAGAGTTTGCGGGCGGCTGGTCACGCGCGACTCGCCGGACTCAATCGCCGATGAAGTCCTTAACAATCTCGCCGAAGGCACGAGGTTCTATGTCCTCTTCCCTGCCACTGCGGGTCTGAACGAGGCGAATCGCGAACAGAAGAAGTCAGGACGTGGACGCAGCGGCGCATCGCGGCAATGGGTGACGGCACATCTCATGAGTCTGATGCAAAGAGGCTTCACCCGTCTCTTTGCTGACGGACAAACAATCGATCTGCAGTCGCCTGATGATTATGCGCGTCACGATTTTAAAGACGTTTTTGTGCTCGTCGATCGTTTGACCGCGCGGCCTGATATTCGCCAACGTCTCGTCGATTCACTCGAGATCTGTTTCCAGCAAGGTGGGGGTACGGCACTGATTCAGACTGCTGATGCCGAAGCCAAACGGCAGTGGTTTTCCGAACGCTTCGAATGCAAGTACGACCACACCGTCTACGCGACGCCCGAACCACGTCTCTTCAGTTTCAACAATCCCTTCGGTGCGTGTCCGACGTGTCAGGGGTTTGGAAACACGATTGGTCTCGATCTCGATCTCGTCATTCCGAATCCCGGCTTGTCGTTAAAAGACGGGGCCGTAGAGCCCTGGACCAAGCCGCAACACGAGTGGGCGTTTCAGGAGTTGAAGCAGTTTTGTCGGGCGGAAAAGATCTCCATGACTGTTCCGTTCAATCAGCTTTCAAAGTCGGATCAGCAGGCGGTCGTCGAGGGACGTGGAGAGTTTGGCGGTGTGCGTGGTTTCTTCGAGTGGATGGAAACGAAGAAGTACAAGCTACACGTTCGTGTGTTTCTCTCGAAATATCGCGGTTACACGTTGTGTCCGGATTGCGGCGGAGGCAGGCTGCGACAGGAAGCACGCGACGTGAAGGTCGGTGGAAGAACTTTGCCCGCAACCTGTTCGCTTTCAATTAAAGATGCCGCCGAGTTTTTTGATTCGCTCGATCTTTCAACCGAACAGGCCGCGATTGCCGAACGAATACTCTTCGAAGTGCGACGTCGGTTACGATTCCTGGTTGAAGTCGGACTCGATTACCTGACTCTCGACCGTCTCGCCTCGACACTTTCCGGCGGCGAAGCACAGCGAATCCAGCTCGCAACGAACCTCGGCTCTTCGCTTGTCGGTGCGTTGTACGTGCTCGACGAACCATCAATTGGTCTGCATCCGCGAGACAACGATCGTCTCATTCGTCTGCTCAAGAACCTTCGTGACATCGGCAACACGGTCCTTGTCGTAGAACACGACGCGGATATGATGCGCTCAGCCGATCACATTCTCGACATTGGTCCCGCCGCGGGCGAGCTCGGCGGCCGCGTGATGTACGAAGGCGACTTCAAAGGGTTACTCGCTGATGAGACTTCGCTCACAGCTCGCTATCTGCGCGGCGACGCAGAGATCAAGGAACCTCGACAACGCCGCACCGCGCAGAAGCGCCGCATAACAATCCAGGGCGCGGCGGAACACAATCTCAAATCGATCGACGTCGAAATCCCGCTCGACATGCTCGTCTGCGTGACCGGCGTGAGCGGATCAGGAAAGTCGACGTTGATTCACGATTGTCTCTATGCAGGACTGAAGAAGCAGCGTGGCGAGTGGCAAGGTCACGTCGGCGCGTTTCAGAAACTCGAGGGCGGAATCTTTATCGACGACGTCATCCTCGTGGATCAATCGCCAATCGGACGTACACCACGTTCGAATCCCGTCACGTACATCAAGGTGTACGACGCGATACGTGAAGTCTTTTCACTGACGCGTGAAGCGCAGGCACGCGGTTTTGACCCGTCGCACTTTTCTTTCAATCTGCCGGGCGGACGTTGTGAAGTCTGTCAGGGCGACGGCACCGTGACAGTCGAGATGCAGTTCCTCGCGGATGTAGAGCTGGTCTGTGAGGAGTGTAAGGGCACACGGTTCAAGCAACAGATTCTCGACATTCGTTATCGCGGCAAAAACGTTCACGACGTGCTGAGCATGACTGTGCGCGAGGCGATCACGTTCTTTCGTGAGGTGCCGAAGATCACGAACCGTTTGCGAGTGCTGGATGACGTCGGACTGGGATACCTGCGTCTGGGCCAGTCGGCGACGACACTATCCGGCGGCGAAGCCCAACGCATCAAACTCGCGGCCCATCTGTTGAAGCGAACTGGGGCCAAAACGCTTTATATCTTCGACGAACCAACGACCGGTCTTCATTTCGACGACATCAATAAACTACTCGCCGCGTTTCGCGCACTCATTGACGCGGGTGGCTCTCTGCTGGTAATCGAACACAATCTCGACGTGATCAAGACTGCCGATCACGTGATCGATCTCGGAGCTGAGGGTGGCGATGCGGGCGGCTACGTTGTCGGTGTCGGCACGCCCGAAGAGATCATGGACATTCCCGAGTCGTACACGGGCCGGTTTCTGCGTGACTACCTTGCAAAATCAAACGGTCACCACAAATAAAATCCCGCTCGGACGGCGCCTGTTTTACATCGCATTTATCTACGTCGTTTTCCTGCTGCTTTTATTATCTGTTGAACTGATCACGCGTGTAGCGTTTACGCGCGTCGAGAGTCTCGACCTCTTCGTCAACACACCACAACAGAAGATGCAGGTGGCGAATCCGCAACAGCCGGCGATCTTCGAAGGTGATCCGTTGCTGCTCTGGCGTCTGAAG
>Ga0111538_10004670_pt1 | contig 18939 bp, 10 predicted proteins | sample SoiMethybrSBSTD1_FD_79669 | JGI IMG/M metagenome (GOLD analysis project Ga0111538, IMG submission 79669) | Bulk soil microbial communities from a Populus tree surrounding site in Tennessee, USA - Soil MetaG P. TD hybrid SBSTD1 (version 2)... | ecosystem: Environmental > Terrestrial > Soil >...
CTGGCGCTGCTGTCCCATCTGGTCGGCGCCCAAGGCCGAACCGAAGTGACGATCAATGACACCGGTACGCAAGCCGAGAATCTGACCTCGAGTCAGGATGGATCGATCTTCTTCGGCAGCACGGCGAAGGGCACGATCTACCGGGCCGCGCCCGGTGCGACACAGGCTGAACCGTGGATTCAGGCGTCTGCGGCCGGTCTGACGAACGTGCTCGGTGTCCTCGCGGACGACAAGAGCGGCACGCTGTGGGTGTGCCAGAACTCCACGGGCGGGCGCGGCGGGGCGCCGACGGTTGGACAAACCGCGCTGCGTTCCTTTGATCTGAAAAGCGGGGCCGCCAAGGGCACGTACAACTTTCCGAGCAATGGCGGCGTCTGCAACGACATGGCCGTGGCCTCGGACGGCACGGTGTATGCCACTGAGTCGTTCGCCAACCGGATTCACCGCCTGAAACCGGGAGCGAAGGAACTCGACCTGTGGGTGCCAGCCGATCCGAAACTCGCAGGGGTGGACGGGATTGCGCTTCTCGCCGATGGCGCGGTGTACGTCAACACCTTCTTCGCCGGTCTCCTCTTCCGCATCCCGGTGAACGCGGACGGCAGCGCCGGTGCGCTGGTGCCGATTGAGCTCTCGATGCCGCTGACGCGTCCCGATGGCCTGCGCACGGTCGGGCCGCGAACGATGATCCAGGCGGAAGGGCAGGGACGTCTCACCGAGCTCACCATCACTGGCAATCGTGCCGAGGTGCGGGTGTTGCGTGAAGGGCTGACCGCCGCGACCGGCGTCACGCTCGTCGGAAACACCGCGTTCGTTCTAGTGGAGCGCGCCAGAGGCGTTGGCGTGCCGTATCAGTCCTCAGTCGGACGCCAAGCAGTCGCCGGCGCAGGAACCGAAGCCATGGAGGACGGGAAGCGCCTGTACGACGCCAATTGCGCGAACTGTCACGGCGCTCGCGCTCAGGGAGCGGTGAAGGCGGGGATTGAGATTTCCATCATCGCAGAGCGGGGCGGGAAGCCGCCGTCCGATCTCACCGATCCCGCCTGGGATCACGGTTCGACCGATACCGAGATCGTCACCGTGATCAAGAAAGGCATTCCCTTAGGGATGATGGCGCCCTACGAGGGGCGCCTCTCGGACGCCGAGATCCGAAATGTCGTGGCGTACGTGCGCTCCCTCTCGTCGTCTCAGGCGGCGACCACGGCGGCGGCACCGGCCCGCCAGAGCACGGAACGGACGCTCGAAGTCGCGGACTATCTCGAGCTGCCGGTTACTGGTGACAAATCCACCAATCTCATTTTGGGACAGCTGGCGCGCGGCAGCATCTTGCGTGACGAACCGGGCGGCCGACGCTTCTTCGTTGCTGACTTGAACGGTCCGCTCTACATCCTCAACAAGCAGACGAAGCAACTGACGACATATCTGAACTTCGACGGGATGGGCGACGGCCCGGGATTGTTTCCGAAGTTCACGTCCGCACAAGGCTTCGCGGCCGGCCTGATGAACTTCGTGTTCGATCCGGACTACGCCCGGAACGGCATCTTCTATACCCTCCACATGGAGAATCCCAATACGCCTGGGGACCGTGTCACGCCGAAGACCGGCGTGGTCCCGGGACTGAACCTGGCGGGCTACACGACAACAGCGGCGCTGCCGACGCCGATGGTTCCCAACGTGATGTCATCGCGCGACATGGTCATCGTGGAATGGACGGACCGGCAGCTCGGCAACACGACGTTCGAAGGTACGGCCCGTGAAGTGTTGCGGATGAAGTTGCCGGGGCTCTTTCATCCGCTCAACGAAATCACGTTCAATCCGGCGGCTCGGCCGGGCGATCCGGACTGGCGGGTCATGTACCTCGGCGTTGGGGACTCAGGGACGGGCGAGCGGCCAGGGCCGATGCGGTTGCACGCCCAGCGGCTCGACACCCTCCACGGCAAGATTCTTCGCATCATCCCGATGTTGAGTGAGCACGCATCGACGAGCACGGTCAGTGAGAATGGCCGCTACCGGATTCCCAACGACAACCCGTTCGTGTCGGTCGAAGGCGCACGCAAGGAAATCTGGGCCTTGGGCCTGCGCAATCCGCACCGCCTGACCTGGTATGTGGATCCGGCGCGGCCTCGTGAGGCGGTCTTGCTCGCCTTCAATATCGGTCTCGTCAGTTGGGAGACCGTGATGATCATCAAGAAGGGCGCGAATTACGGCTATCCGCTGCGCGAGGGCACGCAAAGCATGTCATCGACCAACGGGATGGGACCGCTGCCAGAGGACGACGTGATTCCCGTGCAGATTTCAGACACCGTGACGCGTGGCACGGTCAAGCCCACGTACCCGGTCATCCAGTATCCGCATAGTCGGGAGGCCGGCGGTGACGCCATCGCCAACGGCTTCGTCTACCGCGGGAAACGGATTCCCGCCTTACAGGGAACGCTGGTGTTCGCTGACATCACCACCGGCCGGATCTGGTACGCCCAGGTGAAAGAAGTCTTGGCCGCCGATGACGGCAACCCGCTCACTGTGGCGCCGCTTCACGAACTGGGCACACAGCTTCGAGCGTTGTCGGAAGAGACGTTCCGAAAGCGCGGAGGGCAAGGTGACAACCTCCCGGGGTTTGGCGCGGTCGCGGGCCGCGGTCGTGTGGACATCCGGTTGGCCGAGGATAGCGACGGCGAACTGTACGTGCTGACCAAGGCGGATGGCATGATCCGCGAGATTCGAAGCGTGAAATAGCGCACAAGTGAGCCGAAGCCAGGGCCGACCACTGACCGCCGACGACACGATCCGGGAACTCGTGAGCCATCCGGCATTCGCAGGCTTTGCACGTCTGCTGCTGCCCTGGGACGACCGCGTCTATGAGAGCGAGATGCGGCTTCGCCACATCGGCGCCCTGTTGCCGTATCACACTCACGTCAATCCGGAGAGCGTGGTCAGCGCGTTGAATCACATGATTGCCGACGTGAACGGAGGGCGGTCCGTGTTCTACGATTTTTACGCAGCCGACGAAAACAGGAGAGAGCCAGCGAAGGCGAACACCGGCCTCTTCTTTTTTCGCGGTACGCCCGGGGCCCCCTTTGCGGTCATCTCGCCTGGCGGCGGGTTCTCTTATGTCGGTTCCGTCCACGAGGGGTTTCCTTATGCCGTCGCGATCAGCCGGCAGGGATACAACGCCTTCGTCCTGAAGTACCGCGCCGGATCCGGCGGCGACGTTGCCACGCGAGATCTCTCGGCGGCTCTCTCGTATCTGTTCCGCAACGCCCGGACCCTCGGCATTCGCACGCAGGGCTATTCGCTGTGGGGCAGCTCCGCCGGCGCCAGAATGGCTGCCGCCATCGGGTCGCATGGGGCTGCAAGATTCGGAGGGGACGACGTTCCGAAACCCTCCGCGGTCGTGATGGCCTACACAGGTCACTCCGATTATTCGGCCAGCGAGCCCCCGACGTTCGTGGTTGTCGGCGAGCACGACGCCATTGCCCGTCCATCGGTTATGGAGAGACGAGTCGCGGCATTACGCCGGGCCGGTACGGAGGTCGAGTTCTATCGATTCGCCAACCTGGGCCATGGCTTCGGTCCGGGTATCGGCACGAGCGCGGAGGGGTGGCTGGAACGCGCCATCCGTTTCTGGACACCTTTTGGGCGGTGACATCTGGAGCATCGTCAACGACCTGCACACTTCAGTCGTAGAAGAAACACACGCACCGAGAAGGGTCACATTAATGACAAGAGGTTTTGCTCTCTCGATCGCGGTCTTCCTCGGCGTAGCCGCTCTTGATGCGGCCGATTGGCCGCAGTGGCAGGGACCGGATCGGACGCGCATCTCACGGGAGACTGGTCTTCTGAAGGATTGGCCCGTCGACGGGCCCCGCGTCATCTGGACCGCGAACAATCTCGGGACTGGCTACGGGTCGATGTCGGTGGCGGGCGATCGCGTGTTTCTTCAGGGCGCACGGGGCTCGGAGAGCGTGGTCATCGCCCTCAACCGCGCGGACGGGAAGGAAGTCTGGGCGAAGGCGCTCGGGCCGATTGAAACACGGATGCGGACCAACATGGGGGCGGGACCGCGAGGCACGCCGACGGTTGACGGCGATCGGCTCTACGTGCTCACCGAGAACGGCGACCTGGCGTGCTTGAAGACCGACGGCTCTGCGGTCTGGCAGTTGAATATCCTCAAGGACTTCGGCGGGTCGCAACTGCAATGGATGATCAGCGAGTCGCCGCTCGTCGACGGACCGCACCTCGTGGTGTCGCCTGGTGGTCCCGGTGCGGGCATCGTGAAGTTGGACAAGATGACGGGCAAGACGGTCTGGACGTCCAAGGACCTGAGCGATACCGCCGGCTATTCCTCGATCACCGTCGCGGACGTGCAGGGTGTGCGCACCTACATGACGTTCACCGCGCAGGCCGGCGTCGGCGTCCGGGCCTCCGACGGGAAACTGATGTTCCGGTATGCGAAGGCCGCGAACGGGGTGGCCAACATCGCCACGCCGGTCTTCTTCAACAACAAAGTGTTCTTCACTTCCGCATACGGCGCCGGCGGCGGATTGCTGGATCTCAGCGCCAAAGGCGGAGAAGTCGTCGCCACCGAGGTGTACCACACGACGAACATGAGAAATCACCACGGTGGGGTGGTGCTGGTCGATGGCTACCTGTATGGATTCAGCGATTTGATCCTGACCTGCCTTGAGTTCGCGACCGGTAACGTGATGTGGCGCGATCGCAGCGTCGGCAAGGGCTCCGTCACCTACGCCGACGGCCATCTGTACATTCAGGGCGAGAACAGCATGGTCGGGCTCGCCGAGGCGACGCCGGCGGGCTACCATGAGAAGGGACGCTTTGCGATTCCAGAGAAGGGGCAACTGAGCTGGGCGCATCCGGTGATCAGCGACGGCCGCCTGTACGTGCGCAATCAGGACACGCTGCTCGTGTATGACATCAAGCCCGCGGCGCGTTGAGCGAGGAGACGCCAATATGAATCGCGCGGTATCCGTTCGTCGGTTCCTGGTCGCCTCGGCTTGCCTCCTGGTCGCGGGGACTCTCCTTCATGCCCAGGCCGCCAGCCCGCAAGCGGGCGCGGTCACGGCCCCCGCCCCCGCTGGCAGAGGGGCCGCCGGCCTGGCCCCAGTCGCACCTCAGGCGCCCGAGGAGGGCATGGGCGACTTTCCGGTGCCGCCCGACGGGTTCAACGTTGCGCGCGACAGTGTCCCGCATGGCGACCTGAAGGTCGTCGAGTACGATTCCAAGACGCTGGGAACGCGCCGAATCCTGCGTGTGTATACCCCTCCCGGCTACTCCGTCGACCGCAAGTACCCCGTGCTCTACATGCACCACGGGTTGGGGAACACCAGCACCGAATGGACGCAGCGGGCGCGCGCGCCGATCATCGCCGACAACCTGCTGGCGGACGGAAAAATGCCGCCGATGGTCATCATCTTTCCCAGCGGGAACGCCACCGCGACGGTAGACGACCAGAAACAGGGGGACCGTACTCAAGCGGCCTACGGCACAGCTTACGAGAACGACTTGCTCAACGACATCATCCCCTTCGTCGAGTCCCGCTATTCAGTGTTTACGGATCGCACTCATCGCGCCATCGGCGGGATGTCGATGGGAGCGGGCCAAACCCTGAACATCGGCCTGTCGCACATCGACCGCTTCGCGTGGATTGCCGCGGTCGCAGCGGCTCCCAACACCAAGCCGGCGGCCGAACTGATTCCCGAGCCGGCCGCGCTCAAGAAGCTCAACCTTCTCTGGCTGGCGGTGGGCAACCGCGACCCCCTGATGCGCATCAGTCAAGGCCTCCACAACTACCTTCGGGAACACAGCGTGGCGCACGTCTGGCTGCTCGACGGCAACGCCCACGATACGGCCGTCATGAGCAGCAACTTCTATCATTTCGTGCAGAAGCTGTTCAGGGAATAGCCCGCCGTAGATTCCAGTCACGAACCGCAGCGATTGCGCCGATCGAGCCAGGCCCCGGTCGCCTGACGCAGATCGCCGCGGGTTGTCGCGTTAAGGAATCGAACGGAGGCCTCCATGAAACGCCATGTCGCGTACGCACTCACATTGCTCGTCGGCTCGGCCTGCTCGCCTGACGGCGTGACAGCCCGCGGCCCCATCAGCCCCTCTTCGCCAACATCAACAGCCCAGCCACCGGTCCCCGCGAACTACCGCGCCCACCTGAGCGGCGGAGAGGTCGTGGCGCCGCTACCCATTCCAACGCTGGCGCAGGGACAGGCGGTCTTCCAGCTCAGTCCCGATGGGACGGAGCTGTCCTATCAGGTGATGGTCGCCAACATCGAGAACGTCACCGGGGCACATATTCATCTCGGCCTGCCCGGGGCGAGGGGCCCGCAAGTGGTTTTGTTGGTGAGCCCGGGCCTGCCGCCGGCCGGCGGCCGGACCGACGGCGTGCTCGTCGCAGGCACGATCAGAGCCGCCAACCTCGGTGGACCGCTGACAGGCCGGCCGCTCTCCGACCTCATCAGCGCCTTCGAAGCCGGAAACGCGTACGTCGACATCCCCACGAACGACGGCGCCGCGCCGGTCAATACCGGGCCCGGTGACTATCCGGGCGGAGAGCTCCGCGGCCAGATCCGGTAGAGCGCCCAGGACAGTCGGACGGTCCCCGCAAGCTTCCCGTTCCGGTCAGGTGATGCAGATGACCGCTCGACGTCGCGTTATTAGCAGAGGGCCAATGCCATGCGAAAAGGACTGACCGTTTTCACCGTTGCCGTCGCGATGTCGCTGGTGGCGTTCGCGTCCACCGTCCAGCATGTCGCCGGAACGATTCTCGACCCCGCCACTGGGGACCCTGTCGAAGGCCTGCAGGTGAGCTTTTTCGACGCGGTGAACGCAGAACAACTGGCGAGCGCGATGACCGACCCCAGCGGGCACTACGACACCGGCAATATTCCGGCCGGCAATTACCGCGTGCGCTTCTCCGCGGAAGCGCCGTATAAGCCCCGGTACCTCGGCAGCAACGGCACCGATTCATTCTGCGGCGGGACGGTCGTGGCCGTGCTCGCATCGACGACGACCGCTCTCGATGCCGCGGTCCCCAGTGAAAAAGACGGTGACGGCGGGGGGGTTGAGATCGAGCTCGATCCCGACAAACCACCACCCACCGCTATCGTCGGCGGCACCGTCGTCGATGCGGAAACCGGGACGCCGCTGCCGGGAATACGGGTCACCTTCCTTCACGCCACGAATGCCACGGTGGTTGCCACGGCGACGACCGGTCCAGACGGATCCTATTCCGTCGACCTTCAGAATGCTCCAGCTAGTGTGGTGCGGGTCAGGTTTACCGATCCCAGCGGCTCACATTTGCCGGAGTACTTCGGCGCAGGCAGCGACGCATTCTGCGCCGCGGCGACGGTCAATACAATATCGGCTGAGCCAGTCAACGTCTCGCTGGAACAGGTGCCTCCAGCTCAGTTGACGCAGCAACTGACGGAGACCGTCGAAAGCTACGATCTCTCACCTGCCGTCGAGACCCTGCTGGGGACGTCGCTGACACAGGTGCGAAAGCTCCTCGCCGATGACAACCCCGGAAACGACTCGGCAGCCTGCGGACAACTCGCGTCGTTTGCCACCCGGGTGGACGTCCAGGAAAGAAGGGGAGAACTGAGCGCCGCGCAAGCCAGCGAGCTGAAGAGCATGGCCACGAATGTCCGGGGGGTTCTCGGCTGCCAGTGAGACGGGAGAGGATCGGGCCCGCCCCGGATCGGCGGGCCCGCGTTCTCGACGCCCCGGTGACTTAGACCTAGAGCGTCTACGGCTCGTGCCGGGCGAACCGATGCCCGGCCGAGAAAAGTCTAACGATTTAGGCGAATCGAAGACAAATCCGCGAGTGACAGAATCGTCGTCCACTAAGAACGGCCGGAAGACGAACGCACACGCGGCGGCACACGGTGTGCTCCCAAGTTACCGACTGAGTCCCTGCGAATTCGGACAAAAGCGTAACTCCACAAAAACCTGGGAGCAGCACCATGAGGAAGTGGTCGGTTGCCTCGGCGTTGATCGCGGTTGTGTTGCTGTTGTCGAGCGTCACGGGGCAGCAACCCGCGCAGAGCGCCAGGCACGTGAGCGACGAGCTTCTGGTGCAGTTCAGCCCGTCGACGAACGCATTTCAGCGAAACACGATTCTCGCGGGACGCAGTGCTGCCCGCATTCGCAGATTCGCGGCGCTGGATATCGACCACGTGCGGCTTCCGCCGGGTTTGAACATGCAGGAGGTCATCGCCGCGCTGCAGGCGATTCCCGGCGTGCTGGCCGTGCAGCCGAACTACCGGCGACACACCATTCAAAACGCGCCGCCGCCGAGCGATCCGTACTGGCTGGACGGCAGCCTGTGGGGCCTCGAGAAGATTCAGGCACAAGACGCCTGGACCAACTTCACGCCCGGCGACGCCAATGTCGTCGTGGCCGTCATCGACACGGGCGTCGATTACACGCATCCGGATCTTGCAGCGAACGCGTGGCGGAACCCGGGCGAGATTCCCGGCAACGGCGTCGACGACGACAACAATGGGTACGTGGACGATGTCTTTGGCATCGACACGGTGAACCATGACAGCGACCCGTTCGACGATCAGGGTCACGGCACGCACACGTCGGGCACGGTCGCGGCCGTTGGCAACAACGCCGTCGGCGTGGTCGGCGTCACCTGGAATGCGAAAGTGCTCGGGTGCAAGTTCCTCGACGAGACCGGCTACGGCACGGACGCCGGCGCGATCGAATGCTTCAACTACATCACGGCCCTCAAGAATCGCGGCGTGAACATCCGCGTGTCGAGCAACAGCTGGGGCGCGGCCCGCGGTGCCGATCCGCCCTCGGTCGTGCTGCAGGGCGCCATCGATGCGGCGGGGGCCGCCGGGATCATCAACATCTTTGGCGCCGGCAACGATGGAGAGAACAACGACGCGGTGCCGTTCGATCCGGCCAGTTATTCGTCGCCAAGCATCGTCGCCGTCGCGTCGTCGGGGCCGACCGACCGGCGCTCGTTCTTCAGTAACTACGGCCAGACGTCCGTGGACCTGGCCGCGCCCGGCGAGGACATCCTGAGCACGTATCCGGGCGGGGGCTACGAGGAGCTGTCGGGCACGAGCATGGCGACGCCGCATGTGGCGGGCGCGGCCGCGCTCCTGGCGTCGTTGGATCCGAGCTTGTCCGTGCCGGCGATCAAAACGCTTCTGCTCGACAACGTCGATCAGTCATCGAGGTGGGCCGGCAGAGTCGTCTCCGGCGGTCGCCTGAACCTGGCTCGGGCGGCGGCTGCGGTGGGGTCTGTGACCCCCAACACGCCGCCGAGCGTGGCGATCACCAGTCCGCCAGGCGGCGCGACGTTCGACGCGCCGGCCACCATCACGGTCGAGGCCATCGCGTCCGACAGCGACGGCACCGTCCAGAACGTGTCGTTCTACGCGAATGGTTTCCTGATTGGAACCGCCACGACGAGCCCGTACAGCGTCGTGTGGAGCAACGTCGCGGCCGGGGACTACACGCTCACGGCGGTCGCGACCGACAACCACTTTGCGACCGCGACGTCCGCACCGGTGCAGGTCGTCATGCTGCCCAACCAGCCGCCGATTGTGAGCCTCATCAGTCCGGCCGAGGGCGCGACGTTCACGTCGCCGGCGAGCTTCACGATCACCGCGGCGGCCGCCGACGGTGACGGGACGGTCCAACAGGTCGCGTTCTTCGCCAATGGCGCGCCGATCGGCACCGACACGTCGAGTCCGTACAGCATCACGTGGGATGCGCCGGTGGGCAACTACACCCTCACCGCGGTCGCCACCGACAACGAGACTGCGACCACGATATCGCCCGGCGTGCACATCACGGTGAACCCCTTGCCGGGTCGGATCAATGTGGCGCTGGCGTCGAACGGCGGGGTGGCATCGGCATCGTCGACCTTGAACCCGAATTATCCGGCGTCGGCGGTCATCAACGGGGACCGCAAAGGAGTGAACTGGGGCTCCGGCGGCGGGTGGAACGACGGGACGCTCAATGCCGGACCGGACTGGATCGAAGTGGACCTGCACGGCTTGAAGCTCGTCGAAGAAGTCAACGTCTTCTCGATGCAGGACACTTACACGTCGCCCGTCGAGCCCACGGAGACGATGACCTTCTCGTTGTGGGGCCTGCGCGGCTTTGAAGTGCAGTACTGGACGGGATCGGCCTGGGCGGTCGTGCCAAATGGGGGCGTCGTCGATAACACCCTCGTCTGGCGGCGCGTGGCGTTCGTGCCGCTCGTCACCAACAAGATTCGTGTCCATATCACTGCGGCGCTGAACGGTTCGAGCCGGATGATGGAACTCGAGGTGTGGGGCGTCGACTCCGGCATCAACACGCCGCCGACCGTGTCGGTCACGAGTCCGACTGAAGGCGCCTCGTTCACGGCGCCGGCCACGGTCGCCGTCACGGCGAGCGCCGCCGATGACGACGGATCGGTCGCATCGGTGACGTTTTACGCGGATGGCGCGCCGATCGGCACGGACTCGGCCAGTCCGTTCAGCGTCTCCTGGAGCAACGTCGCCGCGGGCAGTTACACGCTCACGGCGGTGGCGACCGACAACGAAGGCGCAACCACGACGTCCGGCGCGGTGCACGTGACCGTCGTGAACAACGCGGCGCCGAGCGTGGCGGTCACGAGTCCGTCTGAAGGCGCCGCATTTATCGCGCCGGCCACCGTTTCGGTGAATGCGACCGCCAGCGACAGCGACGGCAGCGTGCAACAGGTGACGTTCTACGCGAATGGCGCGTCGATTGGCACCGACACGACCAGTCCGTACAGTGTCAGCTGGAGCAACGTGTCTGCCGGCGCCTACACACTGACGGCGATCGCCACCGACAATCTCGGAACCACCACGACATCCACCGCCGTGCACGTCACCGTAAACACCGTGTCCGGCCGGATGAACGTCGCGCTGGCGTCCAACGGTTCCGTGGCGAGTGCTTCGTCGACCTACAGCGCCAACTATCCGGCATCGGCGGCGATCAACGGGGATCGCCGGGGACTGAATTGGGGCAACGGCGGCGGCTGGAGCGACGCCACGCCGAACGCCACGCCGGACTGGTTGGAAGTGGCGTTCAACGGCGCGAAGGTCATCGACGAGGTGAACGTCTATTCGATGCAGGACAACTACTCGGCGCCGGTCGAGCCGACGCCGACGATGACCTTCACGATGTGGGGGCTGCGCGCCTTCGACATCCAGTACTGGACGGGATCGGCGTGGACGAGCGTCCCGGGAACTGCGGTCACGAACAACAACCTCGTCTGGCGCCGGCTGACGTTTGCGCCGGTGACGACGACCAAGATCCGTCTCAACGTCACCGCGGCGCTGAACGGGTACAGCCGCGTCATGGAGCTCGAGGCGTGGGGCGTATCCGCGGGTGGCGGCGGCACGTCGAATCTGCCGCCCATCGTGTCGATCGCGAGTCCCGCCGAAGGTGCGACGTTCACGGCGCCGGCCGGCATCACGGTCAACGCGACGGCCAGCGACACTGACGGCAGCGTCTCGCAGGTGGCGTTCTACGCGAATGGCGCGCCGATCGGGACCGACACGACCAGCCCGTTCGGTGTCACCTGGAGTAGCGTCGGGGCAGGTACTTACACGCTCACTGCGGTTGCCACCGACAATCTGGGAGCGACGGCCACATCTCCTCCGGTGCACGTGACGGTCGCGCCGCAGGTCGGCCGCACGAACGTCGCGTTGGCGACGAACGGCGGCGTGGCGAGCGCGTCGTCCACCTACAACGCCAACTACCCGCCGGCGGGTGCCATCAACGGCGATCGCAGAGGCCTGAACTGGGGCCAGGGCGGAGGCTGGAACGACGGGACGCCCAACGCGGGCCCCGACTGGATCCAGGTCGATTTCAGCGGGGCAAAGACGATCGACGAAGTGAACGTCTTTTCGATGCAGGACAACTACTCGGCGCCGGTCGAACCGACGCCGACGATGACCTTCACGATGTGGGGGCTGCGCGCGTTCGAGGTTCAGTACTGGACGGGCTCCGCATGGGCGACCGTGCCGGGCGGCAGCGTGACGAACAACAACCTCGTCTGGCGCCAGGTGCAATTTGCGCCTGTGACAACGACCAGGATTCGCGTCCACATTACCGGGTTCCTGAACGGCTTCAGCCGCGTCACGGAAGTCGAAGCGTGGGGCGTCGCCGCCAGTGAACCGGCCAGCGCACCGGACACAGAACCCAACCCTCGTTCCCTTCCCTCACCGTCGTCATGGGCAGCCTCGCGCTTGGCTGAACGGCCGTCCGGACTACTGGCAGAACGGCGTCGATTCAGCTCCTGGTAACGCCTGGGCGTCGAGATCGGCGTCGCCGGCTGGGGCAGGGGAGTGACTGTCGTCGCTCACGCGGCCGCCACGTAAGGGCGCGTTTCAGAACTCAGATGGAGGGGCGGGCTTCAGCCCGCCCCTGCTGGGCCGGCTGAAGCCGGCCCCTCCAGGAACCAGAGTTTTGAAACGCACTCCAAGGGTCCGTTGGAACGATTGGTAGCGGGCCCCCGCAACCAACTATATTTGGATAGAGAGGTCGCCGGTATCTGGCGACCTCTTCGCGTTTGCGTTTGGATCTCATGACCGGCCGCCGTCTGTGGCTCGCTGCCGCGTGTGCCTTCGCCGCCGTGTTCGCCACGCGCTGGCCGTTTCGCAGTCATGCGCTCTTCAGCTGGGACTCGGCGAATTACGCGCTGGCGATGGTCCACATCGACGTGGCGGCGCATCGTCCGCATCCGCCCGGATACCTCGGCTACGTCCTCGCGGCACGCGCGATCAACAGCATCGTCCACGATCCAAACGCTGCGCTCGTCGCCTGGAACATGCTGGCGACGGCGCTGTCGGTCCTGGTCCTGATCGCGTTCGCCTCCCAGACCGTCGAACACGAAGAGCATCGGACTCGGGTCGTGCTCGCCGGCGCGGCCATCATGCTCACGAGCCCGTTGCTCTGGTTCTACAGCGACATCGCGGAAATCTACCCGTCCGAGCTGCTGGTGTCGTTGCTCGTCGGGTACTGGGCCTGGCGAGCCATTCACCGTCAGCGCGGCGCGATCTACTGGTGCGTCGTCTCGCTGGCGTGCGCGATGCTCTTCAAGATGACCGCGGCGCTCCTGATGTTCCCGCTCGCCGCGTACGCCTGGACGCGAGTGCCATCCAGGGACCAGCGCCGCTCGGCGGCGTTGCTCGTTGTGCTGGTCGGCGTGGTCGTCGCCGCCTTCCTGGCGATACAGCCGAATCTGCCCGAGGTCTTGTGGACGCATTTCGTGGGCGCCACGGCGGAATCGCGGCTGCCCGGCGGCGTCACCGCCACGCCGATGAAGGCCCTGAACCGAAACGTCCGGGACACACTCACCGCCGCGGCCTCGGCACTCGGCGTCATGAACGTCGGAGGGCTCGCCGTGTGGGCACTCCTGGATCGCAGGCTCCCACGGGCGATCGACCGACGTCTGGCGGGTCTGTGGCTGGTTCCCTGGCTGCTGGTGTTCCTTTTCATCCACATCGGCAAGCCGGGATACATGGTGCCGCTGCTACCGCCTGTTGCGCTTGTGCTCGCCGGATTCTATGCCCGGCAGCATCGCGGTGTGGCGTTCGCTTTGATTCTGGCCCAGGCCGCGATCAACATCGCTCAGTTCGTAGTTCTGACGCCGGCGTCGGAGGCGTCGCTAGGAGGAACGACGCGGTACTCAGAGAAGACGCTGTGGCAGCGCGCGGCCACTGACTTGCAGGCACTGACATTTCCGACGGCGTTCACGATTGCGCAATCCGATGAGCGTCTCGCTCAATTGATGCAGCTGGTTCACACGGTCTGCCCGTCCGGCGACCCGATTGTCATCGCGGGACTCGAACCGGTCGATTGGCGACGCGTGATGTGGTACCTCCCGTTAGCGACCGCTGTCTACAGGATCCAGGGCAGAGTGACCCACATCGGTACGCGCACTGACGCCTCGCCCCTGGCGGCAGATGGCATCTCGTTGCGCACCACTTGTCCGGTCATCTGGGTCACTCCAGATAAGGATGCGACCGAACCGCTCAAGCCTGCAGGGTGGATTCCCGTTCCACATCTCGGCGGGATGACCCCGGCGGGCACAATTCGACTGTCCCCGAACGCGATTAGCATGGTGGACCAGGCACCCGCTCGGTGACGCGCTGGTGGACGACGGTTGGGAGCCCCAGCAGCCAGTATTTACGGGCCTGAATCGCTGAGATGACGAGCACGCACGAACTGCTCTACACTATAGGCACGAAGCGATAATCGTTGACGCCTGTCGCGGAACGCGACGTGAAGGAACCGTGCAAAAATCAAGACCGACGCAGAACAAACGGGCGCGTGAGCGCGCCCGGCAGGAAAAGCAGCAGAAGAAGAACGAGCGCCGGCAGGCGATGAAGGGCCTCAAGGCATCGGCGGCGACAGCCGCGACGCCGGGCGAGGATCCGGACATCGCCGGCATCGTACCCGGGCCGCAGCCTCCGGCGTGGGAGAACGAGTGACGTCTGCACGCGGGCGGGCGCCAGCTTGGGCGCGTCGACGTGATCGCCGTGGGGCCGAATGACGTGCGGCTCGCCCAGGTCAAGGCGAGCTTTGACTTTGGCAAAAGCCCGGCACATCGGGTAGAGCGCCATCACGATCAAAACCCAGCCCACCTAAACCCAGCCAAGATCGACTCCATACCACGGCGGGTGCCCGGCCATTGGTCCGTCGCTCGTAAAAAGGAAACTCGCTGTGCCACGTCCTGCACCGTCGACCGCATCACTCCGAAACCGCGCTCTTACGGCAACCGTAAGAACTTACGTAAGGCGTAATCGCCCATCGCAACACCGCGAGCAGTCCTTCGACTGTTCCTGAACGAGGCAGGGCACGGCGCTTGCAGTTCGCTGTCCGTCACGCTCCCTGCGACAGCGAGGCCCTTCCATGTCCGGATTCCGTCTCCGAGACGCGCTCCTCTTTGCCGTGACCCTTCAAAAACGCGCTTTGCACTCGACGTGCATCGTCGCGATTCTGTTTGCGCTTGCCCCTCTTGACAAGTCGAGTGCAGCACTCGCCCAGCAGTCGGGGCCGGCGCCAAAGAACCTGCGTGTCACCGGAGTGACAGATTGGACTGTGACCCTGGCGTGGGACGCGCCCAAGGGCAAAGCCCCTGCCTCATACGTTGTCCAGTGCGGCAATGGGCACAGTATGACCGTCGCCGGATCGCAGACCACCGCGATATTCTCCAGCGGCTTCGACTACAACAGGGTTTATTCGTTCCGTGTGTACGCCGTCAGTTCAGGCGGCGGTTGGTCCGGCGCCAGTAACACGGTGACCGCGACGCTCCTCAACGACACGACCCCGGCGGCCAAGCCGGTCGTCGCGTTCGTGGGCACCGGCCCCACTCACGTCGACCTCGCCTGGTCCTACTCCGACAACGACCCGAACCCGCGTTTCGACATCTACGTGGACGACGAGCTCTGGCATGGGCAGGTTGCCGGGACGACGAAGCGGATCGTGTTCCTCAGCCCCGACACGACCTACACCTTCACGGTCAGGGCCCGGGATTCGGCGGGTAACTGGTCGGACATGAGCGATCCGCTCGTGCTGACCACCCCACCGGCCGACCCGAACGACCACGAGCCGCCGACCATGCCCCCGGGCCTCTCGGGCGGGATCATCGACGGCGCCACGGAGGCCATGGTCTTCTGGGGCAATTCCACCGACACCGTGACCCCGCAGCAGCACATCCGGTACGAGCTGTACCTGAACGGCCAGTTCGACGGCGCGACGATCTACCCTTACCCCCGCCAGTTCACGATGTATTTGACGCCCGGCATCGTGAACGCGATCGAGGTGTACGCCGTCGACGAGGCAGGGAACCGCTCCACGCCAGCGACGATGACGATCGACATGGGAGCTCGTTAGGAGGTTGGGCCCGGGCGCGCGGTCATCGTGTCCGCTGAGTGCGGGCCAGCCTCACCGCCGTTTGCAGCAGCCGCCAGGTCGCGTACAGCAGCAGCACGTTCCTGAGCACCAGGACGAGCGTCCGTCCGAGATCGAGGCCGCTGTCGAACGTCGGACTCGGATCGAAGACGGGCACGAGGAACGTACTGAAGAAGATGCACCACAGGGCGGCAGTGTCGACTCCGGCGTCCGGCCAGCGCCGGGCGAGCAGCGAGAGTGCCGCCAGCGGCGCGAGCCAGAGATGAAATTGCGGGCTCAGCACGGGGTTGAGCGCCACGAACGCGGTGACCGGCAGCAGCAACAGCGTGGCCGTGACGGAGAGCGAGACCGTATCGGCACCCGCTCCAGAACCAGGCCTCTGGCGCCAGGCAGCCCACGTCGCGAGGGCGACACTCCCCAGCGTTGCAGTCGCCCACACGATTCGGGCTGGCGTGACGAGGCCTTTCGCGACGGGACCGGTGACTTCAAACCAGGCGGCGCTCACCAGCTCCCAAGTCGCGGGCACGGCGACGAAGTAGTGAGACAGCCAGAGCGCCGATGCCCACAGCGATTCGGCTTCCAGGCCACGCCCGGTATGAACGCTCGCGAAACGCCACCACGGCACTGACCACGACAAGGCGATGAGCGGCAGCAGACCGGCGACCACGCCGATCGCGAACCGCTTTGCATCGCGCTGGCTTCGGCGCCAGGCCACCACGGCGAGCACGGGCAGGAACACGGCGGGATAGACCTTTGTCCCCACGGCGACGGCAGCCAGCAGGCCGGCGACGCCGGCCCACCCCGCCGAGAGCGCAATCACGGCGGCGACCGACAGCGCCGCTGGAATCACGTCATAGCGCTGCAGGAGAAAATGGCCGATAGCCGCCGTCGCCAGTGTGTACATGACAAACGGCAGCACATCGGGCGGCCGATGCTGGTCGCGAAAACCGATCCAGATGAGCGCGGCCTTGACCAGCGCGTCCAGGCAGAGAATGAGCAGACCGAACAACAACCGGAACTGGGCGACGTCCCCTGCCAGCATCGCCGGTCCGGCAAGCCACGCCAGGGCATACGGTGGGTACTCGAAAGGCACGTCCACGTAGATCCGCTGGCCGTCGAGCAAGGCGTTCGCCGACACCACGTAGTGCTCGAGGTCGCGAGACGTCCGCCCCGTGAACAGCCTGGTCAGGAACGGAACGGTTCCAAGCAACCAGAGCGCCACACCAAGTGACATTCGACCGAGACGTGCCCCCATGCGAAACGGACTGGAGCTTAGCAGACCCGCAGACGCGACCGCCGGCGTCGACCAGAAGAGCAAGGCGCGAGCCCACGGGATGCCGTGGAAACTCCATCGGACCCACAAGTGCGACCCTCCCTCAGGAGCTCTTCGGACGAAAATCGGCCCGATTTCGGACAGTGGCTCTGGCACGCGACGTGCCTTTTGCGGTAGGCCGGTCGAAGCGCTGTGGGTCATGTCGCCCACTGCGAAGGGAGCAGGTACACCATGTCAAACAAGGAAGACGAGAAATCCGCTGACGAGCTCAGCGCTACACAGGAAGCCCGTGACGTCCTTCGGTCAGATCCGCTAGCGGACACGCGCGAACTACTCTCACGGGAGGTTCCAGCGGGCGTGGATCGCCGTCACTTCCTGATCCGAAGTGCTGTGGGCGGTGCAGCCGCCGTGATGACGGGTTGCACGGTCTCGGACGCAGACAGGACGTCGAAGGCGGCCGCCACGGTGCCGCCGACCCAGGCTGCGAAAGCACCGCCGCCGCTCGCGGCGGACCTCAATGTCGTGAAGAAGGGCGCGGGACCGGTCTTGACCACCGTGGACGAGTTCTACAAGGTGGGCCCGGGCCCATCCAGCTCGCACACGATTGGTCCGATGCGCATTACCTACGACTTCTACCAGCAAGCCGCCAAACTGCCGGCCGACAAGCTCGACAAAGCGACGAAGCTTCAGGTGAACCTGTTCGGCAGCCTCAGTGCGACGGGCAAGGGACACGGCACGGAACGAGCCGCGCTGGCGGGCCTGGTCGGGAAGGAACCGGCAACGGTGGACCCGAAATTCCTCGACGGTTTGCGCGACAAGCCCGATCAGGTGTTCCCGGTCAAGCTCGGCAACAAGTCCATCGATGTGAGCCTCAAGGACGTCATCTACGATGCCACCAAGGGCGACTTCAAGCACCCGAACCAGATGACGGTCAAGCTCCTCGCCGGCAACGAGGTGTTGCTCGAGCAGGAGTACTACTCAGTGGGCGGCGGATTCATCGAGTGGAAAGGGTATACGCCCCCGAAGAAGAACCCGCCGAAGTACCCGTTCCGGCTGATGAAAGAGCTGCGGGACCACGCCGACACCAACAAGACGACGATTGCGAAGATCATGCTGGCCAACGAGATGTCGATCACCGGCAGGACGGAAGAGGAGGTCTACGCCTTCACCGACAAGATCATCAACGCCATGGTCGCGACGGTGAAGTCGGGGTTGTCGATGCCGGAAGACGACGTGCTGCCCGGCCCGATCAAACTGCACAGCAAGGCCGCCACCGTGTACAAGCGCGCGATGGACGACAAGTTTCAGGCAGACCGCGGCATCGGCGCGCTCTCCGCATTTGCGTTGGCGGCATCCGAGGAAAACGGGCGGGGCCACCTCGTGATCACGGCGCCGACGGGCGGCTCCGCTGGCGTCATGCCGGCGTTGGTCTATGCGCTGATGGAGGTCAGGAAGCTCGACCGGCAGAAGGTCCGCGAGGGCATGCTCGCGGCGGCGGCGGTCGGCTACCTCTGCAAGCACCACGCGACGCTGTCTGCGGCCGAGGGCGGCTGCCAGGCAGAGATCGGTGTGGCGTCGTCGATGGCTGCGGCACTGGTCGCGACGGCGTACGACGCACCGTCGCTGGTGGTCGAGAACGCCGCCGAATCGGCGTTGGAGCATCACCTGGGCATGACCTGCGACCCGGTCGCCGGTTACGTGCAGGTGCCGTGCATCGAGCGCTGCGCATTCGGCGCCGTCAA
>Ga0111538_10004674_pt1 | contig 18931 bp, 15 predicted proteins | sample SoiMethybrSBSTD1_FD_79669 | JGI IMG/M metagenome (GOLD analysis project Ga0111538, IMG submission 79669) | Bulk soil microbial communities from a Populus tree surrounding site in Tennessee, USA - Soil MetaG P. TD hybrid SBSTD1 (version 2)... | ecosystem: Environmental > Terrestrial > Soil >...
CCGTCGCCGAGGCGACCTGAGCCATCCCCCCCCGGAATTACTCCCGAGCCGAATCCGAGCCATCCCGAGCCGCGCGAAGTACCGCACCGGGATCCGCCGCCCGAAGAGCCGCCGCAGCGCGAGCCGCCGATGCCGCACCAGCCGGGCGAACCCCCCGCGATCATCGACGACCCGCCCGGCCCCGACGCGAATCCTATCGACCCGCGCGTTTTTTGACACCTCTGCATTAGGCGGAAGGCTGCGAAATATCGAATAGCGTGCGCGCGACGGTCGGCGTCGTAACGCCATTGCCGGCGCTACGCGAAAGCGCGCGTACGAAATCGCCCAGCGAAAGCACGCCCATCACGTGACCTTGTGCATCGACCACGGGGACGCGCCTGACCTGGCGGACGCGCATCAATTCGGCGGCCTTCTCGACGTCGTCACTCGGCGAGCAGCGATGGATGGTGCGCGACATCGCGCTGCCCACCGTGATTTCGCTGAGGCTTTTGCCCTGCATGAGGGCGGCCATGCACACGTCGCGATCGGTGATCATCCCGCGAATGGTGTTGGCGTCGTCGACCACGGGCACGCATCCACAATCGTGGTCCCACATGATTTGCGCCGCGTGGTGCAGCGGTTCGTCCGGATGACAAGTAATGGCGTTCTTCGTCATGAGCTCCGATACAAGCATGCTCTCCTCCTCCTCTCCGCGTCGCGCTTGCCGCCAGCACGCGCAGCGCGCTCTAGACGCAGAACGCCATTCAAGCCGCAGCCTCGTTCGGCACGGTAGGCGTCTTTCGGACCAGGCAAACGAGCCCATTCTTCGCTCCGACCGGAACTTTTGCCCCATATCCCGCTCGATCGCACGAACGCCGCATTGCATTCTCCTCGATTCAACATTGCGCTTGGCGCCGCCAATTGCTCGAACGCGCTCACGATGTAGCTCGTCAGGGCATATTTTCTACGCAATGAGCTGGGTACGCTCCTTGCGTAGGTAGAGCGCATAGAGGAGGTCCTAAGGATTCGTCATGAGAGACGCTCCCATCCTCATCGTCGACGATGAAGACGACACTGCACAGGCAGTGCGCGAATTGCTCGCGCGACACGGCTTCGACGTCGATCACGCACCCAACGGATTGGCCGGGCTCGAATACCTGCGCGCGCACGGCCGACCTGCAATGATCTTACTCGACTGGAGCATGCCGCTCATGAATGGGGGACAGATGATGCAGGCCATGCAAGCCGAGCCGGAGTGGAGAAATATTCCCGTCGTGCTCTTCACGGCCGATCCCGACGCGCGCAACCACGCGCTCGAGCTCCGCGCCGCCGGCTATTTGAAGAAGCCCTGTGCGGCCTTCGATCTGCTGACCATCGTCGACAACACCATCCGCCACCCGGCGTAGCTCGGCCGTCATGCAGTGCCGCGCTGCGAGATTCGCGTCGAAGCTCGGCGCGATGAAACGACGACCCATTAGCAGGTTGCTGAAAAAGGCCTCTGAGGGGTTGGTGCTGCCAATTCTCCCCCCAAACCCCCCTCACTTCGTGAGGAGGGCGCCGGCAGGCGGGGGGAGAAACAGCGAGGGGAACGCATCCGGTACCGAGGCGGGTCCTTTTTCAGCAACCTGTTAGGCGGTAGGAACTCCGGCCAGGCTCGCCACGACGCGGACCAGTTGCTCGGGGTCGACGGGCTTGGCCAAATGGCTCTGAAAGCCCGAAGCGAGGCAGCGATCGGCGTCTTCGCCGCTCGCATAAGCGGTGAGGGCCACGGCCGGCGTTCGGCCGCCGCGCGCGGCTTCCAGCGAGCGCACGCGCCGAATGAGGCCGTAGCCGTCGATCTCCGGCATGCCGATGTCGCTGACGAGCACCTGCGGGTGAAACTGCGAAAGCCGTTGCAACGCTTCACCGGCCGATTGCGCGGTCTCGACGACGGCTCCCACGCTCGTGAGCAGCTCGTGAACGAGCTCCACCGCGTCGGGGTCGTCGTCGACCACGAGCACCCGCGTGGCCGGAAGCCGGAGCATCTCTGGCGCGGGGGCCTCCGGTCGATCGGTGTCGACCGGTCGCGCGCCGGCGTGCGCCGGAAGCTCGACGATGAAGGTCGCACCTCGCCCCTTTCCCGCGCTCTCCGCGCGCACCGTGCCGCCGTGCGCCATGACCAGCTGGCGAACGATGGCGAGGCCGAGCCCCAGCCCGCCGTGTCGGCGGGTCGAGGAGCCGTCTGCTTGGCGGAAAGGCTCGAAGATCGCGGTCAATAGCTGCGGCTCGATGCCCTCGCCGGTGTCGCGAACGCTGAGTCTCATCTGGCCACCGGCGCGCTCGGCGGTCACGAAGATCTCCCCGCCGCGCGGGGTGAACTTGACCGCATTGGAGATCAAGTTCGACACGATCTGTTGAAGTCGGACCTGGTCGGCATGGACCTCGGCCCCCGGCTCGACGCGCGACAAGAGCGTGATGCGCTTGGCGTCGGCGGCGGGGCGCGCCGCTTCGATGGCGTCGGCGACGGCCTGGGGCACGCTGGCCTGGACGAGCTCGAGAAGGAGCTTGCCGCTGATGATGCGAGAAACGTCGAGAACGTCTTCGATGAGCCGCGCCTGCGCTCGCGCGTTGCGCTCGATCGTCATCAGCGGTTTGCGCATTTCGGGCGGCAATTCGCGCTGCAAGAGGAGCCTCGTCCATCCGAGGATCGCCTGGAGCGGATTGCGCAACTCGTGCGACGCCGTCGCCAGAAATTCGTCTTTGGTGCGATTGGCAATTTCCGCCTGCTCGCGCGCGTGACGCTCCGCAATCAAAAGCGCGGATCGTTCGTCCTCCAGCTTGCGGCGCTCGATCACGAGCGCCGCCCGATGAGCGAGCTCCTCGGCAAAATGGACATCGTCTTCGCGGTACCTGCGCCCTGATTCGGCATAGACGAAGGTGAGCGCACCAAAAATGCGGTCGCGACCGCGTAGGGGTACGATCATGGCGGAACGCACGGCGAGCTCTGCAATTAAACGCCGGTGCGTGTCGTCCACGACAGCCGCTTCCAAGACCTCGGGCGTGATGTGCGAATAGAGCTCGGACCGGCCGGTGCGGATGACGTTGATAACACCGCTCGCGGCATTGGGGTCGGGGGGATAACGGTGAGCGAGCTCGCGCGCGAAGGCGGCTTTGGCTGGATCAACGTGCGCGACCGCCAGCTGCACGGGGGCCGTTTGTTCCGGCTCCAAGATAGAAACCGCGCACCAATCCGCTAGTCGCGGCACCGCCAGCTGAACGATCGACGTGAGCGACTCGCGGTAGTCGGTCGTGGTCGACAGCAATTCCCCGGCGCGGGCAATGTATTCACGTCGCGCAGTGACACGTTTTTCGTCGGTGACGTCGCGGAAGATGAGGACCACGCCGAAGAGCGCCCCGGCACTGTCCAAAATAGGCGCGGCGGTGTCGTCGATGGGAATATCCATGCCGTCGCGGCGCACCAGCACCGTATGGTTGGCGAGCCCTACGATGGTCCCTTCGTCGAGCACTTTTTGGACGGGGTCCGTCACCGGCTGCCGCGACTCTTCGTTGACGATGGCGAAAACCTCGGGGAGGCGGCGACCGCGCGCTTCGACGAGCGACCAACCTGTCAGGGTCTCCGCGACGGGATTCATGAACGTCACGCGTCCCTCCGTGTCCGTGGCGATGACCGCGTCGCCGATGCTGCGCAGCGTCGTCGTCCACAGCGATTGCGCTTTCTCCGCTTCGAGGCGAGCGGCGCGCTCGCGCTCGAGCGAAGCGACCAGGCGCTCCTCGGCGGCTTTGCGCGCGGAGATGTCGAACGTGACACCGAACCATTCGCGCGTGCTCCCATCGGGCTGGAGCATGGGGAGCGCGCGAGCGCTCATCCAGACGTAAGCGCCATCGTGCCGGCGCAGGCGAAACTCGGCTTCGAGGATTTTCTGCTCGGTTTTGGCGGCCTCCCATCGGGCGGCCGTGGCGGCGCGATCGTCGGGGTGCACGGGTTCCCAACCGCGCAGACCGCGCCATTCTTCTTCCGTTTGCCCCGTGAATGCACGCCAGCTCGGTGAATCGGCGTTGGCTCGACCGGCGCTGTCCGCCGTCCAAACGATGGCGTTCGTCGCTTCGACGAACGTGCGGTACGCGCGGTCCGTCATGTCGCGCGTGACCTTGGCAAACCCGATGTGTTTTCCCTTCCGATCGTGCAGGGCGGTGATGACGACGTTGGCCCAGAAGTGAGAGCCGTCCTTGCGCACGCGCCAGCCGAAGTCTTCGATGCGCCCCTCGCGAAGCGCCACAGCGAGCTCCATCTCGCATTTTCCCGATGCAACGTCGCGCGGCAGATAGAACTTCGAGAAGTGCTGACCGAGGATCTCCGGGCCCAAGAACCCTTTGATGCGCCGGGCACCTTCGTTCCACGACATCACGAAACCCTCGGGATCGAGCAGGAAGATGGCGTAGTCCTTCACGCCCTCGACCAGCAGTCGAAAATGTTCGTCGGTCAACGCGTCGTGGGGCCTTCTTTCATCGGACGGCGCCATAAAGATTCACCTGCAATTGCAAAAAGCCGAACGACAGACGACGGTATCGTCCGTCAATCGATTCGACAGATAATCGAAATCTATTGCCCGAGCGGATAGCGGCGACGTCCGCTCGCGATCCGCATTGCGAGCAAGATTAGCGTTGCCGAGGCACGCGCGGGGCTGCGGCGGTTCGCGGAGCCACTTTTCTCGATCGAAAGGCGGATGCGACACCGAGGGTGAATATGCCGTCGCTTGGGCTCTGCGCCAAGTCCTATTGCGTCGATCGCTCAAGACGAAGCGCTGGCCGGCGTGCGGGGAATGCCCTGCTGAGCTCTGGCCTCGTCGGTAACGGGAATGGCTCCCCGCTTGAGCTCGACGGGGGCTCCCATCACGCGGGTATACACCTGGGTGAATTCGGCGCCGATGAAGAGAATATGGGCCGAGTAGTAGACCCAAACCACGATGACCACCAGCGAGCCAGCGGCCCCATAGGGCGAAGCGACGCCAGCCTTGCCGACGTAGAGGCCGATCAAAAGCTTACCCAGCGTAAAGAGCGCAGCAGTGACGACGGCGCCGAGCGCGACGTCACGCCATCGAACTTTGACGTCGGGAATGACTTTGAAAACGAGCCCGAAGAGCAGCGCTATCAATCCCATCGAAACGAAAAAGTTCACGACCTCCCAGACCACTTCCACGGCGTCGAAGCCGGAGATCCAATTGCCGATCGCGGCGAGGGCGGCGCTGACGACGAGTGAGACCAGCAGCAAGAACGCCACCCCGAGCACCATCGTGAAGGAAAGGAACCGGTCTTTGATGATGCCCCAGACGCCGCGTCCGGGGCGCGGCGCGACTTCCCATATCGTATTGAGCGAATCTTGGAGCTCGCCGAACACGCCGGAAGCCCCGAAAAAGAGCACGGCGATTCCGATGACGGTGCCGACGATCCCCGAGCCAGGCTGTCTGGCGTATCGAATCATCGCCTCGATCGCCTCCCCGGCTTCCGCGCCGAATACCTGCGTCAGCTGGGCCGCGATCTGACCGCGCGCCGCTTCCTCGCCGAATACGAACCCCGCCACGGCGACCGCGAGAAACAACAGCGGCGACAACGACAGCAATGTGTAAAAAGCGAGCGAGGCGGCCAGACGGGGGATCTTGTCTTCGCTTACTTCGAAAAGCGTCTTTTTGAGCACCGCGAGCAGGCTGGCACCGCGCTTTTCCGACGGGCCCGCTTTCTCGACCGGCTCGGAGTTTCCGGACGTGTTCACAATAGCCGGCTCCGCCCCGAGAGCAGGTGGATCAACGCCACGAACACCGAAGCGCCGACGATCGACCAAAGGATCGGAAAGGGATGGCGGTCGACGGTGATGACCATCATCTCCGGCAAATGGAGGAGATTCGCGAGAAAGGTACCCAAAAGGGCCCCCACGAACCCGACGGCGATGGAGACCAAGAAGCCGCCCGGTGTTCCCCCGGCGATCGCGCGACCGATGGCGCCGCAAATGCCGGCAATAACGAGAAGGATGAGAAGACCCGAGACCGTGAGTGTCATGGTCTCTCGGTAGGAACTACCGAGCGAGCCGGCCAGGGTTCGAAAGGCCGGGTCATGTCCTCAGATTGAGCTCGATCCATTGTCCGAACGCGACGAGGAACTTCTTCAGAAACTCCCGAGTCGGATCGCTGGTGAGCTTGCCGCTAGCGTCGAAAAGCTTGTCCGCTCCGCCGATGTACGCCTCAGGCTGCTGCATGGCGGGCATATCGAGAAAGACGAGCGACTGCCTGAGGCAATGGTTCGCGCCGAATCCGCCCATCGCGCCCGGCGATACGCTGATCACCGCGGCGGGCTTCTTGCTCCAAACGCTCTTGCCATAGGGGCGCGAGCCCACGTCGATGGCGTTCTTCAAGAGCCCGGGGATGGTGCGGTTGTACTCCGGCGTCACGAAGAGAGCGGCATCGACGCGTCGCACCGTGTCGCGGAAGCTCGCCCACGGCTGGGGGATGTCCGACTCGAGGTCCTGGTTGTAAAGAGCGAGCGACCCGATTTCGACGATATCCAGCTGGAGCGAGCTGTCGGCCGATGGAGCAACCTCGATGAGGGCGCGCGCCATCTTGCGGTTGAAGGATTCTTTGCGAAGACTGCCCACGAGTACGGCCACATGGCGAGCGGTGGTCATGCCGCGATTTGCCTTTCCATTCGCGGTGCTGTCAATCGAACCATCGGACCGATGGATCAGATCCGGATTGATTCACTAGGGAGGATCAGAGGAGCGGAGGCCGACCTCCCGCCGCCGTTCCTCCCTGTGAAATCCGGGATCAGGGATGGCATGGGGCAATGTAGGCGCCAGGGCGAGCGCTTACCTCGACGAGGTTTGTCGATTGCCAATTTTCTTGGATCGATTTCCAACATCGAATCGTCAAACGGGGACCCTCGATCGGCGAGCAGGCGCGAGGCGCGCGGATGCTCGGAAGAAACAAACCGAGCCGAGCGTACTCAAACCCGACATGCGAAACGTTCGAACCTCGATTCTCTGGGGGATGGCCAGCTCCGCGCTGATTTTTTCGGCGTGCACCCATACGACGAAGACGACGGTCGCGTCGCGCGCTCCCACCGTGGCCAGCACGGGATGTGCCAGGACGCGCGCGGGGGGCGCGATGCGGCTTGGCCCAGCGCGTGCCAGCTCGGCGCTCGCGCTCGCCTCGAGCGGGTCCGGTGCGGGTAAACGCGTCATTGCCTACATCGCCGACGCCGACGAGCCGACGCTGCACACGGTGGACCTCGCCGGTCCCACCGAGATCGCCGCGACGCCGCTCATCGGCCGCCCCGAGCACGTGCTCGTCCTCGCGGACGGGCGCGTCGCCGTCACGCTTCGCGCGTCCAACGCGATCCAAGTGCTGGAGCCGGCGGCCGACGACGATGCTGCGCTGGAAACCCGTTGCGTAGTGGGCACGCGCACGGAGCCCATCGCGCTCGCTACGACGCCCGATGACGCAACGCTGCTCGTGACCACGGGCTGGGGCCACGCTTTGAACGCGTACGATGCAGAGACGTTGGCGCCCAAGTTCGAAGCCGCGTTGCCGCGCGATCCTCGCAGCGCCGTCGTTTCCGAAGACGGCACCCGCGCCTTCGTGGCCCATGTCACGGGCGCACGGATGAGCGTCGTCGACCTCGCGACGCCGGAACATGCGGTGCGATCGGTCGAGCTGGCGGCGCGCGCTTCGGGCGAAGAATCGCCCGACAACCCGGTGCTCAAGGGATGCCAAGGCTTTGCGCTCGCCAAAGTCGACAGCCTGGGCGACGGCAAGCTCGCGATGATCGACCGCTTGTTCGCGCCGATGGTGTCGGTCAATTCCGGCGAGGGGCTCTCGGAATCGAGCGGCTATGGTCCCGACGGCCCCTCCGAAATCGGAGAGGTCGCCGTGATCGACGCGGCCGCCGAGCGCTCGCTCACCCGCGTGGTGCGCACGCCGAACGGCGGGACGACGGGGGCGCAATGTCTCCTTCCGCGCGCCGCGGCTTACGACGATGGATCCCTCTACGTGACGTGCCTCGGTATCGACACGCTGCTCAAGCTCGACGCGCGCGGTATCGATCCGTCGCGATCCGAGCTTCAGCGATGGCACGTGGCCGCGGGGCCGACGGGCATCGCCGTCGATCACGAAGGACATCGCGCGGTGGTGTGGTCGCAGTTCGACCGCGAGGTTGCCGTCGTCGATACGACGGCAGGATCGCCCCCCGTCCGCCTCGCGCTGGCCCGTCAATCGGCCGGCATCACCGCCAACGTTGCGCTCGGGCGCCGGCTTTTTCACCAGGTCGGCGATTCGCGCATCAGCGGCGACGGCCGCGCGTGCGCCAGCTGTCACCCCGACGGCCGCGAGGACGCGCTCACCTGGTCGACCCCTGACGGCTCGCGACAGACGCCGATGCTCGCCGGGCGCCTCGCGGGAACGGCGCCCTTCGGTTGGCTCGGTGCGAGCGACGGCGTGAAGGATCATCTCAAGAAGACTTTCGAGCGCCTCGGCGGTGAGGGGCTGCCGAATCAAGAGCTGTCGGCCCTCATCGACTACGTCTCCACCATGACGCCCCCCATCGGAGCCAGCGCGTTTGCCACCACCGAGCAGCACAAGCTCGTCGAACGCGGTCGCACCCTCTTCGAATCCGCGGACACCGGGTGTGGAACGTGCCACGACGCGAGCCGCGGGTTCAGCGACGGCATGCGCCACAACGTGACCGTCGGGCACATTGCCGCCGCGAGCGCCGAGTTCGATACCCCTTCGCTCCGGTTCGTGTCCGGCACGGCGCCGTACTTTCACGACGGTCGTTACAAGACGCTCGACGACGTACTGACGGCGCCTGACCACGCGATGGGAACCTCGAGCCACCTCGGTCGGCAAGATCGCGCCGCGCTGGTCGCTTACCTGGAGACGCTCTGATGCCCCGCGTTTCGCGTGCCCTGCTCGGCGCCCTTACCCTCGCCCTTTGGGCGGGACCCAGCGCGGCCGATGAAGCGCCGGAGCCCGAAACGACGAAGGTCGTCGTCGTCACCGTGAGTGATCTGCCGGAGGGGGAAATTCCGTTGCCTCCCCCGGACACGGACGCGCCGACCGGTGTCCCCGCGTGGACGCAGCCCGCGACGATCACCGTCACCGATGCCGGCGAGATCGCGCGCCCGCGCCGTCGCAAGCCGAGCGTGCACGTTTCGAAGAAGTCCAGCATCACCGTCAAGCAAGCCGCGCGCGTCGAGAAGGTGAAGCTCGTGGCCATCGCGCCGGCGGAGCCGTCGATCGACGCGCTGTACGCGCCTTCGGCCGAGGCGACCGAGGTCGAAGGGCAGGCAACGCAAAAGCTGTCGTGCGGCGAGCGCGAATCGGTGCTCCCCATGCGATGGGAATCGCTGGTCAAGACGGAGGGCGGCGACGCCCGGCTCGCCGTGCACGACCTCTGGTTCGACGCCAAGACGTGCGCCGTCGGTCCCGGGCCGGAAAAGACGCTGCCGCTCAAGGCGATCGCCTGGGAAGACGGCAAACCGTGGCTCTACGCGATGCGCGGTCGCGAAGGGGTCACGCTGATCATGCCGCGCATCAACGAGATCAGCTCGGAATCGATGGTCGGCGCGCCCGTATCCATGCGCGGAGATTTCACGCGCGTCACGATGCCGATCGGTCGCTGGGGGTCGGGATCGATCGTGGCGCAGCTCGATTCGTTCCCCGGAGAGTCCGGTAGCGGCGACCGACCCATCGAAGTCGGTATCGAGCTCGTACAGACGATGTCCGAAAAAGCGCCGACGTTGCTCGTGCGAACGCGGCGCGCACAGCCTACGCCGGCGGACGAAGGGCGGGACTAAGCACCTCCGCGAGCGTCATCGCCACCCCTCGATGTCATAGAGCACGATGCGCGAGCTTTGCAGCGAGCCGAGGCGCTGCCCGACGAACGCAATGTGCCCGAGCAAAAAGTCGCGCTCGGCGACTCCATCTTTGCTCTCCACGGGATTCCAGCGCACCCCCGTCACAGGGTCGTAGACGTCGATGCCGCCGAAAAGCGCGGAGATCCAAAGCTCGCCGCCGCGCGTGGCGATCCCCGCTTGCCGCGCGTCGTGCTCCTTGACGAGAAAGCTCGCTTGTAGACGACCATCCGCCGGATTGATTGCGTCGATGTTCCCGACGCCGCTCGAGGCCCACAGTCGCGCGCCGTCGAACGCGAGCGCATTGGGACCGCCCCCCATCTGCAACTGCCAACCTCTTTCGGCGAGGCCGTCCATCGTGATGCGAAAGACGCCCGCCCCGACGCCCGACGTTCCGATCCACACGGCTACGCCGTCCCATGCGATTCCACCGAACACGGCATTGGGACTGTCCGCGAGCAGCGGCGGCACGGACCAGTCGCGCGCGATCGCGGACGTCACGGGATCGACCTCGACGATACGCCCGCCGCGCTTGGTCTCCTTGCCGTAGAGAAACCAGTAGTGGTGGCCATCGAAGGTGAACGACGTGGGATCGGGCGAAGGCGCGAGGATGGAATCCGCCGACCGCGACAATCGGTACCGATGCGTCGGGCTCGCCACGAGACCGCCATCCGCGGTCCCAGGGTCTCTCACCCAGCTGCCGGCATCGCTTTCGAGCTCGGAGCCACGACCGCCGCAACCCGGCGCCATGCACAACACCAACGAGCCGAGCGCCCACGCCATCAAACGCGTCATTTTTCTTACGTGAATCGATTTGGCGCCGCGCGGCAACCGGGGCCCGTTCAACGTTCGCGAGGGGTGCGAGGGGTGTGGTTGTACCGAGCACACCGAGAAAAGACTCGAGCGTGCTGAGCGGAACGCCCCCTCCCGGGTGCGGCTTCGGACTGGCGCGGCGCCCGTTCGGAGCCACCGGCCCACCGCCCGTCCGACGTTGCGCGGCGCCCCCGGCAAAGCTACGTTCCGACGGTCAAACCCGTGCTCCCGGCCGCCCCGAAAGCGGGCGGGCTCCCTCACAAAAACCGCGCTGTCCTTTACAAGGTAAACGATGCTGACCTGGGCCATCAAGAAGGTGTTCGGCACCTCACACGAGCGCGCCATCCGCAAGATGAAGCCGCGTGTCGAGGCCATCAACGCCCTCGAAGAGAAGATGAAGGCCCTCTCCGATGCCGATCTCCGTGCCAAGACGGCGGAGTTTCGGGAAAAGATCGACAACGGGGCCACCATCGACGACCTCCTGGTCGAGGCCTTCGCGGTCTGCCGCGAGGCGAGCCGGCGCGTGCTGCGGATGCGTCACTACGACGTGCAGCTCATCGGCGGCATGGTGCTCCACAACGGGTGCATCGCCGAGATGCGCACCGGCGAGGGCAAGACGCTCGTCGCCACCCTCCCCTGCTACTTGAACGCGCTCGAGGGCAAGGGGGTCCACGTCGTCACCGTCAACGACTACCTCGCCACCCGCGACGCGGAGTGGATGGGCAAGATCTACAAGTTTCTCGGGATGAGCGTGGGCACCATCGTCCACTCGCAGACCGACGCCGATAAAAAGCGCTCGTACCGGTCGGACATCACCTACGGCCAGAACAACGAGTTCGGCTTCGACTACCTGCGCGACAACATGAAGTTCTCGGCGCTCGAGTACGCGCAGCGCCCGCTCAACTACGCCATCGTCGACGAGGTCGACTCGATTCTCATCGACGAAGCGCGCACTCCGCTCATCATCAGCGGGCAGGGCGAACGCTCGAGCGAGAAGTACCGCGTCATCAACGAGGTCATCCCGCGCCTCAAGCTCGACGAGCACTACGTCGTCGACGAGAAGGGTCACTCGGTGACCCTCACCGACGCCGGCGTCGAAGCGGCGCAAAAGCAGCTCGGCATCGGGAACCTCTACGACCCCGTGCACCTCGAGACGCTGCACATCATGAACCAGTGTTTGCGCGCGCACACGCTCTACAAGCGCGACGTGAACTACATGGTGTCGCCCGACGGCAAGGTGCTCATCATCGACGAGTTCACCGGCCGCGTGCTCCCCGGGCGACGATGGTCGGACGGCCTGCACCAGGCGGTCGAAGCGAAAGAGCACGTATCGATTCAGGAAGAGAGTCGCACGATGGCGACCATCACCTTCCAGAATCTGTTTCGCCTCTACAAGAAGCTGTCGGGTATGACCGGCACCGCCGACACCGAGGCGGCCGAGTTTCACAGCACGTACAAGCTCGACGTCACCATCATCCCGACGAACAAGCCCATCGTCCGCGCGGACAACGAAGACATCGTCTACAAGACCGAGCGCGAGAAGTTCACGGCGGTCATCAAAGAGCTCACCGATTTCCACGAGCGCGGTCAGCCGGTGCTCGTCGGTACGACGAGCGTCGAGAAGTCGGCGGCCATCGCGCGCATCCTCCAGAAGAAGAACATCCCCCACAACGTCTTGAACGCGAAGCACCACGCCAAAGAGGCGCAGGTCATCGCGCAGGCCGGCCGCAAGCACGCCATCACCGTGTCGACCAACATGGCCGGCCGCGGCACCGACATCATCCTCGGCGGCAACGCCGAGATGATGGCCAAGATCGAGTTCCTCGAGAACAACCGCTTGCCCGACGCCGAGCCGGAAGAGTTCCAAAAGCTCGTCGAGAAGTACGAAGAGCAGTGCAAAGCCGAGCGCACCGAGGTCGTCGACCTGGGCGGTCTGCACATCCTCGGCACCGAGCGCCACGAGTCGCGCCGCATCGACAACCAGCTCCGCGGCCGCGCCGGCCGTCAAGGCGACCCCGGTTCCTCGCGCTTTTACCTCTCGCTCGAGGACGACCTCATGCGCATCTTCGCCGGCGACAAGGTGAAGAACCTGATGGACCGCATGGGGATGCCCGACGACGAGCCCATCGAGCACCCCTGGGTCACCAAGAGCGTGCAGAACGCGCAGCAGAAGGTCGAAGAGCGCAACTTCGACATCCGCAAGAACTTGCTCGAGTACGACGACGTCATGAGTGCGCAGCGCAAAACCGTCTACACGATGCGCCAGCAGATGCTCGAGGGTCGTTACCGGCCGGAAGAGCTCGACGACGACGGCAAGTCGACCGGCGAATTCAAGTCGTTCGAGCCGCGCAAGGAGATCGTCGACGACATCGTTCCTCGCGTAACGGAAGTGCTCGGCATGTTCGCCGAGACCCCCATCCGCGCTCAGGAGCTCGACGGCAAGAGCAAGAATGGTCTCATTCCCCGCGACGCCTTCGAAAAGGCCAAGATGGTGGAGCTCTCCCACCTGCAGTCGGAGATCTACCAGTGGTGGGGGGTCAAGGTGGACATCGAGGGGCGCGAGACCGACGCGGCCGGTCTTTACGACGAGCTCGTGGAGACCGTCCCCCTCGCCCTGACCGAACAGCGCGAACGTCTGCTCGATCTCGTGGACCGGATCATCGGCGCGATGGTCGAGGAATCGTGCCCTCACAACAAAACGCCGGACGACTGGGACTGGCCCGGTATTCGCGAAGGTTTCACCGACCACTTCGGCGTCTCGCCCGGCGACGATCTGGAGTCGTTCGGCGATCAGGAGCTCCTCGCGCGCGCGCTCTACGACCGCGCCTTCGAGGTGCTGGCCAGCAAAGAGAAAGAGCTCGGCATCGAGCTTCTCTGCCGTGTCTTCCGGCATCTCTATCTCGAAGAGATCGACCGCGCGTGGGTCGAGCATCTGACCAACATGGACCACCTGCGCGACGGCATCGGCCTGCGCGGGTACGGTCAAAAGGACCCCAAGCAGGAGTACAAGAAAGAGGGGTACGACCTCTTCGTCAACATGATGGCCGGCGTGTGCTCGCTCGTCGTCACCAACCTCTTGCGCTTCAAGGTCCGCCGGCAAGAAGAGATCGCCGCCATCGAGCAGCAGGACGCGCAGAAGCACGCCGCACAGCTCGAAGCCGCGACCGCGCGTCACGGCGAGGAAGAAGACGCTGCGGCCGCAGGTGCCGGACCGCGCGGGCGGCAGCAGGTTTCGATGCCGCCCCCCGCCTCGCGCTCGGCGCCGAAGATCGGCCGCAACGACCTTTGCCCGTGCGGCAGCGGCAAGAAGTTCAAGAAGTGCCACGGCGCCACCGACGGCTCGACCGACGAAAGCGAAGACGCGACGGCCTAGCAGGTTGCTGAAAAAGGCCTCTGAGGGGTTGGTGCTGCCAATTCTCCCCCCAAACCCCCCTCACTTCGTGAGGGGGGCGCCGGCAGGCGGGGGGAGAAACAGCGAGGGAAACGCGTCCGGTACCGAGGCGGGTCCTTTTTCAGCAATCTGCTAGGGCTGGCCCGCGCCAGCCTCACCGCCCGCACGGCCGGACTCACCGAAGTCACACGCAAATTGGGCGGACCGCCGCCTCACCGCTCACATGCGAAGTGCTTCTAAGGTCGGTCGAAGTGGCAAGCAGAGGCTGACAAAGTAGGCTCGAAGGTGTAGGGGACATGCCATGAAGTTTTTCATCGACTCAGGCGACATCAACGAAATCAAAAAAGCGGCGTCGATGGGGCTTCTCGACGGCGTTACCACCAATCCTTCGCTCCTCGCCAAGAGCGGCAAGCCCATGAAGAAGGCTCTCGCCGAGATCTGCGAGATCGTGGACGGGCCCATCTCCGGCGAGGTGCTCGCCGTCGACTACGAAGGGATCCTTCGCGAAGGGCGCGAAATCGCCAAGATCCACAAGAACATGGTGGTCAAGGTGCCGCTCATCCCCGAGGGCCTGCGGGCGGTCAAGACGTTCCACGGCGAGGGGATTCACACCAACGTGACCCTCTGCTTCTCGGCCAACCAGGCCCTCCTCGCCGCGAAAGCCGGCGCCAGTTACATCTCCCCGTTCATCGGCCGCATCGACGACATCTCGCACGAGGGGATGCAGCTCATCGAGCAGATCATCACCATCTACCAAAACTACGCCTTCCAGACCGAGGTCCTCGTGGCGAGCGTGCGTAGCCCGACCCACGTCCTTCAGGCGGCGCAGCTCGGTGCCGATATCTGCACCATCCCGTTCAAGGTGATCGAGCAGCTGGCGCACCATCCGCTCACCGACATCGGCCTCCAAAAGTTTCTCGAAGACGGCAAGAAGATCCCGACGGGCTGAGCGCGTCCGCGCCGTCGCCCATCCGACCCTCGAGGCAGGCCGTTGCCCGCGTTCGTCTCCATTCGCAACGGCCCGTTTCCAGGCGTTTCGAGGCAGCTCGTCAAGCGCTGGGCCGAGCGCATGCTCGGCTGCCTCGATCTTTCGCGGGCCGAGCTCTCGGTGGCCCTGACCGACGATGAAGAGATCCGCGAGCTGAACAAGGTGTTTCGTCAACGCGACCGCGCGACTGACGTCCTCGCCTTCGCCATGCGCGAAGGGGAGCCAATGGCGGGGTCGCAGGGGGCCGGCCGGGCCGGCGAAATGCTTGGCGATGTGGTCGTCAGCGTGGACACGGCGCGCCGCCAAGCCAGTGAGCGGCGGCGCCCCCTCGACGCCGAAATGCGCATGCTCCTCGCGCACGGGCTGCTCCACCTCGTCGGCCATGACCATCGGACCGACCGCGAAGAAGCGGTCATGAACGCCGAAACCGAGCGCCTTTGCCAGGCGGCAAGCCGAGGCTCGTCGAAGAGCACCTCGCCGCGCGCATCGCGCTCCGCGAAAGGCGCGCGGACCAAGCGCACCGCGGCGGCGAAAACGACGCGCCGCCGCTGAAATCCCTCCCCGCAGCCCCGCACATCCGCCGCTGAGCCCGTACGTCCGCGGAGTTCGAGCGGACATGACGCTGTGTGCAATGGTCGGTGGCAACCACTACGTCCAATCGCGGTGGCGAATCGCTTTCGGGAGCGCAGCGCGACAACCGGTCGTGATTTGCCTGAATTTAGGCATTTTCGCCGCATCCTGAGCGAAAAACTGCCGACGCGCTTGCGATGGAATCTTCAATTGAGGCCATACGAAGCACCGCGACGGATACGCCTCGGTGTGTCCAAAAGCTTAGAACTCCCGGCTTTTCAGCGTAATCGACAACGCACGCGACCCGCCGCGAGCGCGCGCACGAGCGCGCCCGCGCGCAAGAATGCTCAAAATCAGCTTCATTTGCCTCAAATTTGGCTTGCGAGCGCGTGAGCAGCTTGTTATCGGTCCGTTCGCCGCACGGTTTTCGTGGCGAGGGGATCCCAAGGAGGAAGCGCAGATGGCCGGCAAAAGGTTGACCAAGTCTCAAGTCATTTCCGAGCTCGCCGAAACGACTGAGCTCGACAAAAAGAGCATCAATCGCGTGTTCGATGGGCTCACTGACATCATCAAAAAGCAGCTCGGAGCGCGCGGACCAGGCGAATTCGTGATCCCCGGATTGCTGAAGCTGCGGGCCGTCAAGAAGCCCGCCACCAAAGATCGTCCGGGCATCAACCCCTTCACCAAGCAGCCGATTACGATCAAGGGCAAGCCGGCTTCGAAGAAGATCCGCGCCTCGGCCCTCAAAGCGCTCAAAGACCTGGTGCAGTAAACGCGAGGTGCGCCGGCCCGTGCCCTCGGGGCCGGTGCGCTCGACGACTACCAATAATACGTTCCGCCGAGCCGAAACAGGGCTCCCGCCGAGCTATCGGTATAGCGACGCGTCGCCGCATCGACGTACTCGGGAGCGCTCGTCCCTACGTCGCTGCGATCGCGCACGAATGCCAAAAAGTCTCCGCTGAAGGCGAACCGCTGCCAAAGCCGAAACTCCAGGCCCGCGCCTGCGTCCGCGCCGACGTAGCGGTAGTGGCGCTCGACGCCGTCGCGTCGTCGAACCTCCGCGCCCCCCAAGCCGAGCCCCGCGAAGAGATAGATCTGCACTTTGTTGCGCGGGTTCAAAAACAGCATCGGATTGATCGAAAAGGCCGACTCGCTCCGCTTGTCGCCATTGAAGTCACGGCCCCCGATGAAATCGAGCCCGAAGTCGACGGCAAAATGAGGGGTTGGGCGCGGGCGCAGACTGAAGCCAATGCCCCCCATGCCGGCATCGGAGGAGGCATCGCTGTTCATGGGCGCCGCCTCGAAACGAAACTGCGCGCCCCATTCGGTACGCCGAGTCGCTCGGGGCGGCGGAGGCGGAGGGGGTGCGTCGTAGAGCTGAGGCGCGGAAGCAGGGAGCGGCGGAAGAGCGGCTGCCTCGGGCGGGGGAGGTTCCATGACCGGCCCGCTGATCGGTTTGGGGGAAGGGATCGCGTCGGAGGCTGTCTCCGGCTTGGTCGCAGCGGAGCCTGACGCGGCCGGCGACACGGAAGGAGCCGTGGTTCGAGCGGGGGGCGGCGCGCTGGGGTCACCGGTCGTCGCCTCGACGGGGGCGAGCGCTCCGTCGTCGTCGCTCCACGCGTTGGAGGCAAAAGCAAGGCAACTTACCGCGATTGAGCCAAACACCGAGACACGCATCGAACGACTCCGTTTCGCGGTTTTGCCCGATAAAGAAAGGTTGACCGCACCGTTGGTTATAGCAATCCCGGTGCCATTCCGGCCCCCTGCCAAACCGCGCCGCCACGGTGCCTCGAGGCGCGGACCCGGGTCGGCGGACGGGGGCGCGACGGATCCTGTGCACCGGCGTCCACAATGGTGCAGGGTAGGCCCGGTCACGCATGGCGACAGTCGTCCTTAAAGCTGGGCACATTCAACCGGTTTGGGCCGGGCATCCCTGGGTTTACGCGCAGGCCGTTCAGCGCATCGAAGGGGGGGCCGTGGCCGGCGACGAAGTCGACGTCTCCGACCCCCGCGGCAACTACCTCGGCCGTGGATTCTATTCACCGGGCTCGGCAATCCCCGTTCGTATCCTGGCGCGCGATCACGACACCGTCGTCGACGGCGCCTTCTTTCGCGCGCGCCTTCGGCGTGCGGTCGAGCGGAGGCACCTGCTCGGATTGCCATCTTCGGAAACGAGCGCGGTGCGCATCGTCAACGCCGAAGGGGACGACCTGCCGGGGCTCGTCGTCGACGCCTTCGGTGACGTCATCGTCGTCCAGTTCGGAACGGTGGGGATGAAACGGCGCGAGCTGGACATTCTCGACGCGATCCAAGAGGTGCTCACTCCGCGCGCGATCGTCGACCGCACGTCCGCGCAAACGGCGCGCAGCGAACGTTTCACCGCCGCCGAAGGCGTGGTGCGGGGGGACACGGGCTTATCATCGCTCGCATTTACGGAGCGGGGCATTCGCTACGAGCTTCCGATGACCCTCGCGCAGAAGACGGGGTTTTACATGGACCAGAGGCCGATGCGCGGTCGCATCGAACAGCTCGCGCATGGCCGGCGCGTCCTCGACGCGTACAGCTACGTCGGAGCTTTTGCCATGGCGGCCGCGCGTGGCGGCGCGATCGAGGTCACGGCCGTCGACGAGAGCGCGCTCGCTCTCGAGGTCGGCGCGGAATGCGCGCGCCGCAACGGGCTCATCGACCGCATTCGTTACGTGCGCGGCGACGCGCGGGAAAGGATGACGTTGGCCGGTCGCGACGGCGGATTCGATCTCGTGCTCTGCGATCCGCCGAAATTCGCGCCCACGAAGGGCGCGCGCGCGGGGGCGCTCGGCGCCTACCAAAAGCTGGCCCAAGCGGCGTGTCGCGCGACCAAACCCGGTGGGCTGCTCCTCTTGTCGTCGTGCTCCGCAGCGGTGGGGCTCGATGCGCTGACGCGCGCGCTCGCCATGGGGGCGCGCGAGATCAACGTGCGAGCCACCGTGCTCGAGCGTTTCTTCCAAGGGTTCGATCATCCCGTAGTATCCGCATTTCCCGAGGGCCTCTATTTGAAGAGCGTGCTCGCCATCGTAGAACCGCTATGAAACCGATCGCCACGCTCGAGAGCGCCGAGGTCGCGCGCCTCGTCGGAATCTTGTTCGATTTGGACGACACGTTCCTCGATGGGGGCACGCTCACCGAAGCGGCATACGGCGCGCTGTTTCGCCTCGCGCGCGCGGGGCTACGCCTCGTGGCGGTCACGGGGAGGCCGGCCGGGTGGGGCGAAGTGATGGCACGTCAATGGCCGGTCGACGCGGTGGTCACCGAA
>Ga0111538_10004676_pt1 | contig 18930 bp, 22 predicted proteins | sample SoiMethybrSBSTD1_FD_79669 | JGI IMG/M metagenome (GOLD analysis project Ga0111538, IMG submission 79669) | Bulk soil microbial communities from a Populus tree surrounding site in Tennessee, USA - Soil MetaG P. TD hybrid SBSTD1 (version 2)... | ecosystem: Environmental > Terrestrial > Soil >...
AAAGAGTGCGCCTGGCGACCCGGTCAGAAGTCTTCCCGGGTACACTTCGGCTTCAGCCGCCCACTGAAAGTTGAAGATGAAGTCCTTCCTCTCCCCGCTCCTGCGATCGGGCGGATCGTCGCTCGCGCTGACGAACACCCGTCATCATCGGATCGTCGCGCGGACGCTGCTGACGGCGTTCGATTCGAAAAGCCGCCGGAAAGGCCTGCTCGAGCACGATTCATTGCCCGAAGGCAGTGCGCTCATCATCGCCCCGAGCCAGGCGATTCACACCTTCTCCATGCGCTTTTCGATCGACGTGGCGTTTGTCTCCAAGGATGGCCTGGTGGTCAAGGTCCGTCAGGCCGTACCGCCACGGCGCATCGCTGTGTCTTTGCGCGCCTTTGCGGTCATCGAGCTGCCGGCCGGAGCACTCGAGGCCAGCGACACGAAGCCCGGAGACAGACTGCAGATTGAGGGCAGTTAAGAACAGCCGAGAGTTGAGCGTATGGAAACGTCAGGGCCCAGCCAGACGGATCGATTGCCCAGGATCAGACAACCCTCCGGTCACGCCGCCAGGTCGTGCGCTCTCACACTTCTTTACGCAAGAACATTCGAAATTCGCACCGATCGCGTTAAGCGGCCGCCTCGGCACTGCCATTGCTGGTCTAGGCGGCATGTCCAATCGACGACGACACAACAGATTCAGGTTGACGGAAGCCGCCGAAGGCGCAGTGCGGATGCATCCCGATGTGATCGCGGAACCGTACGGAGCCGACGAGTGGATTGCCATGGGCCGCGAGGCAGCGGTTCCCGGCGAAACGCTGATCCTCGACATCGTCATGCTCGACACGAGCGAGGGTGAGCTGCGCCACCGGCTTCCGGTGTGGGTGATCGACAGCTGCCCGATCATTCGCGACGGCGACATGCGCCACCGGATCCGGCTGCACGCGTGCGGGTAGCGGACTGGCCAGGAGCAGACGCTTCATCTTGCCAGGACCAGACATTCAGGCGGGAGGAGGGCGGACCTGGCGCCAACGGCCTGAGCTCTTTCGCTGCAAGTGACTCGATTCAAAGCCGTTCGCCCGCACTCCCGATTCGGGCGGCTTAGTTGGTACCGCCGTTGCTAATTAGTGGGGTGCGAGCAAGTCGCATCGTTCGAATGTTCAACAGTTCGCCGACAAGGGTTGGCGACATTTCCGGGCTTTCGCGCGGGCGGTTCCGGTGCAATTCAACAGACCCGCGCATGGAGAGTAGTAATGAAGAGTCTTATCGTTCGTTTCGTTCGTGAGGAAAAGGGCCAGGACCTGATCGAGTACACGCTCCTGGCGGCGGTCATCGCCGTGGGTTCAATGGCGGTTATGCCTGGCGTCAGCACGGCGATCAACGGCGTGTTCACAAAAGTCACGGGCGCGCTCAACGGTACCACCCCCACTCCGTAGTTGCTGCCCGGCGCGATTGGGAGCCGGTGCTCCCATCGCGCCGGGTCAGTTTGCAGAAGAGTTCACTTCACATGAAACCTGTTGGTCTCGCAAATCGCAGTTGCAGCAAGCGCAGCCGTCCGACGCTCGGCCTGCACTTGTTGAGCGATGAAAGCGGGCAGGACGTCGTCGAGTACGCACTGCTCGGCGCAATTGTCGGGATCGCGTCGATCGTGACCTGGCAGCTGCTCGTCACGACGGTTGGTGAGGTTTACGGCGCCGCGGACTCAGACGTCCAGGGCGTGTCGGCCTGCACGCCGAATCCCGGTGGCGGCGGATGCTCGTAGTTCGGTTGGACTGCGTGCAGCAAGGCGATTGAAGCGTCTGATGCAGATTATGAACACCTTATACAGTTTCGTCGGTGCGGTTCTTGTCCTCGCGTGCATTTCCGATGTGCGGACGCGACGGATCCCGAACGCGCTCACCTTTTCAGCCATCGTGTGCGCGCTGTTGTTTCACGCGCTGACCGGTGGCCTCGGAGCCACCGGCTTGAGCCTGGCTGGCTGCTTCCTTGGCGGGGCCCTCTTCTTCCCGATGTTCGCCCTGCGCGGCATGGGCGCGGGCGACGTCAAGCTGCTGGCGGCTGTCGGCGCATGGCTTGGTCCTTCGACGGTCGTCATGGTGGCACTGGCTGCGAGCCTCGCCGGTGGCGTCATCGCGATCGCGGTCGCGCTCGCTCAGGGGTACCTGAAGACCGCCGGTCGGAACCTCTGGATGCTCCTGATGCACTGGCGAGTCATGGGCGTCCGGCCGCTCGAGCAGGTGACGCTCGACGGAACACTTGGTCCACGCCTCGCGTACGCCGTTCCGATTTCGATTGGCACGCTGGTGACGTTATGGCTCAAGTAGGCCGCTGGCTCAGGCGCTGTCGCTCAGAGGAAGGGGCGCAACTGGTCGAGTTTGCTCTCGTCCTTCCGCTCCTGCTCCTGGTGATGTTGGGCATCGCGGAGTTCGGGTTCATGTTCCAGCGATACGAGGTGGTCACCAATGCCGCGCGCGAAGGAGCGCGACTGGCAGTGCTCCCTGGCTACGGAAACACGGACGTTCAGGCGCGCGTCGCCGCCTATCTGTCCAGTGGGCGCGTCCCCACGACCGTCTCGAATCCGACGGTAGTGGTCGAGAACGTGGCGATCCCCGTGGCGGGCGGCCGGCCGCCGATCAGCGCGAAACGCGTCACGGTTACTTACACCTACACATATCAGTTCTTGAACGCCCTGGCGGCGTTCTTCGGTTCGCGCGCGGCACTTCCGGTTACGGCAGTCGCGGAGATGCGCACCGAAACAGGTTCGTAGAGTCACGAGGAGAAGGTCGATGAATCGAAACAAACGTACAGCGGTAGTGCTCGCCGTCGCGATCGCGCTGGCGGCCGTCGCCAGTGTCGGGATGTATCGCCTGGTGTCCCGCATGCCCGCGCGCGACACCGCCGTGATGAAGACGGTGGACGTCGTCGTCGCGCAGCATCCGCTGAAGCTCGGCGCTCGATTGACCAGCGATGACGTCAAGTTGGCCAAGTGGCCGGCTGACAGCCAGGTGCCCGGCACGTTCGCCACGGTCGCGGACGTCGTGGACCGCGGGCTGATCAATGACGTCGGAGAGAACGAACCGCTCACCCAGGCCAGGCTGGCGTCGCGGGAGGCGGGCGCGGGTCTGCCCCCCTCGATTCCCAAAGGCATGCGCGCTGTCTCCGTCAAGGTGAACGAAGTGATCGGCGTTGCCGGCTTCGTCGTGCCCGGCACTCGGGTTGATGTGATGGTCACGCTGAGGAACAGTCAACAACTGCAGGACAGCATTACTCGCGTGGTCGTCAGTAACGTGCAGGTGCTGACAGCCGGCACGCGATACGACCAGGAAAACGCCAAGGACGGCAAACCGATTCCCTCGACGGTCGTGACGCTGCTGGTCGCACCCGACGATGGCGAGCGGATCGCGCTCGCGGCATCCGAAGGACAGGTCATGCTGACGTTGCGCAACCCGCTCGATACGGCCCCCACGGCAACGACCGGCGTGCGCACCGGAGCGCTATTCGGTCAACCAGCCGCGGCGCCGGCGCCGGCGCCGGCGAAGCCTCGGGCCGCGCGCCCGGCAGCCCATGGGCAGCCGGTTCAACCCCAGCTTCCCGCGGTCCCCGCGGGGAAGCCTTACACCGTCGAAGCGATTCGCGGAGCCCAGCGAACTCAGGAGATTGTCCGATGAAGACGTCATTCACATCTATTTCGCGCGGATCGCGTCACGTGGCCGCGTTCTTCGTTGCGGCCATGGCCATGAAATGCAGCGTGCCGGCGATCGCGCAGCAGCCGGCACAAGCCGGCTCGGCGCCCCAGCAAGGCGCCGCAGCGCCGCCACGACCGCAGCAGTATGAGCGGGTGACCGTGACTGCCGGCCGATCCGCCATTGTGCCGACGAAGTTCGACGTCACGCGGATCGCGATCACCGATCCCGCCATTGCCGACGCCGTCGTGGTGCAGCCGCGCGAGGTCCTCGTCGATGGCAAGAAGTCCGGCACGGTGAGTCTCATTGTCTGGGGCGGCGATACGAGGCAGCAGTACGACATCGTCGTCGAACCCTCGATCACGGCTCTCGAACAACAGCTGCAGATTCTGTTTCCGGGCGAGGCCATCACCGTCAGCGTGAGTGGCGAGGCCATCATCCTGTCAGGCCAGGTTTCGAGCACCGCCGTGATGCTCCGCGCGGGCGAGATTGCGACGTCTTCATCGTCGAAGAGCAGCATCATCAACTTACTCCAGGTGCCCGGTGGCAGCGACAGCCAGCAGGTGATGCTGCAGGTGCGGTTTGCGGAAGTCAATCGCAAGGCGCTCACCGAGCTCGGCATCAACCTGTTCGTCAATCGCGAGCGGTTTGCCGCCCGATCCACGACCCAGCAGTTCGCCGCGCCGACCTTTGACGATGAGAAACCCGGCGGCATGGTGTTCAGCGATTTCTTGAATCTGTTCTTCTTCGACCGCAAGGAAGGCATCGGCGGCATCATCAAGGCGCTCCAGACCAAGGGCGGCTTCCAGAGCCTGGCCGAGCCGAACCTGATTGCCTACAACGGCCGGGAAGCCAGCTTCCTCGCCGGCGGCGAGTTCCCGGTGCCCATTGTGCAGGGTGGCTCGTCCAACAACGCGGTGACGGTCATCTTCAAGGAGTTCGGCATCCGGCTCAACTTCACGCCGACGATTGCCGGCGATCTGATTCGCCTGAAAGTCCGGCCCGAGGTCAGCTCGCTCGACTTCGCCAACGGCATCACGCTCAACGGCTTCCGCATCCCGGCGCTCACGACCCGGCGCGCGGAAACGGAGGTCGAGCTGCGCGACGGGCAATCGTTCGCGATCGCCGGGCTCCTCGACCACGTCAGCCAGGACGACACGGCCGGGATTCCGTTCCTGAGCAAGTTGCCGATCATCGGCTATCTGTTCAAGAGCAAGGCGGATCGGCGCGAGGAGACGGAATTGATGGTGCTCATCACCCCGCGGCTCGTCCGGCCGTTGAACCCGGACGAAGTGCCCTCGCTCCCCACCAGCATTAAGCCCCTGATCAAAAAGGGCGGCGACCTCGGGCAACAACTCGACGGCGCTGCCGGCATCGCGGATGCGCCGAGCGGCAAGAAGAACACGCCAGCCACCGGCAAGCGGTAACGATCATGCAGAGTCAATCGACGAACGACCAGGGCGCGGTCCTGATCCAGGTGGCTGTGGCGCTGCTCGCGTTGCTCGCGCTGTCGGCGTTTGTCGTCGACTACGGCGTGATGTGGGCAAGCCGCGGGCAGGCGCAGACCGCCGCGGATGCGGGCGCGCTCGCCGGAGCGCTCTCTCTGGCCTTCGACAGCCCCACCGATCAGGCTGGGGCCCGCGCGACCGCGATTGCGATGGCGGGGCGTAACCGCGTGTGGGGCGCGGCGCCTAGCGTCACCGACCCGGACGTGACCTTTCCGGTTTGCCCTCCGGGAGCCCCGGGGCTGCCCGACACGTGCGTCAAGGTGGAGGTCTTTCGAAATCAGACGAGGCAAAACCCATTGCCGATGTTCTTCGGGCGCCTCGCCGGAATTGAAGCCCAGGGTGTCAGGGCCACTGCGACCGCGCAAATCATGACTGGCAACGCGACCGACTGCCTGAAGCCATGGGCGGTCGCCGACAAGTGGGAAGAGCACTGGGAAAACAAGAAGGCGAGCACTGCGCCGTGGACGCCGACCTCGACCTTCGACAAGTACGCGAAAGACGGAACGCTCGATACCGCGGTCACGACGCCGGACGTCTATATCGCTCCAACGGCGACCAGCCCAGGGACCGGTTTCATGCCCTTCGATGCGAACGGAAATCCGACGGCCGACTACGGCCTCCAGATCGTGTTGAAAATCGGCGACTCCAAGGATCGGTTATCCGCGGGCTGGTTCCAGGCACTCGATTTACCAAACCCGGACTGCCCGGGTGGCGGAGGCAGCCTTTACGGCTGCAACATCGCGAACTGCAACCCGACCGTGTATGCGATTGGCGAAACGGTGTCTGTAAGTTCGGAACAGGGGAATATGGTCGGCCCAACCCAGCACGGCGTTGAAGGGGGCGGGCAGGTGGACATCGGGCTTACAGAGAAGGATTCGGGCGCCGTCTGGAACACGGCAACGAAGTCAATCACTGGCAGCTGCGCGCCAGGAATCTGCGCCGATGGGAACTACTACGCGCGCAGCCCGCGGATCGTTCCCGTCGCGTTGTTCAACCTCGACGCGTTCTTCGCGGGAACTCCGAACGGCAAGACCACCATCACCATCTCGAACATCATGGGCTTCTTCGTCGAAGGGATGAGCGGAAGGGACGTTGTCGGCCGGCTGGTGGCCATCCCCGGAACGACGAAGGGAACGAACACCGTAGACGAATCAGCCTCGTTCTTGCGAAAAATTCTGCTGGTTCGATAAGGCGATCCACAATGACTACACCACTCATTCCTGAAATTTTCGTCGTCGATCCGCTCAATCGCGACCTGGAGCAGTTCTTGAGCGCCTGCGGCATGCGTACGGCTCGGGCGAGCGCTGCGGATCTCGCCGATTTGGCGCAACCCACGGCCCAGTGCCCCGACGTCGTGGTCATTGATACCCGCGGCACCCGCGCCATCCCGCCAGCCATGGCGGGAGTGAAACGGCAGCATCCCGCGATCGGATTCTTGGTCGTCGCCTCCGACTCTGATCCGGCCGTGCTGCTCGAAGCGATGCGGGCCGGCGCCACCGAATTCGTGCAGGAGCCGGTCACGGCGGCCGCGCTGGAACAGGCGATCTCACGCCTTGTCGCGCATCGCGCCTCGCCGACCACGACGGGCCAGGTCTTCGCGTTCGTCGGCGCCAAGGGCGGCGTCGGGACCACGACGATGGCCGTCAACGTCGCGACGGTACTGGCAAAACTCTCCAAGAGTCCGACGCTGCTCGCGGACCTTCACGTGGCGTACGGAGACGCCGCCGTTTTCCTCGGCGCCGAGCCGCGGTTCTCGCTGCTCGACGCGCTCGAGAACATGCACCGTCTCGACGCCGAGTTTCTGAAGAGTCTCGTCGTGAAAACGGCCTCGGGTCTCGAACTACTTGCCTCTGCGGACCGTCCGGCAAGTGCACCAATCGATACGCGCAGAACGAGCGAAATCGTGCAGCTCGCCTCGTCCCAGTACGCCTATACCGTGCTCGACGTTCCGCGATCGGATCCAGCCGTCCTCGACAATCTCGATCGCCTGGACCACATCGTGGTGGTCGTGAACCAGGAACTGGCGACGGTGCGGAACGCAGGACGCATGACGGCGGCCTTGCGGTCCCGGTATCCGGACGCGAAGGTCATGACCGTGATCAACCGGATCGATGCCCGCGCCGAGATCGGCCAGCGGGAGGTCCAAAAGGCCATGGCCACTACCAGCACGCATGAGGTTCCGAATGACTACCGTCGTGCTCTCACGGCGATGCATGCGGGCCGTCCCCTCGCTCTCGACAATCACAACCAGTTGTCCGCTTCGATGACCGCGCTGGCGCGCGAGCTTGCCGGCCTCGAGCGTGTCAAGACAGAAAAGTCGTCTGGCGGACTCAAAGCGCTCCTGACCGGACGCCGATAGTCGAGGCACCCCGTTTTAGACAAGGATCACGACCGATGAAAACGATGACCTCCGTAATGGAACCGCGTCCCGCCGTCGCTACGACCAGGAGCGCCGCCTATCAGGAGCTGAAGAGCCGCATTCACCAGGATCTGCTCAACCGGCTGAATCTTGAACGCCTGGCGCGGGTCAAGCGCGAAGACGCGGAACCGGAGATTCGCTCACTGATCGGAGGGATGCTCGATCGCGAACGCGACAAGACGCCGATGAGCCTCTATGAGCGCGAAGCGATCGTGGCCGACGTGCTGCACGAACTGTTCGGCCTTGGCCCGCTCGAGGTGCTGCTGGCGGATCCGACGATCTCGGACATTCTCGTCAACAGACACGATCAGGTGTACATCGAACGAAACGGCCGCCTGGAGCCGACCGACATCACGTTCAAGGATGAGCGTCACCTCCATCAGATCATCGAGCGGATCGTGAGCTCAGTGGGCCGGCGCATCGACGAATCGAGCCCGATGGTGGACGCGCGGCTTGCCGACGGCTCCCGCGTCAACGCCATCACTCCGCCGCTGGCGCTCGATGGCTCGGTGATGTCGATCCGCCGCTTCCGCACCGACAAGCTCGGCGCCGACGACCTGGTGGGCCGGGAGTCGTGGACAACGCCGATGAAGGACTTTCTCGCGGCTGCGGTCGGCTGCCGGCTCAACGCGGTCGTCTCGGGTGGCACCGGCGCCGGCAAGACGACATTGCTCAACATCCTGTCGAGCTTCATCGGTGAGCACGAACGCGTGGTCACGATCGAAGACGCCGCCGAGCTCCAGTTGCGGCAGCGCCACGTGGTGCGGCTCGAAACGCGGCCTGCCAACATCGAGGGGAAAGGCGCCGTGCGGCAGCGGGACCTGGTGGTCAACGCCCTCCGGATGCGACCCGATCGAATTGTCGTCGGCGAAGTCCGCAGCGAAGAAGCGCTCGACATGCTCCAGGCCATGAACACCGGCCACGACGGCAGCCTGACCACGGTCCACGCGAACTCGGCGCGGGACGCGCTGTACCGCCTGGACACGATGGTCGCGATGGCTAATCTCAATATTCCAGAGCGGGCCATCCGTCAGCAGATTGCGTCGGCCGTGAATCTGATCGTGCAGGTCTCGCGCATGGCGGATGGCACGAGAAAAGTGACGGCGATTTCCGAGATCACCGGTATGGAAGGCGACGTCATCACGATGCAGGACATCTTCGTGTTCGAGCGCCTGGGGATTGCGCCGGACGGGCGCGTGCGCGGCCGGTTCAGAGCGACCGGGATCCGGCCGAAGTGCACAGAGCGGCTCGCAGCCTCGGGCGTGCAGTTGCCGCGCGAGATGTTCGAGCACATGAAGGCGGTTGGGTAAGAGGCAGATATGGCCATCGTTGTCCTGACCTTCATCGTCATTCTCGGCATCATCCTCGGGGCGTACTACGGATTCGTGGTCAGGCCGGAGGGGGACCGCCGGTCGAAGCTGCTCCGCCGGCTCGCCAAAGCGAAGAACACGAGCCACGGGCTCAAGGCCGGTGAGCTCGAGCGTCCGATTGACAAGTTGAGCAACATCCGCGTGATTCAGTCAATCCTGTCGCGCGCGAAAGCACTCTCCAATCCACTGGAGCGGCTGATCGCGCAATCGGGATTGACCATCACGGTTGGCAGCCTGGTGCTGGCCTCGGTGCTCTTCGGATGTGTCGGGTACCTGGCCGTCAAGTTCCTGACGCATTTCACGAGTCTGGCGGTCGCTGCCGCCCCGGTGCTGGCAAGCCTCCCCTTCATGTTCGCGCGCTGGAAGCGCACACAGCGATTCCGGAAATTCGAGGAACAGTTTCCCGAGGCGATCGAACTGATGGCCCGCGCGCTGCGCGCCGGACAGGCCTTCCCGACGGGGATCCTCATGGTCGCCGACGAGATGGCCGATCCCATGGGAGCGGAGTTCAAGCTGCTCTACGACCGGCAGAACTTCGGGATGTCCCTGAACGACGCGCTCAAGGGACTGGCCGAGCGCGTGCCGATCCTCGACGCTCGGTTCTTCACGACCGCGGTCCTGACTCAGCGCGAGACGGGCGGCAACTTGTCGGAAATTCTCGACAATCTCGCCGCCGTCATTCGCGACCGGTTCAAGGTCAAGCGCCAGGTCCGTGCCGTCACGGCGCACGGCCGCATCACCGGCTGGGTCCTGACGGGTCTGCCTCCCATTCTCGCCCTGATGCTGAGCGTCGTCTCGCCGGGGTTCATGACGCCGATGTTTACGGATCCGCTCGGCACCACGATGATTGCCGTGGGCTGCACCATGCAGGTGATCGGCACGCTAATCATCCGCAAGCTAGTCAACATTCGCTATTAGGAGTCAGCCGTCATGGCGTTGGATTTGATCATCACGCTGGTTGCCAGCTTCTTCGCGGTCGCGCTCCTGGCCGGATACGGCGCTTCCAGCATCCTCGGGGCACTGTCGCCGGAACGGCGGCGCCTGCGCCGGCTCACCACGATCGGACCGTCTGGCGAGAACTTCGACAGCACTCTCACGCTGGTCGACAACATCGATCCGCGGTTCAAGAACCTGCCTGGCATCCCGAAGTCTCCGAAGGAAATGGGCCGCTTGCGCCGCCGCCTCGCGATGGCCGGGTACACGAGCCCAACGACGGTGGTGGTCTTCGCATTCCTGAATCTGGCCACGCCAGTGCTGCTCGGGCTCGCCACGTTGACCGTCACAGGTGTGCGGAACGGCTGGCTCTTCGCCGCGCTCGCGGCCGCGGTGGGATATCTTGCGCCAGGGATGTTACTCGCTAGAAAGATCGAGCAGCGAAAGCGTGACATTCGTGAAGCGCTCCCGGACGCGCTCGATCTGTTCATCGTCTGCGTCGAGGCAGGCTGTGGTCTGGACCAGGCGATCGTAAAGGCCGCCGACGAACTCGATCTCACGTATCCGGCGCTCGCCTACGAATTGCGGCTGATCACCACGGAAATCCGCGCCGGCAAGCCGCGCATCGAGGCGTTCAAGAACTTCGCCGCGCGCACGAAAGTGGACGACGTGCAATCGCTCGTGGCGCTGCTGGTGCAGACCGACAAGTTTGGTACGAGCCTGGCGCGGGCACTGCGAACACATGCCGACACGTCGCGGACCAAGCGTCGTCAGAACGCCGAGGAACGCGCGGGAAAACTCGGGGTGAAGCTCGTGTTCCCGCTGGTTTTGTGCCTGTTCCCGGCGCTCTACATCGTGGTCCTCGGACCGGCCGTCATCACGTTCGTGCGGGTATTCAAACAACTCTGACGTCAAACACATGACCGTCTGTATCCAAAAGGAGAACATCGATGAACGCGTCCACTCTCGTGCTGTTTGCGACCCTCGGCGTCCTCGTCGTGCTGTACATGGGCCGCCGCCGAGCTCGTCTCAATCAGGAAGACTGACCGTCGTGTACCCACCCAACCGGTCGGCAGTGATTGGTCTGGCGGTCATGCTCCTGTCGGGGTGCGCGTCACACAACGCGCGCACCTCGCAGGCGCGATTGCCGCAGGCCAAGGCGTCGGCCTCGAACGAAGCCGCGTCGGAATCGTTGTCCGTCTACATGCAGAAGGTGCGGCATCTCAGCGCCAATGCCCGCCCGCTCAACAAGAGTGAAGCGGCCGAGACGCTGGAGACCCGCGATCCAGCACTCGCCGCCGAACTCCTCCTGGTCTCGAATCAGCCGACGGCAGATGGATACCGAAGCCTGGCGGAGAGCTACCGCGAACGCGGCGTCCTCGACGCCGCGCATCGAAATTTCAACCGCGCGATCGCCCTGAATCCACTCGACGGCGCCGCCTATGAGGGCCTCGCCCGAGTGTGGCGAGACTGGGGGTTTCCGGACCTCGCCCTCGGCGATGCGCATCGCGCCGTCTATTACGCGCCACAGTTGGCATCAGCGCGCAACACGTTCGGCACGGTCATGCAGGCGCTCGGCCACTATGACGAAGCACGCGCCGCCTATGAGCTGGCGAGCCGGCTCGAGCCGCAGGCCGCCTACGCCGTCAACAATCTCTGTTATCTCGCGTTTGTGCAGGGGCGCATCGACGCGGCCATCGAGAGGTGCAGGAAGGCACTCGAGCTCGATCCCTCAATGCCCGCCGCGCGCAACAATCTGGCGCTCGCGTTTGCTGCCTCCGGGCGCATGGATCTGGCGCGGAACCAGTTCGTCGAGACAGGCGACCGTGCAAGCGGCCTCTACAACATCGGCATCGTGTCTCTGGCAGCGGGCGATGACGCCGCAGCGTTGAACGCGTTCGACGAGGCGAGCAAGGCGCGCCCGGCGTTTCATCTGGCGCGCGAACGTGCGCGGCAGATTCGCGAGCAGATGTTCCTGAAGGGTCGGCAGGAACGTCTCGCGCATTCCAAGAACCCAACGGAGCGCGCGATCGGCGCGTCCAGACAGCAGGCATATGACCGCGATCGCTGAGTATCCAGACGTCGTTCCATTTCCAGCACCGGCGCAGACGCTCGAGGAATCGGGGTTGACCCTCGACTTGATTCTGCAGCTGGCTTTGAAATCGCTGCACTTTGCCGGCGAGCTGAGCGGCAGCGACCTGACGCGACGCCTCGGGCTGGAGTTTCCGGTGATTGCGCCGGCGCTCGAGCTACTGAAGGGACAGCATCAGATCGCGATCGCAGGCGGCGGGCTCGTCGGCGGCGCTTCGTACCGCTATCGGATAACCGATGCCGGCCGCACCCGCGCGGCGCTGTTCCTGGAAACCAGTCATTACGTGGGCGCCGCCCCGGTGCCGCTCGCGCAGTACCAAGCGTACATGAATGCCTACGGCGCCGCGGCCCGCCGCGGCGTAACGCGCGAGCGCGTGCGTCAGGCGTTTTCGCACCTCGTGATCAGCGACGCCGTCCTCGATCAGCTCGGGCCCGCAATCAACGCCGGACACTCAATGTTCGTCTACGGGCCTCCGGGGAACGGCAAGACGGTCATTTCGGAAGCCATCCACAACCTGCTCGACGGCGTGGTCGCGATCCCGCACGCGCTGGAAGTCGAGGGCAACATCGTGCGGCTCTTCGATCCCGTGAATCATGAGGCGGTCGTGTCGGAACAAGACCCCGACAGTCTCACCTCGCTCTCGAACGGAGACAGGAGATGGGTGCGCTGCCGGCGTCCGATGGTCATGGTCGGCGGCGAGCTGACCCTGAACTCGCTCGAGTTGAGCTACAACGCGACCACTGGGTTCTACCGCGCGCCGGTGCAGGCGATCGCGAACGGCGGCGTGCTCGTGATTGACGACTTCGGGCGGCAGCGGTGTACGCCGCGTGACCTGCTGAACCGCTGGATCGTGCCGCTCGAAAGCCGCGTGGACTTCCTGACGCTGCAGAGCGGCCAGAAGTTCGAGCTGCCCTTCATGGCGACGATCGTCTTCGCCACCAACGTTCGGCCAGCCGAACTGGTCGACGAAGCGTTCCTGCGCCGGATCCAATACAAGATCTTCGCTGAAAGTCCGACGATCGAGGACTTCAAGACCATTTTCGCGAGGTGCTGCCGCGACCTGGGTGCGACGGCGGAGACCGGGCTCGTCGAGCGACTGCTGATCGACTACTACCGCCCGCGCAAGATTGCGCTGCGCGGGTGCCATCCCCGGGATCTGATCAAGCAGGCGTTGTCGCTCGCCTCGTATCTGAATCGTCCGCCGCATCTGACGATGGACCTGATCGAAGCGGCGTGCAACAGCTACTTCGTCAACGACCGCGAGGAAGTGGCCGTCTACGCCTGACCAGCGGTCGCGACACGCAGGAGCAGATTAATGCGCACTTCAGGAGGTCGCGGGCACGAAGGCTGGATCATGGCGATCCCGGTGATCGCGGTGCTGGTCGCGGCATCGGTGAGGAGTGGTGGCGTGGACGGGTTGCTGCATGACCTCAACGGCGCGGTTCGGCAAGTCGAGGCAGCGGTGGTGGGTTTCGTCCGAGACGTATTTTAGAGGGAAACGAGACACCATGCAGATTATTTCGTCAAGGTCCCCATTCGAGGTCGGTGCTCCTCTGGAGCAGACAAGCTTCGTCGTCGCCAGCCGTGCCATGACAGAACTGCTCGCCATGGCCAGGGGTGCGGCCGAGAGTCCTGCCACGATCCTGATCACCGGCGAGAGCGGTGTGGGCAAGGACCTGGTTGCGCGATTCATCCATAGGCGATCCAAGCGTCAGCTTGCGCCGTTCGTGGCGGTGAACTGTGCCGGCCTCACTGAAACGCGCTTCGAATCGGACCTTTTCGGACATGTCAATGAGAACATGGGGGGCGCCTGCGCCGAGACGCGCGGCAAGCTCCGGCGCGCGCATCGCGGCACACTGTTTCTCGATGAAGTCGGCGACATGAGCCTGCGCATGCAGGGGTGGCTGTTGCGGTTTCTCGAGAACACCGAGATCCAGGCCGACCAATCGGAGGCGCCTGTCGACGTTCGGGTCGTCGCCGCCACCAATCGCAACCTGAACGACCTCGTCGCCGCCGGCCAGTTCCGCGAGGACCTCCTGTACCGGCTGCGCGTCATCCACCTCCACGTGCCACCGCTCCGGGACCGAGCTGAGGACGTTCACGCGCTGATGCGGCACTTCATTGCGCGCTCCGGGCGGGAGCTGAGCTTCACGGACGGTGCGCTTCTGGCGTTACTACGATACGGCTGGCCGGGCAACGTCCGTGAGCTGCGGAACGTCATCGAACAGCTGGTCTGGTTGTCGGCGGGCTCAGTCGTTGGGGTCCAGCATCTTCCCGTTTCGATTCTGTCCTCCGTGCGGACGGATTGGGAGGAAGAGCTCGCGCCGCGATCGAAATCGCGTCCTCACTAGCAAGGCGGAACGGTGCGCGTAAAAAGTGCGTTCGCAAGACTCTGCGTGTCAATGAACGAGGAGTTAGTGCCGGTGCTGAACTCGGCGGGATTCTCCTCGAGTGACACGCCATTTCGGTGGGACGAGGTGCGATACGAGTTTCGACGCCGCCGATCAGAGCAGACTGAGGTGGTTGCCGTGCTCTTCGACCGCAAACGTGAGGCGTTCTTCTCTGTGCAGCTCTACATCGAGCCAGGAGAAGGAGTCCCGGCGTTCCTCGCTGCGGGCGGAACTCTCCACGTGGCCGCCCTGAGTGCCATCAGGACCTGGTGGCCGATGGGCATCGTCCCGTTCCGCGCCGCTCCGACGTTTTTCGACCGCCTCAGAAGGCATCGAGTGCCTGATGTGGAGCGTCCGATTCAGCAGTTTGCCACGCTCCTGCCGCACGCTGAGAGCTGGTTCAAAGGTCGCACAGGCTCACGGTTCATTGTGGATGGTCGGCTCGCGGTGCGTCGGCCGGCATGAGGTGTCCCGTCAGCACCTCGTCCTGGACAGAGATTTCGTCCCTGACTCGTCACATGACGACAGTTCGCCACATGCCAAGTCAGGCGAGTCAGCCTACCCATTATTTATCAATAACTTACAGCTGGCTATAGGCGGTACCTGACTTGCCTTATCAGGCACCGTGAGCCAAGGCGCCGCGTCGGGCGTGGCCGGGCTCGCGGAGGTAGAACGCAGCCATGCAGGCCATCTCGTCAGCGTCCCCATCGCGCGCCGGTGTTCTGGAGCAACCAGGCTTGGTCGTCGCCAGCCGTGCCATGACGGAACTCCTCGCCATGGCGGAACGCGCGGCGCAGAGCCCAGCCAAGGTCCTGATCACCGGCGAGAGCGGCGTGGGCAAAGACGTGGTCGCGCGATTCATCCATAGCCACTCCAGCCGCAGGCTGGCGCCGTTCGTGGCAGTGAACGTCGCCGGCGTCACTGAAACGCTCCTCGAGTCGGAGCTGTTCGGACACGTCAAAGGCAGCTTCACCGGCGCCTACCGCGACAAGCGCGGCAAGCTCCAGCTCGCGCATCGCGGCACGTTGTTTCTCGACGAAGTCGGCGAGATGAGCCTGCGCATGCAGGCGCTGCTGCTGCGGTTTCTCGAGAACGGCGAAATCCAGGCAGTCGGCGACGACCAATCGCAAGCGCGTGTCGACGTTCGCGTCGTCGCCGCCACCAATCGCAACCTGAACGAGCTCGTCGCGGCCGGTCAGTTCCGCGAGGACCTCCTGTACCGGTTGCGCGTCATCCACCTCCACGTGCCGCCCCTCCGGGAAAGAGCCGAGGACGTAGACGCCTTGATGAAGCATTTCCTCGCGCTTTCCGGCCGGGATGTGAGCTTCTCTGACGAGGCGCTTCGAGCGCTTCGGAATCACCGGTGGCCAGGCAATGTCCGCGAGCTCCGGAACGTTGTCGAACAGTTGGTCTGGTTGTCGGCGGGCGGAGTCGTCGGGGTCGAGCACCTTCCGGTCTCGATGCGCAGCGAACCAGGGCTGTTGACGACGGTCAAGGATCGCCGCCGCAAGATCGCCGACCTGTTGTACGACGCGCTCGTCAAGCAGGGCGCGTCGTTCTGGGAGCATGTGTATCCCATGTTCCTGGCTCGTGACATCACGCGCCACGATCTGCGCCAGCTCGTTCGTCGCGGCCTGCGGGAGTCGCGAGGCCGTTACAAGTCAATGCTCACGCTCTTCGGCATGTCGAGCCGCGACTACAGGCGGTTCATGAACTTCCTTGCGGCGCACGAGTGCGGTGTCGCGGTTCGAGAATTCCGCGACGGCGCAGCGGCGGCCGACGTTTCGTCGCAAGCACCACCGACGTATGCCGTTCCGGCGGAACCGACTGCGGTGGCGCACTGAGCCATCAAGAAACAACCCTGACGTCTGCATTCAAGAAAGAACATCGATGACCATCACCACTCTCGTCCTGCTCGCTGCGCTCGTCGTCCTCGTCGTGCTCTACGGACCGATCATTAAACAAACGTAACGTCAAACAACACCAACGTCTGCATTCAATCTGGAGAAAACTGATGACCACCATGAATTTCGTGCTATTCGCCGCCACTGCCGTTCTCGCTGTCCTTTACATGGCCCGCCGCCGCAGCCGGCTGCGCCAGGAAGACTAGTCGCCGCGCGCCCACTGCTGTCGGAGTGTGCGGTTCGTCAATCGCGCACTCCGCAGCTTAGGTCCTTAGAGCGCGTTGCAAAATGCAGAAGGAGGGGCGGGCTTTAGCCCGCCCTCGCTGGGCCGGCTGAAGCCGGCCTCTCCGACCGCCCGTAATTTTGCAACGCACTTTCAGAAGGACGGCCGCTGAATGCCCAGCCGCTGCATCTTCGAGTGCAGAGTGGTGCGGTTGAGCCCCAGCCGCGCGGCCGCACCGGCCGGACCGGCGATGACGCCGCCCGATTCCCGCAACGCGCGGAGAATCGCCTCTCGTTCCGCATCCTTGAAGGTCGCGGCAGGTTTCGCGCTCGAGCCGGCACGCTTGGGCTTCGGCTGAACGTCCTGCGGCGGCAGCTCGAGGCTCGGGCCCGACAGGATCACAGCCCGCTCGATGACATTCTGCAGCTCGCGGATGTTGCCCGGCCAGTTCCATTGCTTCAGCGCGTCCATCACCTTGTCCGGGATGGATGGAACCTGGCGGCCCATGCGCCGCGAACACTGACGCGCGAAATGCAGCGCCAGCGCGGGAATGTCGTCGACACGCTCGCGTAACGGCGGGATCGTCAGCGGAAAGACATTGAGACGATAGTAGAGATCGGATCTGAACGATCCGTCCTCGACCATCTGCACGAGATCGCGGTTCGTGGCCGCCACGATCCGCACGTCCACCCGCTGGGTTCGCGTGCTGCCGAGCCGTTCGAACTCACGCTCCTGCAGGACGCGCAGCAGCTTGGGCTGGATTTCCCCGGGGATATCGCCGACCTCGTCCAGGAACAGCGTGCCCTGGTGCGCGAGCTCGAGTCGGCCGGTCCGCCTCGCCACGGCGCCGGTAAACGCGCCCTTCTCGTGCCCGAACAGCTCGCTCTCGAGCAGGCCGGCCGGCATCGCCGCGGCGTTCATCCGGACGAACGTCCGGTCGCGCCGCTGGCTCAGGTTGTGGATCGCGTGCGCGATCAGTTCCTTGCCGGTGCCCGTCTCTCCAAGGAGCAGCACGGTGCTGTCGGAAGGCGCGACGGTCTTGACGGACTTCAGCACTCTCCGCAGCGCCAGGCTCGTGCCGATGATCTCGGCGAACTCGTTGTGAAGCTCGCGTTCGAGGTACTGTTTTTCGTCGATCAACTGCGCGTTGCGGTCGGTGACGTCCTCGTACGCGCGGGCATTTTCGAGCGCAATGGCGATCTGCGCCGACGTGTGCCCGAGGAGCGTGACGTCCTTCTCCGAGAAGGCATCCGGCCGGGCGCTCCCGACATACAGCGCCCCAAGCGGGCCATTTCGAGTGACGAGCGGAACACAACACACCGCTTCGATCCCGTACTCCTTCATCAGCGGCGCGCCGTCCCACCCGCGGTCTTCGAGCTCCGGCCGGAGGAACACACCGGCCGCGCCTCGCTCGATGGTCAGGCCCGCGATCGATCGCTCCAGTGGAAACGCGATGTCGGGCCTGCTGAAGCCGCGCGCTCTATTGAAGACAAAATCCAGGCGCACCTGGCCGGATTCCCGAACGCACAGCCCCACGCCGATGTGGTCGGCATCGATCACACGCCTGACGGCTTCACAGATCGCTTCGAGCAGCGACCGGTGGTCGAGATGTGAAACGAGCAGGTTGTTGACGTCGAGCAGGAATCGCAGGCGGTCCCGCTCGTCGAGAAGCTCGCGCTGGGACCGTTGCGCCTGTTCCCAGTTGATGCCGTTGTCCATGGCGATGGCAACGACGGCCGCGATCTGCGCCATGAACACGGCGATATCGTCGGTGTAGGGCACCGGAGAACGGCTGCCGAACGCCAGCACGCCGACGCGCCGGTGCACGGTCGTGAGTGGCAGCCAGCACGCCACCTTTCGCCCCTGGCCGCGGAGGAACGCAGGACCAGGGGGTAACGGGTCTTCCTCCGGGATCACCATCACGATTCGCTGCTGCGTCTCCCAGACCGCTGCCGCCGGACCCTGCTCGGCCACCGGCACCGAGGTGAACGGCGGCATGATGTCAGGCGGCTCCAACACGACGAGCCGCATTTCGCTGGCCGATTCGTCGTGCAGCAGGAGTGCGAGGTAATCGAAGGGGACGATCTCGTGCAGTTGATCGGTCAGCACCTCGAACAGCTCGGCCATGGTTTTGTGGCCGGAAAGCGTCTTCGAGATGCGCAGCAGCGCGTCGTAGCGCGCTAGGTTCGCTGAAGCGACGGCGGCTGCGTCTGCCATGAGTTGATGGCCAGGGTGGCAACCAAGTCTTGCAGCCGCCCGAAAGGGCTGTCAAGTTTTACACCTCTATGCCGTCCACCGGCCTCGCGAGAATCCCGGACGCCGCGCGCGTGCTCGTCGGTCTCGCGGCCGGATTCGGCATCGGCCTTGGTCTCGCGGGCACGACGCGCCCGTCGCTGCTGCTGCTCGTTGCCGCGGCAGAAACG
>Ga0111538_10004677_pt1 | contig 18923 bp, 15 predicted proteins | sample SoiMethybrSBSTD1_FD_79669 | JGI IMG/M metagenome (GOLD analysis project Ga0111538, IMG submission 79669) | Bulk soil microbial communities from a Populus tree surrounding site in Tennessee, USA - Soil MetaG P. TD hybrid SBSTD1 (version 2)... | ecosystem: Environmental > Terrestrial > Soil >...
GCGCGCTTCGCCGGGTTCGCGGTCGCGGGCGTGCCGCCGGAGATCATGGGCATAGGCCCCATCAAGGCGATTCCCAAGGTGCTCAAGCAGGCTGGCCTCAAGGCGGACGACATCGACTGGATCGAGCTGAACGAGGCGTTCGCGGCGCAGGCGCTGGCCGTGATCCGCGAGCTGGGCCTGAACCCCGAGAAGGTGAACCCGCAGGGTGGGGCGATCGCGCTCGGCCACCCGCTCGGCGCCACGGGCGCGGTTCGTACCGCGACGTTGATGAGCGGCTTAAAACGCACCGGCGGCAAGTACGGCATGGTGACGATGTGCATCGGCACCGGCATGGGAGCCGCGGGGCTGTTCGAGCGCGTCGGGTAAGCCCTTTAAATCAGAAGTGGCACAATACGCCCCAGAAAACCCGGGCCCCGTCCCCGCCCTTCGGACGCCCGAAACAACACCCCACATATAAAGATAAAAGAGGAGAAACGCCCGATGAGACCCGCAGTCCGTTTCACCGCCAAGCCGCTCGCCCTCGCGATCGCCCTGCTCGGCGCCGCCCCCGCCCTCGCGATGCAGTTCAACCTTGGCCAGGACGCCAAGCTCACCGTCGACACGACCCTGAGCTACGGCTATTCGGTCCGCGCCCAGGGGCGCGACCCGCAGCTGTACGGCCAGGCCAATGGCGGCACCGCCCGCTCGGTGAACGAGGATGACGGCAACCTCAACTTCGACAAGAACGATCCGTTCGCCAACGTGGTCAAGGCGACGATCGATACCGAGCTCAAGTGGAGGAATTTCGGGTTCTTCGGGCGCGGCTCCGCGTTCTACGACTTCGAGCTGGCGGACAGCAACAAGCTCGGGCCGACGGGCCAGGACCGCCTCGGCAAGAACGTGGTCGGCCTGGACGGCTTCTTCTTCGCCAGTTTCGACCTCGGCGGGCACGACCTGCGCCTGCGCGCCGGCCGCCAGGTGATCAGCTGGGGCGAGAGCACGTTCATCCCGAACGGCATCAACGTGATCAACCCGGTGGATCTCTCCAAGCTGCGCATCCCGGGCTCGGAGCTCAAGGAAGGCTTCATTCCGACGGCCGGCCTGTGGGGCAGCTTCCAGCTCACCTCGGCTGCCACGCTCGAGGGCTTCTACCTCACCAACTTCGACAAGGTACGCCTGGACCCGCGCGGCTCCTACTTCTCCAACAACGATTTCGCCTCGGACGACGCCAACCGCGTGATCCTGTCGTTCGGTCGCCGGCAGGACGAGCACTTCCCCCCGGGCAACCCGGTGCCGCCGACCGTGGGCGGGTTGTTTGGCCCGCTTTACACGAATTTCGTCAACAGCGTGGGGCCGTTCAATCCGGCCGCCTCGATCTGGGCGCCGCGCGTCGCCGACCGCAACCCGAGCGACGACGGCCAGTACGGGCTGGCGATGCGCTATCTCGCCAAGGACCTCAACAACACCGAGTTCGCGCTGTACTACATGAACTACCACAGCCGCACGCCGGTCTTCTCGGGCATCAAGGGCACGCCGACTTCCGCGCTCACCGGCACCCCGCTCGGCGCGGCGCTCTGCCAGGCGGCGGCGTCGAACTCCGCGCTGCGGGCGCTGTGCCACACCGGCACGGCGGTCGCGTTCACCGAGTACCCGGAGGACATCCACCTCACGGGCTTGAGCTTCAACACCGCGGGTCCGGCTGGCATCGCGCTCCAGGGCGAGTACTCGTATCGGCCGAACCAACCGGTGCAGTACGCAGCACCCGAGGTGCTGCTGGCCGCGCTCGGCCTGCCCAACCTCATCACGGGTTACGTGCAGATTCCCGGCGCGCCCGTGGGTGCCACTGCAGCGGCGCTGGTGCCGGACGGCACGTACCTTCAGGGCTGGAAGCGGCTGAAGATGAGCCAGCTGCAGGTCACGGCGACCAAGTCTTTCCCCAACCTGATCGGCGCCGAGCAGCTCGTGCTCGTGGGCGAGGCGGGCTACACCAAGTTCCACGGCCTGCCCACCGACGTGAAGTTCAACGCCCCGGCGGTGCACCTTCCGGCGACCTCGTTCGGCGCGCAGCTCTCGAGCGCCTTCTCGGTGCAGCCGGCGGAGAGCTACCTCACCGAGAACTCGTGGGGCTACCGCATCGCCGCGCGGATGGAGTACACCAACGCGCTCTTCGGCGGCAACCTCGCGCCGCGCTACGCATTCGCGCATGACGTGGACGGGTCCAGCCCCACGTTCAACGAGGGCGTGAAGTCGCAGTCGCTGGGCATCACGTGGGACTACCAGCGCCGTTGGCTGGTCGACGCCCAATACACGATGTTCTCCGGCGGGCGTACCTACTGCGGCACGGACGCGAACCCGCCGACCAGCCCCATCCCGCCGGGCCAATCGGCCAGCTGGTGCGGCTCGGCCAACCCGGTGAAGGACCGCGACTTCTTCTCCGTGAGCGTGAGCTACTCGTTCTGACCGGCCCCCAAGATAAAACATTAGGAGGAGTGACATGATCCACCGCAAATCCTGGGCCGCGCTGGCGATCACCGCCGCGTTCGCCACCCCCGCGGCGGCCGAGCTTTCGGCCGCGGACATCGGCAAGCTCGGCACCACCCTCACGCCGCTCGGCGGCGAGAAGGCCGGCAACGCCTCGAAGTCGATCCCCGAGTGGACGGGCGGCCAGACCCGCGTGGTCGCGGGCTACCAGGCGGGCAAGAACTATCCCGACCCGTTCAAGGACGACAAGCCCACCGTCACGATCACGGGCGCCAACGCCGACCAGTACAAGGCGCAGCTGCCCGACGGCGCGTACGCGATGCTGAAGAAGTACCCGACCTACAAGATGGTCGTGTACCCCACGCGCCGCAGCGCCACGGCCCCCGAGAAGCACTACCAGGAGACCAAGGAGTGCGCGGCCAAGGCCAAGCTCGCTCCCGGCGGCAACGGCGTCGTGGGATGCACGGGCGGCACGCCGTTCCCGATCCCCAAGGACGGCAACGAGGCGATCTGGAACGCGCTGCTGCGCTACCGCGGCGACACCTTCGCGATGCACTGGTCGCAGGCGGCGGTCACGCGGGGCGGCGACTACGCGCTGGTGAAGTTCGAGTACGAGTACGACTTCTCGTACGGCAACCTCTCCAAGCCGGTCGCGCAACGCGAGAACAACAAGGTCCTCAACTACGTGCAGAACACGACGGCTCCGGCACGCCTGGCGGGCCAGATCCTGCTCGTGCACGAGACGGTGGACCAGACCGCGCAGCCGCGCTCGGCATGGACGTACAACCCCGGCCAGCGCCGCGTGCGCCTCGCGCCCAACGTCGCCTACGACAACCCGGGAACCGCGGCCGATGGCCTGCGCACTAACGACGACTTCGGCATGTACAACGGCGCGACCGACCGCTACAACTGGAAGCTCGTGGGCAAGAAGGAGGTGTACGTCCCGTACAACTCGTACAAGCTCTCCGAGCCCACGCTCAAGTACGCCGACATCCTCAAGCCCAGCCACATCAACCAGGACCTCGCGCGCTACGAGCTGCATCGCGTGTGGGTCGTGGAAGCGGATCTCAAGCCCGGCACGAGCCACATCTACGCCAAGCGCCGCTTCTACATCGACGAGGACAGCTGGCAGATCCTCGCCTCCGACAAGTACGACGGCCGCGGCGAGCTCTGGCGCTACGCCGAGCAGCACAACGAGATCTGGTACGGCTCTCCGGGGACCCTCTTCGGCACCATCGAGGTCCATAACGACCTGCAGTCGGGCCGCTACATCGCGATGGGCCTGAGGAGCGAGGAGAGCCTCATCTTCGAGAACATCAAGCGCACGCCGGCCGACTACAACCCGTCGAGCCTGCGCGCCATCGGCACGCGCTGAGCGCGCCTTGAGAGCCGCCGTCCGGGCCGCAGCGCTTTGCTGCGGCCTTTTTTCGTGCGTCGCCGGCGCGAAGGAGGTCCTGCCGGAGTCGGGGCCCATCGGCGAGACGGCGCGGCGCGTGCTGCTGGCCGACGCCGCGCACCTGGGCAGCCGCATCGTCGCCGTGGGCGATCGCGGCTACATCCTGTACAGCGACGACCAGGGCGCCAACTGGAGCCGCGCGAAGGCGCCCGCGGCCCCGCTGCTCACCGCGGTGTACTTCGTCGACGCGAAGAACGGCTGGGCGGTGGGCCATGACACGGTGATCCTCGCCACCGCCGACGGTGGGGCGAACTGGACGCAGCAGTTCTCCGCAGCCGCCGAGCAGCGTCCGCTGCTCGACGTGTTGTTCCTGTCCGCGCAGCAAGGCATCGCCGTCGGGGCCTATGGCGCCTATTACGAGACCTCGGACGGGGGCAAGTCCTGGAACACGCGCAAGGTGCTCGAGGACGACAAGCACCTGAACGCGCTGCTGAAGCTCGCCGACGGCAAGCTCGTGATCCTCGGCGAGGCCGGCACCATCCTCAACTCGACGGACTCCGGCAAGACCTGGACGGTGGTGCCCTCCCCCTACAAAGGCTCGCTCTTCGGCGGGCTCGTGGCCGACGACGGCTCGGTCGTGGGCTTCGGCCTGCGCGGCCGCATCTACCGCTCGAGCGACGCCGGCAAGACGTGGAAGCAGGTCGACAACGCCTCGCAGGCCACGCTCATGGGCGGTACGAAGCTGCCCGACGGCACGCTCGTCCTCGCCGGGGCGGCCGGAACCGTGCTCGTCTCGCGCGACCACGGCCAGTCGTTCCAGCCCGCCGACTCGGGCGGAACCCGGGCGTTCGCGGGGGCCACGCTCGGCCCGCCGAACTCGGTCCTCGTGCTGGGCGAAGGTGGCGCCCGGCCCCTGAACATTCCCTCGGGACCCAAGCGCTGAAATGACGCTCGACCGCCTCATCCAGGCCGCCTCGAAGATCGTCTTCGACCACCGCAAGGTGTGGCTCGCCATCTTCACGGTGCTCACGCTGGTCTTCGTCGCCTCGGCCTCGCGCATGGTCGTCGACGCCGGCTTCAACAAGATGGTGCCGCTCAAGCACGAGTACATGAAGGTGTACCGCGAGTACGAGAAGGTCTTCGGCAGCGCCAACCGCGTGGCCCTGGCCATCGTGCAGAAGGGCGGCGGCGACATCTACAACAAGGAATTCATGGCGAAGCTGAAGGGCCTCACGGACGACGTGTTCCTGCTGAATGGCGTGGACCGCCCGTCGGTGAAGTCGCTCTTCACGCCCAACACGCGCTTCATCGAGGTGATCGAGGAGGGCTTCGCGGGCGGCAACGTGATCCCCGCCACGTTCCAGGGCACCGACGCGGACCTCGCCAAGGTGCGCGAGAACGTGAACAAGTCGACCGAGGTCGGGCGCTCGGTCGCGAGCGACTTCAGCGGCGCGCTGGTGAGCGCGAGCCTGCTCGAGATCGACCCGCAGACCGGCGAGCGGCTCAACTACTTCGAGGTGGCCGCCAAGCTGGAGCAGCTGCGGGCCAAGTACCAGGGCGACCGGCACGAGGTGCACGTCATCGGCTTCGCCAAGGCGATCGGCGACATCCGCGACGGCGCGCGGGGCGTGATGACCTTCTTCGGCGTGGCCTTCGTCATCACGCTCGCGCTGATGCTGTGGTTCGTGAAGGACGTGAAGCTCACCCTCATCGCGCTGGTGGTGGCGATGATGCCGGTGCTGTGGCTGCTGGGCACGCTGCCCATCCTGGGCTTCGGCATCGATCCCCTGTCGATCCTGGTGCCGTTCCTGATCTTCTCCATCGGCGTGTCGCACGCGGTGCAGATGACCAAGACCTGGGAGCGCGAGGTGGTGGGCGGCGTCGATTCGCTCACGGCGGCCAAGCGGTCCTTCTCCAAGCTCTTCATCCCGGGGACGCTGGCGCTGTTGACCAACGTGCTCGGATTCGCGGTGATCATGCTGATCCCGATCGACATCGTGCGCGAGCTGGGCATCACCGCTTCCCTCGGCGTGGCCTGGATGATCGTCACCAACAAGATGCTGCTGCCGATCCTGCTCTCGCACCTCACGATGTCGAAGTCGGCGCTCGCGAAGGAGGCCTACCAGGAGGGCCGCACGGGGCGCTTCTGGCGCGCCGCCGCGGGCGGCGTCGATCGCGGGCGCGCGACCGTCATCGTGGGCATCGCGGCCGTGATCCTCGTCCTGGGCATCCTCCAGGCGAGCAACCTCAAGGTCGGCGACTACGGCATCGGCGTGCCGGAGCTGAGGCCCGACTCGCGCTACAACCTCGACAACAAGGTGATCGTCGAGAAGTTCCGCATCGGCGTGAACACCCTGGGCGTCGTGGCCCAGACCAAGGGGGTGCAGGGCGCGTGCACCAACTACGAGATCATGTCGGTGATCGAGCGCTTCGACTGGTACATGCAGAACGTGCCGGGCACCCAGTCGGTGATCTCGCTGCCGGGCATGGCCAAGATGGTGAATGCGGGCTTCAACGAGGGCAACCTCAAGTGGCGCCAGCTTCCGCGCGACCCGCAGGTGATGGCGCAGAGCGTGACCCCCATCGACACGGCCACGGGCCTGCTCAACCCCGACTGCAGCGCGATGCAGGTGCTCATCAACACCACCGACCAGCAGGGCGAGACGATCGCGCGCCTGGTCGAGGAGGTGAAGCGCTTCTCGGCCAGCAATGCGAGCGACAAGCTCGAGTTCAAGCTCGCCACCGGGAACATGGGTGTCACCGCGGCCACCAACGAGGCCGTGGACAAGGCGCGCTGGGAGATGACCTTCGCCATCTTCGGCGCGCTGCTGGTGATGTGCATGATCACCTTCCGCAGCCTGCGCGCCACGCTCTGCATCCTGATTCCGCTGGCGATCGTCTCGGTGCTGTCCGAGGCCCTCATGCCGCTGCTCGGCATCGGCCTCAAGGTCTCGACGCTCCCGGTGATCGCGCTGGGCGTCGGCGTCGGCGTGGACTACGGCATCTACCTCTACGACCGCATCGAGATCCACCTCGAGGAGGGCAAGAACCTGCACGACGCCTTCTACGAGGCCCTCACCGAGCGCGGCACCGCGATGGTCTTCACGGCGGTCACGATGACCATCGGGGTGGCGACCTGGGCCATGTCGGCGCTCAAGTTCCAGGCCGACATGGGAATCCTGCTCGCCTTCATGTTCTTCCTGAACATGCTGGGCGCGCTCTTCCTGCTGCCCGCGCTGGCGGCCTTCCTGCTCAAGCCGCACGCGAAGTGAGGCCGGCCTTTCGGGCCGGCGTCACCTGGCGGGCGCTTCAATCACCGGGCGGCTGGGGTCCGGCCGCATTGTGCACGTTCTCGACGCAGCCGCCGCTGAAGTCGTGGAAGTTGTCGCCGCCGGTGGGTCCCGTGCCGCTGTTGCTGCTCACGTTGCCGAGGAAGAGGCCGGGGCAATCCATCACCACCCCGTGCGCGCGGTTGTTGCGCGAGGCGTTGTGCAGCACGCTCGAGCCCGCGTCCGCGAAGATGCCGTTCTGGTCGTCGCCGACGACATTGCCGGCGACCGTGGCGCCCCGCCCGACCCGGATGCCGTCGCCGCCATTGTTCGTGGAACGGCTGCGGGAGACGATGGCGCGGTCGCCAGCGAGGATGCCGTGCAGGGTGTTGCCGGTGGCGTAGACGCGCTCCACGGCGGTGCCGGTGGTATTGGCTGCGTCGATCCCGTTGAGGAATCCGGTGGCGACGCCATTGCGCACGGAAAGGCCGCGGCGCACGGGGCCCGCGGGAACCGCGATTCCGGCTCCGGCGCCGTTGCCGGAGAGGACGAAGCCGTTGAGGTCGACGGTCACGAAGTCGGCTGCGATCACGAGGCAGTCGCCGTTCGCGTTCAGGTTCCGGTTCACCTCGTAGGAGCCGGGTTGCGAAAGCGTCTGGCAGTTGTTCAGCGGCTGCGGGGCGGCGACGGAGACGAAAGGAACGAGGAGTACGAAGGCGGCGAAGGGAATGTTGCGGCGCATGGAACCTCCCGGGAAGTTTCGACGGGGATGCCACGATAAGGCGTCGCGTGCTGCGCCAAGTCTGGAATATTCCGCAGCCGCGGCGACGAACAATCGGCATTTCGCCGCGAAAGCGGTAAGCGTTACGCGATCAGCGCCCCACGAGGCCGTACGCCCACCAGCCGAGCAGTGCAACGGCGGCGATCCAGAGCGCCACGATCACGCCGGCGGCGAAATAATTTCTTGGCTGTTCCACCGACTCGCGCGCGCGCTCGCGGCATTCGGCCATCACGTCGGGCGGCAGCAGCTTCAGGCACAACGCGATCCCGAGCGGCAGCAGGATCAGGTCGTCGATCAGGCCCAGCACCGGAATGAAGTCCGGGATGAGGTCGATCGGGCTCACCGCGTAGCCGACCACGATCGCCGCGACGACCTTCGCCGCGAGCGGTGTGCGCGGATGGCGCAGCGCGTACCAAAGCGCGAGCGTTTCCTGCTTGAGCGCGTTCGCCCTGGCCCGGAGGCGGGCAAGCATCAGCCGGGACGCGCCTGCAGCGGCAACTCGTCGCTCACGAGCGACGGGCGGAAACCCCGCGCGGCCTCGATGAAGCGTGCCACGGCCTCGGGCGGCACGGCCGGGTCGAAGCGCGCGCGGTAGTAGTCGCCGGCAAGCTCCTTGAGGGCGGTATCGCCCACGCGATGCGCCCATTCGCGCGCCGTCTCACCGGAGGCCCGTGGACGTCCCGCCCGTGCCAGCCGCCGTTCGACCGCTCTCCAGGCCCGGCCGATCGCATCGTCGCGCCGGCCTCCCGCCCCGCGCCAATTCCTGCGCAGCCACCACCCGAGTCCGAGGACGCCGGACACGACGATCACGCCCGCGAGCGCCCAGGCCGCGAGCCGCTCGGCGGCATCCGCCGACAGGCCCAGCCATCCCTGCAGGACGCGTTCCACCATCCACGAGAACAGGTCGAGCACGGGACCCAGGAAACTGCGCGACTCCTCAGCCTCCAGGTCGGCCCATGCGGCCGGAGTCGTGTCGACCTCGATCCAGCGGCCGTCGACGAACGCCGCGACCCACGCGTGGGCGTGGCGGTTGCGAACGATGAAGGCCCGCTCGAGCTCGCTGTATTCCTGCACCGAGTATCCCGCAACGTAGCGCGCGGGCACGCCGAGGGCGCGCAGCAGCATGACGGTCGCGGTGGCGAAGTACTCGCAGTGGCCCTTGCGATCGGCCAGCAGGAAGTCGGCGAGGGTGCGCGACTTGTCGCCCAGGTCGAGCGAGTAGGCGAAGTGCTGGCCGAAGAAACCGCTCACGGCCTCGACGCGCGCGCGCGCCGTCGGCTGCCTGAGCGCGTTCGCCGCGATCGTGCGCTCGAGCACGACCGCGAGGCTTTCAGGGACGTCGAGGTCGAGGCCGGCTTTGGGCAGGTCGCGCTCGCCCGAGGGATCGTAGGTGACGTCGAAGGCGACGAACCGGGGCGAGCCGCGCACGCGCGCGGCGCCCGAGGCGAACAGCTCGACCGCCTCGGCCGCGAGCGGGCCGACGGTTCGCGTGCCCGCCGGCAGCGGCAGAAGCCCTTCGCCCCCGGAGATGGAGCGGCGCACCGTGAGCCGGTTCGTGGCCGGCTCGTCCGACAGCACCCAGCGATCGCCATCGCGGGGAAGCGCGCGCGGCGTGGGCCGGGCGCTGCGCCATTCGCCGTTGCGATAGTGCTCGAAGGCCGATTCGCGCAGCAGGATGGAGCTCGGCCGCGGCGACGGTACCTCGACCCGCATCAGGATCCGGTCGGAGAGCTTGATGCGCCCCATGTCGCCGATGCGCGTGCGCTCGCGGAAGGGATCGGGCTTGCCCGCAAGCAGCTCGAGGAAGAGCTCCGTGCCGAGCTCCTCGACGCGACCCTGCAGCAGCCAGATGCCGGTGTGGATCGCGTGGCCGAAGGCGGCCGCCGCGACCAGCATCACCGCGGCAAGCGCGAGTCGCGCGCGCGGCAGGCGCGCAAGCAGTGCCCAGCCCACGAGGAGGGCGTAGCCGGCATAGAGCCACGGCGCCGCGCCATTACCGGTGCCCGCCGCCGCGAGGACGATCGCCGCATACGCGTGCGTCGTGTCGAACCCTCGATAGGGCGAGACGACCGCGAGCGGCAGCAGCAGGAGCGGCAGCCACCGCAGCCACGTGTAGAGCGACTGCGGCGGGCTCTGCGTCACGACCGCGTAGACGAGCAGGGCCATCGCCGCCGCCGCGCAGGCGCGCGCGATCAACCGCGCGCGGGGAGCGAACCGCTCCGCGAGGCCGGCCGCACGCGCGACCTCGAAGGCCAGCCCCAGCACGATCCCGAGGACGAGCTGCCCGATCGACCAGCCCCAGAGGAGCAAGGCCACCGCGACCAGCTTGGCTGGAGCGGTCATGGACGCGCGAGCTCGGCGGCCACGTGGGCCGGCCGCACCACGCGAAAGTGGGATGCGTCGGCGGCCATCGGCCCCGCCTCGGGGCTCTCGCCATCGACCGCCACGAGCCACACGCGCACCGGGATGCCACGGGCGCGCAGGGTGGCGATCAGCCGACGGCGAGGCTCGTCCCACGCGAGCAGCACGCAGATGGCGCCCGAGAGCCGGTGCGCGGCAAGCTCCACCGCCTCCGCCAGCCCCAGGAAGCCCGCGCCGTGCGATGGGCTTACGGTCGCAAGCACGCGCAAGAGCTCGCCCGGAGCGCCCAGGCCACGCCCCTGGGTGAGCGTGTAGGCCTGGCCCTCGACGAACATGAGGTCGAGCAGGGCGTCGTTGGAGCGCGGCTGCATCACGTGCGAAGCAGCGATCGACACCGCCGCCTCGAAGCGCTCCGAGTCACCGTCGCCGAACGTGTCGAGGATGAGCGCGTGGCGCACGAAGAACTCGTCCTGGTACTCCTTCACGACGAGCCGGCCGGTGCGCGCCCACGCCTTCCAGTGGATGCGGCGCGGCGTGTCGCCGGAGCGGTAGTCGCGCAGGCTCACGAATTCCTCGGCCTCGCCCACGCGCCCGGCGAACGCGACTCCGCCGGGCTGCAGTCGGCGCGATCCGGGCAGGTCGAGCGGCGCGACCGGATGGGTGCGCGGCATGACCAGCAAGGTGCCGGGCAGTTCGTGCATGGCCTGCGACTTGAGCAGGCCCAGCGGCTCGGGTCGCGTGACGCGCACGGCCTGGAACTCGAGCACGCCGCGGCGGATGGGCGTGCAGCGCATGAGCACCTCGCGCTCGCCACCCGGTGCGAGCACCCCGAGGTCCACGGCCTCGATCGTGGCGCCGATGCGTTCGCGCATGAACGCGACCCAGCGCGGGTAGCCGACGAGCCGGTCGAAAACGTTGCGCGTTCGGTCCGCGCTCACCTTGTAGCGCGCGAAGGCGGCCGGATCGGCGGGCGGCAGGGCGAGGAGGTCCTCGACCACGAGCCCGTCGTAGGCTCTCGAAGCGCCGCTCAGGATCTTCACCGTGTAGTCGAAGGCGACGCCGGCGGTCGCGATCTCCGGCAGCTTGCGGCGCACGCGCGGCGCGAGCGGCAGGCGAAACGCGGCGACCATCGCCACCGCGAAGAGCGCCACCGTGAGGCCGAAGAGCTGGTAGATCGCCGCCTCGCGCGTGTTGAAGCCGAAGATCATCGTGAGCACGAAAAGGCCCGCCAGCAGCCAACCTGCCGGCGTGAGGCGACGGCGGAGCGCGCGGTCGAAGCGGTAGATCCGCCGGAAGGCCGGCGCGCCGATGCGCGCGATCCAGGCCGAGAGCTTTTCTCCCACGGCGCGCCTGCCTCAGGCCGGTATGGCGACCTTGGCCAGCGTCGCGCCGACCACCTCGGCGGCGGAGGCGCCGCCGAAGCGCGCGTGCGCGTCCAGCGTCACGCGATGGGCGAGCGCCGGCACCACGATCTCGCGCACGTGCTCGGGCCTCACGAACGCCTCGCCGTCGATGAGCGCCAAGGCTTGCGCGAGCTTCTGGATCGAAAGCGACGCGCGCGGAGAGGCGCCGATCCGGATCGCACCGGGCGCGCGCGTGGCCGAGACGATGTCGACCACGTAGCGGCGGATCTCGGGTGAGATGCGCACCTCGGCGACCGCGCGTCGCAGCCCCTGCACGTCCTCGAGCCCGCAAACCGGGCCCAGCGATTGCAGCGGATGCGTCTTGCCCTGGGCCGCCAGCATCTCGACCTCCTCCTCCACGCTCACGTAGCCCAGCCCGAACCGCAGCGCGAAGCGGTCGAGCTGCGCCTCGGGCAGCGGATAGGTGCCCGCGCTCTCGATCGGGTTCTGCGTCGCCACGACGAAGAACGGATCGGGGAGCACGCGGCGCACGCCCTCGGCGGTGACCTGCCCCTCGGCCATCGCCTCCAGCAACGCCGATTGCGTGCGCGGGCTCGCGCGGTTGATCTCGTCGGCGAGCAGGATGTTGCAGAACACCGGCCCCTCGTGGAAGTGGAAGGCCTGGTCGCGCGGGTCGAAAGTGGACACGCCGATGATGTCCGAGGGCAGCAGGTCGGCGGTGAACTGGACGCGCTTGAAGCTCGCGGTGACCGAGCGCGCGAGTGCGTTGGCGAGCGTCGTCTTGCCGGTGCCGGGCATGTCCTCGAGGAGGACGTGCCCCCCGGAGGCGAACGCGGCCAGCAGCCAGCGCAGCGGCGTCGGCTGGCCGAGGATGACGCGGGCTAGATTGGCCTGCAGCGCGGCCAGTTGTTGCGGTGCTCGATCCACCGGGCCTCCCCTGGTATTTCACACAGTGTATCCGGGCCCCGGCGTGCTCCCTTAGTCGCGAACGGCGTCGCCGACCCGGATCATCCCCGGGCGAACGGCGACGAGGTTCAGTCCGAACATCACGCCGAATTCGCGGCTCTCGCGGTAGGTCGCGAGGGTCGCGAGCGGCTCGGGCCCGCGCACCTCGCCCGTGGCCTGGTCGGTGGTGGTGACCTCGCATCGTCCGCACGGCTTGGCCGCCCGCAGCAGCGCCTCCCCTACCTGCAGCTCGCCCCATTGGTCCTCGGCGTAGGCGTGCGCGCCGGAAACCACGATGTTGGGGCGGAAGCGGTTCATCGGCAGGGCGGCATGCCCCTTGGCGGCAAGGCGCGCATTGAGGTCGTCGAGCGAAGCGGTGTTGGCGGCCAGGTAGGCATAGCCGTCGGCGAAGCCCACCAGGCGCTCGCCATCGCCGGCGTACTGCGGGTTGGACGCACGGCGGGTCGAATCCGGCATGTAGACCAGCCTGCAAGGCTCGCCGAGGTATTCCGAGAGGAACCAGTCGGCCTCGCGCGAAGCGGGAATCGCGTCCACGACGTGGCTCCAGACACGCACGCGCATCGACGGTGCGGGCGGCGGAACGAGCGGCACCTGCACGGCACCCACCTCCGGCGCGGATAGCTCGAGCGCGCCGGGGAGCAGGTCCGTCCAGACGGTGGCCAGCTTCGGATGCGAGCGCTGGGTGAAGAATTCGCCCGCGGGATCGACGACCATCCAGCGCCGGTCGTGCTCGAGGCCGCGCTCGGTGGCGCGCGCCTCGGCGAGGTCGATTCCCTTGAGGCCCTTGACGGGGTAGACGTGCAGGGACTTCACGGTTGCCTTCATCCGGCTATAGTATCGGTCCCCCCCGAACCGCTGAAAGGGAACCGCGATGGCTCTCTGGGACAAGCTGAAGGCCGAACTACTCGACATCATCGAGTGGCTCGACAACACCAACGACACGCTCGCCTACCGCTTCGAGCGCTACCAGAACGAGATCAAGTACGGCGCGAAGCTGGTCGTGCGCGAGGGCCAGATGGCCGCCTTCGTGAACGAGGGCAAGCTCGCCGACGTGTACAAGCCCGGCACGTACGAGCTCACCACGCAGAACATGCCCATCCTCACCACGCTGCGGGGATGGAAGTACGGCTTCAACAGCCCGTTCAAGGCCGAGGTGTACTTCATCTCGACGCGCAAGTTCACCGACCTCAAGTGGGGCACCCCGGGTCCCGCCACCATGCGCGACAAGGAATTCGGCATGGTGCGCGTGACGGCGTTCGGCCTGTATTCGATCCGCGCCAAGGATCCCGCGATCATCATCCGCGACCTGGTGGGCACCGACGACCGCTTCACCACGCAGGAGATCCAGGAGAACCTGCGCGGCAAAGTCGGCGCGCGCATCAAGGAAGTCATGCCCGAGCTCGGCATCCCGGTCCTCGACCTCGAGGGCAAGGTGATCGAGCTGGGCAACCGGCTGAAGGAGCGCCTCACGCCCGACTTCGACGGCTTCGGGCTCGAGCTGGTCGAGATCCAGGTGCAGGACATCGGGCTGCCCGAGGAAGTCGAGAAGGCGATCGACAAGCGCGGTGCGATCGCCGCGGTGGGCAACCTCCAGGCCTATACGCAGTACGAGACCGCCTCGGCCATCCGTGACGCGGCCAACAACCCCGGAGGGGCGGCGGGAGCTGCCGTCGGGCTGGGCGCGGGCGTGGCCATGGGCGCGCAGATGATCAACACCATGGGCGGCGCCATGGGGATGGGGGGCGGCGGGGGTGGGGGCGGCATGCCGCCGCCGATCCCGGGCGGCTCCTCCTATCACGTCGCCGTGGGCCAGAGCCAGACCGGCCCCTTTGACCTGGGCGCGCTCAACCAGCAGGCGTCCTCGGGGCAGCTCACGCGCAACTCGCTTGTCTGGAAGGCGGGCATGGCGGGCTGGGTGAAGGCAGGCGAGGTCCCCGAGCTGGCAGGGCTGTTCGCGAGCTCGCCGCCGCCCATTCCGGGTTGACCGCGTCGGCAGCGGATCAAGGCCAGGGCACCGCCCCGGCCTTCGTCCGCACATTCCCTTGCGTCTCGTGCGGGGCGAAGCTGTCGTTCGCCCCCGGCACGCGCACGCTGCGCTGCGAGTTCTGCGCCGCCGAGAACGCCATCGCCGAGGACGACGCGCGCGTCGAGGAGCTCGATCTCGAGTCGTTCCTGAAGTCCCTCCAGGGCACGGTGGAGCACGTCGAGGAAGAGCGCGTCCGCTGCGCCAAGTGCGGCGCCGAGGAGCTGCTGGACGGCGTGCACTTCGCCACCCGGTGCTCGTTCTGCAGCACCGCGCTGGTGTCGAAGTCGTACGCGGGCCGGAGCGTGAAGCCGCGCTCGCTCGTGCCGTTCCAGGTCGACGCGGGCGCCGCGCAGGCCGCGTTCCAGCGCTGGCTGCGCTGGCAGTGGCTCGCGCCCATGGACCTCAAGCGCTATGCACGCAATGACGCGTCACTGCACGGCGTGTACCTGCCCTTCTGGACGTACGACTGCCAGACCGCGACCGACTACACCGGGCAGCGGGGCACGAAGAAGGACAAGTCGACGAGCTGGACGTCGGTCTCGGGCCAGGTCGGGCACTTCCACGACGACGTCATGATCCTGGCGTCGCGCTCGCTCCCCGCCTCGATCACCGGGGCGCTCGACTCATGGGATACGAAGGCCCTGGTGCCGTACAAGCCGGAATTCGTGAGCGGCTTTCATGCGGAGGCGTACCAGGTCGGGCTGGCGGAGTCCTACCCGATGGCACGCGAGAGGATCGACCGGAAGATCCGCCAGCTCGTGCTGCGCGACATCGGCGGCGACGACCAGCGCATCGAGACGTTGACGACGCGCTACGGCCGCTTCACCTTCAAGCACGTGCTGCTGCCGGCGTGGGTCTCGGCGTACCGCTACCGCGACAAGGTCTACCGCTTCGTCGTGAACGCGCAGACCGGTGAGACCAGCGGCGACAGCCCGGTCTCGTGGTGGAAGGTCGCGGGGCTGGTGGTCCTCGGGCTCATCTTCTTCTGGCTCTGGGTCATCAGCCAGTAACGCCATGACCTCCCCGAGACCGACCGCCGCGCACGCAAGCGTCGTCTTCCTCAGGATTTCCGAGTACTCGCAGCAGCCCGTCACCGAGCAGGTCCGGCTGAAGGATCGGCTCGAGGGCGTCGTCGCGGCGGCGCTCGCCGGTGTCGATGCCCGCTCGCGCGTGGTGCTCGAGGCCCCGGACGGAGCCGCGGTCGTGATCCTCGGCAACCCTGTCGCTGCGCTCGAGCTCGCGCAGCGCTCGTCGTCCGGCGCGGCGGTGCCGGTGACGGTGGGTCTCACCCACGGACCTGTGCGGGTGGCCGGCGCGAACACCACGCCGATCGTACTGGGCGATGCGATCGCCGTGGCGCACGCCGTCGCGGCCTTTTCGCCGCAAGGGCGGATCGCGGCCACGCGCGATTTTCGCGAGGCGCTGAAACGCGTATCCCCCGGGGGCGCGCGCCTGCTTGCGCCCGCGGGCACGCATACGGATGCGCGCGACCGCTCCTATGAGGTGTTCTTCGCCGACCGGGATTCTGCGGACCGGCAGCGCAAACGCGGGGTCGTGACGACCGCGGCGTGGTTTGCGGCGATCGTCTCGGTGGGCATCGCCGGGCGCGCCTTGCACGACGATGCGGCCTCGCCGGACCGCGCTGCGGCGCCAGCCGTCGCGAAGGCGGCTCCTGCGCCGGCGAAAGCCGCGCCGCCGGCCCCGGGCGCCCCGGCGCTCGCAACGGTGCGCCTCGAGATCAAGCCGCGCGGCGAGGTGTTCGTCGATGGCGTGGCAAAGGGCACCTCGCCGCCGCTCGCAAGCCTGCAGGTCGCTCCGGGCAAGCACACGATCGAGCTGCGCCACGGCAAGCTGCGCCCCGTTTCCCTGCAGATCGACGCAGCCCCCGGCGAGGAGCTCATGATCCGCCATGCGTTCCCCGCGAGCGCGCCGCCACCGCAGCAGAAACCGGCCTGGCGCCGCTGGTACGAGCAGGGCAGGGACATCTTCAAGTGAGCGCGGGCGAATCCCCGGACCGGCTGGGCCGCTACCGCATCCTGGGGGAGCTGGGACGCGGCGCGATGGGCGTGGTGTACCGCGGCGAGGACGAGTCCCTCGGCCGCGCAGTGGCGATAAAGACAGTGCTCATGACTTTCGCCGCCGAGGATCACGAGGGTTATCTCGCGCGCTTCCGGCAGGAGGCGCGAGCGATGGGCGCCCTGAACCACCCCGCGATCGTGAGCGTCTACGATTACGGCGACCAGGGCGACATGGCCTACATGGCCATGGAGCTGATCGACGGGCGCGAGCTGCGCGAGCTGCTCGCCGAGTCGCGCCTGCCGCTGGCGCTCGCGGTGGACATCGCCGCCCAGGTGGCCGAGGGCCTGGCGTTCGCCCACGAGCGAGGCGTCGTGCACCGCGATATCAAGCCGAGCAACATCATGGTGCTCGACGGGGGCCGCGTGAAGATCATGGACTTCGGCATCGCGCGGGTCCGTACTTCCGACGTGAAGACCCAGACCGGCGTGATGCTGGGCTCCCCGAAGTACATGTCCCCCGAGCAGATCATGGGCCAGCCCGCGGACCACCGATCGGACGTGTTTTCGCTCGGCGTCGTGCTCTACGAGATGCTGGCGGGAGCCGCGCCGTTCACGGGCGGCGACATCACGCAGCTCATGTACCAGGTCTGCAACGCGCGCCCCGCCCCGCCCAGCCGCCTCAACCCGGCCGTCCCGGAGGTGCTCGACCTCATTGCCACGCGCGCGTTGGAGAAGGATCTCGAGGCGCGCTACCAGGATGCCGCGGCGCTCGCGGAGGACCTGCGCAAGCATGCGGCGGACCTGCCCCGGGAATCGTCACCGCATCCGATCGCGCCGCTTCCGGCCATCGATCCCGTGGCCGCCACGCAGGCGCTCGCGGCCACGATGGCGAGCGCGGCTGCCGGGCCCTCGCTGGGTTTGCTGCCTTGGCGGCGCTTCGATTCCGACGGCGCGCTCGACCGCCTCGCCAACCCGCGCGGCAGTGACCGCGCGTTGCTGGCTCCGGCTTCGCAGATCGGTGGCTGGCGCCACGGGCTCGATGGCTCGCGCCTCGTGCGCGCGGGGCTGATGGCGATCGCCGCCGCGATCGCCATCGGGATCTACCTCTACTAGGCTAGGCCTGCTTCGCCATCGTCGCGCCGTCGGAGACCTCGAACTTCCCCGGGGCCTCGACGTTCAGGGTCTTCACCACGCCGTTGTCGACCAGCATCGAGTAGCGGTTGGCACGGATGCCCATGCCGCGCGCGGTGAGGTCGAGCGTGAGGCCGAGCTTCTTCGAGTACTCGGCGCTGCCGTCGGCCATGAAGCGGATCTTGCCGCCGGCCTTCTGGTCGCGCGACCAGGCGCCCATCACGAACGCGTCGTTCACCGACAGGCACCAGATCTCGTCCACGCCCTTGCCCTTGAGCGCGTCGAAGTTCTGGATGTAGCTCGGCACGTGCTTGGCGGAGCAGGTCGGGGTAAAGGCGCCGGGCAGGGCGAAGATCGCGATCTTCTTGCCCTTCACCAGGTCCTCCACCTTGAACGTGTTCGGGCCCACGGTGCAGCCGTTGCCCTCGACCTCGATGAATTCCTGCAGCGTGCCTTCGGGAAGCTTGTCTCCGACCTTGATCGTCATCTGGAAATTCTCCTGGTTGAATGGAATCAGGCGGCCGCAGGGGCCGCCCGCCTGAAAGTCGCCAGCGCCACGCCGGCCGCCACGAACGCGCCGCCCAGGCCGCGATTCACCCAGCGCAGCCTGGCCGGGTCGCGCATCGCGCCGAGCACCTTCGCCGCCGCGGCCGTGTAGCCGCTCATGATGACGATGTCGACCACGAACGTGGTGAGCGCGAGGATCGCGTATTGCGGGACTTGCGCGCGCGCCGGATCTACGAACTGCGGCAGGACCGCGGCGCAGAAGATGATGCCCTTGGGGTTGGTGAGGTTCACCCAGAAGCCGCGCATGAAGATGCCGCGCGCGGTGGTCTCCTCGTCGTCGCGGTCTTCCTCGAAGCCGTGTGCGGGCGCGCGCCAGGTGACGACGCCCAGGTAGATGAGGTAGGCCACGCCCACCCACTTGACGATGGAGAAGAGCGTCTCGGAGGCGAGCAGGATCGCGCCCAGGCCCAACGCCACGATCGCCATGAGGGTGAGGTTGGCGAGTTGCATCCCGACGCCGTTCCAGACGCCCAGCCGGAAGCCGTGGTGCAGGCCTGACGAGATGGAGGAGAACGCGCCGGGGCCGGGCGAGAGCGACAGGACGATCGTCGCGACGAGGTAAGTGATCCAGACGCCCAGGTCCA
>Ga0111538_10004678_pt1 | contig 18921 bp, 27 predicted proteins | sample SoiMethybrSBSTD1_FD_79669 | JGI IMG/M metagenome (GOLD analysis project Ga0111538, IMG submission 79669) | Bulk soil microbial communities from a Populus tree surrounding site in Tennessee, USA - Soil MetaG P. TD hybrid SBSTD1 (version 2)... | ecosystem: Environmental > Terrestrial > Soil >...
CACACCAGGTACAAGCGAGATGCATCTCACAAACGGTGGCCTGCTGTTCTCGGGGCCAGTCTGGTTCATCGACGACTCAGGCGACGCGGATGCCACCTACACGGAGATCACTGCCTACGACCATTTGATCTACATGAACAAGCGGCTCTGCAAGACCGGCACCGACTATCCCGATCCGCCAGGGCCAGCAACGCCAAATGAACCAGGACCATGCAATCTTGCTGATCCCCACAAGGTGATCCTGGACTATGGAACCGCGCCAGGGATTCTCGGCTACTTCATCGGTCATGCCGATGACTGTCCAAACGAAGCACCATATCCATGGCAAATCCAACTTGGCTCAGTGGCAGCAGGCGGCGACGACATGACTGGGATCCCAGCCGAGTGGCCAATGAGCATCGCGGACATGGCCGAGATGCTGTTGAGTAGCGGCGAGCTGGGAATCATCGTCAACCCAGGTTATGGCGCGAGCACAGTCGATCTCACTAATGGGGGGATCGTCAATGATCTAACGGGATCGGTCTCGATCAACTACGCCACCGGTGCGTTCAATGCGCAAACAGCAAGCAAGACGGGTGACATGGAAGACGTTGTCAATGCGCTCTGGTATCTGCTTGGGCCGCGCGTGCACTTCTACGCACAGGACATCAGCCACTGGCGCGGGTCGATCACGCCGACCGCGCAGAACTCGGGTTACGACGGCAACAAGCCCAATGGTGAGCCTGCAACTCCATGGCCATCAGAATTCACAGCGCGTCTCACTGGGTCGCGAGGTAGCTATGGCTACATGCAGGAGATCCAGATTCACGACGAGAAAGAGGATGAGCAGACCACAGTGCGTCCGATGTTCGAGCGCATGTACCAGAAGGAGGCGTTCCTCCGAGCGGAGCCGCGGATCTTCGTTGACATCAAGCCCGAGCGTGCCACCGGCACAGGGTCACCTTTCGGGGTAGGGGACCTGATTGGCGTTAGTGCGGGTGCGAGACTCGGCGGAGGATATTCTGGAAGCATCCTCGTCTATGAATTTGAAATCAACGTCGACGCCGATGGTGTTGCGGAATACACGCAGATTATTGGCAGTCCGGACTTCTGATGTTTGACTATCCGCTTCGACGTCAGAATGTGCATGCGCGTCTCAAGAACACCGAGTTTCAGCTTCGGCAGGAGCGCCGTAAGCCGAACCTGCCCGGTCCATACATCTACGTCGGTGATTTCGATGCACTTGATCCGCCAGGTGCAACTTGGCAGTCGCCGCCATGGCAAAACAATTGGACATACGACGGCACAAACTATGTGGCATTCCGCCACGGGCTCGATGGTGATGTTGAGTTCATAGGCGCCCTTGACCCGACGGCAGCGACGTCAGGAACGGTTGCGTTTACGCTTCCTATTCCCTGGCGTCCCTCTACTCCCTTCTCGTTTCTGACTGATATGGATCTTGGTGCAACGTTCGATCTGGCACGCATCGCGGTTGCGATCAACGGCCAGGTGAAGGTCTACTTCCCGTTCGCCCCGTAGATGCCGCTCTACGACAACATCGTCGACGCGTTGGCGTTGACGCAGGACGCCGCCTCACACACGGTCTCGCTAACGACCGTGGGGGGATCACAAGAGACGAACGAGACGACATATCTTGGGAACTTTGGCGCGACCGCTTGGATGAAGTTCGATCTAGAGGCTTATCCAGAGGGAACGTTCATCGGAGGATACAACGTTCAACTCGACGTGAGCGTTGCCAATACCAGCGGCAATCCCAACTTCTTCCCCGTGGTCTTTGCCATCAAGGTCACCGACAATACCTGGGACCCAACGACTCCTGACTTTGACAAGACAGACACTGCGGGCAGCACCAGTTTAGGCGACGGAACAGTAAACCCGCCCCCGGTAACTATCGAGTTCTACGGTGGTAGTCGCGATGAGACCGGCAGTTTCTTGTCGGACATGTCGCAAACAGGACAGTGGTATCTACTAATCTCGGATTGGAACGGAGTAGAGACCGGATCACTTGATCTCACATACACACTCTCTCCCGCCGCGCCAACCATTACCAACATTCTTGCCGGAGCAAATGGCGGCAAGGCGTCAGTTACCGTTGGTGCTGACTACATCAACGACGACGATAACTATGACTACGATGACACGGGGGCGTTTACTGACTTTCCCAACATCACTGATATCGAGACCACGTTTACGATTTCAGGAGCTGATATTCCCGCGGCAGGTAGATACCGACTGTACGCCAGGTTGAAGTCGGCTTCCAACCCTGGAGAAAACTTTGTTTGTCAGATTCGCCGTAATGGATTCCCTCTGACCACCACTTCGATCGAAGCCTTTGGCGACCAACCTGCGATCGGCACCTCATACAAGTGGATTGAACTCACCGATCAGCATTCGGAATTTCCGGATATTTCAAACTACACGGGACCAAACACAATCCCGATCGTGACGGGAGACGAGTTCGAGTTTTCGTTTAGCGGCTACTTCATCAGCGGTCTCCATGGCAGCGGTGGTGACCTCACAATCTTCGAGGAACTGCGTTGGTTCCCGGAGGAAACCGGGGGATCGCCAGGCGACCCCATTCAGCTTCTAGAGATTCCAGATTTGCCAGTTGGTTGGTCTGATCTCGCTACGCCAGCCAACTTTTTGCATAACCCGACTGGCTCAATTGAATGGCAAAAAGACCTGTGCGTCACCGATAACGGTGACGTCTACATCATGTTTTTCGAAACGATCACCCCAGGTGAAACCGAGGATCTTCGTGCTGTTATCCATAAATGGAATGGCACGACCTGGTCGCTTATTGACGACGACCCCTTTGGTGTAGGCGGTGATGGGTCGTTCCCCTTTGTGTTCGATTCCACTGGCACAGGAACGATCATGTCGTTCACTATGGACACCGACGGCGAGGATCTCTTTATCGCCTTTGGGAAAAACAAAGGTAACTATGATGGGACGGGTGACGCGGACTGGGGAATCCATGTACGCACGTACGATGTCAGCGGCGCGTCGTGGACAACCCTGGGTGGCGAAATTGTGGGCAAGGCAGCCTCGACCTATGCTGCATCCCCTGGAAGTCCTAGTGCGGCCGCGCCACAAATCAAATGCTCCCCATCAGGCGTGCCGTGGGTGACGTTCTGTCAGAACGACCCCGATGTGGGAAGGGCGCTATTTGAGTGTCAGATGCCGTTTGCGTTCTACTGGAACGGAGCTACGTGGGTTGATGCGCAAATCCCAGAACCGACTAACCCTCACTCAGATGCCTATAGAAATGGCAACGACCTAGCTGTTGTTGATTTCTACACCACTGTCCAAGTTGATCTGACATTTTGTCAATCGGATGGTCTTGGTGAGAACCCAACCGTTGCGTACTACACCTATTACGCGGTCAACGTGTCACACGACGCTGGAATCCCTCAATACGAATGGTGGTTCTGGGAGTACGGTGGCACACCCGGTAGTTGGACGAGCCAGCACTTCAACTTTGGGGATCTCTACGATCCGCCTGGTGATCCAACCGTAATTGAATTCGCGCAGGGGTTCTCCCTGGTAAATGATGGAGAAACACCGATCCTTGCGTCAGCTCAAGGAACTGGTGGCTCGCAAGACTACGGCGTCTACATCGCCAAGGTCGACCCGAACGGGGGAATAATCACCTTTCCTACCGTACGTCCATTCGACTCCGAAGTTGGTTTGTGGATTGACCCAACCGGCTGCGATGTTGTTGTCACGGACGATGGATCGATCTGGCTGACGATTGACTCGAATTTCTGGGCCGGAGGCGGATCATGGATGATCAAACGTGTTGCAGAAGATGGTACTGGTGGTGGCGCATGCTGGGCAAGCCGTCGCAACAACAGCACCGGCCTCTGGCTCGATAATGGCTCGATGCACAAGACATACGCCAAGGGCAACCTTGTCTATTCGCTCTGCGACACCAACCATCCCGACACCGGCGAGTATGTCCCCACGTTGTGGGAGATTCCCTTTGACCCTGATCCATACATTCCGTGGGCGCCCGCTATTCCGTTGTTCGGTCCGATTGGTATGAGATACAAGCACTAGGAGGGATTCATGGATGACATTCCAGAAAACCTGCAAACACGTGGAAGACGTTCTAGCTTCAGCAAAGAAGAAGCCGGTGCTTTGCGTGTTAGTCGAGCAAAGAAGCTCAAGGCGCATGACTCTCTTGACACGCTTTCAAGCGACGAGCTGCTTGTTTTGATTGCGGACGCAACAGAGCTTCTGCAGAAGCGAGGTAGTTCGGTGGCGATTGGATCGTTGCGAGGTGTGACGCGGAGAATATTGGGATAGATGCCAGCACCTGCTAATGACAACTTTGCGAATGCCACCGTTCTCGCTAGCGCGGGAACGCTAACCGGCGATAACACTGACGCGACCAGCGATGGCGCGAACGATCCGCTGGTCGGAGACGGTTACGGTGTTTGCACCGTTTGGTATCAGCTGGACGCCACTACCTCCGGGTTTCTGACGATTGGCACTACGTCTGGTGGCGGGTCGCCTATTGGTGACTCGGTCATCGGTGTCTACCAGGGGACGACACTTGCTGGCTTGACAATGCTGGACGTCGATGACGACGGCGGCCCTGGCAATTACTCACAGATCACTGACCTCGCCGTTTCATCGGGTGATCCGATCTACATCGAAGTTACAGGCTACGACGACGGCACCTTCGGGACATTCACTCTTACGTGGTCGTTCTCGCAGTGCTTCGACGCTGTGGACATCATCAACCCGGACTCGCCTACCGCGAGCGTCGTGTCCGGCAGGGTGCGCGAGACGTGGCCTGGCTTCAACAACCCGTACAACGTCCACGAGAAGACGATGAAGTTCACCTGGGCGGGAGCCGCAGGCGCTTACAAGCTGCGTGTGACCGCGCGACCGAGCGCTACGCCAGGTGCCTTGCAAAGCAGGCGTCTGTACGTGCTCGCGTCTGTGAACGGACGCGCACTCATCATGACCCCAAACCCCGGCTTATTTTCGACCGACCCTCCCGCGAGCAACCAGGTCACGTTCTACGCTTACAACGGGCTGGACGACGGCGCAACAATCGGGGTCTATGACGCCTCAGGCGACTACTCCAACTTCCCCTGGGTGATCCTCTCACCTGGAGACGTGGTGGAGTTGATGGTCATTAGCGATGTGAAAGATGCCTCGGATGACTTTATCCCGAGCGATATCGAAGAGGTGTGCTTCATCCCGGACCCCAGCGCGCCTGCCACCTTGTACTGCACTGGGGCTGTCGCGTTCGAGGCCAACCCGATTGGAGACACGTGGGGTGACGATCTGGGGTACGGCGGACAGAGGCTTGTGCCTGATCAAATCTACGCGCACCTCGGCTACACGATCGACTCGCATGGGCCATCCGATTTCGCTTGGGGTATCAACTTTGTGGACTACGACATGGTGGCGCTGCCGAACGGCGTTGTTTACGTGGCGATCAAGGAGGGCTACACGGATGCGTTCTTCGCCAACGGCGAGGCTTACTACACATTCCTAGTCGTCAAGAAGTACAACCCTGGCACCGACACGTGGACGCAAATCGCCACGCTCAACTTCTTCGATCCCATCACGGGCGCTGGGCACACCGGAGGCTGCGCGGCTGGCCCACACTTTGTGGACACGGTGAACGCCTACTACGACCCTATCGGCGACCGGGTGTATTTCGCGTGGATGGAGGCTACGCACTACACGGCGGGCGTGCCAATCAAGAAGCAGCGCGACGTGTACGTGGCGCGACTCAACCCGGCCGATGACTCCTGGGGCTACCTTGGCACGGGGTTCCACGCGCAGGGTGTGACCGTGCAAGACGAGAACACCGGCCAGGAAGTGCTCGGGTGCGACATCACCGCGGACGAGAATGGGAACGTGTACGTCGGAACGGTAGAGAGGGATGACGACGGCACGTTCCGTTACAAGCCCTACGTGTGGCGCTGGGACGGGGCTTCCTGGACAAACCTGAGCCTACCTCCGCCTAGCTCGATCGTGGGCGTGTGGGAGGTAAATGGCGGCAACAATTTCTGGGACCAACTCGTGATGGTGATTCCCTACCTGCGCGACGGCTCGCAAGGCGGGATTACCGTATTCTACTCGTACGTCAATAGCGATCAGTCCGTCCCCGACCAACAAGGCTCCATCACGATCGAGTGGACTCCCGGCGGCGGTTGGGCGCGCGAGGTCGATACGATCTGGCGCAACATTGAAGGTTTCCGAGCGAACGCATCCATCGCCGCAGGCTCGACCAACTACCAGATCAGGGCTGTCGACCCGACAGTCGTGTGGTCGGCAAAGCTCGGAAAGCTTGTACTCATGGCAGACTTCATAGCTGCCATCGATGAAATCTGGGACATGTTCGTCATGAACGAAAACAACGACCAGTGGGAGTTGTTGGAGGCTATCGCTCCTGCAAGCTCCGCCGGACCTTGGCGTCAGGTGCGAAACAGTGGGGCTATCGGGCCGGACGGCGATCCGTGGCGCGCTGAGATGTCTGACTCGCTGCGCTTGGCAGATGAGCCGCACATCCTGAAGCACTCACCTGGCTATGGGTTCGGATTCGTGAACGGAGCCAAGAAGGCGATCGGAGAACTGGCAACCAAGGAGCGGTTCATCAGCTACTTCGCCTCGGCTGGCTACCGGCTCAGATGGGTCGGTACCACGTGCTACATCATGGGCAACTTCTCCACACAGCCATTTGATGACACCGATGACGAGTTCGCCGAGGGGTTCTTCGTCTTTCGCGGCACATACGTTCCCTGTGTGCAGATTGGCCCGATCTCGTTGTACCGGCAGCACCCGATCTACCTAGCGGGATAATGACCGCCCCCAGCGTTACACTCGGCGCGTGTCGACAGGGCGCCCAGTTGAACCAGTTTGCTCTCAGGTTGGTGGCGCTAAAACCGCGACGCCACCGACAGTGAATGCAGTTTCGGTGGCGTTTGAGCCAACCTGTCGCCAAATTACCGGCACGCAGACTGCCATTCCTGACCTGCCGAGCTAGGGGCGCGTTATCACTGCCATTCAGTTCAACATCAGTAAGGGTAGAGAGGTTGAGCTTTACAACCGCGTAGACACGAACGACCCTACGAATGCAGCATTGATCATGCTGGTGCTTGCCTCGGGCGGCGAGGGCATTCTTAGCCTCAGCGACTACGCAACCGTTTCGGCGCTGACAGCCCTCAACCCCGAGGTCACCAACACTGGCTACAGCCGCAAAACGTTGGTGGATGCGGACCTGACAGCGATTGCGGTCGACAACACCAACAATCGCTATCTATTGACGTTGCCGCTCCAGACCTTCTCGACCATCTCGGCGGGGAGTACATGGGACATTGTTGTAGTCGCCTATGACTCGGACACCACGGGTGGCACCGATGCGAACCTGATTCCGATTACAGCGGCCGAGATTCGTGAGAACGGCACGCCGATCGTCCCTTCGGGAGGGAACGTGGTCATCAACTACTCCAATGGATGGATAGGCGCCACCTAACTGATGGATGTCTACGACAACTTCCACAACGCGCCGCTGGACGAGCCGCCACTTGAAGATGGGGACGACTCGATCCCGATCACTGATCGCCCTCCAGAGCTTCCCCAGCCACCCTTCCAGACAACTGGAAAGGCAGCCACTCTGGTGGTTCCTTTCCGTCCCTGCGAGCCTGGCGACGAGGGTGACAAGGTGTATGCGCTCAAGCGTGCGCACGCGCGCTTCCGTGGTGGTGGACGGCTGGCGCGGCTGATGGCCAAGCCGAAGTCGGTGCGTCGCACTTGGTCGCAGTACACCGGGCCTGGCTCGTTCACACGTGACTTTCGTGAAACTCGACGACTGCTCGGTCTGCCGCTGACGCCGACGTTCTATGACGAGGCCGCTTGGCGCAAGCTTGCGCCGTGGTTCGACAGTCTCGCGATCTCACTGATCACGCCGAAGTTGAACACAATGATCCAGCGGCAGTTGGCCTGGCACATGGCGCTTTACAACAGGCGGATGGCGATTGCCTATTCACAGGTGCGTCCCTCGCAGTTGGGGCGCCCTGAATCAATCACACACGCCGACTGTTCTGGATCAATTGCCGCTGGCTGTAACTGGGCTGGGATTCTGCCCAAGGTGGACTGGCGTTGGACAAACACCGATGTGCAGATCATCTTTGGCCAACCCGTCGCCAACCTGGCGTCAGCGAAGCTCGGCGACGTCGTCTTCTACGGCAGAGGTGATAACCCTTCCCATGAGGCTTTGTATCTCGGCGGCGGCAGGGTGTGGTCGTTTGGCAGCTACCCAATCAAGCTGCTTGATGTTGGGTACCGTCATGACCGTATAGCGATCCGTAGGTTCGTGCCGTAATGACAACCACGGATTGGCCTGATACTCCCAACGCCTGGTTGGAGGATTACGTCGTCTGGCGGATCAACTCTGGCAAGATCGCAACACGGCCAGGCACCGTCCCAGCCCAGGTGCCCGTCTACGCGGACGAGTTCCTCTACTGGTGCATCTGGCGACGCAAGGGGCGGCCTGAGCCACGTCCGACAACCTTCCCTGGCCCCGCTGGAATCGAGAAGTGGGCCTACGCGGTGCTCGATGGTGTCAACAAGCGCGCGCCGATCCAGATCCCCAGCCCACCGCAGGACTACATTCTCGCCTGGGCGATTTGGCGTTTCAAGAACTCTCCGCCGGATGAGAAGCCAGCCAACCTGCCGAAGGACATTTCGGTCTCTGCGCCCTACTGCTGGAGCTTCCTCAATTGGGCTGCGTGGCAGCGCAAGCGCTACTCGAACCCGGCCACACCACGTCCAACGAACATTCCCGCCTCGATCCCCAACTGGTGCTGGGCACATCTACGCCAGATCAACCAAGCGGTGCCGCTTGGCCCGCCGCCACCGCCACCCCCACCCCCCGACCCGGACAAAGACCCATGTTCGTGGACGCTTCCCAATCCGATCCTCTACACCACCTGGGGTTGGCAGTCGGATTGGGTCGCGGACGATACAATGCTGCAGAAGGCAAAGGCTGCTGGGATCAAGACGATCGGTCTCCAGGGCGGCCAGTATGGGGCGGACGTCCCCGGACGCTGTCGCGCCTTTGGCTTCAAGACGTTCCTCTGGGGACGCGCCAGACCACAGGACGCTGAAGATCTGGTTGTCGGCCACCTTGATGGTTACATGCCTCAGACCGAGGGACCAGGCGAGCTTGTTGATGCTTTGCAGGTGCTGCGTAGTGGCGCAGGACGCGGTCTCTCACTTGGCACAGTAACGACGCTTGGTGCTTTCACAAGTTTCATGCGACTACCTCCAACCGAGCACCACCCCGAAGGGAAACTGACGACCGTTGAAGTAGAGGAGCTGCGCGCGCTGGGACTCAACTACGGATCGGTCGAGGTCTACGTTCAGGAAGGGCCGCACTTCCCGATCTCCACGATGATGTGGGCTGCCGACCAGCGCGGCCTGCAGTGGTTTGAGCCGGTGATCGGTCTCTATTGGGAGACCTCGCTCAATGCCTATCGCCCTGCAAGTGACCCCGAATCCCTTGACAACTGCGGACGACAGCTCGGCTTCTACATGGCCGAGGGTTTCACCCCAACCAACTGGGTTGAGGTTGCCAAGCTCGGCACCTAGTGGATCGACCGCAGTGACTTCTATTCTGATCTAAAACCCCTGCGTGAGGGGGAGGGATGGAGCCGGAGGGGAACAACAACCACTACGAGGAGGAGGAGAGCCTCTACCGCGTCATCGCCGCGGTCTACCGGATCGTGTGGCAGGCAGAAAGGCGCTTCGACTCTCTCCGTGACACAGATCGCGAAGCGGTCAAACTTGCGCACGATGATCTATCGAGACGGCTAGAGGGGTTCCCGCAGCAGTACGCGACCAAGGTGGAGATGGAGCAGGCGGCAACGTTGTTGCGCCGCCTGGAGAACACTGCGCTTTCACGTGAGGTCTACGAGCAACGTCATGACGCTATGGCTCATGAGGTTGAAGATCTGCAGAAAGACATGCTGCCGCGGGCGGTGTTCGACACATTTGTAGCGCAATACCGCGTCGACCAAGAGAGGGCGATTGCTGATCGACGCGAGGTTGTCGCAAGTCTTGCAACGGCCACAGACAAGGTGCGCGAGCAGCTCGTCGGCGAGCGAGCGGACTTCCTCTCGCTGGAGGTCTACGAACAGCGCCACCTGACGCTGGTGAACCAGGTCGATGCGGTGGAACGCTGGCAGTACAAGCTGGTTGGTGGCCTAGTGTTTGCGACCTTTGTCGCGCCGCTAACGACAGCTCTCATCGTCTATGTCCTCACACATCACGGGTTCTAATGGTCTGGTTCATCGCTTTTTTTCTCACAGTGTCCGGCCTGTTTTTTACCTATGTCGCGGTGGGGCTGACGCGTACCGCAGAACGACGACGTAGCTTCATCGAGTGCGAGCGACGCATTGCAATAATACGACGGCAAATTCGTAGGCAACGCGGATGAACAAACCTATCGCGCTGCTGATCCTGGCACTGGCGCTGGTGTTTCTTGGTGGCGGCGCGGGAGGCATGGGCATCTCGGGCGATGGCCAAACCAGGGTGCGGCTGGTGACGCAAGCGGTGCCGGGACCACCTGGCCCAGCAGGCATGGATGGTCCCCAGGGAATACAGGGTCCGCAGGGCGTACAGGGTCCGCCAGGCACGATCGGTGTCAACTTCAGGGGCGAGTGGTCACAGGGCACGAGCTACAAGCCAGGCGATATCGCCTCTGTCGAGGGCGCCCTCTACATCGCCATAAGGGATACGACCAGTAAGCCGCCTGGTTCGGATTGGCAGATCTTTAGTGGCGTTCCCGGCCCGCGTGGTCCTCAGGGCACGCAAGGACCAGCAGGCTCCGCCACTGCCATATCAGGACCTGCTGGTCCGGAAGGACCTGCTGGTCCCAAGGGCGACAAGGGCGACACAGGCCCACAGGGACCTCAGGGTGCTACTGGCCCTGCGGGCGACACCGTGATTGGTCCTGAAGGCCCACGTGGGCCTGCTGGCCCGGCCGGGGCGGACTCCACTGTCCCAGGCCCTGCTGGCCCCGCAGGGACTGACAGCACAGTGCCTGGCCCTGCTGGCCCACAAGGCCCCGCCGGTCCTGCAGGAGCCGACAGCACCATCCCAGGACCTGCTGGTCCCACAGGCCCACAGGGTCCTGAAGGCCCCGCGGGACCGCCTGGCCCACAGGGCGCTGACGGGATGGCGTGCCCCAAGGGATTCGAGGCATCCAAGCTGACGCTAAACGCTCCAGGTGGCCAGGTTGTCTTGTTTGTGTGCGTGGCCGTGTGACCGCCTCACAGGAGACAATGGCGTGACAAAGAACGTAAAGGAGGAAAGATGCGAGTGATTCTGTCCGCCGCAGGGCGGGCGTTCTTGCGGGACTTCGCTATCGCGTTCTTCGCGCTGGCGTCGGGGATCCTGGCGGCTCCGAATCTGCGAGAGGCAGGAGCACTCGCAGGAGCCGCCTCTATCGCGGCTCTCATCGCAGGATTGAGAGCAATCCGAGTGTTCGTTCCGCAGATCGCAGACGGATTGGCAAAGGCACTCCATGTGCCGACCGCCTACGCAGAGGTGATCCTGACCGGACTCTCAACCCTGATCGTGGGATTCATTGCCCTCGCTGAGGGTGCCCTGTCAGCACCAGACCTCGAATCAGGTAAGGCCGCTGCCGTGGCCGGAATCCTGGCGATTGGCACCGCCTTGGTGCGTGTCGTGCAGGCATGGCTTACACCCGGCGAGGCACCGACTCCGGGCCTCGGAGTCAACGTCCCGGCGCAGCCTGTACCGCCAGCTGCGCTGTCACCCACTAATCAGTAGCCGTCTTTCGGCAAAAAGAAAGGCCCGGACGAGAGTCCGGGCCTTTCTTTTACTTCGATGCGAACTACAGCTCGCGGCTGTCCTTACTTACCGCCACGTGACTTCGCGCCGAGCTGGACATTCCAGATCGTCCACGTTCCTGCCGCGTCCGCCACGACGAACGTGTACTCGTAACCGACCGAGTAGTCCGGGGACGGGTGAGCAGCGACGAACGCGGCCCAGTTCGCATACGACACGTTCTGGTACCAGACCGTGCAGGTCGGGTCGTTGATCACATCGACCTTGCCCGAGCCGTCGTTACATCCGGCAGCGTCCACGAACGCGAACGCGTCGTAGCCGCTACCGGCGTCCGGTCCGTCGATGCCGATGCTGATGCGCGGAGCACCACCGTACGGCTCGGTACCCGAGTAATTGAACCCGAGCTTCGAGATGTCTGACAGCGGGGTGCCCAGCGCCACCGTGTTCTCGGTGTAGACGGCCCCGTATTCGCCGACGCCGGGATTGACCAGCGCCTTGTTCGGCGAAAGCAGGGTGCACTCCGCCTCACACGAGATCTTGTTACCTGATGGTGCAGCAGCAACCGCCACTGACGCCATCGTGAGCGCGACGATTGCCGCGCATGCAAGCGCAATGCGCTTCATGGTTCTCCTTTCGTTGGGTATTGGACTAATGGGGTGGACGAGGTGTCGCCCACCCCATTCTTGCACGGGCTACGCGGTTACAAACACCAGTGCGAGCCTCATAGACACCAATGACAGCCTTCTTTGCCGTAGTACTTCATGTACCCGGCGGTCAGTGCCTGACCTAGCGGCGAGAGCCAACCTGCGTATTGCGGTGGCCCCCCTTCGGGTGGCATCGGGATATTCGGAATGATGATGCCGCGCCGTTTCAGATCAGCTTGTGCCTGTCGCCAATACGGAGCGAAGGTTGAGTAGCGGAACTGCATCCAGCCACCCACCGTGTCGGCACCAAGGAAGTCGTTACCGATGTGGTAACCAGACCAGTGCCGCCCTCCATACCAGACCCACGGACCGTAGCCACCCTCCCGATCGGAGATGTAAAGCATCCAATCGGCTGTTCCTGGGTAGACACGTTGGACCAGACGAACTGCTGTGCGCCAGTCGTTTGTCAGCGGTAGCTCTCGTGTGAGCCGCGTCTCTGCGATACGAGCCAACTTCTCGTGGAGACGCAGGCTCGCACGAGCGATGGTGCAGGAACGCTGCCACGGCACTTCCCAACACTTCTGGTGTCGAGGAGCCATGATCCAGCTCCCCTTGTTTGTCCAGAAGCGGATGACGTTGTTCGACGACTGAAGTTGCCGAACCAGCGTCTTGCGATCTGCCTTCCACGCCTGCTTAGAGAGCGCGTTGATGTTGGGAAGCCTGAGAGGCGGCAACGGCTTGGGCCTGATCAACGCAAGCCGGTGCTGTAGCTGTGCTGTGTTGGTTACTCCTTGCTTCGGAATTGCACGGTAGTCAACTGCTGTCGTCTCCTGTGGCTGCGCGATCGCTGTCCCCGCAAGGACCGCGACGATCGCCAACAGCACGTATAGAGCGATTGATTTCAAGTCTCCTCCAAGTCGTGCTTGCCCGGCGACGCTGGTTCAGCGCAACCGGCTGGGCCGTGCCTGGGTGCTTCTGCAATACCTCCTTGCTAGGGGTCAGGGTCGAGAGATTACTTCATCATGCGGCCAAATGTCATCTGTTTATCGCTGTTAGAAAGATGGGTTGTACAGCTCTCCTTCAGCTGCCAGAAGGCGGCGTTCGGCCTGCCGGTAGTACCAGGCGTAGCCGTAGATCAGCCCGTAGGCCGAGCTAGCGCACTGCCACTCCCACCGCCTTGGACCCACGCGATGTGGGCCACGTTCAATCTTCCACACCGCTTGCCTCCAGGTCGAACTTGATCGCTGCCCGCTTCTTGTTGCCACGTGCCTTGTCCGCAAAGAACTTGTCGCCATGACAAAGGCCACAGCGGGCGCGGCCACAGTCAAGCGGTGCCTTCTTGCGCATCGATCCGATCCCTGCAGCGCAATGACATGCACTACGGTCGCACTTCGGATCGGGGGGATTCCGCCAGTCGTAACCATGGAGCCGCATCTCGAACTTCCAACGGCGGAACATGAGCGCATGCTCCTGATGCCAGCGACGCATAGCGACGCCTCCTCTCGGGGGCGCCCCGCTGATCCGCAACGGGGCTAGATTGTGCTAGGCATCTGTGTCTCCTTTCACTCGTTTTATTTCACGACAAATCAATTCTAGTATTTCTTCGGGATCAATTGTCCCGTCAGTCGTGATTGCTTGTCGCAGCCGCTCGCGCAGCGCGCATCCAGTTGATCCACTGCTCGGGGAAGCACCCTCGGCAGAAGATGACCGTGGTGCCGCCTGCGTTGGTATGCCAACAGCGGACTTCTTGGAGCGTGAGCGTCTGCTCACAGCCAGCACACTCTTTTACTCCCGCCGACCACTCCCATCTCGGCTGCTCTGAACCCTTAGCCACTTGCGCGTCTACGTCGATGCCACTCTCTATCGATAGCTCGGATACGAGCGGCATATTCAGGATCATCCTGCCGACGTTGGCGAAGTTTCGCGTTTTTGCAGATAGGACAGTGACGACGTTCGCCCCATCCGAGGACTAGCTCATGTCCGCGCTTACATAGAGATGATGAATGCGCGACCTTATGTTCTTTGGGGGATAGTAGTTTCAAGTGATCGGGATTTACACAGTTCCGGTTCTGACATAGATGGTGGAGGTGACCTTCACGTGGTCGTAATGGTGTTTTTAGCGTGGAGTAGACGATCCGATGGAGAAGCAATTGTCTGCCACCCCATCTGACAACGCCATATCCCTTGCTGTCAAGTGCCCCCGGCCACAACCAGCAGACGGTCACCGGATCAATCACGAGTCGTCCCAAGACTTTGCCGATGTCAGGTCGAGAGCGAGACATAAGCCGCTTTTGGTACCAAGTTTTTGGCTCGTTCGACGACATCGGCATAGGCCGGGTTGGCTGAGGCGATCTGCTTGGCAACGTTTGCATTGACCTTGTATGTGACTTCAGCAGTGATCAAAGCATCCATGCGTTCTTCTGGAAGACCTAATTCCCGAAGCTCAGACAGGATTTCTATGTCCCAAACGATTCCGCTGCCGCCACGCAGCTCTGCCTTGGTCCCGTTCACTTCGATTGTCTTTCGCCCCTGCCGCGAGAACTCCTGCTCTAACGCCAGTGTGAGGTCAGCCTTCAGTCCCTTGAGCTTCTGTTCCAGCTCGCGAATCTCGCCTAGGAGCCTCACGCATCCGGCGGGATCGTCAAACGCGACGACCTCTCCAGTTAGCGGGTAGACGAGTTCTTGGCTCATTCAGTCGATCGGGTTGCCATCTTCGTCGCAGAACCCTAACTCGATTGCGCGACGTCGCGCGCGTGCGCGACGCTTGTCGATCTCTTCTTGCGTCATTCCGTGGAAGGGGCTGAGATAGCGTGTGCCGCAGTCACGGCAGTACATGTATCTCGGCAACGAAAAGCTGCCATCGAAGCGCAGCCGCTCCCGTGGGTGCTTGCACACCCCAAGCTGTGCTTTTGCGGGCGCCCACTCGCCATGCTCTTGGTAGACCATCTTGACGCGGGGCATCAGATGCCTAGTGACTGTTGACCGGGATTGAGTCCGTCCAGCAGCAGCGTCATGCAACCGTTGCACATCACTTCCGGCAGCTCTGACTTGAGCGCAATGTGGTTGACGCCACCCTGATCACGCTTCTTCGTCCAGCCGGTGACGTGCTGCCAGATCGTCTCGATCCGCTCGTTCATCTCGCGTCCGCACTGAGCACACGTCATGTCAACCATCCCACCAGACAGATGATGAACAGGACACCGGCTAGATACCAGAGTTCTAGGGTCAGGTTCACTTGCTGTTCTCCTTTCGCGCAGCGCGCGATACGACACAATCTCGCGCTGGCCGTTCTCGAACTCGACCATAACCGATCGTCGGGTGCCGCGAAACAAGATTCGGCAAGATCGGCCCTTTAGGGTTGCTCGCTTCTCGTTGTTGCCCCACGTGAAGATATGGGTGGTCTCACTCAAAGCGTCCTCCGGGCAGATCATCGTGGCTGCCAGCATCCAGGAGGGTGAGTAGATCCGCAACCTGCATCGTGAGGAACTCATTCCACCGTTCGGGATCGTGGGCGGCCCTGAGCGCCTCGCCTAGATCACGCGCGAGTGTGGCTTGCGCAACAAGGTCGCGAAGGGCAGCGCGAGCGTCAAGCCAGGGTTGTGTGTGCGTGTGGTAGCGGTCAACAAGTGCCGCGTCCACGATCCGCCCGTTCTCTTCTGGAGTCATGTCCACCTCTTCTTTGGATCAACACGGATGGGTGGCGGCTCGGGTCGTGTTGGTTGTGCGGGCGTTCCGAGCCTGTCCAGCCGAGCAAGCAGCGCGGGGATCGCGAGGAGGGTGTCCCGGTCCACCTGTGCCTCAACCCACTCGATGCGCGGGTCGTTGAACGACACGCCTGAGGCTCCGATTTCGGTGAGCGCCTTGCCCATGTCGATGAGCAGCCTCACGGCGTCCGGGGCAAGCAGACCTAGACGCTCTCGCGCCGCGTAGTGTTCGCTGAACGACACGTCACCTTTGGGGTCGGCGGCTGCCAGCAGTTCCTCCAGGCGGACAGTCACATTCCCCACCCGCCAGCCATCGCCATCCCAACGAAGTAGACGACGACACAGAGAGCCGCGATACAAGCCAGACCGATCAGGGCGTACAGCACGTAGAGCGGCCAGAGCCAGACGACGGCCGCGACCGCGAGCCAGAAGATGACGATTACGCAAACCTCGGCGCGAGTCATGCGCTGTCCTTGTTGTCGGCCTGCACGCAGACATGAAGTCCGTGGGCCTCTGGGTCGCCTTCGCAGGCAGCGCAACCACGTTCCTCGGCCTGCACGCCGTGAATCCACTCGGGCAGCCGCGCCTTGATCGCGTCAAGGTCGCCCGCCACCACGTCCTTGGCGAACGCCTGCCAGTCGGTCTGCTCCTCAGCTTGCACGCCAGCGAGGGCGGCTGTGTACGTCTGGCAGTCCTGGTATCGACCGGACGCGCAGTTGCCGCATTGCGGAATGTGGAGCAGGGCTGCCCGTAGCTGGTCGGCCTCCCGGCGAGCCTGAAGCCATTCCAGCTTTGCTCCGCCAGCGAGCTTCCGAGCCGAGCGAAGTTCGCGCTGTAGCTGGTCGGCCTCCCGGCGAGCCTGCACGCGTGCGGGACAGTGCTCTGGGCGCTGATGGTGCGTACCGCAATGGCGGCACCAGACGACGTAATCCTTGGCGCCGTTCGCCAACGTTGTTTCGACCCGCTCGAACCACGCCTCGTCCCGTTCGCGCTGTAGCTCGTCCGCCCGAGCCTCGGCAGCCTCCGCACGGTCACACACCGCCTCGATTGCCTTTAGCCCAATAGTCGTATCGCCCAGAGTCGAGAGCCTGCGCTCCAACTCGTCCGCCCGTCCGGCCAGAGCGACAAGCTCGTCCAGGGCGTCACGAGCCTCGGCCCGCTTGCCGCCCCACGACTCAGGCTCCGGTGTCGGCGCCTCCCACGACAGCGCCCTGAGCACGGTGGCGGCGTGCTGTTCCGGGGAGGTCACGACGGCACCGTTTTTGTCCAGTAGATGACGCCGGTTTGGAGGTCGGCGATTTCGTAGAACGTGACGCCCCAGCGGTCGGTGACTATGCGCAGTATTTCGTAGCGGGTCACCACAGCCATCCCATCAGCAGGAAGCACAGCAGCCAGAAGGCGAGGCACCAGCACAGAACCGCGGCAACGGTCACGGCTGGATCAGCCCCTCCCGCAACCCGATCGCCACCGCATGCGCCGTGTTGTGTGCGCCCAGCTTCCGGCGCACAGCCTTCGAGTGTTCCCGCACCGTGGCCGGCGCCATGCCCAGCAGCGCGCCCGCCTCCTCCGCGGTCAGACCGCGGGCGAGCAAGCCCAGCACGTCCGACTGGCGTGGGCTCAACACGACACGAACCCCTCAGCTGCCGCGATGTGTTCCGCGATCAGTTCGTGGCGTTGCCGCTCGAGCACGGTGATCCGCTGCCGCTGGTTCGCACACGCGTCTTCCCACTCGATGACTCCGCGGGTCCACCGGCCTTCAAACGGCGCGCGCTCGAGCGAGTGCAAACGCCGGCGCGCGTTGCCGAGCTCAATGTCGAGCTCGTCCAGTTCGTCCTCAGGCGTGAACATCAGAACGGCACCGACTCGTCGACGTCGACGCCGGCCCATGAGTCGCGTTCCCACGGCACCGGCCCAACCTCATGCACGTTCGCCGGGTATCCGGGCCAGTGGTTCGCGGCCACACATTCGCGCCACCTGGTCATGGCTTCGTCGACGAGCGCGTCGGCGTTGTCCAAAGCGGCCTTGTCGAGTTCGTGGACGGTGACCAAATACGGGTATTCGGTTTCGACCGCGACCCAACGGAACCTTGGCTTGATGGGGTGCGACATTTCCCCGAGCCACGCGGCGACCGCGCGCAGGTAGAACGCGGCCTGGATGTCGTAGCGGAGGTTCCACACTTTGCGTTGGAAACCGCGGGGGCTCGCATCAGACGTGGTTTTCAGGTCGTCGATGGTTTCGAGGTCGTCGCGTAGCCAGTCCAACATGGCTTTGCACGGCAGGTCGTTTTCGTTCCAGCGGATGACGTGTTCGGCTGTGCCTTCGGTGAACGGCACCGGGTCCCATCCGCCCGCCACGATCTGCTCGCGCACCGCGCCGGCGATCTGGTGGGCTTCCTCCCACTTGTGCCGCAACAACGGAATACGGTTCTGCGACCGGGACGCGTCCCGTGCGGCCTTCGCTTCGTTGGTGCGGAAGCTGTCGAACTCGAGCACGTCGACGCGGTCGTCACGCAACAGCAGCTGGTGGACGGCGGTGCCCATGTCCATCGCATCGCTGTCGCGGAAATGCCCGTCCGCGATACCCCTCGCGTGCGCCGGCGTCCGGGTGACCAGCGCGCGAGCGAGCGTGCTCGAGAACCCGGTGGTCTTGTGGTAGTCGGCGGCTCGTTCTGGTGCGGTGGCTGCCATCAGTCGCCGTCCTCGAACGGCTCAGGAACCACCTCGGCGTCA
>Ga0111538_10004680_pt1 | contig 18918 bp, 17 predicted proteins | sample SoiMethybrSBSTD1_FD_79669 | JGI IMG/M metagenome (GOLD analysis project Ga0111538, IMG submission 79669) | Bulk soil microbial communities from a Populus tree surrounding site in Tennessee, USA - Soil MetaG P. TD hybrid SBSTD1 (version 2)... | ecosystem: Environmental > Terrestrial > Soil >...
GCGACATGGAAGAACGAAGCGGACACGGTGCCGACGCTCGAGTACGAGCAGCTCGACGTCATGGCGATGGAACTGCCACCCGGGTGGCGCGGGTACGGCGCAAGGGATTACATCGACCATCCCGACACCCCGCAACGCGCAGCGTCCGTCGACGCGCTCCGCAAGCAGTTGAACGGCGCCGATCGCTTCGCCACGCAGCGCTCGTTGATGCCGTACGAGCACATGCTTCCCGAACGACTGCGCGGGGCCAACGAGCGCCTGGACGAACCACTGGACGACGCCGATCATGGCAGACACTAAGCCGATAGCGTTTGCGAAGGGCGGGGCGCGTTCCGCGCCTGCCGAAACAGGTCAGGGGGTCGCTGCGAGCGACGGGACTGCATCGGGCGGACCACCGCGTCGGTTGCAGATCAGCATTCTTCGCTACAACCCGCAAGAGCCGGGCAGTACGCCGCGGATGCAGGCATACGACCTCGAGGAAGCGGACGGGATGACGCTGTTTATCGCGCTTACGGAGCTGCGCGAGAAGCACGATCCGTCGTTGCATTTCGACTTCGTGTGCCGGGCCGGCATCTGCGGCAGCTGCGCAATGGTCATCAACGGTCGTCCCGGTCTCGCTTGCCGGACGTTGACCAAGAAGCTCGATCGCACGATCACGCTGGCTCCGCTACCGGTGTTCGAGCTGATCGCAGACTTGTCCGTCAACACCGGCAAGTGGATGCGCGCGATGAGCGAGCGGCTCGAAACGTGGGTGCATCTGAAGGAAGAGGAGATCGATCTGTCGCGAATGGAAGCCCGAATGGAGCCGGAGCTCGCCCAGAAGATCTACGAGCTCGACCGCTGCATCGAGTGCGGGTGTTGCGTGGCAGGCTGCGGAACGGCGCGGATGCGCGAGGATTTCGTCGGTGCGGTCGGCTTGAACAAGATGGCGCGGTTCCGCCTCGATCCACGAGATCAACGGACCGATGCCGACTACTATGAATTGGTCGGCGACGACGACGGCGTGTTCGGCTGCATGTCGCTGCTCGCCTGTCATGATGTGTGTCCGAAGCAACTGCCACTGTCGACACAGATCGCGTTCATCCGCCGCAAGATGATCGCCACCGGATGGAAGTAGACGGGGGCAAGATCGTTTCGGCAGCGGATGCCGTCAGAGTCATTCGCGATCGCGACACCGGCGGGCTTCGTCGGTATCGACTTCGCCGCAGAAATAGCGTGTGCGCGGGAACATCGCTTCCTCGACCGCAACGGGTATGACTCTTCGTCCGCCGGCACCCCTCGCGCCCTCACCTTGATCTATCCGGCAGGACAGCGCGACGGTCACCAGCGAGACTCAACCATCTCGGTCATCAGGGACTCCTCCGGCGCGCGATCGGCGGTCACTGGGGCCTGGTGAAGCTGCAACAGCTCGCGGTTGCGAATCGCAACCCGTTATACGACAAGCAATTTCTTGTGGATGAAGCTCGGTAACGCGCTGCGCAGCCGCAACGCCGCTCCGCGCATCTACGGACGTGCCGGCGAAGCGCGTATGCATCTGCTCGCTCGACGAGAGCTCGCGTGCGTGAAATGATGATGACGTGAGCTTCGCCCGGAGGATCGACGTTGCTGATCGCATTGCTGTCGGATATCCACGCGAATCTGGAAGCGTTGCAAGCGTGCCTCGGACATGCGCACGATCGGGGCGCGAGCCATTACGTGTTCCTTGGCGATTTCGTCGGCTACGGCGCGGATCCAGGCCGCGTGGTGGAGATCATCTCAAGGTACGTGGCGGACGGCGCCCTGGCGGTCAAAGGCAATCATGACGAAGCGATCGAGACCATTGACGGCTATTTCAACGATGCGGCGAAGGCGGCTCTCGAATGGGGTCGCGCAACGCTGAGCGCAGCTCAGAAGCAATTCCTCGCGTCGCTTCCGCTGATCCTGCGCCAACAGGACGTTTGCTATGTTCACGCTTCGGCGGAACGGCCGGAGCGCTGGGATTACATCGACAGCAGGTCGGCAGCCGGGCGCTGCGCGACCGCGGCGGGGACCACGTATACGTTCTGCGGTCACGTCCATGATCAAGTGTTGTTCTTCGAGACCTCGCGCGGACCGATGCGTGAGTTTCGGCCGTCGCCGGGCATGCCGATTCCTGTGCATGGACATCGCCGCTGGGTAGCGATCGTCGGTTCGGTCGGCCAACCGCGCGACCGCAATCCGGCGGCTGCCTATACATTGTTCGATCCGGCGCGGCAGGAGGTCACGTTCTGCCGTGTCGTCTACGACGCGGCGGCCGCGGCTAACAAGATCCGCAGGTGCGGCCTGCCGGCTTCCCTGGCATTCCGTGTCGAGCTGGGAATATGACGGGATCGGTCGGGACGACGGTGACGCACGATCGCGTGCAGTCTGGGGCGATTCTCGACGGCTATCGTGTCGATGATCGCATTCACCGGGGGGGCACTGGCTCGGTCTACAGTGCGACCGCCCCCGCCGACCATGATCCTGGTTTCCCGATCGTAATCAAGGCGCCTTTGCTCGGCCGGGGCGAGTCGAGCATCGGTGTCGACAGCTTCGAAATGGAGCAGATGATCCTGCCGGCGCTGGAGGGCACCCACGTGCCGCGGTTCGTCCAAGCGGGCGACGTGGCATCGACTCCCTATATCGTCATGGAACGTATCGATGGTCAGCCACTGTCCGAAATCATCGCGCTTGCGCCACTTCCGCCCGATGATGTCGCGCGGATCGGATCGGCGCTGGCCGACGCCATATCCAGCGTGCACGCGCAGGACGTGATCCACTTCGATGTCAAGCCCGAGAACTTCATTTTGCGACCGAATGGAGAAGCGGTACTACTCGATTTTGGCTTCGCCCGGCATGCGCGATATCCGGATCTCCTCGCCGAAGAACGGGAATTTGCGGCGGGCTCCGCCGCCTACGTGTCTCCGGAGCAGTTGCAGGACGATCGCAGCGATCCCCGCAGCGACATCTTTTCACTCGGCGTTTTGCTCTATGAAATGTCGACGGGCAAGCTGCCATTCGGATCACCGCAGACACTGGCCGGCCAACGCGATCGCCTTTGGCGGGAGCCGGTGCCACCGCGCGCAGTCAACCCGCAAGTCCCGCCCTGGTTGCAGGAGGTCGTTTTACGTTGCCTGGAACCCGACCCCGAGAAACGTTACCTCTTCGCGGCTCACGTCGCGCTCGACCTTCGTAACCCGGAGCAGGTCGAGTTGTCTGCCCGCGCTGAACGTACGCAGCCGTCGGGCTTGCTGCGACACGTTGCGCGATGGTGGGACCAGCGGCACGGCAGGCATCTCGACAGCAGACAGGCGTCGGCCGCGAGACTCGCGCCCTCGATCATCCTGGTCGCAGTCGATACCGAGCATCCGGATGACGAGCGTCACTCGCCGTTGCAATGGGCAACCAAACATATGATCTCGCTGAATCCGGAATACCGGCTGATGTGCGTGTCGGTCATCAAGAGCGCACCGGTAGGGGAGGGCCTGCTCGACATCGAAACGACCGCCGGCAAGCACTTGCAGCACAAGATGCGATTGCGGCACTGGGTGGAACCGCTGCGTGTACCGGCGTCCCGCATTTCACTGCACGTCGTTGAGGCCGCCAACGCGGCTGACACGTTGCTCAGTCTGGCACGGGCCAATCACGTCGAGCTGATCATACTTGGCGCGCCGGTGCCGTCGCGTACGAAGATCGGATGGTGGCGTTCGGTCGCGTCGACGGTTACCGCCAATGCGCCGTGCAGCGTCCACATCGTGCGGGTTCCGGAGCGACGGTTGAATCTGCGCGCGGTCGATCGTTGACGGTCGACGGACGCGCCATGCGATCGGGCGACCGACGATCGGCCACGTCTCGTTGGCCCGATCCTGTTGCCCGTCGCGATGAAGCTCGGTCTCGACCCCGTGCATTTCGGCATCATGATTGTCGTCAACATCGAAGTCGGCAGGTGCCATCCGCCGGTGGGGCTCAACCTGTACGTTGCGTCGGGCATCACGAAGATGGGCATCACCGAGCTCGCGATCGCGGTCCGGCAGTGGCTGCTGACGATGCTCGTGTTCCTGGTGGTCGTCACCTACTGGCCCGCGCTGTCGATCTGGGTGCCGAAGACATTTGGCATGATGTGGAGCGTTGGGCGCCCCGATCCTGCTGGCGCTATCGATCCAACCGTGGAAGATTGGGACGAAGATGCAGACACGGCTCGAGCATCCCCAGGCAATGCTGCTCGTCGTGCCCAACTGGACGCTACCCTGCGCGATATCGCTCGTGATCGGCGTATTGGACTGCAACTGCGTGAGTCCGCGTTGCGCCTATGATCCGGGGTAGGGGCACGTGGGATAGGCCTCACACTTTCCACCCTCGGCACTCAAACGTCACGCGTCCGAAAGTGTGGCACCTGCGCGGATCTAAGCAGCAGCAACTGCCGGGTGCCGACGCGGCGCGACCTGGGATTTTGCCGGTGATGCTCAGAACACTAACCGATCACCCCGCTTCAGCGCATCCAAAGGCCGATCGGCGACACCTTTGCGCAGCTCTTGCAGTATCAGTTGCTCGTAACCTGGTTTCATGTGCGTCACCAACAATGCTATCGAACTCGGCAACGATGCGATGTCCTCGAGCAGCGAGCGCGGCGAGTAGTGCATGGACCGCTGCGCGATTGCAGATTGGGCATCGGGAAACGAGCAGTCGACAATCACCTTACTGATCCACGGCTCTCCAGCGACGGCGGCCCACATTTCAGGCGAAGAGGACATGTCACCGGAAAACAGGAATGCTGCGCGCCCATTGTCGACCAGATACGCCACCGAAGGGACCGTGTGCTTTACCGGATACGCGGTGATGCCCCGGATACCCAAGCCGAGACGGGCAAAGGGAGGTAACGGTTCCCAATGCAAGACCGGATGCTCAGCGTTGGGCACAACAGCGAAATCCGGCCATAGCATCCAGTTGAACAGATGCTTGTTGAGCGTGTCGATCACCGACTGGCTCGCGTGAACAATGACCGGGCCTTGCCTCCTATCGAGCACGGCATCCAACAAGAACGGCAAGCCGGCTACGTGATCGAGATGGCTGTGCGTAAGAAATATGTGGTTGATGCGGACGAGTTCCTCCATCCGGAGTTCGGAGATGCCGGTACCTGCGTCGAGCAGGATATCGTCATCCAGTAGTAGACAAGTAGTCAGCCTTTCGACTCCACCTATACCGCCCGCGCAGCCGAGAACAGTGAGGTTCATTTTGGCGACCAAGTGTAGGTCGGACTTGTAAGCGATGGCCCCTTAGCGTCGCGTATATTGCGCATACACACGTACGGTGCACTCATTCTGACTTAACCAGACGCAATGCGGGCGGTCGATTGGACGAAGGTGTCGGGCGACACCTTTGTGCAATGGATCCGATGCCCGGTCTGCCGTTCAATGAATGCCGCAACGCGGGCGGCGTTTTCGGCCACCGGCGACGGCTGGCATAGAACGTTGGCTAAGGCAGCACGATGACACAGGATCTGATCACGCTGCACCGGCAAGCGAATTTGGATCTAGCAACACACTTACATCAGCTGGCGTTCAAACCTCACTGCGGTGTCAGAAGGAGTTTCATGCTGCTAAAACGTCGGATGCTCATTGCGATCTGTCTCTTCGCCCTTGTCGGCTTGGCCACCCAGGGCAAAGCGCAGTCACCGCAGGCAATCGCGGAGCGCTACGCCACTGCGAACGGTGTGCGGCTGCACTACCTCGTCGCAGGAAAGGGTTCGCCCGTCATCTTGCTACACGGCTATGCCCAGAACAGCCACATGTGGCGTCCGCTGATGAAGGAGCTGGCAAAGACCCACCTCGTAGTGGCGCCTGACCTCCGCGGCTTTGGCGACTCGGCCAAGGCCGAATCAGGCTACGACAAGAAGACGATGGCCCAAGATGTGCACGCGCTGGCGCAGTCGCTCGGCATTCAGAAGGCGGGTGTAGCGGGGCACGACATTGGGTTGATGGTGGCCTACGCTTACGCCGCTCAGTATCCCGCTGAAGTCGACCGTCTCGCGCTCATGGACGCGTTTATCCCGGGCGTCGGCGATACCACGGACCTCTTCCTGTTGAAAGACCTATGGCATTTTCACTTCTACGGCAAGACACCGCTTGCGCTTGTGCACGGGCGCGAGCGCATCTACTTCGAGCACTTCTGGAATGACTTCGCGGCCGACGGATCGAAGTCTGTCGCCGAAGCCGATCGTCGCTTCTATGCGAAAAAGTACGCGCAGCCGGGAGCAATGAAGGCAGGGATGGAAGTCTTTCGCAACTTCGATCAGGATGCCAAAGACAACGCCGTGTTCGCGACGACGAAGCTAACCATGCCGGTGCTGGTGCTAGGCGGGGAGAAATCAGGCGGCGAGTTTCTCATCTCGCAGGGCAAACTGGTTGCGACAAATGTTGAAGGGGTGCTTGTGTCGGGCTCGGGTCATTGGCTCATCGACGAGGCGCCCGACCAGGTCATTCCGAAGCTCGTGGAATTTTTTGGGCGCTAGACATCTTCTACATCGGCAGCTCAAAGTCGGTCTCCAAGCCACTATCGCTGCGAGCGCTGCGCGAATCTGAACCTCGCGCAAACGACGTCATTTGCAGCGTATCAGGAGGATGTAGGTCAATACTGAATTCCGGTCCATATTAACGACCGCAACGGAGACTCACTATGAACACTATCAAGACCAAGGATGGCATTCACATTTTTTATAAGGACTGGGGGCGCGGACAGCCAATAGTGTTCTCGCACGGGTGGCCGTTGAGCGCGGACGATTGGGATGCCCAGATGATGTTCTTCTTAAACCATGGCTTTCGCGTTGTCGCGCACGACCGCCGGGGTCACGGGCGTTCGTCGCAGACGCCCGATGGTCACGATATGGATCACTACGCTGATGACCTCGCGGCGGTCACCGCGCACCTCGACCTGAAGAACGCCGTTCACGTGGGCCACTCGACCGGGGGCGGCGAGGTCGCGCGTTACGTGGCGCGTCATGGCGATAATCGCGTTGCCAAGGCCGCACTCATCAGCGCGGTACCGCCCTTGATGGTCAAGACGGCCGCGAACCCCGGAGGCCTCCCCAAGGAGGTCTTCGACGGATTTCAGGCGCAGGTCGCTAACAACCGATCGCAGTTCTATCGTGACCTGGCTTCAGGTCCGTTTTACGGCTTCAACCGGCCAGGCGCCAAGGCATCGGAAGCCATTATTCAGAATTGGTGGCGTCAGGGAATGGGGGGAAGTGCCAAAGCACACTACGACGGCATCGTGGCGTTTTCACAAACGGATTTTACGGCGGACCTGCAAAAGATCGCGGTCCCCACGCTCGTGATGCACGGCGACGATGATCAAATCGTTCCCTATGCGGACTCCGCGCCGCTGAGTGCCAAACTACTGAGGAAGGGAACGCTGAAAACGTACAAGGGCTTTCCACACGGAATGCCCACGACGGAAGCCGGTACGATCAATGCTGATCTCTTGGCATTCATCACGTCGTGAGCCTTTGGTCGAACGGCTCAGGCCTTAGCGACAGGTTGGCGATCCGCGAGCCAATGCGACGATTTCGTCGCCGTGCCCTCGACCATGAACGCCTTCGCGCGTTGCTGAATCTCGCGATCGGCGACGCTGACCCGTTCATGCTGGCGCAGATGCTCGACCCACGACTCGTCCATGAAGCACTCATTGAAGCGGCTGGGGTCGGCCGAGTCGTGGAACAGCTCCCAGAAGTAAGCGCCGTTTCGGCGACGCATCTCGCGCACCGACTGCATCGCCGCTATGAATTCGGTACGTTTGTCGGGCTGGACGCGGTATTCGATCGTGACCAGAACAGGCCCGCTGTCGGGCTCGGGTAATTCGGCCAAAACAGGCGCCGGCCAATGCGACGACGGCGTGAAATCGAGCACCTCGTGTCGGCCCAGCTTGAATCTCCAGGTCAAGCCAATGGCGCCCGCCATTCCCAAAGCAGCTGTCGTCAACGTAGCCGGGATGCCGACGTGCGCCGCAACCTGTCCCCACAAGATGCTTCCCAACGCCATTCCGCCCATGAAGACCATGACGAAAGCCGCCAAGCCGCGCGCGCGTACCCATGCCGGCAACGTCATCTGGGCGGCGACCTGCAGCGCCGACAGAATGGATATCCAGGCGACGCCCGTCGCGAGCATCGCCACGGCCAGCAGAGGTAGATTCTGCACATGGCCCAGCATGAGTGCCGCCACCGCATAGAGTGCGCTCGCGCCGGCGACCAGCGCATCGCGCGAGAACCTTGCGCGGGCCCTCGGCAGCAGTAGGGCACCGCCCACTGCGCCGATACCGATGCACGTGAGGAGCAGGCCGTAGATTTCGGGGCCCATCCCCAGTTCGCGCCGGACGATCAGCGGAAACAGCGACCACGTTGCACTCGCGAACACGAAAAACGCGCTCCCGCGAATCAGCACGATTTGCAGCGCGCGCGTGTGCGTCACGAAGCGCAGGCCGACGCGTATGGCACTGACGAAGCGCTCGGCAGGCAGCGAGCTCTTGCGCCGCTCCCGGCGCCAGCGTACGAGCACCGCGAGAATTCCGATGTAAGAGAGTGCATTCAGTATGAACACGAGCCACGCGCCAACGGCGGCGACGAGGACGCCAGCGATCGCGGGCCCGATGGTGCGGGACACATTGATCGCAATGCTGTTGAGCGCAACCGCGGAAGGAAGGTCCTCGGGGGGAACCAGTTCAGGAACGATGGCTGCCCACGCCGGCATCACCATCGCGGTGCCCACGCCAAGCGCGAACGTGAAACCCAATAGCATCCATGGCGTCATGACGTTCAGCCACGTCAGAATGCCGAGCGCCGCGGCGATCACCATCAGATAGACCTGAGTGGCGATCAACAACCTCCGTCGGTCGACGATGTCGGCTATTGCGCCGGCGGGCAGCGCAAGCAGCATGACCGGCAGGCTGTCGGCCGCTTCGACCAGGGCGACCAGCGACGGCGACGACGAGAGGGAGGTCATCAGCCACCCGGCGCCGACGTCCTGCATCCATGTGCCCACGTTCGACACGATGGTCGCGATCCACAGACCACGGAAGAGGCTGTTCTTCAGCGGGCTCCATGCCGACTGAACAACAGGTGCGACCGCGGTGGATGCCTGTTGCGGAGCCGGTGCTGATGTCATCGCGACACAGCAGGCTCGGCAAGCGTTGCCAGATACTGGTGTGCCAGTGCGACCACGGCGGCGCCCTCGCCGATAGCGCCTCCCACGCGTTTAACGGAGCCCGATCGGACGTCGCCTACCGCGAAGACGCCGCGTACGCTCGATTCCAGCGAAGCGGGTGGTCGCGTCGACGAGGGTTCGCCGCTTGCCTGACCCGTAAGCACGAAGCCGTGTGCGTCAAGGGCAACACCGCAGTCCGCGAGCCATTCGGTCTCGGGATCGGCGCCCACGAAGAGAAAGACGTATCGTATCGGTCGCGTCTCCTCCGCACCGTCACGACCTTTTCGCCAGGTCACGCTATCGAGATGACCAGCAGCATCGGCGTGAAGGCGCGTGAGCTCGGTATGGGCATGCAGCGTTATGTTCTGCGTCGCGGCAATGCGATCGATCAGGTAACTGGACATGCTGGCGGCCAGGCCCGGCCCGCGTACGAGCATGTGAATCCTGGCCGCATGGTTGGCGAGGAATACCGCCGCTTGTCCGGCTGAATTGCCACCACCTACCAGAATCACTTCTGCGTTCGCGCACATTTTCGCTTCGAGCGCGGAAGCCCAGTAGGACACACCCAGGCCTTCGAACTCGCTTAAACCAGGAACCGGTGGCCGTCGGTAGCGCGCTCCGCTGGCGACCACGACAGCGCGTGATTTGATTTCGCGTCCGTCGGCAAGTTTGATCGACATCGGTTCATCGACGGATTTACGACGGCAGCGCAGTGACATCGCCTGCGCCGGTATCAGGATCTCGGCGCCGAATTTCTGCGCTTGTACGTATGCGCGACCGGCCAGTGCTTGACCTGAAATGCCCGTGGGGAATCCAAGATAGTTCTCGATTCTCGCGCTAGCCCCGGCCTGGCCGCCAAATGATCGGCAGTCGAGAACGACAACATGCAGGCCCTCCGACGCGGCATAGACGGCGGTGGCAAGTCCCGCCGGACCCGCACCGACGATTGCCACGTCGAAGACATCGTCGTAGGCCGCATCGCCAACCAAGCCGAGACATCGTGCGAGAGCAAGTTCAGAAGGATTTAATAGGACCGAACCGTTGGGGCATACGGCTAGCACGTCGGCGAGCGTCGCGCCGTACTGCTCGGCCAGTGCCGCGGCTGCAGCATCATGCGACGGATCGACGACATGATGCGGCTGGGCATTGCGCGTAAGGAAGCTTTGCAGCTTGAGCACTTCCGGCGACTGCGGTTGCCCGATCAGCACCGGTCCGGTCGCGCCTGCCTCGATGAGCGCAACGCGTCGGAGAATGAGAGCGCGGATGATGCGCTCGCCGAGGTCGGCCTCGGCGATGATCAGCGCGCGCAGTTGGTCGGGCGGGACCAGCAGCGCATCGACCTCTTCGTCCGCATCAGCGTCAACTAGCGCGGAACGGCCGGAAAGTTGTGCGACTTCCCCGAGGAATTGCCCGCGACCGTGCCGGACGATGGGCACGACCCGACCCAGGCCGTCACGCTGACTGATGGCGACCGTGCCGCTCAACAAGACGAACATGCCCGGCCCGGGCTTGCCGGCCGCAAAGAGGCGTTCGCCCCGTTGGTAATGTCTCGGAGTGCCGAAGCGCCGGATGCGCGCAATTTCGGCATCGGTGAGCACTGGGAACATCTGCTCACGCCGGGCACGCACGGGCGCCGGGACTTCGCCGCCCATCAGAAATTCGGAGTTATGGTCAGTCACGGGTCCTCGCTTTAGCCGCCGTGGACAAGGACGAGCCGGAGCAATATTGCATGGACGCCCGCGGCGAGCGTATGAATGCGAACCCCGGCTGATATGTCGCACCGGCGAGAGAAGGCGATGTTCCTCCGACGGGCAACCGAAGAGCTGCGGCCATGGCGGCGGATGTCAGTACGCGTCTACGCTAATCACGGCCTGGGCAAACGCCTGCGGCGCTTCCTGCGGAAGGTTGTGTCCGATCCCGCCTTTGATGAGGCGGTGAGAATAGTGGCCCGAGAACTTGTTCGCGTACGCGGCAGGCTCGAGATGCGGCGCACCGTTGGCATCGCCCTCTAGCGTAATCGTGGGCACGGCGATCACCGGGCTTGCGGCAAGCTTCCTGTCCAGCGCTTCGTACTTCGCTTCGCCTTCGGCGAGCGCAAGCCGCCACCGATAGTTGTGGATCACGATGCTGACATGATCCGGATTGTCGAATGAAGCGGCACTGCGATCGAACGTCGCATCGTCGAATTGCCACTTGGGCGAAGCGAGGTGCCAGATGAGCTTCGTAAAGTCGTGCCGATTCTTCTCGTAGCCGATGCGGCCGCGCTCCGTGGCGAAATAGAATTGATACCACCATTGCAGCTCCGCTGCGGGAGGCAAGGGCATCTTGCCCGCTTCCTGGCTGCCGATCAGGTATCCGCTCACCGACACCATTGCCTTGCAACGTTCCGGCCAGAGCGCAGCGACGATGTTGGCGGTGCGCGCACCCCAGTCGAATCCGGCGAGCGTCGCTTTCTCGATCTTGAGCGCATCCATGAAGGCGACGAGGTCGACGGCGACCGCAGAGGGCTGGCCATTGCGAAAGGTCTCGCTCGCCAGGAAGCGCGTAGGACCGTGCCCTCGCACATACGGCACGAGCACCCGGTAGCCCGCCGACGCAAGGAGCGGTGTCACATCGACAAAACTGTAAATATCGTAAGGCCAGCCATGAAGGAGAATGACCACCGGCCCCGTTGCCGGCCCTGCTTCGGCGTAGGCGATCCTCAACACGCCGGCGTCGACCTCTTTCAAGGGTGCGAAAGACTTGTTCGTTCCAGGCCGGACGGGTTTAGCCTTTGTCGCCTGCGCGCTTGCCGGGCGTGCGATCGCAAGTTCGGCGGCAGCAATCCCCAGAATTGCGGTGCTCACAAAGTTACGACGCCCACGATTCACGCCGTCGTGCATTGAGGTCTCCTTCGTTGGCCAACCATTGGTAACGACGTCGTCGTACCAGGACGGCGACGCAATAGTCTTGTTGACGAGCACCATCCCGCGACGCGCGATGCGCGGTCTGACCGATCGTGCAATGAAACTCCGCGCTTCGATCTGAATCCATTGGACAATGGTATCGGATCGCCATCGCAACCAGCGCGAGTGACGCCGTTTGCTGATAGACCCTTTTGAGCTAGCTCATTTGCTTCGCTGCGGGTAGTCATCCGAGATTGCCGAGACGGATCACCTCCCGGTAGCGAGTTGCCACGGTCGAAGGAGGAAATTGCCATGAGTCGGCGCCCGGAATCGGGAACGCTTTCGGTCGCCGTGAGCCCTAGCGATCACACCCAGGGTCCGGAAGCCGCCAGCGTCACGCTTGTCGAATATGGGGACTTTGAGTGCCCCAACTGCGCTCAGGCCTATCCTGCGGTGAAGATCCTGCGAAAGCATTTTGGTGAACACGTCCGGTTCGTTTTTCGCCACTTCCCGCTGCGGGAAGTGCATCCCCACGCAGAGCTGGCTGCGGAAGCGGCAGAAGCGGCCGGCGCGCAACACAAGTTCTGGCGCATGCACGGTTTGCTGTTCGAAAACCAGCTAGACCTCAAGGCGAAAAGGCTTCGACAATTTGCGGACCAAGCTGAGCTCGATCTCGAGCGCTACGACTTCGAGATAAATCATCACGTGCACTTGCAGCGTGTACAGGAGCATATCGAGGGTGGGACCCGCAGCGGCGTGCGATCGACTCCGACGTTCTTTGTCAACGGAGTTTTGCGCGACGTGTCTTTTGGGCTCGAACGCCTGCAGCAAGCGATCGACGCCGAAATCGGACGCCTTTCGCGGGACCCCTGATAGTGAGGAGCCTTCGCCGCCGCGTCCATGATGACCACGGCAACATCCGGCGCCGACAGCGCCCAGTGCTTGCCGCGGTCGTTGCGAAAGCGCGCAGTCGGAAAGTGCGTAGCGCAAACGATGTCTGCCTTCATCGGCGGGAATCTGCCATGTACAGCGCAGCGTCTTTGACTGATTCTTCAGGAGTCCTCCCGCGCTCGCGCGAGACGATGTAGGCGGCGTACCACCCCGACCAGTGATGCTTCGGAGCAGTTGCCTGGTACGCGCCATGACGCTCCTCCGCTTCACGCAGAAGCGGGATCAATGTGGCGACGTCCATGCTCGTGAGTCCGCGTCCGGGGAGCCGCGTCTTGATCTCCTGGAGAAGCCAGCTGTTGCCGTCCGGATCGCTGAACGTGGCGAACGTCCGATAGCTGGCATGATCGGGTGCAGGCCCACTGACGCGACCGCTCGTGCCTTTGGGCTGGAACTGAGCTCCTGGCGTTTCCGCATGGAACAGCTCGCTGATTGCGACACCGCGGGCAGCGAGTGCCTCGCGTGCAGTCTCGATATCCGAGATGACTAGGTAGAGGCCTTGGGCCGAGCCAGGCGGAGCCGACGTAATGTTTGTACCAAATTGGACCGAGCACCCCGAGCCGGGCGGCGTGAGCTGGACGACACGAAAGCCATTATCGAAGGCGAAGTCGGCGTCAAGCCGCCATCCCAGACTTCCGTAGAACCGCTTGGCGCGATCGACGTCGGACACTGGCACCACGACGACCTCGAGTTTCATGTCAACCATCCCACCGTTTGTGACCCGCGTTGTGCGTTCGTTGCTCAGCTGTGTGCTCATGGTGACAATCGCTGGTTGACTGTTGAGTGGCTTCTCGGTCGCGCTTTGGCAGTTGCTTTTGCCGCTAGCTCGGCCAGGCTCCCGCCCAGAACGCGGTTGAAGGCTGGGAACGGGTGTATGACATCGGCGAGCGTCGTCAGCGGAATGCCGAGCTTGACCGCCAGCACGAGCTCGCCCAGGATCTCGCCGGCACGCGGAGTGACCAGGGTTGCGCCGATCAGCACGCCGCGCTCGCGGTCGCCGACCAACTTGAGCGCGCCGCCGTGAAAGTCGTGGATGTAGCCTCGCGCGCTCTCGGCTGGATCGGCAGTGGCGACGACGACATCGATGCCTTTCGCGAGCGCCGCCGCCTCCGACAGCCCAACCGAAGCAATTTCCGGATCGGTGTAAGTAACGCGAGGCACCGCGGTGTGATCGGCCCTCGCGTCTATACCGCGCAGTCGGCGCGCAACCACTTGCCCGTGGTAGTAGGCGAGGTGAGTAAACCCACCCAGTCCCGTGACGTCTCCGACTCCGAAGACACCAGCGCGCGCCTCGAGTGTGCTTGCATCCACCTTCAACCAACCGTGCTCCGTCCGTTCGATTCCGGTTGCTTGCCAGGCTTCTGCGTTAGGGCGCCGACCCGTGGCAATCAGCAATCGGTCGGCCGATACTGTGGCCCCGGACCTCAAATGGACGACGACCGCGGAGCTCGGCGAAGCAGCGGAACGCAATGGTCTCGTGGATTGGCTTTCGACGGCCACACACGGGTCTCCCATTATCAGCGTGATGCCGTCCGCCTCCAAGTGAGACCGCAGCGCTGCTCCAGCCTCGGGCTCCTCGAGGCCAAGAAACCTCGGTCCTGCTTCGATTACAGTCACTGCGGAGCCGAGACGCGCGAACGCCTGTCCCAGCTCGACTCCAACGGCACCGCCGCCGAGAATGGCCAGCGATGCCGGCAGTTCGCTCGGAAGCGTCGCCTGGCGGTTCGTCCAGTACTCGACGGTTGAAAGCCCTGGGATCGGCGGGATCGCCGCAGTGCTGCCATTGGCGATAACGATCGAGCGACGCGCGATGAGCTGCTCGCTTCCCACCTCAACGGTGCGCAGATCCGTCAATCGTCCTTCTCCTCGAAAGAGCTTGGCGCCGGCTGCCTCCAGCGCGGCGGCAGGTCGGCTGTCGTCGAGGTTGCGAGCGATTGACCGCGCGCGTTTGGAGACTTTGGGGAAGTCAACGGTCCATTCGACGCGCGAGGCCGCGAGCAGGCGAGCGCGGCCGGCTTCGCTCAATGTTTCGCCTGAGCGAAGCAACGTTTTAGAGGGCACGCAGCCCCAGTACGGACACTCGCCCCCGACAAGTTCTCGCTCGACAACCGCCAGCGTCAGCCCGCTATCCTGAAGTCCTGACGCGATAGCTTCTCCAGCGACGCCGCCACCGAGACACACAACATCGAACTCGTACGGCAATTCCCCACCTCCCTGTGCCACGTCCGAAAGGCGCCACCCCAACGGCCGAGCACGAGTTGCGCAGCAAGTGTCCGCAACCCCATCGCGCCGTCCTGTATCTCGCCCTGCAATCCCACCAGACGCGGCGCGCGCGGTCGATTGGACGATGGTATCGGTTCGAATGTCCCCGAAGTGCTTGATAGTATGGACTCATCAGCGGACAACATAGCTTGCTCGTGCCAGTGGCATCGGCGCGATACCATCGTCCGATGGATTCGCCTCCACGTTTGCGGTGTGATCGAAAGCATTCTGGTCTTGCGACTCGAGCGAGTTGGAGACGCGGCCCGCCCGGGCTGAACCGTCTCGTAGCCGATTCAAGCGCCCGCCGGGAGAGCGCGACGAACGAAGGAGCTTCCACTTGCCAGTGAACCAACACCTACTCGCGGAGAAGCTGGCCGACGTCGCTGCTGTCATTGGAGGCGCGGACGATTTAGTTCGTGCTTTCGATTTGTTTGTCCGTACCGCAAGCGACTACGCGGTGGTTCGTATCAATCCCATTCTTTTCGCAGAACAACGAGGGTTCGCGACCCGAGCGGTGGTCCAAACGTTCCTTCACGCGCGCAAGGTGGGGCTGCTCACGATGGAGTGGCAATACGTCTGCCCCGGCTGCGGCCAGATCATTGAGCGGCTCAGCTCGCTCACTAGCGCGGCCGCCCACGCCTTCTGTCAGGTCTGCAGCGCGGTGCAAGATGCTGATCTGAGCGATTTCGTCGAGGTCACCTTTAGCGTTGCGCCTGAGGTGCGGCGATCGCGTTACCACGACCCGTGGTCGCTCGATCCCGACGAGCACTTCTTCAACTATCGTTTCACCCAGAGTGCTGTCGTGGACGACGGGTCTCCGCTTCGTGACCATCTGCGCCGCTGCGCGGTCGTGTGTACCTACGTTGAGCCGCGCACGATGCAGGCGTTCCAGTTGGTTGCGAAACCACGCTTCCTGTGGCTCACCAGCGGACCCGCTCTGGTGGTTGGAGGGGCTCGCACCGATGAATGTCAGATGTTCGCGCTTGAGTACACAGGCGCGCGGAGCAAAGGATTCCGCGCCGACATTGCCGCTGGGCCCGTGCGAATCGAGTTCACGAATGCAACCGACGAGCGCTATGCACTGATGATTACCGACCTACCCGATCATTACGCCTTGACGATGACACCGTTCCTCTCGGGGACCCAACTGCTTTCGAACCAGACGTTCCGAGAACTCTTCGGTGCCGAGACGATTACGTCCGGCGAGGGCCTCGCCATCAAGCGCCTCACGCTGCTCTTCACCGACTTGAAAGGATCCACCGCTCTCTACGACAGCGTTGGCGACATGAAGGCGTTCGACCTTGTTCGACGGCACTTCGGTTATCTGCAGGAGTGCATTGCGCGGAACTCGGGAGCGCTGGTGAAGACGATTGGCGACGCGGTGATGGCCACCTTCGTCGATCCGCGCGACGGTCTGCGAGCCGCGCTGGAGATGCGGGCACGAATTGCGCGATTCAACGCGGACGCCGGCGGCGATTTGATCGGTATCAAGATTGGTCTGCATGTCGGTGCATGCCTCGCTGTGACACTCAATGACCGGATCGATTACTTCGGGCAGACGGTGAACATCGCCGCCCGAGTCCAGCGTCTCGCGGGTGCCGGGGAGATCATAGTCACCGACGACATCTTGACGCTACAGGAGACCGCGGAAATCGTGACCGATCTGCCAATCACGTCAGGTAACGTGCAACTCAAGGGGATCGTCGGGGACGTCCGCGTGCATCGCATTTACCCACCACCGGCCTAGCATGCGACCGCCTCGGACCAGCGTTTCGATTCTTCCCCGCGTCCAACCATCCGAAGCGCGACAGCCGAACCCGTGCCAACGGTCAACGCTTCTGATAGGGATGGAAGATGTGGTCCTTAGCCTTCACGACCACATGGCACGCATGTCCGCAGTCTGAGGGACTCGGATCGGCCGTGAACTTGTCGGGGGCGGCCTCGTAGTTGAACAGCGCGTATCCCCAGCCCCCGCTGTTAGGAAATCTCTTGGCGTCCTTTTCGATGACGAAAGCCTGGGTGAACACGTCTGGCACATCGACGACGAAGGGCGCCTCCGTGCTCTTCTTCGGCTTCCACTGAAGCTTCACAATTTTGGAGCCGTCCGGGAAAGGCTGGCCGTTGCCTGGAATGCCGGCCTTGTACGCCTTGATCATCGTCGGGTTGGCGACGATCACCTTGAGCACTTCATCGGTCCGGGCGGAAGAGACCACCGCCCAGTCCTCGTACCCATTGAAGTCCGAGAACGCAATTCCGCTCGGCGACTTCAGTGAGTACTTGTCCTGCGCGTACACGGCCGTGCCGCTCAGGACGGCGAGCACTGCCGTGGCTACTGCAACAGTGAGGTTGCTGCTGTGCTTCATGGCGGGTCCTTTCTTAAACTATCTTTGGTGTCATCCGCCCACTGCTACGGTATGTTGTCGACGGTAATGTGCAGATGACCGATGAGAGCGGAAGGCTCTCCCCAATCCCGCGTGTCGGATAAGAGTCGAGATGGGCCGCGGCCCGTTCGGAGCTGCTCGATGTGCTCGCCGCCGTCACAGCCCGCAGGCTAAACCGCGAACGACGGTTGCAGCAATAAGCAAATGGGCGCGCTCCGTCGCTTTCCTGACTGCGACCGGACCGGCCGCGTAGAACGGCGCCAGCGCTGCGGTGCTGGACGTCGGGCGACGTCGCCAGGTCGGCATGCGGTAGCGTCGCGCCTGGTCTCTCCTGCGTCGCCTGTTGCAGCGCGAATAGGTGCATTTCCGCAAGGTCGGCACGTTCGGTCGCTTCGCCGTTTTGGTTCGTCAACCCCGTCTTCTTCGAACGCTGGGAAATTGGCCTACATCCGATTCGGATTGGGGATGCTGGTCTTAACCGCGTTCCCGACTTAACTTCCAAAAAAGTGAACGGAGGAAAGCATGCCGATAAAGCCACAGGTGACGGTCGAGCCGCGCCCCGACGGACGTTGGGCAGTTCAAACGGACACAGCTCAGCGTGCCGACTCTTTGCATGACCGGAAGAGTGATGCGGTTAGGCGCGGGCGCGAACTCGCACAAAACAAGCAGACGGAGCTCGTGATCAAGGGCGCAGATGGTCGCGTGGCCGGGAAGGACAGTCACGGGGCGGACCCGCCCAACATTCCGGGTTGATCGCTTGACTTGGTTGTCGCTGGCGAGCGGTATTGATCTTGGTGACTTCCGTCTCATAGATCGCGCTCTGGTCAATATCAATGAGGACCGCGAGGTGAGGTATTGGACGGCAATTTTCCGGTGCTCGACGACACAACTTCTCACCGCGATTGCTGCGGTCGGCACGAAGCCGGAATGAGTCCGAGCGTATCTCACGAGAGCGAAGTCTTGACTAGCCGATGAGCTGTGGAAGGCGGACGTCGGTGCTCGTGCCGAGCAGCACACGGCGCCGGAGTCACGCTCGCGTCCTACACTGCACCCCAGGGTCTTGAAGGCGAACTGCCATTACAAGGCAGGTTGCTTTCCGCTGTGCTGAAGGGCCTTGATAATCTGATAGATCGAGGTCGGCTTGATGAGCACATCGTCGAAGCCAGCGTCTGCCGTTTTGGAATGCGTCTCGGCGTTGTCCGGCCAAGCCGTGTTGGCGATAAGCCTGATCTGCTTGCCGTAGCCCTCGCGCAA
>Ga0111538_10004681_pt1 | contig 18918 bp, 14 predicted proteins | sample SoiMethybrSBSTD1_FD_79669 | JGI IMG/M metagenome (GOLD analysis project Ga0111538, IMG submission 79669) | Bulk soil microbial communities from a Populus tree surrounding site in Tennessee, USA - Soil MetaG P. TD hybrid SBSTD1 (version 2)... | ecosystem: Environmental > Terrestrial > Soil >...
CGTCGAGCTGACCAGTCCGCTGATCGCGGGACTGATCGGCGGCATCGCGCTGGCCGGCGGGATCGTCGAGGTCCTCTCCAGCGAATTCGAGATCAACCCGGTGATGCCGCCGGGCACGGTGGTCGCCGTACCGTACGTCGCCGTCGCCGTGACGGCCGTCGCGGTCGCCGTGATCGCCCTGCTCGCCATCGTGTACGCCCAGCGCCGCGTCGGCCGGGCCACCCCCGCGGAGGTGCTGCGTGAGGTCGTCTGACAACGCCGTCGTCTGCCGCGACGTCGAGCGGGCCTACCACCTCGACGCGGCCGAGGTGCCGGCGCTGCGCGGCGTCGACCTCACGCTGCCGCGCGGCTCGTTCACCGCGCTGGTGGGCCCGTCGGGCTCCGGCAAGTCGACGCTGCTGCGCCTGCTGGCCTGCGTCGACAGGGCCGACAAGGGCGCGGTGCTGATCGACGGCACCGACGTCACGCGGCTGTCCCGCGGGCGCCGGGTGCGGCTGCGCCGCAAGCGCATCGGCTACATGTTCCAGAACCCGGCCGACAACCTGCTGGAGTACCTCAGCGTGCGGCAGCACCTCGTGCTCGGGGCGAAGCTGCGCGGCATGCGGGGCGTGCGCGGCGGCAAGGGCGGCGAGGTGGCGGCGATGCTCGACCGGCTGGGCCTCACCGACCGCGCCGACCACCTGCCGCACCAGCTCTCGGGCGGCGAGCAGCAGCGCACCGCGATCGGCTTCGCGGCGCTCGGTCCACCCGCGGTGCTGGTGGCCGACGAGCCGACCGGGCAGCTCGACCACGGCACCGTCGACTCGGTGCTGGCGGCGTTCGTCGCGCTGGCCGAGACCGGGGTCGCGGTGGTCGCCGCGACCCACGACCCGGCCGTCGCCAACCGCGCCGACCAGGTCATCCACCTCCGCGACGGGCAGGTCACCCCATGACCGTCGTCGTGTCCAACCTGACGAAACGGTTCCGGCGCGGTTCCGAGACGGTGACCGCCCTGGACGACGTCTCCCTCGTGGTGAACCCCGGCGAGCTGACGGTGGCGGCCGGCCCGTCCGGGTCCGGCAAGACCACGCTGCTGTCGATCATCGCGGGGTTCGAGACGGCCGACGCCGGCTCGGTGCGCTTCGAGTCGCCGCTGCCTACCGGCGCCGAGCCGCTGTCGCTGACCTGGCGGCACCTGGCGTTCGTGCCGCAGGCGCTGGCGCTGCTCGACGAGCTGAGCGTGCAGGAGAACGTCGACCTGCCGGCGCTGCTCGACCCGGACGCCCCCGGCGGCGTGCCGGCCGAGGAACTGCTGGCCCGCCTGGAGATCCAGCAGCTGGCCGACCGGTACCCGAGCATGACCTCCGGCGGCGAGCAGCAGCGCACGGCGGTGGCCCGCGCGCTGCGACTGCATCCGGCCCTGTTGCTCGGCGACGAGCCGACCGGTCACCAGGACCGCGAACGCATCGACCTGGTCATCGGGCTGCTCCGGCAGCACGCGTACGGCGGGAACGTGGTGCTGATCTCCAGCCACGACGAGGCCGTCATCGCCGCCGCCGACCGGGTGCTGACCCTGGCCGACGGCCGGCTGGTCTCCGACCGGCGCGCGGGTTCAGCTCCCCTGCATCGCTAGCGCGCGCCGCGCCACGTCCTGGGGCAGCGCGTCGGCGAACGGGCCGGCCGGGCTGTCCACCAGCCAGACGTGCATCATCTCCGGCAGCGTGACCTCCGCCGTCAGGAACGGGCAGGTGCCGTACGGCGTCACCAGGCCGAACCCGGGCGGCAGCGGCCCGACGCAGATGTTGTGCGTGTGCCACGTCGTGGTCGCGCCGCCGATCTGCGGGCCGCGCTCGCCGGCGCGCGGCATCCGGAACACCACGCCCAGCAGTACCGACCGGTCGCCGGCCCGCGCGTAGACCAGCTGCTCCGGGCGGGCCGGGTCGAGTACCGCGCCGTCGTCGGAGCGCTGCTTGTTGTCGAAGTGGACGTCCAGGCCGTCGCCGGCGCGATCGGGCTGGTAGCCGTCGGCGAGGGCCGCCGACACGTCGCGGTAGCGGGCCGACGCCGCCCGCACGGCCGCGACCAGCTCGGCCGCCGCCCGCTCCTGGCCGGGCGTCGTGCCGGTGGCCCCCGGTCGCATGATCACGCCGGCCTGGGCCCGGGCCAGGTGCTGGCCATCATGGTGATGCCCGGTACCCGGGCCGGACGCGGCCGCCGCGTCCTCGAGCGCATGCCCGGCGAACGCCGCGACCCACGATCCGACGCCGAACAGCACGCTCGCCGTCATCAGGAGCGCGGTCGCGGCGGTCCGCCGCCGGACGCCCACCGCCAGCCCCAGCGCCGCCAGCTCGACGAGTGCCGTCGCGAGCCCCACCTGGTCGGCCTCCTCGCCACGGGCGAGCGCGATGAGATAGGCCACCAGCGTCGCCAGCACCAGGGCGACGGTAAGGCCGCGCCACCGCCGTCCGGTGAGCGCCCGCACCGCGAGCCAGCCGTATGCCACCCCGCTGGCCAGGAACGCGACGGCGATCAGCCCGCCGCCGTGGCCCAACGGCAGCCCGAGGTGGATCACGGCGGACGCGGCCAGCAGCGCCGCCGCCCACCGCTCCCCGGTGCCGGCGGCAGCCCATCCGGCACGCAGGCGCACCGCCCAGGGGGCGCCCATGACCGCGTGCGCCGCCACCACGCGTGCGCCGGGCAGTATCAGTACGGCCGCCGCCAGCAGCGCGCCGACCGCCGCGACGTGGTCCGGGGCGAACCCGGTCAGGAAGTCGTTCATGCCGTGGCCCGCTGTCGCGGCGCGGCGAACTCCAGCACCCCGAGCACGATCAGGGCGACGGGCAGCGCGAGCCGCATGAGCAGGCCGGTCAGCGTCACCGTCACCTGCAGCTGCGGTACCAGGGCGAGCAGGCCGTTGGCCGCGAACGCGTAGACGAACACCGTCTCCATCGCGATCACCACCGCCCACGCCCAGCGCCGGCCGCGCGCCACCGCGAACGCCAGCACCACCTGCGCCACCGGACCGATGAGCGCGGGCACCGCGTGCAGGGGGCTCGCCATCACCACCCCGAGCCCGAGCGCACCCAGCACGCCCGCCGACGCCTGCAGCACGAGCAGAACAAATCCGACGTCGGCCCGACCGGAGGCCGGGGCCGAACCACGTCCCGACGTTCGCATGCATTCAGGGTCGCGAATGATGGTGAGCCGCCGATGAGCCGTTCATGAGAGCCTGATGAGAATCAGGCCAGCGGCAGTTCGGCGACGAACGAGGCGCCACCCTTGCCGTTGTTCGCGGCGAGGATCGTGCCGCCGTGGGTTCGCACGATCGTCGCCGCGATCGCGAGGCCCAGGCCGGCACCGCGGCCCGTGCGGGCGGCGTCGCCACGCCAGAACCGCTCGAAGATCAGCTTCTCGGCCCCGGCCGGCAGGCCCGGGCCGTCGTCGGAGACGTGCACCTGGGCGACGGGACCGCGCTGCGTCACCGCCACCCACACGTGTGTCCCGTGCTTGGCCGCGTTCTCGACGAGGATCCACAGCAGCTGGGTCAGGCTGTCCGCGTCGCCGGACACGGCCGGCACCGGCGTCGCGGAGCACGAGATCTCCCGCTCGGCGAACACGTCCCCGGCCCGGCGGCAGACGTCCTCGGCGAGCTCGGCCAGGTCGACGGGCTTGCGCACGAGCGGCTGACCCGCGTCGGCCCGGGCCAGCGTCAACAGGTTCTCGACCAGGCGGCTCATCCGCTCCGACTCGGCCGCGATGTCGCGCACCGCCGCCTCGCGATCTTCCGGCGCCGCCGACGGGTGAGCGAGCAGGAACCCGGCGTTGTGCCGCACCGACGTCAGCGGCGTGCGCAGCTCGTGCGACGCGTCGGCGGTGAACCGCTGCTGCGCGGCGAACGCGGCCTGCAGCCTGTCGAGCATGCCGTTGAAGCTGCCGGTGAGCTTGGCCAGCACGTCGCGGCCGCGCGCGGCGGGCAGGCGCCGGCCCAGGTCGCCGGAGCGGCCGATCTCGTCGGTGAGCGCGGCCAGCGAGCGCAGCGGGCGCAGCGCCCGCCCGGCCACCACCCAGATTCCGGCCGCCGCCACCCCGAACGCCAGCACCGCGTAGATGAAGACCAGCCCGAAGATCCCCTGCCGGTCCTCGCGCAGCTTGCGAGTGGTCTGCACGGCGACCACGTACCCGCCCTCGACCGGCCGCACGTGCACCCGCACCCGCTCCCCCGACCGGTCCGCGACGTCGACGGTGGCGGCCGCCGAACCGTCGCGGGTCGCCCTGGCCAGCACGTCGGCGTCGACCCGTGGTGGCAGCCCGGTGGCGACGAGCAGCGCACCCTCGCGATCGAGCAGCACGACGTAGATCTCGCCACTGACCCCGGGATCGGTCGCTCCGGGCGGCACCGGCTGCGGCGCGGCGGGCAGCCGCAGGCCGTCGGCCGCCTGGGTGGCGCGCTGCGCCAGCGCGTCGTCCTGGTTCTTCGGCACTCCGGCCGCGAGCAGCGCGAACACCAGGGCGCAGAACGCCGCGAGGGCCACCGTCACGACGCCGAGGCCGAAGAGCGCGATGCGGGCACGGATGGACATCAGTCCTGCCGCAGCACGTAGCCGACACCGCGCACCGTGTGCAGCAGCCGCGGCTCGCCCAGCTTGGCCCGCAGGTAACCGACGTACACGTCGACCACGTTGGACGTGCTCACCAGCTCGCTGCCCCACACCGCCGCCAGCAGTTGGTTGCGCGTGAACACCTGCCGCGGATGCCGCACGAAATGCCGCAACAGGTCGAATTCGAGCGCGGTCAGGGTGAGCGGTCGCCCGCCGCGGCGCGCCTCGCGCGCCGCCGGGTCCAGCGCGAGGTCCGCGAACGAGAGTTCCGCGCGCGCGGCCGGCATCTTCCGACGAAGCAATGCGCGGACGCGGGCCAGCAGCTCGTCGTAGGCGAACGGCTTGACGAGGTAGTCGTCGGCGCCGGCGTCCAACCCGGCGACCCGGTCGGGGGTGGCGTCGCGCGCGGTCAGCATCAGGATGAGGACGTCGTGCCCCTGCTCCCGCAGGCGGCGGCACACGGCGAGGCCGTCGATGCCCGGCAGCATCACGTCGAGGACCACCACGTCGGGGCGTTCGCGGGCAGCCGCGGCCAGCGCGCCCGGGCCGTCGGCGGCCACCGTCACCCGGTGTCCGGCGTACTCCAGCGCCCGGCGCAGCGACGCGGCGATCGGCGCGTCGTCGTCGACGACCAGCACGTGGTTACCGTTGTGCATCGCGGCACAGCGTAGGCCCGTGATGCTCGGGTTTTACAGCAGTGACCGGCGTGGCTACAGTGGCCGCAGGCCGCGACGCTACGCAAGCCGTTGATCACGTTGGGGGACGCTGTGGACGCCGAATCCCTCGCGAGCCGCCTGGCCGCCGGATTGGTTCGGGTTGCCGTCACCGCGCAGAACGACACGGTGGCGCCCGACGAGGATCCGCACATCGAGCGCACGATCGCCCAGCAGCAGATGCTGCTGCTGATGGCCCGCCGCGCCGAGACGTACCGGCTCACCGAACTGGCCAGCCTGCTCGGGATGACTGTGCCGATAGCGGTGTCCACCAGCGGGGCGCTGGCCCGGGAGGGCCTGGTGCGGATGCGGCCGTCGCCGTCGTACGCCCCCGACGAGGTGCGCATCGAGCTCACCGCACGCGGCCGCAGCGCCGTCCCCGACCTGGCGAACTGGGCCGACGCGCTGCTCGGCGAGGTGGAGTACCTCGACGAGAAGGCGCAGGAGCACGTGTTGCGGCTGGTCACCGAGCAGATCGCGGCGCTGCAGCGGGCCGGGCGCATCCCGGTGACGCGAATCTGCCTCACCTGCCGGTACTTCGACGGATACGCCCACCCGGGGACCAACGAGCCCCACCACTGCCACCTGGTCGGCGCCCCGTTCGGGTACCGCGAGCTGCGTCTGCGCTGCCCCGAGCAGACCCCTCCGCCCAACTGACGCACGCATCTGTCCAGCAACGGACATCGTCGAACCCATCGCGCCGCCTCCACCGTGATGCACGGGTAACGGCGGCGCTGGGAATCCATCCGGACCCTTCGCCGCCGTCCCCAATGGACTGACAGGTGAGAGGGATAGACGATGAGGACGATCGGAAAGCTTCTGCTGGCGGTGGTGCTGCTGGCGGTCGGTGGCGTCGCGGGTTTCGTGGTCGCGACCAGGACCGGTGGGGACGTGCCGCTGAAGCTGGCGTCGAACGACACGAACACGGCCAAGACCCTGAAGTTCCAGCTGGTGCCGAGCTCGGACCAGCTGCGCAAGTGCATGCCGCACGCGAAGGTCAACGTGCGGGTCGAGCTGACCACCGACGAGGTGGGCTTCGACACTGTCAAGTTCGACGCCAGCGGGCTGCCGCCGAAGACGTCGTTCACGGCGTTCCTGCTCGAGGTGCCCGCGTCGCCGTTCGGTGCCGCCGAGTACTTCGTCGACGTCAACAGCGACAAGTACGGCAAGGCGCACGTCGAGGCCAAGCTGATCGCCGAGGAGGCGTTCTCCTCGACGCTGGTGGGCAAGGACCGCATCCGCAAGGAGCTCAACCACATGGGCATGTGGTTCGCCGACCCGGCCGACGACGACTTCTGCTTCGGCAAGGGCAAGGGCGCGGTGACGCCGTTCGACGGTGACGACGAGGCGGGCGTCCAGGCCTTCAACTCGGCCAACGCGCTGCCGGGTGCGCCGCTGCCGTAGGGCCGAACCGACAGCAATCCTGGTCCCGAATGGGTGCGATATCACCCATTCGGGACCAAGATCCGTTAGGAAAGGCCCGCGCCGCGGGTTGCTTCGCGGTTTTCTTCAGGTGCGAACCGGGTGCGCCGAAGTGCACGGCCGGAAGACACGCGAAACCGGGGGGCACGAAATGGTCAGCAATCTGCGCACGATGGTCATGGCCGGCGCCGTGGTGGCCGGCGCCGCCGCGGCCCTGGCGACGGCGTCGCCCGCCACGGCCGGATCCGCGCCCGCGCTCACCAAGCAGGTCGCCTTCGCCCGCGACGGCGCGATCTACCTCAGCAAGGGTGCCGCCGAGACCACGCTGACCCCGGCCGCCGGCAACAGCCGCCCGCGCTGGGCGCCCGACGGCCGCACGCTCGCCTACCTGCACGGCGGCGAACTGTGGCAGATGAACGCCGACGGCACCAACCAGCACCGGGTCACGCCGGGCCGCGCCGCCGGGCCGGCCTACTCGCCGGACGGCCAGTGGATCGCCTACTCGGCGCCGGCCTGCCTCGGCGGCCCCGGCGTCTACCGGGTGCGCGCGGCCGCGCCGCACAGCGCGCCCGAGGTGCTGTTCCCGGCGGCCTGCCGCAGCGAGGCGCTGCCCGCCCCGACCGCGCCCGACGCGACGGGCACCGGCCCGCTCGTCGAGCGGCTGCGCTACGACGACGCGATCGCCTGGTCGCCGGACGGTACGAAGATCGCCTTCCGCGGCGGCGACTGCGACAGCGTCTACGACAACTGCCTCACGATCGGCACGATCGCCACGGGTACGGAGCGCGCCCTTGCCGCCTTCGGCGGCGGCGGCGCCGACGACGGCTACGCCGTGGTGCCGGCCTTCCGCCCGGACGGGGCGAAGGTCGCCTGGACCGCGTACACCGGCGACGCCGTGCGCGTGATGGAGGCGGCGGCCGACGGCAGCGGGCGGCGGCAGGTGGGCGCGGCCCAGGACCGCGAACTGGCCTACGTCGATGCCGGCCGCGCGCTGGTCACCGCCCAGTACCGGGGCCGCTCGACGGTCATGCTGCTCGACCTGGCGTCGGGCCGCCGGACCCCGCTGACCCAGGGCTCCCAGCCGGCCGTGCGCCCGTAGGCACGGTCAGGCCGGTAGCCGCACGGTGAATGTGGAGCCCTGGCCGGGTTTCGAGGCCACGTCGATCGTGCCGCCGTGCTCCTCCACAATCCGGCGGGAGATCGTCAGGCCGAGGCCGGCGCCCTGCACGGCCGCGGTCGTCGCCTGGCTGGTGCGGAAGAACCTGTCGAACAGGCGCGGCACGTCCTCCTCGTCGATGCCGACGCCCTCGTCGGTCACCGCCACCTCCACCTGGCCGGGCAGTCGGCGGCCGCACACCCGCACCGCACCGCCGTCCGGACTGAACTTGATCGCGTTGCTGACCAGCCCGCGGATCGCCCGCTCCAGGTGGGCCGCGTCGGCCCGGATCGAGCCGAGGTCGCCGTCGACGTAGATCTCGACGCGCTGCTCGCGCGCCTGTGCGAGAGCGGCCACCGACTGCACCGCCCGCCGCACCAGCCCCGCCAGCGAGGTCTGTTCGAGGTCGAGTTGCAGGCTGCCCGCGTCCATCTGGTTGATCAGCAGCAGGTCCTCGATCAGCGCCCGCAGCCGGCCGGCGTTCTTCGCCATCGTCTCGAGCATCCGGCGCTGCTGCTCCGACACCGGGCCGACGTCGCCCTCCAGCAACATCTCGAGGTAACCGCTGAGGCTGGTGAGAGGTGTGCGCAACTCGTGCGACACGGTCGCGACGAAGTCGTCCTTGGCCTGATCGAGGGCGCGCAGCCGTGCCGCGTTGGCCCGCTCGTTCTCGTACGCCTCGCGCAGCGCCGCCTCGCCGATCCGGCGGTCCCGGATGTCGTGCAGGAACGCGTTGAACGACCAGCGGTCGCCCTCGCGCAGCGCCCAGATCGCGAGTTCCACCGGAAACTCGCCGATGTCGCTGCGCCACGCCACGATCTCGATCCGCTTCCCGATGACCCGGGGCTCACCGGTCTCCAGGAACCGGGCGAGCCCGGCGCGGTGTGCGTCGCGCAGCGACGGCGGCACGATCGTCTCGGCGAGCGGCTGGCCGAGAGCCTTGTCCCGGGGCAGCCCGAACATCTGCTCGGCCGCCGCGTTCCAGCCGGTGATGACGCCGTCTGCATCGCTCGCGACGAACGCCTCGGCCGACGTCTCGATGATCTGCTCCAGCCGGTGGGCGCCCGCCTCGACCTCGCGGCGAGCCTGCACCCGGTCGGCCACCCGGCCCAACTGGTCGCCGATCGTCCCCATCACGCGCAGCAGTTCCGGGTCGAGTGGCATGTGTCGGCGGCTGAAGAACTCCAGCACGGCGGTCACGCCGGCGCGGCCCGGCACGGGCAGGCCGATCGCCGACGCGATGCCGAGGTCGCCGGTGAGGTCCCGGGCGCGCACGAAGTTGGGGTCGTGGAGCGCGTCGGCCATCCAGGCCGGCGCGCCGGTCTTCACCACCATCCCGACGATTCCCACGCCGGGCGGGAACCGGGTGGCCGCGGTCACCCGGCGCAGCGTCTCGAAGTCGTCCCCGTCGCGGGTCACCCAGACGCCGCTGGTGACGAAGACGGTGGGATCGGCCGGGTCGGGCACGCAGAGGTGGCCGGCCGGCCAGCCGGTCAGCTCGCAGACCGCCCGCAGCGCCAGCTTGCCGGCCTGCTCGAGCGAGTCCGCCTCGTTCGCCGTGCGGGCGACCACCTCGAGCAGGGCGAGGAGCGCCGCGTCCGAGGGACGCGCGCGCAGCGTCGCGAACTCTGCACCCGACATCGCATCCCTAGCCTGTACGGCGATGCGCGGCTCGGGGGCGAAAACCCCGGATCCTGGGCGGCCGCGATGGCGGCCGCCCAGGATCGTCAGGTCTGCACGTAGACCGCCACCGTGCGGGCGGGCACGGTGAACGTGCCGTTCGCGAACGACGCCGTCCGCACCACCGGATCGGCCGAGTTCGCCAGCACCGGGTGCAGCGCGACCCGCGCGCCGTCGTAGGCGGGGACGTGCTGGGTCGCCTCGTTCGGCGTCGCGTTGAACACCACCACGAGGCTCTTCCACCGCCTGTCGACGCCGCGCGCGTCGAGCGTCATCGTGATGACGCCCGGCGTGGCCGACGGGCCCGCCAGCGGGAACGCGAGGCGCTTCTGCACCTCGGCCGCCGTCGGCAACGCGAACACCGGCGACGACCAGCGCACCGCCAGCAGATCGGCGTACCGCTCGCCGCTCGCGTTGATCTCCGCACAGCCGGGCACCAGCGCCGGGTCGGCGAGCAGCGGCTGCCCGTACTGCCACTTGTCCTGGTTGTCGGCGGCCGGTGGCAGGCCGCGGCCGAACCCGTTCCCGTCGGCGCAGTCCCAGTGGATGGCGTTGAACCAGTCACCGGAGTTGTAGGAGTTGCGGTCCAGCGACTTCGAGCGCAGCAGGTCCGAGCCCGCCGTCACGAACCCGGTGCCCTGCCCGAGCACGGTGGTCGCCAGCGAGACGGTCTGCATGCGGCCCCGGTCGGCGGCCGACGTGCCGGCGGGCAGCTTGAACGCCAGCGCGTCGTACAGGATCTCGTTGTCGTGGGCGTCCACATAGGTCACCGCCTCGGCGGGCGACTCGGTGTACCCGGCCGGCGAGCCGTTGTAGTCGACCTGAACGCCGGTGACCGTGCGCCCGTCGGACGCGGTGAAACTGTACGAGCGCAGGTTCCCCGCGAGCCCCAACTGCACCAGGTCCTGGTAGTGCAGCAGGCGGCGGCGCTGGTCGTCGGGTGAGCCGTTGACGGGGTCACCGTTGGGGTCGGTGTACAGCCCCGAGCCGAAGCCCTGGATGCGGGGGTTGCCGTCGAACGGCCCGCCACCGCGGACCGCGTCGCGCAGCCGGTCGGAGAACGTGGCGATGCCGGTGCCCGCCATGTTCCGCTGGGTCGCCTGCTCGAAGCGCTGGTCGCCGGCCACCTCGCCGAAGTCCCAGCCCTCGCCGTAGAGCAGGATGCGCTTGCCGTCGACGCCGTCGCGGGCCACCGTCAACTGGTCGAGGGCCGCCCGCACGGCGAGGATGTTCGCCTTGGGGTGGTGGCCCATCAGGTCGAACCGGAAGCCGTCGACCTTGTACTGCTTGGCCCACAGCACCACGGAGTCGACGACGAGCTTGCCCATCATCATGTTCTCCGGCGCGGTGTTGGCGCAGCAGGTGGAGTTGGCCACCGTGCCGTCGTCGAGCAGCCGCTGGTAGTAGCCGGGCACGATCTGGTCGAGCACCGAGTACCGGTCGGTTCCCGCGGCGGGCGTGTGGTTGTAGACCACGTCGACCACCACGCGCAGGCCGGCGCCGTTGAGCGCGGACACCGCCTGCCGCAGTTCGCGCGAGCGGGCCGGGCCGTCCGGGTTCGTGGCGTACGAGCCCTCCGGAACGTTGTAGTGGAACGGGTCGTACCCCCAGTTGAAGCCGTCGGCGTCGCGGATCTGCCCGATGCACTCCTGCTGCTGCGTCGAGTCCGGCGCCATCGCCGCGAGGTCGCACGGCGGTTGCGCCTGTTCGGAACGGCGCTCCGGGATCGTCGCGATGTCGAAGACGGGCAGCAGGTGGACGTAGTTGGCGCCGGCCTGCGCCAACCCCTTCAGGTGTGTCATGCCCTTGGCGGACGTGTCGGTGAACGCCAGGTACGTGCCGCGGTGCTCGGCCGGCACCGACGCGTCGTCGATGGAGAAGTCGCGCACGTGCAGTTCCTGGATCTGCGGCCGGGCCGGGTACGCCGGCTTGCGCAGGCCGCGCCAGCCCGGCGGCGCGAGCGCCGGGTCGGCCAGGTCGACCAGTTGGCTGTGCGTCGAGTTGGCCGCGAGCGCGACCGAGTACGGGTCGGTGACGCTGGCCGTCACCACCGACCGGGTGGCCGGCTGCCACGCGGTGACCCGGAACTTGTAGTACCTGCCGGCCCAGGACCGCTCGCCGGTGACCGCCCAGACGCCCGTCGCGTCGTCGCGGTGCATCGGCAGGACGGTGGCGGCGCCGGCCGGCGTGTCGTACAGCTCCAGTTCCACGTTTCGCGCGGTCGGCGCCCAGACCGCCAGCGACGGCCGGCCGCCCCGGAAGTCGGGGCCGAGGTGCTCGCCGCCCGCGCGGCGGTAGACGTCGTCGAGCGCGCCGGCGATCTGCACGCCGGTGGCCAGGGTCAGCCGGTTCTCGGCGTCGTACTCGGCGAACACCTGCTGGCTGCGCAGCGCGTCGACGACCTTGCCGCGGTCGGCCGGGTCGACGGAGAACGCCGTGTACGCCCACAGGTGCGGGAACTTCTGGCGCTGCGGCTCGGTGAGCGCGCCGGCCGGGTGCAGCCGGATCGCGTCGCCGCCACCGGCGAGCGCACCGTCTACTATGGACAGTCTGCCGGCCGGGTCGTAGCGCAGTTCGTACCGGCGGCCGTCGGTCGCCTCTTTCGGCGACAAACCAACTGTTGCGGTGGGGCCGGTGCGCACCGCGACCGTGTCCCGGTCCAGCCATACCGCGCGTTCCTTGGTGATGTCGGTGTCGGGCGCGCCTTCGAACGGCATGGGCAGCAGATACCTCGGTTGACCGGACAGGATCCACACCTCGTGGCCGACCGCCACCAGATCGAGGAACTGGTCGGCCGGCAGGTCCTTGGTGTCACCCTGATGGATGATGTACGCGAGCTTGGTTGCGTTGTCGGTCAACGGTACCCGGAACACCGCGCCGTAGGCGTCGATCCGCTCGGGCGGCAACGGGTTCGCCCAGTCGGTGGGACTCGCCGCACCCTCCCAGACGTGCACGCCCCAGCCCGCGTAGTTGCCGTCGGCGCGCCGGTAGTGCAGCACCGCCGTGTTCTCGGCCGCCGCGCGGTTCGGGTGTACGGTGGCCGACCCCGACCGCATCCACGCTTCGCCCTGCGCGGCCGGGGTCAGGGTCAGGTCGGCGTCGGGGTCCTTGTTGTCTCCATTGTGGACGATGAAGTTGAACGGTGCGTTGACATCGCCGACGGGCACGTTCCAGTACGCGCCGTAGGAGTCCACCCCGTCCGGGGTGCGCGGTGAGGTCCATTCGGTGCGCGCGGGCGCGGCCACGCCGTCGCCCCACAGGTGCAGCCCCCAGCCTCCGTACGCCTGATCCGGGCGTCCATAGTGGACGGTCACGACGCCGGTGGCGGCCGCGCGGGAGCCGTACACGGTCTCGTTGCCCTGTTTGAGCCAGACCTCCGGTGTTCGAGACGGGTCGAGGAACCTGTCGACCGCGACGTCCTTGACGCCGTTCGCGTCGACCACGATGAACCCGACGTTGCGCGCGCCAGGCTTGAGCTTGACCCAGGCGAAGCGGCCGTACGAATCCTCGCCGGCGAACGGCTGGCCGTCGGGCCACTGGGTCTGCCACGCCGGGTCGATGTCGCCCCACGTGTACAGGCGCCAGGGGCTGTAGTCCCCCGCCGGGCGCTGGTAGTGCACGACGGCGTACTCGCGCTCCCCGACGGTCGGCGGCGTGCCCACCGTCGCCGTCGACGTGGTCGACGCCACCCGCCCGGCGGAGTCGCGTACCGCCGCCTTGTACGTGAGCTTCGTGCCGGCGGCCAGCCCGTCCAGGTCGTGGTACACGCGGTACGGCGCCCGCGTCGCGGTGCCGAGCGGCTTCCACGGGCCGTCGCCGACGCGCACAGCGAAGGAGACGGAGTTCAGGCCGTCGCCCGGAACGTCGGCGACCACGGCGGCGCGCGACGCGACCGCGGACCCGGCGGCCGGCGACGTGATCCGCACCTGCGGCGCGGCGGTCGGCCGCGCGAGCTTGCCGCGGGCCTTGACCACGACCGACGACAGCGGCGGCACGGTGACCGTCAAGGTCTTGTCGGCGCCGGTGGACAGCAGCGGGACGCCGGCCGGATATACACCCTCGAACGTCATGCCGGCCGAGTAGGTGGGTATCGCGACCGTCTGCGGCGTGGTCGCGTTGTTGACCGCCACCACGTACTCGATCTGCTGACGCGGGTCGATGCGGGAGAACGCGAACACGCCCGGGCCGTCGGCGGCGTAGCGGGTCACCTGGACGCCGTCGCGCAGCGCCTTGTGCGCCTTGCGCAGCGCGGCCATCGACGCGATCGTGCGGTAGATCGGGTGGCCCTGATCGTAGTTGTCCTGAGCGTGCGTGCGGTCGGTGCCGAGCAGGTCGTCGTCGAGGTAGTCGGCCGTGCGCGAGGCGAACATGTCCTGGCGGGCGTCCTTGTCGCCGCCGGGGCCGGTGAAGCCCTGCTCGTCGCCGGAGTAGACGACCGGTTGGCCGCGGGTGAGGAACATGACCTCGTGGGCGAACTGGGCCCGCTTCAGATGGGTCGACGCGTCGGTCGGGCCGCTCGCGATCATCATGCCGATGCGGCCCATGTCGTGGTTGCCGAGGAAGGTCGGCGCCCGGTCGGCGCTCGAGTCCGCCGTGGTGTAGAAGTCGTCGGCCGCGTACAGGTCGGCCAGTTCGCGGGCGCTCGCGCCGCGCGCGACGTAGTCGGCCGCCGCCTGCTGGAACGGGAAGTCGAGCGTGGCCGGCAGGTTGCCGCGGCGCACGTAGGTGGAGGTGAACTCCGGGTCGGCGCTGTAGACCTCGCCGAACATGAAGAAGTCTCTTCTGGCGCGGGCCTCGACGCCCGCCACGAACTGGGGCCAGAACTCCATGTTCACGTGCTTCACCGTGTCGATGCGGAACCCGTCGACGCCGGTGCGCTGCGCCCAGTCGGCGTAGATCTTCGTCATGCCCCGGACCACCTCGGGCCGCTCGGTCCACAGGTCGTCGAGCCCGAAGAAGTCGCCGTACTCGCTGTTCTCGCCGGCGAACGTCGAGTCGCCCCGGTTGTGGTACATGGTGGGGTCGTTGAGCCAGTCGGGCTTCTTGACGGGTGGGCCGGGTGTGACCGGCGTGTACGGGAAGCTGTTCGCGTTCACGGGCGGGAAGCCGCGGTCGCCCTTGGCGTAGGCACGGTCGTCGAACGGCCGGCCGTTCGCGTCCTTGTACGGCGCGTCGGCCTTCGACCGGTAGGTGTACTGGTTCTGCGCGTAGCGGATGACGTCGGCGGTGTGGTTGGTGATGACGTCGAGGAAGATCTTGATGCCGCGCCGGTGCGCCTCCCGGATCAGCCGGTTCAGGTCCTGCTCGGTGCCGAAGTGCGGGTCGAGCGCGGTGAAGTCGGTGATCCAGTAGCCGTGGTAGCCGGCCGACACGTCGGCGCCCGAGCCCTGCACCGGATTGTTCTTGAACACCGGCGCCAGCCAGATCGCCGTGGTGCCCAGCCCCTCGATGTAGTCCAGGCGGTCGAGCACGCCCTTCAGGTCGCCGCCGTGGTAGAAGCCCTTGTCGGTCGGGTCGAGGCCGGTCTGCAGCCGGTCGCCCGGGTAGCCGCCGGTGTCGTTGCCCGGGTCGCCGTTGGCGAAGCGGTCCGGGAGCACGAAGTAGAACTGCTCCGCGCGGCCGGTGTCGTCTTTGGCGGCCGCGACCGCGGCCAGGCTCGCGGCGCTCGGCTCGTCGGCCCAGCCGCCGGCCACCGGCGCGAGCGGTCGGTCGGCCGTCGGGGGCGCCTGGCTGCCGGGGGCGCCGGCGAGCAGCGCGAGCGCCGCCGCGGCGGCCAGCGCCGCGCGCCGCCAGGTCTTGTTTGCGACGGGCGGAGCGGGTGATTCTGGCACGGCGACGGCCTTCCTCGCGGGGGTTGGCCGCAAGCTATCGACCGGTGCCACTGCCCGGCAAGGCCGCACCACCCTTGCACCCGCCCGGCAACTCAGCGGTCGAAACTGGCTAAAGATGGGACGAAGACCGCCGACAGGTCAGGTATGCGCCTACTGGGTTCGCGTGGCCGCGCCGATGTCGGCCGCACGTCCGCGCCCGCACCGCCGCCCGAGGCTGCCCAGCCGGCGAGCCCGATGGACGACCCGACGTTCGGCCAGCGCGTGCTGGACAGCATGCAGGCCAACATCTTCGTCACCGACCAGCACTTCCTCATCACCTACGCCAACCCCCGCGCGCTGAGCACCCTGCGCGGCATGGACCCCGAACTCAGCAGCGTCCTCGGGATCACCAGCAACGCCATCGTCGGCACCAGCCTGCTGCGGCTGCACGCGGAACCGCAGAACCTCGAGAGGCAGCTGCGCGATCCCGACTTCCGCGGTGGCGGCGCCCTGCTGACCGCCGGCCGGCACACCATGGGCGCCCAGCTCAACCGCATCTCCGGCGCGGACGGCCGGCTCCTCGGCTACTCGGTCTCCTGGGCCGACATCACCGGCAAGATCGCCGCCGACAAGCAGGCGCAGGCCGAGACCCGCGAGGTCAGCTCGGCGCTGACCACCGTCTCCGGCGCGAGCGAGGACCTCACCTCCACCGCGATCTCGATCGCCCAGCACGCGTCGGAGGCGTCCGAAACGGTGGCCGAGGCGATCACCAGCGTCGAAGCCGCGAACCAGACGATGGTGCAGCTCGGCGAGGCGTCCGGACGGATCAACGAGATCGTGATGACGATCACGCAGGTCGCCGACCAGACCAACCTGCTCGCGCTCAACGCCACCATCGAGGCGGCCCGCGCGGGCGAGCTGGGCAAGGGCTTCGCCGTCGTGGCGGGCGAGGTCAAGGAGCTGTCCAAGCAGACCAAGGCGGCCACCGAGCGGATCAACGAGATGATCGGGCAGGTCCAGTCGCTGAGCACCGCGGCCGTCGACGCGATGGCCGACATCGCCCGCACCGTGAACCGGGTCAGCGCCAAGCAGCAGGCGATCGCGGAGACCGTCGACCAGCAGACCTCGACCACCCGCGACATCAGCAGCAGCCTGTCCATCGCCGCCGAGCGGGCCAAGCACATCGCGGACTTCCTTGCCGGCAACCGGAAGTCTTAGTCGTTCCTCACAAGTCCTGGCGACATTGACCCTCGGTTGGGTAGTGAGGAGCGATGTCCGACGCACTCCTGCCCATCGGCTTGGGACTGGTCACCGTCGTGGCCGGCTTCGCCGTTCTGCACGTGCTCCACCTGGTGCTGCGCCGGGCCGCCACGCGGACACACGTCGCGGCTGTCGTCGCACACCACGCGCGCCGCCCGGCCCACCTCGCCGTGGTGCTGCTCGCCTGCCACCTGACGCTGACCAATCTGCCCGACGCGGCCTGGCACGACACGGCGCGGCACGTGCTCGTGCTGGCCGACATCGGCGCGATGGCCTGGGGCGCGGGCGCCGCCCTCATGATCATCATGGACCTGGCGCTGCCGCGTTACCGCACCGACGTGCGGGACAACCGGCAGGCCCGGCGGGTGCACACCCAGGCCAGCGTGATCCGGCGGATCGGCATCGCCGCGCTCGCCGTGGTGGCCGTGGGCGCGATGCTGCTGACGTTCCCGAGCTTCCGGGCCGCCGGGGCCAGCGTGCTCGCGTCGGCCGGTATCGCCGGCGTGATCGCCGGCTTCGCGGCCCAGAGCCTGCTCAGCAACGTCATCGCCGGGATGCAGATCGTCTTCAGCGAGGCGATCCACCTGGACGACGTCGTGGTGGTCGAGGAGGAGTGGGGCCGCGTCGAGGAGATCACGCTGACCTACGTGGTGGTGCGGCTCTGGGACGACCGACGGCTGGTGCTTCCCACGTCGTACTTCCTCAGCAAGCCGTTCGAGAACTGGACCCGCACCGAGGCCGCGGTGATCGGCACGGTGGAGCTGGACCTCGACTGGTCGGTCCCGGTGGAGGCGCTGCGCGCGGAGCTGGAGCTGGCCGTCAAGGAGAACGAACGCTGGGACGGGCGGTCCTGCACGCTGCAGGTGACGGCGGCCACCGGGTCGTTCGTGCGGGCCCGCGCGCTGGTGAGCGCCGCCGACGCGCCGACGCTGTGGGACCTGCGCTGCGACGTGCGCGAGCGCCTGGTCGAGTGGATCCGCGACAACCATCCGGGCGCGCTGCCCCGCGTGCGGGCGGAAGTCATCCCTGACGTCGGACAGGTGGAGCGCTAGTCGCGGGTGCGCAGCCAGATCGGGATCACGATCCAGGTGACGGCGAACAGCAGCCCCAGGCCGCCGGCGAACCAGAACGCGGTGTCCCGGGCCGACACCACCGAGACGGTGAGGAACACCGCCAGCAGCACCGCCAGCGCCAGGCACGCCAGGCCGGCCTTGGCGAACCCGTCGGCCATCGTGACGAGCTGCGGCTTCAGGCCCTGGCGGAACAGGATGCGGTGCATGCTCACCGGTGCGATCAGCAGCGCCGTGGCGGCGGTCGTGACGAGCAGCGTCGCCAGGTACTCCTGGCGCAGACCGGCGCCCACCATCTGGCCGAAGCGCTGCTGGAACGGGATGGTGAGCAGGAACGCGAACAGGATCTGGACGCCGGTCTGCGCCACCCGCAGTTCCTGCAGCAGTTCGGTGTAGTTCCGGTCGGCGCGCTCGACGGGAGTCTCGTCGCGCATGTTGCGGTCGTCATCGCCTTCGGCTGCCACGAGCCGTTTCTACCCCTTCGGCCCCGTCGGCACTCACCCGCACCACGGCGTCGGTTAATAACCGTTGTCGCTCCTGGGATCGGACGCTAACGTGGCGGTACACGCGAAAGGAGGTGGTCCAGGCTTTGAATACTTATTGGACACGTGAGGTGGCTGTCCGCTAGCCCCCGTCCGACCGTGTGGCCGCGCGGCGGCTTCAGCGAATTCACGACAACTACCCGACCCCCGGGGCGCCGGCACGTCCAGCCGGCCCGCGCAAGCGGAAGCGCCCCGGGGGTTGTCCATGTCCGGCTCCCCATGATCGCGTTGATCTTGCAGTTGTGGTGCCTATTAAAGCGGACCAAAGGCGTACAAAATCTGGCACCATATATGCAAGATCAACGCGATCATGGGGGCGTCGCGCGCGACCGGAGCGGCCCGGTTCGGCCCGGTTCGGGGTCGGCCGATCGGGTCGGAAGCCTTTCCTGCGCCTTAAGTCGCGCCGATCGCCCGGACACCGCCCGCACGCGTCACTAGCGTCGCGGAACTGTGATCGCGTCCCATTCCCGTTCGGGCCGGCTCCCCCGCAGCGGCCGGGCCCGGCGAGCCAGCCGCGTCCGCCGGCTCGGGCGACTCGCCCGGCTCAGCCGCCGTCACGTTCCGCTCGTCGTCGCGCTAGCGGCACTCTCGGTCGCGCTGGCCGGCGGCGGCGCGCTCGCCCTGACCGGCGGGCCGGGCGTGCCTGGCGGATCCGGCGGACCCGGCGCCGGCCGCGACCGGGCCGACC
>Ga0111538_10004684_pt1 | contig 18910 bp, 11 predicted proteins | sample SoiMethybrSBSTD1_FD_79669 | JGI IMG/M metagenome (GOLD analysis project Ga0111538, IMG submission 79669) | Bulk soil microbial communities from a Populus tree surrounding site in Tennessee, USA - Soil MetaG P. TD hybrid SBSTD1 (version 2)... | ecosystem: Environmental > Terrestrial > Soil >...
GTTCGGGGTCGACCAGCACCTGCTGCACGCGCCACGTACGTCTGTCCTCGGACGCGTTGACGTGGGTGTGCCGGATGTTTCGCGCCTCGGGATCGAGACGGACGCCTTCGTGGTCGACGCGGTAGTCCTCGAGTGCTGATCGCAGTCGCTCCGCCGACCATGCGCCCGCGTCGGGCTGGACAGGTCGAGGCGCGTCGAGCGCCTCGAGGGCGGCGGCATGACGGCCGTTGCTCCACGCGCGCAGGAAGGTGAACACGAGCGTCCGGATTGCGGCGGTGAACGCCTTTGTGTCGCGTGTGACATCCTGAGCCATCGTCTCGGTGCCGGGCGGCCTCGGCGTCACAGGTCCCGCGGCGAGCGGGTGGTAGTTGGGATCGCGCATCCGCTCCCACTCGTCCGCGAGGCTCGAGTCGACCTGGCTGAGGAGGGTGCGGAGGTACAACTCCACATCGGTCACCTCGCTGGTCTTGACGCCGTCAGGCACGGTCTGACTGAGCACCTTGTACACGCTGTTCAAGTGCCGCAGCAGCAGCCCCTCCGAGCGCTGCAGCTCGTATTCCAGCACGTACTCGTCGAAGGAGCGGAAGTTCTCGAACATCTCGCGCGCGATCGACTTGGGGCGGATGTTCTCTTCGCCGACCCACGGATGCGTGTCGGCGAACGCGTTGAACGTCTGGTAGACGAAGTCGCGGAGAGGCTTTGGGTATTCGAGCTTCTCGAGCTCCTCCATGCGCTGCTCGTACTCGACGCCATCGGCCTTCATCTGCGCCACGGCGCGGTCCTTGATGCGATCGAGCTGCCGGCGCAGGATCAACTCGGGGTTCTCGAGGATCGACTCGACCAGCGTCAGCACGTCGAGCGCGTACTCCGGCGAGGCGGTGTCGAGCTGAGGCAGCGTCTCGATCAGGTACAGCGACAGCGTCTGGTCCATCGAGAAGTCGTCCTGCAGGTCCACGTTGACGCGCAGCCTGGCGCCCTCTTCGGTCCTCGGGACGAACTCAACGACGCCGCGCGCGACGAGCGATCGAAAGAGCTGCCACGCGCGCTTCCGCAGCGCGGACTTCACCGCGTCCGTTTCGTGACTGTCCCGGAGCAGCCGCTGCATCGCGCGACAGCCGTCGCCCTTCCGGCTCAACACGTTGAGCAGCATCCCGTGTGAGACCTGGAACCTCGAGACGAGCTGCTCTGGCGGCGCACCGATCAGCCGCCTGAACGTGTTCAGGTCCCAGTTGACGAAGTTGTGCTCGGGCGGCTTGCGCTTGACGATCTTCTTGCCGTCGCGCGCGGCCTTCTCACTCAGCCGGAGATTCTCGATGACGTGCTCCGGCGCCTGGACGACGACGAAGCCGAGGTCGTCGAAGCCCTTGCGCCCGGCGCGGCCGGCGATCTGGTGGAAGTCGCGGACGCTCAGGTGCGCCGTCTTCTGGCCGTCGAACTTGCACAACCGCGTGAAGAGGACCGTGCGGATGGGCACGTTGATGCCGGCGCCGAGCGTGTCCGTTCCGCAGATCACCTTCAGCAGTCCCGCCTGTGCCAGTTGCTCGACCAGCACGCGGTACTTCGGGAGCAGCCCGGCATGGTGAAGGCCGATGCCGTGCCTGAGCCATTTGCGAATGTCGTCGCCATACGGGCTGCTGAACTTGAAGTCGGCGATGCGCGCGGCGATCTCAGCCTTCTGTTCCTTCGTGCAGATCTTGAGGCTGGTGAAATCCTGCGCGCTCTCGGCGGCTTCGGCCTGCGTGAAGTGGACGACGTAGACCGGCGTCTTGCTTTCGTCTACGAGCTTCTCGATCGTGTGCGCGAGCGGGATCTCCGCGTAGGAGTACTCGAGGGGCACGGGGCGATCGCCGGACTTCACCGTCACCGTCGCGCGCCCGTTGAGGCGCGTGATGGCCTCCTCGAAGAATCGCGTGTCGCCGAGGGTAGCCGACATCAGCAGGAATCGCGCGTCGGGCATCGTCAGCAGCGGCACCTGCCAGGCGACGCCGCGGTCGCGATCGGCGTAGTAGTGAAATTCGTCCATCACCACGTCGCTGAAGCCGGCGTCGCTCCCGCTGCGCAGTGCGATGTTGGCGAGCACCTCCGCAGTGCAGCAGAGAATCGGCGCATCGCGATTGACGGAGGCGTCGCCGGTCGAGAGGCCCACGTGATCCGGTCCGAACTCGCGGCAGAGGGCCATCCACTTCTCGTTGACGAGTGCCTTGATCGGGCAGGTGTAGACCGCGCGCTGCCCGCGCGCGAGCGAGGCGAAGAGCATCGCGGAGGCGACGAGCGACTTGCCGGATCCGGTCGGCGTGTTGAGGACGACGTTCTTGCCGTCGAGGAGCTCGAGGATGGCTTCCTCCTGGGCCGGATAGAGGGCGAGGTGCTTGCCGGAGGTGTACTGGAGGAAGCGCTCGAGCAGCACGTCGCTCGACGGATCCCATTTCGCGTCGGGAAGCAGGTCGACGAGGGAGACGGACACAGCGTTCTCTTGTACCGCGAATGGGGGTCAGGTGTCAGATGCCTCGGGGAGAAAGCTGTGGAACGCGTCCGCGCTCCGTGCGATTCTTGCCCCTGCATGGCCGCCGATTCTTTGAGTTGTGCCTATTGAAAACACTGTACACGTTGCGACGATTGAGGTTACGGACGTTCTCCGATAGCCTCGCTATGCCCGCACTATCGGAGAATGCTGGCAACCTCAATCGTCGCAATACGTTCGAAGTTCTCAGTAGCCCGAGTTGCCGGCCGCACGCGCCCCGAAAGCCGGCTCGCCTGCGTTCCAGCCCGTAGTGATAACCGTCTCAACAGACATCGTGATGGACGTAAGCAGACGATCGCCAAGGTTCGCGGTGGTATCGCGAGGACGCCAGTCCTATACGCTACAATGCATCCTCGCCGCAAGAAATCTCGGGAGAGGAGGCACGCGATATGGTGCGTCTTACCCTCGTGGGCTTGGCTGTGGTCGCTCTTGCCGCCGCTGTCGATCCCACCCCTGTGACGTTCTCGAAGGACGTTCTTCCCATCCTGCAGAAGAACTGTCAGAGCTGCCATCGGCCCGGGCAGGTGGCCCCGATGTCGCTCCTGAGCTACCAGGACGCGCGACCCTGGGCGAGGGCGATCAAGAACGCCGTGATACAGAAGAAGATGCCGCCGTGGTTTGCCGACGCGACCTACGGTCACTTCACCAACGATCGATCGCTCAGCCAGCACGACATCGAGACCCTGGCGAAATGGGCGGACACGGGCGCCTCGGAAGGCGATCCTCATGCCGCCCCTCCGGCGATCGAGTGGCCCAAGGACGGATGGACCATCCAGCCGGAAGTCGTCATGGAGCTGCCCCCGCATGACGTGCCGGCGAAGGGCGTGCTCGAATGGGAGCTGATCGCGTTCCCGGCGCCGTTCAAGGGCGACGCGTGGCTCACGTCGATGGAGATTCTGCCGGGCGCCGCCGAGGTGGTGCACCACATCTGCTTCAGTTTCGAAAAGCACAAACCGTCAACCGTGTACAACCGCTACGAGTGGGTGCACGTTCCGCGCGACGCCGCCGGCAACCCCACATCCGGCAACAGCGGATTCGGGGACCTGCCGAACATGATGACGGCCTCGCGCACCGTCGGCAGTACCGAGGTGAAGCTCTCGCCCGGACGCCCCACGCTCAAGCAGACCAACGACTTCTGCTTCATTCCGGGGAACAACCTGGACGATTACCGGGGGTGGAAGGCCGGAAAGTTCGTACCCGCTGGCTCGGACATCATCTTCAGCATGCATTACACGGCGAACGGCAAGGCAACGGTTGACCGGACGAGAATCGGTTTCACGGTGGCGAAGACACCGCCGGCGAAGAGATTCCTGGTTCAGGGCGCGGGCGAGGATACGCCCGTCATTGCGCCGAGCGCGGCCAACTCACGGGCCGTGTTCTCCACCGCATACAACCCCGACTTCGCAATTCCGCCGAACGACGGGAACTACCTCGCTCCTCCCATGGGAATTGAGATCCTCAAGGACGTCGAGCTGGTGCGTTTGCGGCCCCACGCCCACGTGCGCGGGAAGAGCGCGGAGTACAAGCTGACGTATCCGGACGGACGCGAGGAGGTCCTGCTCAACGTCCCGCACTACGACTTCAACTGGCAGGTTGCCTACGACATGGCCGTGCATCTGCCAAAGGGTTCCAGGCTGCGGATCGAGTTCCGCTACGACAACTCGACGAGCAACAAGAACAACCCCGACCCGAACCGGTGGGTCTATCAGGGCTACCAGAGCTGGGAAGAGATGATGGCCCCGAATCTCGGATTTCTCGTGGACCGCGACGCGGACATCGCCGGGCTGATGACGGTGACGAATTGAGCTATCGCGTCACTTGATGTGGCCCTCGACCTACACGAACGGTGGTGGCATCACTTCTTTAAAGTCGCGTACTTCATTGCGTTCGGCTTGGTGCGCACCCTCTCGCGTTTCTAGCCTGGGAAGCTGACCCATGCGCGGCTGTCGCTACCAGAGACTCTGTACGCGCGAATTCATTAAGGTTTGTCGCTCTCGAATAACCTCCGATCAGGGATGCCTATCGTCGTCTCCATATTCCTGTCGCTACGTTCGCTGGTTCGCTCTCGTGCGGCACTGCATCTTGAGATTCTCGCGCTCCGGCACCAGTTCACCTGCCTTGCTCGTCCGCCCTCTCCCGATTAGAAGTTGAACTTGAACCCCAGTTGCATGACGCGCGGCGCCGTCCCTGCAGCGAGCGACGTCACCTTCCCGAAGTCCGAGCTGTTCATCGTCGAGACCGGGGTGTTCGGCGTCATCGTGTTGAAGACGTTGAAAATCTCCCACCTGAATTGGAAATGCCTGAGGCCAAACCGGAAGGAGCGCGACAGCGACAAGTCGACGTTCCAACGCCCCGGACCGAGAATCGCGTCAAGCGGCATCGTCCCGTAGGTGCCGCTGTCGGGCCTCACGAACGCGTTGGGATTCAGCCACTCCGTGAGGGTCCGATCTGCCACATACGGATCGTCGAGGATCTGGATCGCTCGTTGGTTGTTCTGTTGACTGGTCAGCGCAGTATCGGCACCGGTGGTGACCGTGAAGTAGGAGCCGGACCGGACGGCCAGGATCCCCGACACCTGCCAGTCTGAGCTCAGTGCGCTGACGGCGGAGTTCGCTCCAGACTTGGGTATCTGGTAGACGACGGACACGTTGACATTGTGGTCCGGTGAATTCGGGCATCGGCCTCGGTCGGCGTCGCGGTCTCCAGGAATCATGTACGGCACGCCGGCGACGCCTGGCTCGCTGTTCCACCGATCGGTGATACACCGCGAGATGGCGTAGTTGCCCTGCAGCGAGAAGCCGTTGCGCTGGCGCTTCTGCACCGACAGCAACACCCCGTTGTAATTCGACGAGGCGTCGTCATCGAGCTCCTGGATACTGGCGAAGTACTGTCCTTCCGCCGGGTTCTGCATGTTCAACACGCGACGCGATTGCGTGTTGTTGACGGTCGACGCCCCCGGAATGTAGACCGCTGGGTTGATCTGGTCAGTCCCCCAGATGTGATTCGTGATGCTGCCGATGTAGTTTGCCGAGACCATCCAGTCGGTGCTGAGCTGCTTCTGATAGCTCACATTCCACTGATCCACGGCCGTTGCCTGCAGGTCGAGCGGGTACGTCGTGTAGTTGCCCCCGAGCGGGAACACCGAGTCCGGGCTCGCCCCGTTGAGGAGGGCCGGAATCGGATCGCCGCCAGGCGTCGCCGACCACGGGTCGTCCCAGCCCCTCGGCAGGTTGTTCACGACGATCGAGTTGCCCCAGGGCGACATCTGCGCGAGGCCCGTATAGGTCTGCAGGTGGGGCAGATCGTAGAGTCGTCCGTAAGCCAGCCGCAGCGTCTGGCGCCCATTGCCCCGCGGATCCCAGACGACGCCGACGCGCGGCCCGAAGTTCCAGGGATCGCGGCGGGCGACCGACTTGCCCGGCATCCCTTCGTCACCGGTGAAGATGAGCCCGGCCGGAGCGTTGCGGAAGACCGAACTCTTGAGTCCCGCATCGAAGCGCGCGCGATCGAAATGCGTGATCTGGCCCGGCCCGCTGTACGCTGGAAAGTAGGGATCCCATCGAAGGCCGACGTTCAGCGTCACGTTCGGAGACATGGTCCAGCTGTCCTGGACGTATAGGCCGATGTAGTTGGAGCGCATCTTCGCCCCCGTCGGGGTGCCAGCCGTGAACTGGTTCGCTCTGCCGATCATGAAGTCGGCGAGCCCCAGCCCGGTCACGCCACCGTTGAACGACGTGTTGCCAGCGGCGGAGGTGTACGACTCCGGGTCGTACTTCGAGTAGATGTAGTTCCCACCGAACCCGAACTGGTGATCGCCGCGAAGGATGCTCAGTTCGTCCGAGACCTGGTACACCAGGGTCGGCGTGGCGGTCGGCAGACCCGGCGACATGGAAAAGCCGCCCGAAACACTCAGGCGCAAGTATTCAGGCAACACCGGCGTGGCCTTGACGCCGATATCGTTGTAGTCCAGTAGCGGAACGTACTCTTTGGTGTGAGGGCCTCGATTGACCGTCACGCGGAACGCGTTGACCGTGCTGTTGCTGATGAGGAACTGGTGACCCAAGACGCCTGAGTACGCTCCGTCCATAGAGGCGGACCGGGTAGGCGACAGGAGCGTCTGCCCGTCGTAGTCGCTCGGCGCGAAGTAGTCTGAAATCAGCAGCCGGCCGAAGACTGACTGTCTGTTGGTGATCGTATAGTCGACTTTGGTCGTGAAGACATTTTCGTCACTGTCGTCGATGCGGTCGAAGAAGACCTGGCCACAGGGGTCGTCCGTTTTCGGTAGCTGGCTCGCCAGCGCCAGCGACGCCGGAGAAAAGAGCGCCGGGTTGATCCTGTTGCCCACAAACGGTGCCCTGAGTGAGATCGCCCCGCTCGTGTTGCACGCCGCCGACGCAATGGCGGTGAAATCGCCGTTCAGCATCGCCTGCGTCGGCACGTACTGGAAGGAGGACGCGGGAACACGCCGGATCCTGGTGCGTTGATAGGCCAGGAAGTAGAACAGCCTGTCCCGGACGATCGGGCCGCCGACCGAACCGCCAAACTGGTTGCGGTTCAGACCGTCGCTGCGCCGCTCGCCGTCGGGGCCAAGTGGCGCGAATGGGTCGGTCGCGTTCAACGCGTCGTCGCGGACGAACTCGAAAACGCTGCCCGACAGGGTATTCGTACCGGACTTGGTCACCGCGTTGACCACAGCGGCCGAGTGATGTCCATACTGGGCCGGCAGAGCGCTCGTCTCGACCCTGAATTCCTGGAGTGCCTCCGGAAACGGTAACGGCAATGACGAGCCGTTGAACGGGTCGGTGTGCGTGGCGCCGTCCAACGAGTACGCCGTGGCGTTCGGCAGACCGCCGGCCACGGCAATGGTTCCCGGCGACGTCGACGTGGCCCCTCCACGCGCGCCACCCAGTGTTCCGCCCGAGACCGCCATGCCCGTCATGAACACGAGGTCCAGCGTCTGGCGCCCGTTGAGCGGCAGCTCGAGGACACGCTGATTGTCGACCACCATCCCTATGCCGACGTTTCGCGTCTCGACCAGCGGCGATGCTCCTGCAACGAGGACGGTTTCCTGGAGGTTGCCGAGCGAGAGAGCCGCATTGATGGTGAGTGCTGCATTCACCTCCAGCACGATTCCCGTCTGCGCGAACGTGGTGAAGCCCTGCAGTGAAAACTCCAGCCGGTAGGGTCCCACGGGAAGACTCGAGATGTTGAAACGGCCTTCCTCGTCTGTCACACCGGTCCGCGTGAACCCCGTGCCGGTCTGCATGGCCGTGACAGTCACACCGGGCAGGACGCCGCCGCTCGCATCGCGAACGGTGCCCGCGACGGAAGCGGTGCCCTGCGCAAATGCCAGTGATCCCGCGAACAGCGACGCGACCACGGCTCCGAAAAGACGCCGACGGATGTGACTGATGTCGCGCATTTGGACCTCCGAGCGCATTCTACGGATCTCGGTTCGTGCCGGCGGCGAAAATCTACGTTGGTTTCGTGCATCACAAACAACCGGCGAACCGACACAGCAGTACAGGAACTGCCAAGAGTTCTCTGATTGAGGTGTCAAGGATGAATCCTTGATTCGAGCCTTGACGCCTGCCACAATAGGGCCATGGCCAAGGTCACGGGCAAGTTCCAGATCACATTGCCGAAGGCACTCGTCGACCAGTGCGCTATCCGCGTCGGCGACGAGCTGGAACTGAAGTCAATCGGTCAGGCAATTCAGATCGAACGCAGAAACACCGTCGACGCGACTCGCGCGCGACACGAACGTTTGAACCATTTTGATGTCGCCACCAAGCGGCAGGCGGCGCGCCGCGTGCCTTCAGGTCTACGCGCGGCGCGCTCTCGAGGGTGGAAGCGCGAGGAGCTGTACGTCCGTGGCCGCTCTCGTTGACACGAACGTTCTCGTCTACCGATTCGATTCGCGGTTCCCGGCGAAACAAAAGCGTGCAACGGCGCTCCTCCGCGCTGGGATTGCAGAGGACTCGATTCGAGTCCCCCACCAGGCGCTCATTGAGTTCGTCGCGGCGACGACGAAGCCGCTTGCGCGCGATGGCACCTCGATCCTAACGCCGGAGGACGCGCGTCGAGAGGTGGAGGAGATGCTGGCGCAGTTCACGGTGCTGTATCCCGACGAGGAGGTGGTACGAGTCGCGGTCCGCGGCGCCGCTACGTACGGGCTCTCGTGGTTCGATGCGCATCTGTGGGCCTACGCGGAACGATTTGGTCTCGACACGCTCTGGTCCGAAGACTTCGAGGACGGCAGGCTCTACGGCCGCGTCCGAACACGCGATCCGTTTTCGACGGGTTAGCGCGTACTGTCCGAAAACTCTGAAGGGACCGACTTCGAGCAGCAAGGAAGCCATGATCCGCGAGAACAGGCCAGTTTTACGCGGCCTCACAAACGAGCCAGGGTCGAAAATCTCTCGCGATCACGCCGGGCTGCTCGATGGAGCCGGCGGAAGTTCGACGCGATAGCCGAGACTTCGCAGTTCGCGGATCATCTTGCGCGCTCGAACCTTCTTAGCCCGTAGTGTCTCAAAAATCCATCGACGAGGCAGTGACATAGACTGGCGCAGTGATTCCGTTGCATCTCCTTGTCGCGGCGCTGTTCGGATGGCTTGAACGGGAACAGCGGGAAGTGATCGAATTCCTGCGCGAGGAGAACAGGGTGCTCAAGCGACAGCTGCGGGGTCGACCGCTGCAGTTGTGTGACGACGAACGTCGGCGCCTCGCCGTCCTCGGTGAGCGCTTGGGTCGTCGAGTGCTCGCGGAGGTCACGTCGTTGGTCACGCCGGAGACGATTCTTCGGTGGCACCGCGAGTTGATTGCGCGCAAATGGACATACGGATCATCGCGCCACGGACGCCCCGGTGTGCAGGTTGAAATCCGGCGGCTTGTGATGCAGATGGCCCTCGACAATCCGAGTTGGGGCTATACGCGCATCCAAGGGGCGCTCAAGAACCTTGGTCATTCTGTCGCGCGAGCAACGGTCGCGAGAATTCTGAGACGCCAAGGCATTCCGCCAACTCGCGAGCGCCCGATGCGGTGGCGCACTTTTCTGCGCGCACACTGGGGCGCGCTGCTGGCCGCGGACTTCTTCACGATCCGAGGTCTGGACTGTCCGCGGCCTGGTCACCTACTACACGGTATTGTCATCGAACTTCACACGCGTCGCGTCCACGTACTCGGGTCAACGCCGTATCCCGATGAAGAGTTCGTCATCCAAACGATGCGTCATCTGACTGACTCTGTTGAGGGGATAGTGCGCCCGCCCTCTGTCCTGATCTGCGACCGCGATCGGAAGTGGAGTATTGCCGTTCAGCACTTCCTCAAGACGGCTGGCGTGCGAGTCGTGCAGACACCGTTCCGTGCGCCGAACTGCAATGCCTATGCGGAGCGGTTTGTCCGCGCGATCAAAGAGGAGTGCCTGAACCGCATGATTCCACTCGGTGAACGTCACTTTCGTTGGACGGTAGCCGAATTCGTTGCCCCCTATCACAATGAACGCAATCACCAAGGTCTCGGCAACGACCTGATCGACTCGTTACAGCAACAGCCTCCCTGCGGCCTCGTTCGTCGCAAGCAGAGACTCGGCGGAATTCTGAGCTTCTACTACCGTGCGGCATAGCGGACAGCGGTCACGTTGGGCGGAGTTTTGAGACATTTACGGGCATGCTGAACTACTACTGCCGTGCCGCGTAATCGCTCGGCGCGGCGCAGTTTTTGGACCAGTACGGGCTTCTCGATGCGATTTTCCGATGCTCGAAAGACCATCCCCGCCCCCCGCCTTTCCGACGGTCAGCTTCTCGTCGTTGGCCTTATGGCCTTGCTGTATGGCCCGGCTCGGCCGCCCGTATTGAAGATGGAGGAGCGCGAGAACGGACTCACACCTCCTGTTCAGCGAGAAGTGTACAACGCAGTCCGCACACTGGCATTCGGTCAGCCACCAAATCGAAGTCAGATCCTGATCTCATCTCACAGTCCGTTCGTTCTGTGCGATGCCTGGAACGGCGAAGATCGGGATTTCGTTCATCAAGTAAAAGTCGAGGACGGTCGCGCTATTGTGCGAAAGTTTTCGGAAGCTATCTCAGCGTAAAGGCATCCAGTTGGCTTGAGGACGCGGATGGGAAGCGTACGCATCTGGGTCTTCGGAACGCCGAGGAACTGATGGCGGGTTACCTCGTTTAACAAACGCGCAGCCTAACCCCGCGCTGTGCCCGACGGCCGCGGCCGAGCGTGAGCGGCCGTGGGTGAGCGCGAACGTTAGTGCGGATATCGCCGAGGTGTAAAAAAAAATGAAGAAGGGAATGCGCGTCTAATTTCGCAAGACTTCGTAAGATTTTTAGGGTTAGCCAAACTACTGGCAGCATAAGAGAATCTGGCCCCATGGCAGAACAAAGTGCCAAGCTAGATCAACCCAAGTCGCATGATTCCGGGTCAAAGGCCGTAGACGAGCCAGACAAAATACAGCCACGGGTTCCTCAACTTGCCAGCTTGCTCGCCGGTGATGGTTCAGTCGAAACCCAGGCTAGACGGCTCGGGGATAGGCGATTGCGCAGTCCGCAGCGCCAGGCCTTGGCCGCCCAGATCGGGCAGGTGCAAGGCAATCGTCACCTGCAAAGAGTGATTGTCGCTTGCCGGAGCGGGAATGAGAGCTTTGTGCAACGTGACACGGGTGGTACCGGAAACAAGGCGACGACCGAAGGGAAGGGGAGCACGAGCGTCGGCGAGGGGGCCATTAAGCAGACGGTCAGCGTATCGCGCAAATTTGAGACGCCCGAGAAGACGATCGACAAGCTCAAGTGCAAGGTGAAGGGGAGCGCCACTATCAGCGGCAGCCTTACCGTCGAAATCGCCGACCCCACCAAGACGCCCGGCAAGTCGGAGCTCACCAACACGGCGGTGGAGTTCGGCACCGAACACTCGCAAAAGCTGTGGGAGGCTGACTACAGCAAGGAGGCGGGCGAACTGCAAAGCGCCGAGGTCTCGCTGAAGGAAGGGGCCAAGGGAAACCCGTTCGACGAAAAGTCCGGTGGTGAAGTGAGCATCGGTGCCGAGGCCAAGGTGGTGACCAAGACAGGTGTCACGGCATCTGCAGAACTAACGGTTTTCAAAATCGGAGCATCGACTGAGGGATTCCCATTCGACGTGACGATCGGTGAACTGTCGCTCAGCGAGAAGATGTCGCCGATCAAGATCCCCGAGGGGACCGAATTCAAGGGGTACAAATTCTCCGGTGGATTAGACGTTACCTACACATTCACGGTCTCCCCCGACAAGTCTGAGATCGCACGCGAGATCATGACGAAGTACGGGCCTGGGCTCCTGGGGCGGCTGGGGATCACGCCGCTCAACGCGGTCCGCAGCATCATGGCGAGCGGACCGGCGATGGTGGGTTTCTTCGGCGCGTACGTCACGATCAAGGCAGCGCTGGCCACGCTCGAGGACTGGGATGACATGAAGCGAATCGCTGCCGCGGCGCGCGAGGCCTCGGAGGGCTACATCGCCGGGTTCATGTTTGCGATCAGCGGCTCGGGTAACGCGGGCGAGGCGGCGTGGTATGCGGAGGGGATCAACCGTGGCCGCGCGGCGCTCGATGCCCAGATCCGCCGGATCCAGAACGAGCCGATGTTCCGCGAGTTCCACTTCACCGATGCCGAGTTACGCCCCGTGATCAAGGACGCCGTGGCCGCCAACCGGGAAATGATATTCAAGACGGTCTACGAGAGCGCCGATCCGCAGATTAAGGCGGCGTTCGTGCAGAAGTGGGACGACAACCTCTCGCTACCGCAAAAGATCTTCACCAACACGGATCGGGACAAAGCTCAGCTCAAGACCATGCTCGGCCTAAAGGACACCGAGCCGCTGCCGAAGACGGACATCGAGCCGCCCGGCGTGGCGCCGGGGCCGGCCCCCATACCTCCTCCCCAGCCGTCCGCGCCTCCGGCACCGGCAGGTAAGCAGGCTGCGCCCTCAGCTACACCCGCACCCGCGCCCGGGGCCAGGGCGCCGGAGCCGCTGCCGCCTCGCTGATGGGATGAGGCGAAGCAACTGTGTAGGGAGTCCTGCATTTGTGAGAGGGAGCGTACGCGCGATTCCGTTCGCCTCAGTCCGGTCCCGTAGTGTCCGAATACTCCGTCCAAACGGCCACACCACGTAGACGCGCGAAGGCGCGGCGGTCGACTAACATGGGAACAACTTGGGAACAATAACGCCGGAACACCAGGGAACACGAGGAAGCAGGGCCGACCAGAAAGCAGGACGAATCAACAAGATCGACGTCCCGGCCCTGTGTGTAGAACCTCCACCACTTGGGGAGCGCACGCATCGGGACGGGAGCCGGTCCATTTCACCACCGATTGGTTTTCTTCGGGTCCACAATGAGATCGGATCAGCGAACGATCCAGTCGCTGCGGCGCTCCACCTGCCTCCCGTTGCACGCTCGGATCTGAAGCCGCAGCGCTACGCCGCACGGATGAGGTAGTTGCGGAAATCGTCCAGTGCGGCGAGCCAAATCCTTTCGGAAATTCGACGACTTTCGCCGGTCGCTGATCCCGCGTCGCGGCACGTTGCCCTTTTCTTGCCCCGTAATGTCCCACGCTCGGACGATCGCTACGCGACCGAGCGGTAGTAGTAACTGAGCACGCCGCCGACTCTCTGACGTCGGCGAACCGGGCCGACGGTCGGTTGGCCAGGTGGCCACTCGATGAGCTCGTTCCCAATACCTTGGTGGTTGCGTTCGGCGTGGTAGTGTTCCACGAAGTCTCGGACTAGCTGCCGGAGGTGCCGTTCGCCCAACCGGTACCACGCGATCGAGGCACTCCGTCTTGATCGATCGGATGAAGCGCTCCGCGTGGGCGTTGCAGTTCGGCGCGGACGGAGGTGTGCGAACTACGCGAACGCCAACCGCCCGCAGCAACTCCTCCATCGCCCTCTCCACTTCGGATCCCGATCACAGATGAGAAATCGACCGGCGCGAAGGATATCCTTATCGCCTGCCAGTCCTCGGAACGCTTGCACCAAAGGCGTCGTCTGGATGCGGTGCCAGCGCAGGATCGTGTCCGGCGTCACAATCGTGGCGATGTCGCCTAGCAATCGGCGGCCCAAGCGATGGCCGAGCTCGGCGAGACGTTGCCGCTCCGAGTCATTGAGACGCAGGCGCTTCCCTTCCAGCCGCGCCTTCAGCACTCGATTCTCTTCCCGAAGGAATGCGATCACATCCTGCTGCTCACGCTGCAGCCAGCCGCACAGCATCGCCACCATCAACTGAAACGGAAACACCGCTGACGTCTATGTCACCGCGCCGATTCAAGCTGGGACACTTCTATGAAGCGGCTGTTCCCTCAAGTCGATTGGTCGAATAACCATCTCTCCGTGAGTTGCGTTGTGGGAATGTGGGAATCCGTCTGCGGATTTCCATATTTCCACACGCCGTGTTTCCGCGTGCCGACTGCGCATCCCCTGCGGAGCTGCGCGCCGGGCGAGCTCCGTCAGCCTTCTATTCGCGTTTGCGAATGAGCGACGTCCATCGCTCCGCATCATGGGATTCGGGTGGGACGGGGCGCCATCTTGTGACGGCTCTTCGGTGCGGCCACAGGACAAATCGCGCTCCCGTCCCGGCTGTCGGCTCTGCCTCTCTGCATGCCTCCTGTCGTCCCACTACGCCGCGATCGCCGGGCGTCGCGGCGGGGTAAACTCCGTCTGATCTCGCCACATCGCATACACGATGCGCGTCAGGCGTCGCGCCAGCGCGACGATCGCAATCCGTCGCCCGCGGCGCGCGGCGCGCGGCTGGGCCCACGTGCGCAACGCCGCGCCGGCGGGGCTGCGCCCGCGCCAGATGGCCCAACTGGCTTGGACGAGCAATGCGCGCAGATCCCCTGGGCCGCACTTCGTAATGTGTCCCTTGTGCTGCCGCTCGGCCGAACTGGCTTCGCTCGGCACCAGGCCGACAAACGCACTCGCGCGGGCCGCGTCGCCCCCAAAGCGCGCCGGGGTGTCCAGCACCGCCTGGAACGTCAGGGCGACGACCGGGCCGACACCAGGAGCCGTCATCAGACGCTGCGCCGCGGGGTCGTGGGTCGCCTGCGTCTCTACCGTCTCGTCGGCCGTCGTCACGGTCCGCGTGAGTTGCTGCAGCACGTCCCGGATGGGGGCGAGCACTGTCGCGACGCCCGCCGAGACCGGCACTTGATCGAGCCGCTGGAGCACGCGCTCCGCCGATCCCGAGGGCAACCGCAGGCCCTCCTGGCGCAGCACTGCGCGCAGCAGACTTGATCAGGCCGCTGCGCACCTGCACCAGTTGCTGACGCACCCGCAGCGTCTGCCGCAGCGTCCGCGCCGCCGCCGACGCGCGGTGCGCCGCGCGATAGATCCCCCGGCGACAGGCAATCGCCAGCGCCGCCACATCGCGCTTGTCCGTTTTCACTTTCCGCGACCGCGCCCCATACATCGGCGCGTAATTGGGATCCGCCACAATGACCTCATGGCCCAGCGCCTCGAGGTGTTGCGCGACCCACTCACTCTCCGTGCTGCTCTCCAGCAGAATCCGCATCCGCGCACGCGCGGCGACCAGCCGGGTCAACTCGTCGCGCGTCGTGTCAATCCGTCGGTCGAGCACCACCGACTCGTCCTCATCGAGAATCCGAACCAGGCTGCGTCGCAAATGCAAATCAATGGCACCATATTCCATGGCTGGCTGCTCCTTGCGCCTTGAGCGCGTTAATCCTGTTGTGCAGCACACGCTAGCACGTGGGATCAGCCAGCCGCTTCATCTCATCTACGGGCGTTCGGCGTTGCCCCGGACCTCGCACCCGTGCACCGCCTCACGCCATGCCGTGGGTTTGTCGGGCCTTTTTTCTACGGCTCGCGGCTACTACGGACCCAGCTTCGCGATGCGCCCGCGCGCATCCTTCACAAGTGAGTCGTTTTTCGCTGCGTCTCGAATGGACAGGAACTGCTTGTAGTTGGCCGTGGCCTGCTCTGACAGCCCGAGGCCTTCCTGCGCGCGGCCGTGCCAGTAGGGGACGGTCGCGAGGTAGCGAACCGATGGAATGTCGTCGATGAAGATCGCCGCCGCCTCACCGCGGCGGCGTACGCACGCATCGAACTCGGCAATCGCTTCCGGAAATCCACCGGTCTCCACATAAGCCCGGCCGAGCAGAAAGTGCACCAACCAGAGATCGGACGCTTTCTGCGCGGCGCGCAGCAATTCGATGGCGTCAGCCGGTTTGCCGCGTGCAAGTGCAACGTCGGCCTCGATGATGTCGGCGTACGCGCGACTGTACCCTCGTGTCTGCTGCCTCAACTCCTTTGCGATCCCCAGAGCCTGACCGTCGCGACGTGCGCCGACGAGGATCCGTGCCGCCGCCAGCCGCACGGTTTCGCCCGTGCTGGCCATGAGCGCCTGTTGTGTCGTAACGATCGCACGGTCCCTCGCACCCTGTGCGAGGTACGCTTCCGCCAGCGCGATGTACTTCGCCGCCGCCCCGGCGCCGTTACCGGTCGCCCTGTCCTCGGCGATCGCCATGGGAAGCGTGGAAATCGCATCTGCGTAGCGCCCGTCGTACATCGCGAGATCCGCAAGGCCGATTACCGCGCGAGACGACCCGCGCGAATCGGTCGTTGCCATGCGGTCGTAGATCGCACGGGCGGGCTCTGACCCGGTGACAATCGCCGACAACGCCAACGGCGTGTACGCCTGGAAGTAGTTGGCGTCCGCCTCGATGACTTTTTTCGCTTCCTCGGCGGCGGCGGCAAAATCGCTGCTGTACAGCGCGTACCAGGCGACGTTGCTCCGGTACTTGAGCGATGCCGGATAGAGGGCGAGCGCACGACGACCCGCTTCGAGCGCCTTCGGATAATTGAGCGTATACGAGTAGGCCACAGCCAGATTGTTGAACCCGACTCGATCGGCCGGATACGCTTCGACCAGTTTGGTGTAGTTCCCGATCGCTTCCGTATACGCCTGCCCGACCGTCAGATAGTAGGTCCCGAACGTCCGAAGGCGTTCGCGTTCGGACATGCGTTCGGTCAGGCCGAACGCCGTCTTGTACAACGCATTCGATTTCTCCCGATCCCCGATATAGAAGGTGGACACAGCCAGGCTCGCATACGCCCGTCCGAATTGCGGATCGAGCGCAACGGCCTTTTCGAACAGCGGGATCGACTCCTTGTAGCGGCTCGCGTTCAACAGCTCCTGTCCCTGCATGTAGGCGCTCGCCGCCTCGAGGGACGCGGCAGTAAACGTCTCGCGGCTATTGGCAATCGCGCTCTGGGACTTGGTGTCGCCAAGCGCCGCCCGGATTTCGGCGCCGACTTGTCCAATCGCTCCCAGCACGCCATCGCGATCGCCTGCCCTCACGGAGCGAGTCGCCAGGACCGTGCCTGGAACCGGGTCGATGACCTCGACATCGATCCTGAACTGCGACCTTTCGGACTTGATCGCGCCGCCCACCACGATGTCGATGCCCTCTCGCTGCGCCACCGTGCGCGCGCTCGGAACATCCAGCCGTGACCCGTTCGAGATTTGTTCGATGATCCTCTGCGCTTCGCTTCGCTGGTAGGCATCGATGAAGGATGCCCCTTCCAGGGAGACAGTCAACGCCGATTCGACCAGCTGGTTGAACACGGCATCGCCGGTCTGATTGTCGAAGTCGGCGATGAGCACTGACTTCGGGTCCGGCTGAACCAGCGCATTGCGCGTCAGCCGTGCGCTGGTCAGGTACGCGGCACCGCCCACGACAGGGACCGCAATCAGCAGCGCGATCGTCGCCGCCGCTGTCCCTCTCGCGATCATGCGCCCGCCGATGAGCGGCCACGACGAAGGCACGTGCAGATACGTGGGACGAGCGACGATGGATCCCTGTTCGTCCAGCGTGCCAAGGTCGTCGACCAGCATCGCGGCCGACCCGTATCGTTTCATCGGGTTGACTGCGAGGCACCGTGACAGCACGCGGTTGAGTCCAGTCGGCCATTCCGGCCGCGGCTCGAAGTCGTCCAGGCCATCTTCGCGCCGCCCCGGCAGAATCTCCGTGGTGTTGTCCGCATTGAACGGGGCGCCACGCAGCATTTCGTGAAAGATCAAGCCGAACGCGTACACGTCCGCGCGATGGTCAACCGGCAGCCCTTGCGCCTGTTCTGGTGCCATGTAGCGCCACGTGCCTACGATCCCCGCTTCCGAAGGACTGCCGGCTAGCGAGTACGCCACGCCAAAGTCGGTGATGATCGCGAGATCGCCACTGATCAGGATGTTGGCCGGCTTGAGGTCGCGATGGACGACGCCGACCTCGTGCGCGGCGCTGAGCCCCGCCGCGATCTGTTTCGCGAAGTGGATGGCCTCGCCCGGCGGCAGAGTTCCCCGCTCGCGCAGGATCGACGCGAGGTCCGCTCCCTCGACGAATGGCATCGAGATGTACTTGGTCCCGCTGACCTCTCCCAGATCGTGGATGCGGATGACGTTCTTGTGGGTCACCTGCCGCGCCAGCTGGAGCTCGCGCTTGAACAACCGCTCCGGCTCGCTTCCCATGCCCGCGAGATCAGGCCGTATGACCTTCAGCGCAACATGCTCGCCGAGCTCGTTGTCCCAGGCTTGGTACACCGCGCCCATTCCGCCGACGCCAAGCAGCTTCGTGATCTGATATCGGGGACCGAACTTTTTCCACAGCGTCGCGAGCGACGAATCCACCGCTGTGGGACGTTGCGGGGCACTTCCGATCGCCGTGGCCACAGCGGTCGCCGACAGGGAGTCCACCGCAGGACTCCCGGATGTCACACGGTTGATTTCCGTGCTGCAGGCGGCACACACCTCGCATCCGTGCGGAATCTGTGCACCACACGAAAGACAGATCGGCAGGGTTGAGCTACCAGTGGGAAGCGGCATACTGGCGCAGTGAAGGGCATTATCCCCCGACTGGCTCGCTTCGAGGGCTCATCGGGCAAGCCGCTGCCGCAGAGGGCCGTCGGGCCCCGACCGCGAGCGATCGAGGTGTTCCTGAGGCATAATCAGACCGGTCTGGCGGTATCCGGGGGGCATTGTGTCGCTCACGATGCATAGTCGGTGCGTCGGCGATGTGACGGTCGTCACCTGCGCCGGCCGCATCGTGGCCGGTGAAGAGTCCAGGGCACTCCAAGTGTATCTGGACCGCCTTCTTCTGGAGGCCCACGTCCTCCTGCATCTCGGCGGGGTCGAGTTCATCGACAGTCGCGGCCTTGGCCTGATCGCCCGCTACCTCACGCGGCCGCAGGATCGGCGGGGCGCGCTCAAGGTCTGCGCAGTGTCACCGAAGATTGACGGACGATAAGAACGATTAACGGGGTTTTCGGCGCGCGAGGTTGACGAAAGGCTCTGTACCGGCTCGATCGCACCAACACCCGTTCTACCGATCCCAA
>Ga0111538_10004685_pt1 | contig 18907 bp, 18 predicted proteins | sample SoiMethybrSBSTD1_FD_79669 | JGI IMG/M metagenome (GOLD analysis project Ga0111538, IMG submission 79669) | Bulk soil microbial communities from a Populus tree surrounding site in Tennessee, USA - Soil MetaG P. TD hybrid SBSTD1 (version 2)... | ecosystem: Environmental > Terrestrial > Soil >...
CGACGCCGTAGTGCAGCAGTTCGTCGGCCTCGGTGGCGTAGTACACCTCGTCGAAGATCTTGCTGCCGGGAAAGCCGAGCCCGGCCAGTCGCAGGATCGCCCCGACCGCCACCACGAACCCGGTGGCCAGCCACGACATCGGATCCGAGGCCACCGTCGCCAGCCGCGCCCGCACCGCGTCCGGCACCCCGCGGGCCTCGCGCGGCGCGGCCGGCGCCGCGGTGACGACCGCGGGCTCCGCCTCGTCCGGCGGCTGCTTCGTCAGGTCGATCACCGTGGCGGCGGTCTCGGTGCTCACGACAGCGATCGTAGGCTGCTCACATCCGAACCGGCCCCCCGCTGTCCTCAAGGAGCCCATCCGTGCCGCTGATCCTGCTCGGTGCGCCGCTGGGCAACCCCGCCGACGCGTCGCCCCGGCTGCGCGACGTCCTGGCCAGCGCCGACGTGATCGCCGCCGAGGACACCCGGCGCCTGCACCGGCTCGCCGCCGATCTCGACGTCACCGTGGGCGGCCGCGTCGTCTCGTACTTCGCGGGCAACGAGGAGCGCCGCACGCCGGAACTGGTCGAGGCGCTGGCCCGCGGCGAGACCGTCGCCGTGATCACCGACGGCGGGATGCCGTCGGTCTCCGATCCCGGCTTCCGGCTCGTGCGCGCCGCGCTGGCCGAGGGGATCGCGCTGACGAGCGTCCCCGGGCCGAGCGCCGTGACGACGGCGCTCGCGGTGTCCGGCCTGCCGTGCGACCGGTTCTGCTTCGAGGGCTTCCCGCCACGCAAGCCGGGCGAGCGCCGCGCCCGGCTGGCCGACCTCGCCGACGAGCCGCGCACGCTCGTCTTCTTCGAGGCCCCGCACCGGGTCGCCGCCACGCTGGCCGACCTGGTCGCGGCGTTCGGCGCCGACCGCCCGGCGGCGCTCGCCCGCGAGCTGACCAAGACGTTCGAGGAGGTCAGGCGCGGTCCGCTGGGGGAGATCGCGGCGTCCGTCGCCGCGCAGCCGCCGCGGGGCGAGATCACTCTTGTCGTCGGGGGAGCGGTTGCGACGGGCGACGCCGACGTGCCGGCCGGTGACCTCGCCGCTGCCGTGGCGGCCCTGGAGGGGGCGGGAACGCCCCGCAAGGCTGCGATCGCCGCGGTGGCACAGGCCCACGGCATCCCGAAACGCATCGTCTACGCGGCAGTGGTGGCCACCCGCTGAGCCCCTTCCGCGATTTTGAACGTCAGAAGGTCAGCGCCAGCATCGCGGCGAGCAGGGCCAGGGGGCCGGCGAGGCTGATCAACGTCGTCGCTGTCCGGGCCTGCCGGGTGGGTAGCCTGCGCACCCCGGTGGCCCGCACGATCGCCAGCCCGCAGAGCACGATCAACGCGACGCCGAATGCGGCCCGCCCACCGGCGTCGACGTCCACGTACGCGCGCTGCCCCCGGTCGGACGTCATCCGGGCCGGGACCGCCGTGCCGGCCTCCGGCACGTCGCCCATGAGCGGAACTCCGGCGCGGGTGAACCGCGGGTCGGCGGCGCGGAAGGTCCCGACGCACCGGCGGTTCAGGTCGTGGCCGGCGCACCGGGTGACGGTCACCGTGCCGGGCACCGAATGGCTCAGCGCCAGCCACACCGGTTCGGCCGTCACCCAGGCGAGGAACGCCGACAGCAGGGCGAGCAGCAGCAGCGCGACGAGCCCGGACGCGGAGGCCTCGCGGGGGCGGCGGGCCGGCCGCACCGGCGCGGCCGGCGGCCGCATCGGGCGCCGACCGGTGATGGTGACCAGCCCGAGCGCACCGAAGCCGGAGTCGTCCCGGTCCCGGCCGTCCGGGTCCCGGCCGCGATCGTCCCGGTCGCGATCGGCACTCTCGTCGTGCTTCCGGTGCGCCGGCGCCCTGTCCTCGTCCACAGCGGCGGTCCACGACTCCGTCGGCGCTTCCCAGGACGGTTGCTCCGGTGTCGGTGCGGGCCACAGCGGCAGGTCCCGGACCGGCTCAGCATCCGGCTCGAGCTCGCCCAACCAGTGCGGTGTCTCCCCGGTCACGGCCGCACCTCGCTCCGCAGGGCGCAGCGTTGACAGTCCAGCACCCCGACCGGCTCGAACTGCCGTGTTGATCTCCCGATCGGGAGGCTATGAACATCAACCCGGCCCGATGATGTTCGTATCCGCCCGGTCATGAGATCAACTCAGGCCGAGGCTGGTGAGCTCGCACCTCGTTGCGCGAGGTGCGGCCCTGGATTCGCTCGGTCATCAGCCCATTGCACTACAAATGTCCGTTATATGTAGGCGGTTTATCCGCGTGTCGGCCGAACTGGCGGTTCACTACGCTTGTCACCCATGAGTCACGTCCTCGCCGCGGTTGCCTGGCCCTACGCCAACGGCCCGCGCCACATCGGTCATGTGTCCGGCTTCGGGGTCCCGTCCGACGTCTTCAGCCGGTACATGCGCATGGCCGGTCACGACGTGCTCATGGTCTCCGGCACCGACGAGCACGGCACGCCCATCCTCGTGCAGGCGGAAAAGGAAGGGGTCACCCCGCGCGAGCTGGCCGACCGGTACAACCGCATGATCGTCGAAGACCTGCACGCCCTCGGCCTGTCCTACGACCTGTTCACCCGGACGACCACGCGCAACCACGCGGCCGTCGCGCAGGAGCTGTTCCGCACCGTGCACCGCAACGGGTACCTGATCGCCAAGGTGACGCAGGGCGCCATCTCGCCGTCGACCGGGCGCACCCTGCCCGACCGCTACATCGAGGGCACCTGCCCCATCTGCGGGTACGACGGCGCCCGCGGCGACCAGTGCGACAACTGCGGCAACCAGCTCGACCCGATCGACCTGATCAACCCGCGCAGCCGCATCAACGGCGAGACCCCGAAGTTCGTGGAGACCGAGCACTTCTTCCTCGACCTGCCGGCGCTGGCCGACGCGCTGGGGGAGTGGCTGCGCAGCCGCACCGACTGGCGCCCCAACGTGCTGCGGTTCTCGCTGAACCTGCTCGACGACCTCAAGCCGCGGGCGATGACCCGCGACATCGACTGGGGCATCCCGGTGCCGCTGGAAGGGTGGGAGGACAACCCGAACAAGCGCCTCTACGTCTGGTTCGACGCGGTGATCGGGTACCTGTCGGCGTCGGTGGAGTGGGCCCGCCGCACCGGCGACCCCGACGCATGGAAGAGCTGGTGGACGCCCGAGGTGTCGCGCGCCTATTACTTCATGGGCAAGGACAACATCACCTTCCACGCCCAGATCTGGCCGGCCGAACTGCTCGCCTACAACGGCGAGGGGTCCAGGGGCGGCGAGCCGGGTGTGCTGGGCAAGCTGGCGCTGCCGACCGAGGTGGTGTCCAGCGAGTTCCTGACCATGGAGGGCAAGAAGTTCTCGAGCTCCCGCTCGGTGGTCATCTACGTGCGCGACTTCCTGTCCCGCTACGACGCCGACGCGCTGCGCTACTTCATCGCCGTCGCCGGCCCGGAGTCCAACGACACCGACTTCACCTGGGCCGAGTTCCGCCGCCGCAACAACGACGAACTGGTGGCCGGCTGGGGCAACCTGGTCAACCGCGCGGTGTCGATGGCGCACAAGAACTTCGGCGCCATCCCGCCGGCCGGTCCGCTCACCGCCGCCGACGAGGCGCTGCTCGCCACCGTGCGGGGCGGCTTCGCGACGGTGGGCGGGCTGATCGAGCGGCACCGGCAGAAGGCGGCGATCACCGAGGCGATGCGCATCGTCGGCGAGGTGAACAAGTACGTCTCCGATCAGGCGCCGTGGAAGCTCAAGGACGACAGGGACCGGCAGGGCACCGTGCTGCACGTGACGCTGCAGGCCGTCAGCGACTGCAACACCATGCTGACGCCGTTCCTGCCGCACTCCGCGCAGAAGGTGCACGAGCTGCTCGGCGGCAAGGAGGTGCACGCCCCGATGCCGGAGATCCGGGAAGTGTCCGATCTGGACGGTGGGCCCGGCTACCCGATCCTCACCGGCGACTACGCCGTGGGCGCGAAGTGGCTGTCGGTGCCGATCGAGCCCGGACGCGAACTGGCCGCGCCCAAGCCCGTGTTCAAGAAGCTCGACGAGTCCATTGTGGAGGAAGAACTGCGTCGCCTCGGCGGCTGAGGTGTTTCCCATCGACTTCGGGGAGGCCCACCTCGCCGAGGACTGGCGGCGCCCCGGCGCGTGGCTGCTGACCATCGACGGGGTCGCACAGTCCTATGTGGACCTCGCGGACCCGGAGCACCTCGAGTTCGGCTACATGCAGTGCGTGGCGGCGGTCGTCGACGCGGCGGCGCCCGCCGGCCGGCCGCTGCGCGCATTGCATCTCGGCGGCGGCGCCTACACGCTGCCGCGCTATATCGCCGCCGTGCGGTCCGGCTCGCCGCAGGTGGTGATCGAACGCGACGGTGCGCTCGCCGCCGCGGTCGAGCGCGAACTGCCGCTGCCGGCGGGCGCCGGCATCGAGGTCCGGATCGGCGACGCGCGAAGCGCGGTCGAGTCGGCCGTGCCCGGCGGGTACGACCTGGTGGTGGCCGACGTGTACGAGGGTGGCCGGATGGTCGGCAGCGTCGCGACGGCCGAGTTCGCGGCCGCCGTCGCCGAGGCGCTCGCGCCGGGCGGCACCTACGTCGTCAACGTCACCGACCTGCCGCCGCTGGCGTTCTCCCGCCGGCAGGTGGCCACCACGCGCACGGCGTTCCCCGACGTGTGCGTGCTGGCCGACGTGGGTCTGCTGCGCGGGCGGCGCTTCGGCAACCTGGTGCTGGCGGCCCGGCGGCCGCCCGGCGCACTGCCGCTGGCCCGCCTCGCCGGACGCACCGACGCGACGGTGCTGCACGGGGCCGACCTGGACGAGTTCGTCTCCGGCGCCCGTCCGCTGACCGACGCCGAGGTGCATGAGGCCGACCGGGCTGTGTGATCCTTGGTGGCGATGAGCAGGAAGAGTCTCCGGCAGGGCGAGTTCCCGCCGGCCCCCGAACCGCTGGCCGTCGCGGTGCTGGACAGCCACACCCACCTCGACATGGTGCTCGAGGAGTCCCGCGCCGCGCAGGGCGGGCCGGCGACCGTCGCCGACGCGATCGCGTCCGCCCGGGCGGCCGGCGTCGACCGGCTGGTGCAGGTCGGCGTCGACGTGCCGTCGTCGCGGTGGGGGCTGGCCGTGGCGCGCGAGCACGCGGCCGTCGTCGCGACGGTGGCGGTGCACCCGAACGAGGCGCCCCGACTGTCCGATGTGGACGCGGCGCTGGCCGAGATCGACGCGCTGGCCGCCGATCCGCGGGTGCGCGGCGTCGGGGAGACCGGCCTGGACACGTTCCGCACCGGCCCGGACGGCCGCAAGGCGCAGGAGGAGAGCTTCCGCGGGCACATCGAGATCGCCAAGCGGCACGGCAAGGCGCTGGTCGTCCACGACCGCGACGCGCACGCCGACATCCTGCGGGTGCTGGACGAGGCAGGCGCGCCGGACACCGTCGTCATGCACTGCTTCTCCGGCGACGGCGAGTTCGCGGCGGAGTGCGTGCGGCGCGGCTTCGTGCTCAGTTTCGCCGGCACCGTGTCGTTCAAGAGCGCGGCGCCGCTGCGGGTCGCCGCCGGGGTGACCCCGCCGGAGCAGCTGCTCGTCGAGACCGATGCCCCGTTCCTGACCCCGATGCCGTACCGGGGGCGGCCGAACGCGCCGTACCTGATTCCGCTCACGGTGCGGGCGCTGGCCGCGGCCACCGGCGCGGACGTCGACGAGCTGTGCGCGGCCATCTCCGCCACCGGCGAGCGCGTCTTCGGCCCGTGGTGACCGGCCTGCTCGGGCCGGCCGAGATCCGCGCGCTGGCCGCCGGCCTCGGCGTGCGACCGACCAAGACGCTGGGGCAGAACTTCGTCCACGACCCGAACACGGTGCGCCGCATCGTGCGTGCCGCCGAACTCGCGCCCGGCGACGTCGTGCTCGAGGTGGGCCCCGGTCTCGGCTCGCTGACGCTGGCCCTGCTGCCCGCGGCCGCGCACGTGCACGCCGTCGAGATCGACCCCGTCCTCGCCGCGGCGCTGCCGCAGACGGTGGCCGACCGGGCACCGGCGCTGGCCGACCGGTTGACCGTCCACAGTGGAGACGCCACCCGGCTCGCCGCGGCCGACCTGCCGGCACCCGCCCCGACCGCGCTGGTGGCCAACCTGCCGTACAACGTGGCGGTGCCGGTGGTGCTGCACCTGCTGGCCGAGTTGCCGTCGCTCACCGGCGGGCTGGTGATGGTGCAGAAGGAGGTCGCCGACCGGCTCACCGCCGAGCCCGGTGGGAAGAGCTACGGCATCCCGACCGCGAAGCTCGCCTGGTACGCGCGGGCCCGCCCGGCCGGCCGGGTGCCACCGGCCGTGTTCTGGCCGGTGCCCAATGTGGACAGTGGGCTGGTGCGGTTCACCCGCCACGATCCGCCGCCGGGCTCCCGGGAGGAGGCGTTCGCCGTCATCGATGCGGCGTTCGCCCAGCGGCGCAAGACCCTGCGCGCGGCGCTGTCGGGATGGGCCGGCGGCGCGGACCGGGCCGCCGCGGTGTTGACCGCCGCCGGCGTCGACCCCGGCCTGCGGGGCGAGGCGCTGACGATCGAGCAGTTCGCCGCCATCGCACAGGCTGCGATAGACCAGGCCGGGTAGGGTGCAGCCGTGATGCGACGGTGGCGGTCTGGCTCGGCGGTGACACCGACCGCCGCGGCGATCGCGCCGACCTTGCAGTTGTGGTGCCAGAATTCGCAGGCCTTGAGGGCGCTTTGTCACCCACCACAAGTGCAAGATCGCCGCGATCTTGACGGCTACGCCGTGCGGAGCGAGGTGCGGCCGTGACCGAGCCGTGGGACGAAGCTGAGATCGAGCGCCCCCGCCTGGGCCGGGCGGCGCCGGTGCGGGTCCGCGTCCCGGCGAAGATCAACCTGCACCTGCAGGTCGGCGACCTGCGGCCCGACGGCTACCACGAGCTCGCCACCGTCTACCACGCGGTGAGCCTGTTCGACGAGGTGACCGCCCGCCCCGGCGACACGCTCACGCTGACCATGGAGGGTGAGGGCGCCGGGTCGCTGTCGCTCGACGAGTCCAACCTGGTGCTGCGGGCGGCCCGGCTGCTTGCCGTGCACACCGGCCGGCCCGCGCACGCCCGCATCCACCTGCGCAAGCACATCCCGATCGCCGGCGGCCTGGCCGGCGGCAGCGCCGACGCGGCCGCCGCGCTGGTGGCCTGCGACGCGCTGTGGAACACCGGGCTGGCCCGCGACCACCTGGCCGAACTGGCCGCCGAGGTGGGCTCCGACGTGCCGTTCCTCGTGCTCGGCGGCACCGCGCTGGGCACGGGCCGGGGCGAGCGGGTCTCGCCGGTGCTGGCGCCGAACCATACCTGGCACTGGGTGCTCGCCATAGCCGACGACGGCCTCAGCACGCCCGAGGTCTACCGGGAGGTCGACCGCCGGCGCGCGGCCGGACTCGCCGATGCCGTCGCCGGCGAGCCGGACACGCTGCTCGCCGCGCTGCGCCAGCGCGACCCGGAGGTGCTCGCCGCCACGCTCGCCAACGACATGCAGGCCGCCGCGCTCGCGCTGCGCCCGGACCTCGCCGCGACGCTGGCCGCCGGCGAGGACGCCGACGCGCTGGCCGGCATCGTCTCCGGGTCCGGGCCGACGTGCGTGTTCCTGGCCGCCGACGCCCGGCACGCCGCCGCGATCGCCGCGGAGCTGGAGGCGGCCGGCGTGTGCCGGCTCGCCTGCGCGGTCACCGGGCCGGTGCCGGGGGCTCGAGTCGTCTGATGGCGAACGTCGTCAACCTGGACCGGGTGTCCAAGGCGTATCCGAACGCGGTGCTGCTCGACGCCGTCTCGCTCGGCCTCGACGAGGCCGACCGGGTCGGCGTGGTCGGCCTCAACGGCGCCGGCAAGACGACGTTGCTGCGGCTGATCGCCGGCGAGGACAACCCCGACGAGGGCCGCGTCACCCACCGGCGCGACCTGCGCGTGGCCACCCTGCCGCAGGCGCTGGACCTGCCGGCGCAGGCGACGGTGCGCCAGGTGGTGGTCGGCGACGCGTGGCAACCGGCCCGGTTCGCCGCCGAGCACGAGTGGGCCGGCGACGCCGCCGTCCGCACGGTCCTGGACGGCCTGGGCCTGCACCGCCTCGGACTGGACTCCGCGGTCGGCCCGATGTCCGGCGGCGAGCGGCGCCGGGTCGCGCTCGCGGCGCTGCTGGTGCGCGCGTCGGACGTCCTCGTTCTCGACGAACCGACCAACCACCAGGACCTCGCCGGCGTGCGCTGGCTGGCCGACCACCTCGCGCGCCGCCGGGGCGCGCTCGTCGTGGTGACGCACGACCGCTGGTTCCTCGACGCCGTCTGCACCACGACGTGGGAGGTCGGCGGCGGCTCTGCCGGCTCCGCCGGCGCAGTGCGGTCGTACGAGGGCGGCTACGCGGCCTGGGTGCTGGCCCGGGCCGAGCGCGAGCGGGTCGCCGCCACCGTCGAGGCGCGCCGGCAGAACCTGCTGCGCAAGGAGATCGCGTGGCTGCGGCGCGGCCCGCCGGCCCGCACCAGCAAGCCGAAGTTCCGCATCGACGCCGCCAACGCGTTGATCGCCGACGAGCCGCCGCCACGCGATACGGTGTCGCTGCGCTCGCTGTCCTCGGCGCGGCTGGGCAAGCAGGTGTACGAGCTGTCCGGCGTCACCGTGCGGTTCGGCGACCGGGCCGTTCTGTCCACAGTGGACTGGCTGGTCGGCCCGGGCGACCGGGTCGGGCTGCTCGGCGCGAACGGCAGCGGCAAGTCGACGCTGCTGCGCGTGCTCGCCGGCGACCAGCGGCCGACCGAGGGGCGCGTGCGGGTCGGCTCGACGGTCCGCACCGGGTTCCTGTCCCAGGAACTCGGCGAACTGCCGCTCGACGTGCGGGTCCTCGAAGCCGTCGAGGAGGTGGCGCGGCGGGTCACCCTCGGCAAGCGGGAGATCTCCGCGGCGCAGCTGGCCGAGGAGTTCGGCTTCACCGACCGTCGACTGTGGACGGTCGTGGGCGATCTGTCCGGCGGCGAGCGGCGCCGGCTGCAACTGCTGCGGCTGCTCGCCGCCGAGCCGAACGTGCTGCTGCTCGACGAGCCCACCAACGACCTGGACACCGACACGCTGGCCGCGCTGGAGGACCTGCTCGACGCCTGGCCCGGCACGCTGGTGGTGGCGAGCCACGACCGGTACCTGCTGGAGCGGGTCTGCGACCGGATGATCGGCATGTTCGGCGACGGTCGGCTGCGCGACCTGCCCGGCGGCGTCGACGAGTACCTGTCGCTGTTGGCGCCCGCGGACGTCGACGCCGCGCCGGCCGCGCGGACCGCGCGCGCCGATTCCCGGGCCGTTCAGAAGGAACTCGCCCGGCTGGAACGGCTCGTCGAGCGGCTCACCCGGCGCGAGGACGACCTGCACGAACGGCTGGCCGAGCACGCCACCGACTACGAGAAGGTGGCCGCGCTGGACCAGGAACTGCAGGACGTGCGGCGCGAGCGGGAAGCCGCCGAGGAGGCCTGGCTGCTGGCCGCCGAGTGATTGCGCCGCGGGGTGTTTTGCGCCCCCGCGGCGCGCGCCCGCCGCGGGTGCGCAAGAATCAGCCTTATGTACCTGGCACACATCCCGGTCAACCACCACCTGCGCCCGCTGTACCGGGCGCTTGCCGGCCTGTCCGGGGTGTTCCTGGTGGTCCTGGGCATCTACGGCCTCATCGAGACCAGCGGGCACGAGCTGTTCGCCCGGGAGGATCTGCCCACGGTGCTGGGGATGCAGTTCAACCCGTTCGGGGCCGGGATGTTCCTGGTGTTCGGCATCGTCGTGCTCGCGCTGACGGCGCTCGGCCGCAACATCGACCACCTGGGCAACTTCTGGGTGGGCCAGATCCTGGTGCTCATCGCGATGTTCGAGCTGGCGTTCCTGCGCACCGACCTGAACCTGCTCGGCTTCAACATGGCCGCGGTGATCGTCACGATGGTCGTCGGCCTGGTGGTGCTGACGGCGAGCCTGTACCTGAAGGTCGGGCCGGACCGCCCGCACGACGAGCACCACGACGACCGCGACGTGCAGCACCCCCGCGAACGCGTCTGAGGACTAGCGCCGGCGGGTCACGAGCGTCGGCTTCGCCTCGAGGTGGGACAGGCCGTTCCAGGCCAGGTTCACCAGGTGGGCGGCCACCGTCTCCTTGCGTGGCTTGCGCACCTCCAGCCACCACCGGCCGGTCAGCGCGACCATTCCCACCAGCGCCTGCGCGTACAGCTCAGCGAGCTTCGGGTCGTAGCCGCGGGTCTTGAACTCCGCGCCGAGGATGTGCTCAACCTGGTGCGCGATGTCGTTGAGCACGCTGGAGAAGTTGCCGCTCGCCGACATCACCGGTGACTCGCGCACCAGCACCCGGAAGCCGTCGGTCTCGCCCTCGATGTAGTCGAGCAGGGCGAGCGCCGCCTGCTCCAGCAACTCGTGCGGGTGGCCCGCGGTCAGCGCCGTCGTGATGCGGTCGAGCAGGGAGCGCACCTCGCGGTCGACGACGACCGCGTACAGCCCTTCCTTGCCGCCGAAGTGTTCGTACACCACGGGCTTGGACACCTTGGCCCGGGCGGCGACCTCCTCCACCGAGGTGGCGTCGAGCCCCCGCTCCGCGAACAGTTGCCGCCCGATCGCGATCAACTGCTCGCGACGCTGGGCCGACGACATCCGCACCCGGCTGTGCTTCGGTGCGGGCACCGGGGCCGCCGGGGGTGGTACCGGCGGCCTGGGTACGTCGCTGGACTCCGCTGAATAAGCGTCGGTCACTTAGCTATCGTGCCAGTAGCCGCTAGTCGTTTTGCATCCAACCGGTCTGCCTTTGGCCATTTGACCTGGGTGACCCATCCAAACTTCTCGAACAGCCAGATCACGCGGGCATTGATGTCGATCTGACCCTTGTCGACGCCGTGCCGCGCGCAGGTCGGGTCGGCGTGGTGCAGGTTGTGCCAGCTCTCGCCGAACGACAGGATCGCCAGCGGCCAGAAGTTCGACGCCTTGTCGCCCTCGCGCGTCTCGAACGGCCGCTCGCCGTAGACGTGGCACACCGAGTTGATCGACCACGTGATGTGGTGCAGCAGCGCGATCCGCACCAGGCCGGCCCAGAAGAACGCCGACAGCGCGCCCTGCCACGACCAGGTCACCAGGCCGCCGACCAACGCCGGGAACGCGGCCGACGCGGTGACGATCAACGGGAAGAGCCTGTCGACGCGCTGGATGTCCTTGTCGGCGACCAGGTCGGGGGCGAACCGCTCGGGGTTGGACAGGTCACGGTGGAACAGCCAGCCCATGTGGGCGTAGAACAGGCCCTTGGTCAGGCCCCAGACGCTCTCGCCGTAGCGCCACGGCGAGTGCGGGTCGCCCTCCCGGTCGGAGAATGCGTGGTGCCGGCGGTGGTCGGCGACCCACTGCGTCGGTGAGCCCTCGATCGCGAGCGACCCGGCGACGGCGAGGGTCACGCGCAGCCAGCGCGTGGCCTTGAACGAGCCGTGGGTCAGGTACCGGTGGAACCCGGTGCCGATCCCGATTCCGGCGACCACGTAGAAGAACAGGAACATCACCACGTCGATCCAGTTCAGGCCCCACCCCCAGGCCACCGGGACGGCGGCGATCAGGGCGACGAACGGGATGGTCACGAAGGACCAGAGCGCGATGATGATGCCGGTGGGCTGCTTGCCCGTGGTGAGCGGCTTTGGCGCGGCCGGTGGCGGGGTCGACTCGAGTACGGCGGTCACTGGCACCTCGCTCTAGTGTGTTGGCAATTCCGACGGTGCTTCGACGCGGGCCGGCATGGCGGCTTGGCCTGATTCTGCGTCGGGGGTAGGCCTGACTTCGGGTGGATGGCCGGATGTGTGTCTGGGGTTCGCCTGCCGGGTTCGTGCGGCCCGTTGTGCGTGCTGGGGCTGGACCTGTCGCGGCGGCCGTCCCCGTCTGGCCGAGGTCCTGGGCCAATCGGCTACGCCTACGTCACCGTAACCTACGCAACCGTAGCTTCCAAGCGGAGGGGGATGCCAGCTTTCCGTCGTACCCCCGCTTTAGCGTCCCGGCCATGACTCCCGACCGGCTTGCCGCGGCAGTGCGGTTGCGCGTCGTCGACGGTCTGTCGACACGGCAGATCGGCGAGCGGCTCGGCGTACCGCCGCGCACCGTTGCCCGTTGGCTGCACGGACTACCCGTCCCTGCCTGGACCAAACGGCCGAACGCGAAAGATGGCCTGAAGGAGCGGGCCCGGTCGCTGCGGGCCGCCGGCTGGTCGGTGCCGGACCTCGCCCGGGAACTCGGGGTGGCCCGCTCGACGGCGTGGCTGTGGGTGCGCGACCAGCCGCTGGACCCGTCGGCGGAGCGGGTGGTGGCCGGCGCTTCGCGCCGGCGGCAGGCGGTGCGCGAGTTCTGGGACGGGCGCAACGAGGCGACCGACGCCGAACGCCAGGAGGTGCAGGCTTCCGCGGCGGCGCGGGTCGGCGAGCTGAGCGACGCGGAGCTGCTGCGGGCCGGGGCGCTGATCTACTGGTGCGAGGGCGCCAAGGCAAAGCCCTGGTCCGGTCCGGCGGAGCGGGTCGCGTTCATCAACAGCGATCCCGGCTTGATCGCGCTGTTCCTGGCGTTCCTGCTCGCGGCCGGCACGCCCATGGACCGCGTTCGATTCCGCCTGTCGATACACGAGACCGCCGACGTCGATGCGGCGATCCAATGGTGGGCCGAGTTCGTGGGCGTCGATGCCGGGCTGTTCCAGAAGCCGACGCTCAAGCGGCACAAGCCTGCCACGAAGCGGCGCAACACCGGTGAGGGCTACCGCGGCTGCCTGATCGTGAGCGTGCTGAAGAGCCGGCGGTTGTACTGGCTGATCGAGGGGATCGTCATGGCCACCGTCAACAGCGCGCCGGTAAGCGCTTCGACCGCTGAGGGGGAGTTCGATACGCTAACCCGGAACGATCGGCCGTAGTGTAATAGGCAGCACGGCACCCTTTGGAGGTGCTTGTCAAGGTTCGAATCCTTGCGGCCGAGCTTTTACCCTTAGTCCGAATTCTCCGTGAGCCACGTGAGTGGGACTGCGTCACCCGCACCCGAGCCGGTCCGGCTCCGCTGGCTACCATGGCCGGGTCCCTGCTGGCTGATGTCGAGGGAGCGCGCATGCGCACCGTGATCGTTCTTGCCGCGGGCGTTGGTAAGCGGATGAAGTCCGATCTGCCCAAGGTCCTACACCCCGTTCTCGGCCGTACCCTCGTCGGTCACGTGCTGGCCGCCGTCGACTCGGCGCTGCCGGGCTCGCGGGTCCTCGTGGTGATCGGCCGGGGCGCCGAGCGGGTGGCCGAGCACGTGGCCGAGCAGTCCCCGCACGCCAGCACGGTGCTGCAGGCCGAACAGCGCGGCACCGGGCACGCCGTCCGGGTCGCGCTGGACGCCGTTCCCGACGACGACGGCGCCGTCGTGGTGCTCAACGGCGACCTGCCGATGATCAGCCCGGAGACGCTGCGCGCGCTGGTGGCCGGCCACGAGTCGGCCCGGGCCGGCGTCACCCTGCTCACCGCGGAGGTCGCGAACCCCGCCGGCGCCGGTCGCATCGTGCGCACCGCCGACGGAGCGGTCACCCGCATCGTCGAGCAGCGCGACGCCTCGCCGGCCGAGCTCGCGATCAACGAGATCAATGCCGGCGCGTACGCGTTCGACGCCGGCGCGCTGCGGGAGATGCTCGGCAAGATTTCCACGAACAACGACCAGGGTGAGGAGTATCTCACCGACGTGGTCGGGCTCATGGTCGCCGGCGGCTGGCCGGTCCGCGCCCATCTCACCGCCGATCCCGACGAGGCGATGGGCGCCAACGACCGCGTCGAGTTGGCCGCCCTGCGGGCGATCATGCGGGACCGGGTCAACGCTGAGCTCATGCGGGCCGGTGCAGGCATCGTCGACCCGGCGACGACCTGGATCGACGTCACGGCCCACGTCGCGGCCGACGCGGTGATCGAGCCGAACACGCACCTGCGCGGCGCGTCGCGGGTCGAGTCCGGGGCCGTCGTCGGTCCGGACACCAGTCTGATCGACACCCAGGTCGGCGCCGGCGCGACCGTGGTGCGCACGCACGCCGACGGGGCCCGCATCGGCCCCGGTGCGACCGTCGGCCCGTTCGCGTATCTGCGTCCGGGCACCGTGCTGGGGGCGAAGGCCAAGGTCGGCACGTTCGTCGAAACCAAGAACGCCGAGCTGGGCGAGGGCGCCAAGGTGCCGCACCTGTCCTACATCGGCGACGCGACGATCGGTGAGCATTCCAACGTGGGCGCCGCAACGGTTACCGTCAACTATGACGGGGTACGGAAGCATCACACCGTGATCGGGGCCCACGCCCGGACCGGTGCTGACAACATGTTCGTTGCACCGGTCGAGGTGGGCGACGGCGCCTACACGGCGGCCGGCAGCGTGATCGTCAAGGACGTACCACCCGGCGCGCTCGGGGTCGCGCGAGGCCAGCAGCGGAATATCGACGGGTGGGTCGCGCGGCGTCGGCCGGGAACCGCGGCCGCGGAAGCCGCCGAGCAGGCCTTGACGGCGTCGCCGGAGCCGGGCGGAAGCGACGAGGAGCAGGGCTAAGGCATGACGGTGACCGACGTGCCCCGGCAGGATACCGGCATTGGACGGGGAGCGAGCCGATCGATGAGCAGCATCCAGGCCGAGAACCGCAAGTCGTTGATGCTGTTCAGCGGGCGGGCGTTCCCCGAGCTTGCCGAGGAGATCGGTGGCGTGCTCGGCGTCAAGCCGACCCCGATGGACGCGTACGACTTCGCCAACGGCGAGATCTTCGTGCGCTACCGGGAGTCGGTGCGCGGCTGCGACGCGTTCGTCGTCGAGTCGATGTCGCACCCGATCAACAAGTGGATGATGGAATCTCTGATCATGGTCGACGCGCTGAAGCGCGGCTCGGCCAAGCGGATCACCGTCGTCCTGCCGTTCTACCCGTACGCCCGGCAGGACAAGAAGCACAAGGGCCGCGAGCCGATCTCGGCGCGGCTGATGGCCGACCTGTACAAGACCGCCGGCGCCGACCGCATCCTCACCGTCGACCTGCACACCGCGCAGGTGCAGGGGTTCTTCGACGGCCCGGTCGACCACCTGTTCGCAATGAACCTGCTGGCCGAGTACGTCGAGGAGAAGTGGGGTGACCGGCCGATCACGGTGGTGGCGCCGGACTCCGGCCGCGTGCGGGTCGCCGAGCGGTGGACCGACCGGCTGGGCGGCTGCCCGCTGGCGTTCATCCACAAGACCCGCGACCCGACGAAGCCCAACCAGATCGTCGCCAACCGGGTGGTCGGCGACGTCGAGGGTCGGGTCTGCATCGTGGTCGACGACATGATCGACACGGGTGGCACGATCGTGCGGGCGGCCGAGATAATGTTCGACGAGGGCGCCGCCGACGTCGTCGTGGCCGCCACTCACGCCATCCTCAGCGATCCGGCCACGGAACGGCTGCACAACAGCAAGGTCAGCGAGGTGGTCGTGACCAACACGCTGCCGCTGCCGGCGCAGAAGCGCCTCGACAAGATCACCGTGCTGTCGATCGCCCCGCTGCTCGCGCGCGCGATCCGGGAGGTCTTCGACGACGGTTCGGTGACGACGCTCTTCGGTGGCCTCTCCTGACTCCGGCGTCCGAATCGTTCAAGACCATCGGTGCCGCCGGCGCCTAGCGTGAGGCCCATGGCACCTACCTTCGATGTGATCGGCCTCGTCGTCGCCGACATGGGCAAAGCACTCGCCTTCTACCGCCGGCTCGGCCTGTCCATACCGGCCGAGGCCGACGCCGAACCGCACGTCGAGGCGCGCCTGCCGGGCGGGTTGCGCATCGCGTGGGACACGATCGACACGATCCGCAGCTTCTGGCCGGAGTGGACGCCGCCGACCGGCGACGGCCGGGTCGGCCTCGCCTTCGCCTGCGAATCGCCGGCCGAGGTCGACCGCGTGCACGCCGACCTCGTGCAGGCCGGCTACGAGAGCATCCACGCGCCCTTCGACGCGTTCTGGGGGCAGCGCTACGCGACGGTGCGCGATCCGGACGGCAACGCCGTCGACATGTTCGCGGCTGTCGACTAGGCAGCGCGCAACGCGGTGAACGGGACGCCGGCCAGTTCGCGCACGTCGCGGGCGAGATGGGCCTGGTCGGCGTACCCGGCCGCGGCCGCCGCTGCCGCGCCGGTGGCCGACACGGGCACGGCGAGCGCCCGCTGCAGCCGCCGGATGCGCCCCAGCGTCTTGGCGCCGTAGCCGAAGGCGGCGAGGCTGCGTCGGTGCAGTTGCCGCTCGCTCAACCCGAGCAGCGCGGCGATCTCCCCGACGCCGCGGCCGGCGTCCAGCGCGCGCACCACAGCGGTCATCATCGGGTCCGGTTCGTGCTCGGCGAGCCGGGCCAGCACCACGTCTTCCAGCCCGGCAGCGCCGGTCGCGGCCACCGCGTCGGCAGCCCGCCGCGCCAGGGCCGGCCGCCAGACGTCGCCGAGCGGGATCCGCTGGCCGACGAGCCGGTCGGCGGGCTCCCCGAGGATCGCCGGCCCCATCCCGGGTGGCAACCGCAGCCCCACGTACGAGGCGCCGGGCGCGCTGCGGGTGACGAACGCGTGCCGGTCCGGGCCCGCGACCATCAGCGCGCCGTCGCGCCAGATCAGGTCGACGCAGCCGTCCGGCAGCACGCGCAGCGTTCTCGGCTCGGTGAGGCGGCGCCGCCACAGCACGGCGCCGAGCACCCGCGACTCCCGTTCGCGGTAGGGAACGTCGAGCGGGTCTGGCAGGTGCGGCCGGTCCGGCACCCGATCAGCATCGACGATGCGCCGGCGCATCCACAAACCGTTCGGTCACCCGGAAACCGTGCGGCCACCCGGAAACCGTGCGGCCACCCGGAAACCGTGCGGTCACCCGGCCCCGATTCCGTGCCGGCCCACGGCTCGGGTAAGCTTGTGCGGTTGCCACGGCGAGGGTGCCCCGTGGGCCGGATGCGATCCGGCGGCCGGCACCGTGATCGACGCGGTGCTCCCGGGCGAAGCCCCGCACGCACCCCCCGCCCGAGCACCGCCGACTACTCGAACCATCGAATACTGCAACAGGAGTCTTCCCGTGTCCGAGGTAAAGATCAGCGCCGAGGTTCGTACCGAGTTCGGCAAGGGTGGTGCCCGCCGGACCCGCCGGGCCGGTCTCGTGCCCGCGGTGCTGTACGGCCACGGCGAGAAGCCCCGTCATATCGCGCTGCCGGCCCGCGAGTTCGCCGCCGCCATCCGCCACGGCGGCATGACGCAGGCGTTCGCCATCGAGATCAGCGACGGCTCGTCCGCGCTGGCGCTGCCGAAGGCGATCCAGCGCGACCCGATCCGCGACACCTTCGACCACGTCGACCTGCTGATCGTCCGCCGCGGCGAGAAGGTCACCGTCGACATCCCGGTGCAGCTCACCGGCGAGCCGGCCCGCAACACCCTGGTGATAACCGAGAACGACAGGCTGTCGGTCCTGGCCGACGCCACGCGCCTGCCCGACCGTCTCGAGGTCTCCATCGAGGGCCTCGAAGCCGGCAGCCGGGTCAGCGCGGCCGACGTCACGCTGCCGGAGGGCGTCGAACTGGCGGCCGACCCGGAAACGGTGGTGGCCATGGTCGCCGCCGCGCCCACCGAGGAGCAGATGGCGGGCGAGACCGCCGAGGCGGCGGAGGAGCCGGCCGAGGGCGCCGAGGAGGCCGCGGCGCCGGAGGCCGCCACCGCGGAAGCCTGAAAACTCGACTGACGCGGAGCCTGCGCCCACCTACAAAGGAGGCGCAGGCTTTCCGCTATCCGAAGGGAACCCTCCGATGACGCCCGATGCGCCGTGGCTGGTGATCGGCCTCGGCAATCCGGGCCCGGAGTACGTCCGCCACCGGCACAACGTCGGGTTTCTCGTCGCCGAGTTGCTGGCCGGCCGGATGCGCGCCTCGTTCTCCCGACACCGCAAGGCGATGGCGCTGGCGGCCGAGGGCCGGCTGACGCTCGGCGGGCCGCGGGTCGTCCTGGCCAAGCCGCTGACCTACATGAACCTGGCCGGCGGCGCCGCGGCCGGGCTGGCGAACTTCTACAAGGTGCCGGTCGAGCAGATCGTCGCCGTCCACGACGAACTGGACCTGCCGTTCGGCACGCTGCGGCTGAAGCGTGGGGGCGGCGAGGGCGGCCACAACGGGCTGCGGTCGATGTCCAAGTCCCTGGGCAGCCGCGACTACCTGCGGGTGCGCTTCGGCATCGGCCGGCCACCGGGGCGGCAGGATCCGGCCGACTTCGTGCTCTCCGACTTCTCCGCGGCCGAGCGCAAGGAACTCGACTTCCTCGTCGACAGGGCCGCGGACGCGGTCGAGGCCGTCGTGGTCAGCGGCCTGGAGCCGGCGCAGAACGTCTACCACGCAAGCTGACCGCCCCATGATCGCGTTGATCTTGCACTTGTGGTGCCAGGATTCGTAGTCATTCGCGCGTATTTGTAAGGCACCACAACTGCAAGATCGACGCATTCTGGCGTGACGCTCCCCGGCGCCCTGGCGTTGTACCCATGTACGCACCTTATGTCCAATAGGTGCCGCACGGGTGCGACCAGGGGAGGCGGAGTGGCGGTTGAGGCCGGGCGGGACGAGAGGTCCCTCCGCCGGCCCTCGCCCGGGGGCCGCCGCGCGGGCGCCGCGGGCGGGGGTCCTGCCTCGCGGTCCAGCTCCTGCCCGCCGCCGGCCGCCGCCGCGGAGAGCGGCCGGGCGAGCGCCGCGGAGGACGGTCGTCCGGGCGACGGCGGCGCGACCGGCGAGCACCGCACCGCCGCCATCCACCGGCCGGCGATGCGCCCGGGCGACGCTGACCGCCGCGAGGCCCGCGCGCCGAGCAGCCGCGACGCGGGCAGCCGCGACGCGGGCAGCCGCGACGCGGGCAGCCGCGACG
>Ga0111538_10004687_pt1 | contig 18897 bp, 17 predicted proteins | sample SoiMethybrSBSTD1_FD_79669 | JGI IMG/M metagenome (GOLD analysis project Ga0111538, IMG submission 79669) | Bulk soil microbial communities from a Populus tree surrounding site in Tennessee, USA - Soil MetaG P. TD hybrid SBSTD1 (version 2)... | ecosystem: Environmental > Terrestrial > Soil >...
AGGCCAAGCTCCCCGAGATCGTCGAGTGGCGGCTGGCCGAGCTCGACGGCAACCGCGGACAGCTCGGCCGCCCGGTGGAGGACCTCCACGAGGACTTCCACGACTTCGATCCGACCGGCCGCCGCGGCCAGCCGCGCCGGCGATCCCGCCGCCCGCGCGGCACCCGCGACCCGGGCTGAGACGTAACTCGCTGATTTCCCCACCCGCCCGCGCCGAGCGGCGTCACGGGGCTCGGCCCCTGCGTTTTCCGGTGACACATTGGGCCGACCCCGGTGTTCAACCGGGCGTACTCGATCGAGCTCGCTGTGCCCGTCGATGCCAAGCAGCTCTACTGCGCGTATGGACCCATGGTGCTGCGGCGCTGCAGCCAGCTCCTGGGCGACGAGCAGGCGGCGCGCGACGTCATGCACGATGTGTTCGTCCAGGTGCTGTTGCGCGCCGGCGAGCTGACCGACCAGGCACCCTCCTCCCTCCTGTTTCGCATCGCGACCAACCTCTGCCTCAACCGTATGCGCTCCTCGCGACGCCACCCCGAGACCATCGACTCCGATCTCCTCATGGACATCGCCGTGACCAGCGACCCGGCGGCGCGCAGCCTGGCGCGCTCCACCCTCGACCTCCTGTTCCGCCACGAGCCCGACGGCACCGCCCTGTGCGCGGTGCTGCACCTCTACGACAAGATGACTCTGGAAGAGGTGGCCGAGGAGGTCGGCCTGTCGGTGTCCGGGGTCAGAAAGCGCCTGCGCAAGCTGCGGGCGAAACTCCACCACCAGGAGGCCGTTCGTGACGACGCTGCCTGATTGGCTGGTCGAGCGCGCCGCCCGGGGCGAGGTGCCGGCGGCGAGCCGCCGCCGCATCGACGAGGCCGACCCGGCCGTGCTGGCGGCTGCCATCGAGCGGCTGCGCGAGCGCGACGCCGCCGAGCTCCGCGCCCACCCGGCCGGGCCGGCCCTGGCCGACATCGAGCGGGCGGTGGCGCGCGAGCGGGCGCGCCGTGCGACCCGGCGGCGAGGCGCCCAGGCCGGGTTCCTGGCAGTGGCCGGCGCCGCGGTGGTGGTAGTCCTGGTCATCGGCCGGAGCGGCGGACCGCGCGGCGCGCCGGACGCCGAGAACCCGGCGGCGGGCGAGACCAGCCAGCCGGAGCGCGAGACCACGCGGGTCAAGGGCGATCTCCGGCTCATCGCCTACCGCAAGGCAGGCGACAAGGCCGAGCGCCTGGCCGAGGGCGCCGCGGTCCGCCCGGGAGACCTCCTCCAGCTGCGCTACAACGGCGGCGGCCGGCGCCACGGCCTCATCGCGTCCATCGACGGGGCCGGGGCGGTGACCCTGCACTTCCCCGACTCGCCGGAGGCGCCGACCGCGCTGGGCGACAAGACGACCGACCTGCCGCACGCCTATGCCCTCGACGACGCGCCCCGGTTCGAGCGCTTCTTCTTCATCGCCGCCGACCAGCCGATCGACGTGGCGCGCACGCTCACTGCCCTGCGCGCCCTCGCCGCCCGACCCGACAGCGAGCGCGCCGCGCTCGACCTGCCGCCCCGCTTCCGCCAGTTCTCGCTGCTCCTCCACAAGGCCCCGCCCCGATGAACCTCATGAGACTCTCCTGCCTCCTCGTCCTCGCCTCGGCCTCCCTGGCCATCAGCGCACCGCCGGCTGCCGCGACGACCGGCGGCGGCGACAAGCTGCGCCGCTACGCCGTCATCATCGGCGCCAACAACGGCGGCGCCGGGCGCGAGACCCTGCGCTACGCCGCCAGCGACGCCGAGGCGGTCGCCCGCGTGCTGAGCGAGCTCGGCGGCGTGCGCCGCAGCGACGCCCTCCTGATCCGCGAGCCGGACGGCCGCCAGCTCGATCGCACCTTCGCCCGCGTCTCGCAGCGGATCAAGAGCGAGCGGGTGCGCGGCCAGCGCGTCGAGCTCCTGGTCTATTACTCCGGCCACTCCGACGAGGAGGGCATCCTCCTGGGCGACAGCCGCTACAGCTACGGCAAGCTGCGCCGCACCATCGAAGCGGTCCCGGCCGACGTGCGCATCGCCATCGTCGACAGCTGCGCCTCGGGCAGCTTCACCCGCATCAAGGGCGGCACCCGCAAGCCCGCCTTCCTGCAGGACGAGTCGAACAAGGTGCGCGGCCACGCCTTCCTGTCGTCGAGCTCGGCCGACGAGAACGCGCAGGAGTCGGACCGCATCCGCGCCTCCTTCTTCACCCACTTCCTGGTCGCCGGCCTGCGCGGCGCCGGCGATCGCGACCGGGACAGCGTGGTCACGCTGACCGAGGCGTACCAGTACGCCTACGAGCAGACGGTCGGCCGCACGCAGAACACCACGCACGGGGCGCAACATCCGGCCTACGACATGCACCTGTCGGGCGCCGGCAACATCGTCATCACCGACCTCAGGAGCACCGAGTCGGTCCTGGTCCTGCCGGCCGAGCTGAGCGGCCGGGTGACGATCACCGACGAGAACCAGCGCGTGGTGGTCGAGGTCACCAAGGCGGCCGGCGAGCCGCTCAGCCTGGCGCTGCCCGGCGACACCTATACCGTCCACATCGTCCACGGCAAGCGCGGGTTCGTCGCCACCGTCACCCTGAAGTCGGCCGGCCAGGTGGTCCTCGATCGCGGCGACCTGGTGGCGGTCGCCCCGGAGTCGACCGTCTCGCGCGGCGCCGGCGGCGATGACGACGACGACGACGACGACGACGACAAGGACGACGACATCGACGACGGCGACCAGCGCAACCCGGCCGGCTACCTCGAGCGCGTGCGGGTCAGCTTCGGCGGCGGCCTCCGGGTCGAGCTGCCGACCAGCGAGGAAAACCCGATCGACGCCATCGCCATGCTCGGCGGGGTTGCCCGCGACGTCGATGGCCCCGAGCTGGTCGGCATGGCCACCAGCGGCGAGCTCCTGGTCGGCTGGGCCTTCGGCGAGGACGACGGCTTCGCCTACGACCTCAGCCTCGGCCTCGGCCCCGGCCTCATGCTGTCGGACGACTTCCAGATCGGCGCGACCATCGGCTTCGGACTCGGCGGCATCACCGGCGACAACCTCGACTTCGCCTGGAAGGCGCCGACCGAGCTGTTCGCCATCCTGCACCTGGCCCCCACGCTGCGCGCGGTCGGCTACGTCACCCAGACCTGGCTCCTCAAGAGCGAGGCGCGGCAGGATGGATCGGAGACGGCGCGCTGGGGCGACCAGGCCGAGGCGGGCGTCGGCCTGCGCCTCACCGGCCCCCACAAGGGGTTCCTCTACGGCAGCGTGCGCGAGATGTCGGGTGAGCGCTACTGGGGGCTCGGCCTTGGCGCCGTCCTGTAGAGCCACGTTGTGTGCCAGCGTGCGGCCCGCATCATCCCGGCCGCTTGACACCGAGTCCGGGGAATCGGTTACCGGAACCGCGGCGGTTGTTCGCAACTTCGTGCCGGGGGATCATGCCGGCATGGGAATCATCGCACTCTGTCTGCTCGGACTCTTCGCCGGTGCCCTCGCCAAGTGGCTGCTGCCGGGCAAGGACCCGGGCGGCTTCTTCCTCACCATGCTGCTCGGCATCGGCGGCTCGTTCCTCGGCGGCTTCGTCGCCAAGCAGATCTGGCACATCGACATCCAGGAGCACTTCTTCGACACCCGCACCTGGGTATCCGCCATCGGCGGCGCGATCATCATCCTGATCGGCTACCGGCTGGTGAGGCGGGTCGCCAAGTAGGAACTGGTCAGTCGCCGCGGGCGCCCTGGGCGACCCAGCGGATCACGGTGAGCCGCTCCTCGTCGGTCATGCTGGTGCGGTTGGCAAACGGCATCGTGTGACTCTCGACCCGGACCCGGATGCGCGCGGCGGCGGCGCGCATCTGGGCCGGCTTGTCGAACATCACGCCGTTCGGCGCGACCCGGAACAGCTCGTCGGACGGCGTGGCGCTGTGGCAGGCGACGCAGCGCAGCGCGATGATCGCCTGCGCCGACTGGAACGAGACCGGCGGTCCGGCGCGCAGCTCGGCGTCGTCCATGTGCGAATGCGACGGCTGGGCGGCGAGGAAGAGGGCGCCGGCCACGCTGGCGACCACGGTGGCGGCGATCGCCGGGCGCCAGGCGCGGAAGCTGAAGCGGATGTTCATGAGGTGGCGCACCAGCGCGCCGCCCACCATGAGCACGCACAGGATGAGCCAGTTGAGGCGGTGGCCGTAGACCGACGGGAAGTGGTTGCTCACCATGAGGAAGATGAGCGGGAAGGTCATGTAGTTGTTGTGGATGGATCGCTGCTTGGCCTTGAGCGACAGCGCGCGATCCTGCGGCCGTCCCTCGCGGGTGGCGGCGACCAGCTCGACCTGTGACGGGATGATGACCATCCAGACGTTGCCGGTCATCAGCGTGCCGAGCAGGACGCCGACGTGGATGAAGGCGGCGCGCGGCGTCATCACCTGCGTGAGGCCGAACGAGATGGCGACCAGGACGGCGAACGAGATGGCGCCGGCCACCAGCGGCGTGCGCTTGAGCGGCGAGCGCCAGAGGAGATCGTAGAAGACCCAGCCGCCGATGAGAGTGCCGACCGCCGCGGTCACCGCGGTCGAGTAGCTGGCGTGGCCGGCGCCCGGCTCGACCAGCCAGGCGCTCTCGCCCAGGTAATAGACGACGACGAGGAGCAGGATGCCGGAGGCCCAGGTGGACAGGTTCTGCCACATGAACCAGTGCACCTTGGCCGGCATCTGGTGCGGCTCGAGCAGCTTCTTCTCGACGTCGTAGAAGGCGCCGGAGTGGAGCAGCCAGATCCGCCCGTCGGCCTCCGGCCGCTCCTTCACCAGATTCCGGTCGAGCCAGTTGTAGAGCAGCGAGTTGCCGATCCACATGATCCCGGCGATGACGTGGAACCAGCGGAGCAGGAGATCGAGGATGTCGGTGGTGGTCATCGCGGGGCACCGGAGGGCGGTGTCGGTTGCCAGCGCGCCCCTTGCGGCGGCTTGCCGGGCAGGTTCTGGTCGCGGATGGTGAGGATGAAGGCGGCCACCTGCTTGCACATGCCGCGGCCGAGCTCGCCGCCCCACGGCGGCATGCCGCGCGCGTTGCGCCCCTCGACGATGGTGGCGTAGATGTCGACCGGCGAGCCGCCGCCGATCCAGAAGGGATCGGTCAGGTTGGGGCCGACGTTGCCCTCGCCGCGAGCGCCGTGGCAGCGGGTGCAGTTCTTCTCGAACGCCGCCGCTCCGGCGCGGACCGCCAGCTTGTCGCCGGCCAGCCCGGTCAGCATCTCGCCGGTGACCAGGTCGCCGGTGTCGAGCGCGGCGGCGCGCTCGGCCAGGTAGCGGTCGAGCGGGCCAGGGACGACGTGGAAGGCGGCGCTCGCCAGCCAGATGCCGGCCGCCAGCACCACCGACGCCCAGAACAACCACAGCCACCAGGTGGGCAGGCGATTGTCGGCCTGCGGGATGCCGCCGGTCGTCTGGACGATCTCTCCCTGGATCGGATCGGTGGTCACGGGCTCTGCCCCAGGCGCTGGAGGTAGGCGACCAGCGCCACCATCTTGCTGCCCTGCGGCGCCCCCGACTCGCGCGCGATGGCCGCCGCCTGGGCGGACGGGGCGAGCACGAGCCGCTGGTCGAGCAGGTGGCGGTAGCTCGGCATGCGCGAGGCGAAGGCCACCTGGCGCGGATCGACCAGGTGGCGGACGTGCCAGGCGCCGTCGTGGCGGCCGCCGATACGCGCCAGGTCGGGGCCGATCCGGCGCGAGCCCCACAGCGGGGGAACCTCGCCCGCCGAGTCGGCGGCGGTCGACACCTCGCCGTAGCGGGACACCTCCCACAGGAAGGGCCGGATCATCTGCGTGTGGCACGCGGCGCAGCCCTCGGCGATGTAGACCCGGCGTCCGGCCGCCTCGAGCTCGCTGTAGGGACGCCCGCTCGGCTCGGGCTCGCTCGCCATCACCGGCGCCAGCTCGGCGGCCACGCCGCACACGACGGCCGCGGCGACCAGGACGGTGAAGACCAGGCCGCTCGCCTCGAGGCGCTGGTGCCAGGACGGTGCGCCGCGATCGCCGAGCGCGCTGGCCGCCGCCCCGGCGAGACCCAGGAGGAGCGCGACCATGAGCAGGCCGACCGACGCGAGCGCGTTGGTGGTGCCGGCCGCGACCACCAGCAGGATGACCAGCGCGGCGATCACCACCGGCCGGCCGGCCAGGAGCGATAGCACAGGCTCGGGGCGGGCGCGCTCGGCCACTTCCGCCTCCTCGTCCACCGGGCGGCCGCGCCGGATGGTGAGCATCAGGTTGGCCACCATCACCAGGAAGCCGGCCAGGTAGAGGCCGCCGCCCAGCGCGCGCCCCCAGTAGGGCAGATCGAGGGCGACCGCGGTCTCGATGAAGCTGTAGCTCAGGCGGCCCGCGGCGTCCTCGGCCCGCCACATGACGCCCTGGGTGGCGCCGGCGATCCACATCGAGCTGACGTAGAGGAGGAGCCCGACGGTCGCCAGGTAGAAGTGGGCGCCGGCGGCGGCGCGCGAGCGGAGCTCGACGCCCCAGAGGCGCGGCACCAGCCAGTAGAGCAACGCCGCCGCCATGAAGCCGTCCCAGCCGAGCGCGCCGAGGTGGACGTGGCCGACGATCCAGTCGCTGTACTGGGTCAGGCCGGAGAAGGCGTGGGTGGAGAGCACCGGCGCCTCGAGCGCGGCGATGGCCTGGAAGAAGAGCGCGGCCGCGATGAACTTCAGCACCGGATCGCTGCGCAGGCGCGCCCCGGTGCCGCGCAGGGTGAGCATGCCGTTCAGCACGCCGGCCAGGGTGGGCGCGAGGAGCAGGAGACCGGCGGCGACCGCCAGCGTCTGCGCCCAGTCGGGCAGCGCGGTGTCGAGCAGCTGCTGCGGCGCCGCCCAGCCGTAGAGCAGGACGAGCGCCCAGAAGTGGAGGATGGCGATCCGGTAGGAGTGGAGCGGCCGGGCGGCGGCGCGCGGCGCCAGGTCGTACATGATGCCGATGACCGGCATGGTCAGGAAGAAGGCGACCGCCACCTGCGCGTACCAGCTCTCGAGCATCGCGCCGGACAGCCCGCCGAAAAGCGGGACGCTGGCGAGCGGACCGACCGGCAGGGCCAGGCCGTTCGCGATGGTGAGCGCGGGGACCGCCACGGTGGTGGCGATGTAGAACCAGATCGAGACGTAGAGGCGCGGCTCGGCGCGCCGGCTGACCATGGTGAAGAAGTTGATGGCGAAGAAGAGCCAGGCGAGCGCGACGGCCAGGTCGATCGGCCACTCCGCCTCGGCGAGCTCGAGGCCCTGCGAGTGGCCGAGCGGCACGGTCAGGGCGGCGGCCGCGGCGGCGAGCTGCCACAGCCAGAAGTGGGCGGCGGCCAGGCGGGGCAGCGGCAGCCGGACCGCCAGGAGCCGCTGGCTCGAGTGATACATGCCGGCGAAGACGAGGTTGCCGATGACAGCGAAGACCACTGCCCCGGTGTGGACCGGGCGCAGGCGGCCGAACGCGAGGTAGGGCGGCAGGTCGAGGGGCAGGGCCAGCTCGAGCGCGAGCAAGAGCCCGACCGATAAGCCGAAGACGCCCCACACCATCGACGCGATCGCGAACTGCCGCGCGATGCGATCGCTGTAGGCCAGGCGCACGGGCCGAGTCTATCAGCACGTACTGTCGCCCTTGCACCGTGTATCACGATGTGATACACGCGTATCACACATGAAGAAGAACCCCGTCGCGCCCCCACCACCGCCGCCGGTGGAAGAGCCCAAGGAGCGGGTGCTGCACACGCGGATCCCCGAATCGCTCGACGAGGCGATCCGCGCGCGCGCCGCCGGCCTCGGCATGTCGGTGTCGAACCTGGTCAGGAACGTGCTCGCCAACGCGCTCGAGGTGGTCGAGGCAGCCGCGGGTCTCACTCCGTCGCGGCCTCCAGTTCCGCCCGGGCCGCGCGCGGTCGCCGCCTCCGTCGCCGTGCTCGGCTGGCAGGAGATGGTGCTGGCGCGCAACGCGGTCTGCGACCGCTGCAACGACATCCTGCCGCGCGGCGCGAAGGCGGCCATCGCCATCGTCGATCCCGAGGGCGCCGCGCCGCGCCCCATCCGCTGTCTCCCCTGCCTCGAGGAGCTGCCCCGTGAATGAAAATGAAAATGGGAATGACACCGGACGAGACCCGCGCGACATCGCGGCCCGCATCCTGCGCGGCTGGTCCGCCGGCGTGAAGGAGAGCCTCGACAAGCTGGTCCAGGACCTGCGCGCCGACGGCGGCGCGCTCCGCCGCGAGGGCGAGGACCTCGGCCGCGCGCTGGCCGGCCGGCTCACCCCCATCGTGCAGGCGGCGCGGTCGACCCCGCGGGCCGCCCGCATCGCCGGCGAGGCCGCCCGGATGCTCGGTTCCTACCGCTGGCACGCCCTCCTCGCCCGCCAGCTCAGCCCCGCGACCGCCGCCGCCGAGCGCGAGGCGGTGGATCGCCGCTCGGCCGAGCGCATGGCGCGCCTGTGCCTCGAGCTGCGCGGCGCCATGCTCAAGATCGGCCAGTTCGCCTCGACCCGCCGCGATCTCCTGCCCGCCGCCTGGACCGAGGAGCTGTCGCGACTACAAGACGCGGTGCCGCCGGTGGCGTTCGACGCGATCCGAGCCCGGGTCGAGGCCGAGCTGGGCGCCCCGCTCGCCGAGCTCTTCGCCTCGTTCGAGGAGCAGCCCATCGCCGCCGCCTCGCTGGCCCAGGTGCACGGCGCGGTGCTGCACGACGGCACCCGGGTCGCGGTCAAGGTGCAGGTGCCCGGCGTCGAGGAGCTGGTCGACGGGGATCTCCACCTCCTGTCGCTCCTCGCCGGCGTCTTCGACGATCTCGCCGGCGGCCTCGACATCGTGTCGATCGCCCGCGAGGTGTCCCGCTCGGTGCGCGAGGAGCTCGACTACACGCTCGAGGCAGAGCGCACGCGGCGGATGGCGGCCGACCTGGCCTGCGATCCGGCGGTGCACGTGCCGCGCGTCATCGACCAGCTGTCGAGCGCGCGCGTCCTGGTCCTCGAGCGCATCGACGGCGAGCGGCTCACCGAGAACCTCGAGCGGTCCGGCGCCGGCGAGCGCGCCGCGGTGCTCGGCGCCATGGTGCGCACCTACGCCCGCCAGATCCTCGCGCTCGGCCGCTTCCAGGCCGACCCGCACCCGGGCAACTTCCTGGTCGAGCCGGGCGGCCGCGTCGCGCTGCTCGACTTCGGCGCCATCGCGACCCTGTCCGAGGAGGAGCGCCGCGGCTACGCCGCGCTGGTCGGCGCCATGGCCGCGCGCGATCGCGAGAGCGCGGTCTTCATCCTGGCCAGCCTCGGCTTCGAGGTCCGCGCCGGCGATCCCGCCCACCTCTTCGAGATGACCGATCTGATTCTCGACGCCTTCCGCCCCGACCCCGACCGGCCGCTCGCCTCCATCGATCCGCGCGAGTCGTTCGACCGGGCGCTCGCGCTGGCACGCGCCACCTCGATCCGGATCCCGCACCACTTCGTCCTGCTCGGCCGCGCCCTCGCCGCGCTGGCGGGGCTGCTGCTGGCCTACCGGCCCGACCTGGATCTGTTCTCGCTGGTCGCTCCGCACCTGGCGGATTTCGCGGCTGTAGCTGGGACTGATGGGTCCAGTGGCTAGTCGACTGGCCAGGTTCGCCCGACCCCGGCGGGGTCTGCGGACTGGATGCAACAGGCGCAAGTCATCGTGAGCACGCCCACGATTTCGCAGTGCGCCGTGGAATGTGACTTGCAGCCTGTGTCCCTCGGCGCGCCTTTCGGGCGCGTGGAGGAGCTCAGGAATGACCAGGCTCGCCCCTGCATCTCTCGTCGGATTGCTCGCCGCCGCCGCCTGCACGGGCACCATCACGGACGGCCGGGGGGGAGACTCCAACGACCAGACGCCGCCGGTCATCGAGGTGACCAGCCCGGCGCGCGGCACCGTGACGGAGGACTCGAGCGTGGTCCTGGCCGGCAGCGTCACCGACACCCAGTCGGCCGTCAGCCTGAAGGTCAACGGCGAGGCCGTGCCGGTCAACCCGGACGGTAGCTTCTCGACCACCATCCAGGTCGGCGAAGGCATCACGCTGTTCGACACCATCGCCACCGACGCCGCCGGCAACGAGGCGAACGACGCGCGCGCGGTGCTGGCCGGTCAGCTGGTGCCGCAGGAGACGCCGGTCGCCGAGGGCGTGGTCGCCAACCTCTCCGGCGAGGCGATGAAGGGCCTCGGCTCGCTGGTCTCGAACCTGGCCAACAACACCGACTTCACCGCGCTGGCCACCTCGCTCAACCCGGTGGTGGACGCCGGCGGCGGCGGCTGCAACAGCGCGCGCGTCTACGTCAACTCGGTCGGTCACAGCGGCATCGAGGTCGGCGTCAACCCGGTCACCGGCGGCGTCGGCGCGGCGGTGACCATGCGCTCGCTGGTCGTGCAGGGCTCGGTCAGCTTCCGCGCGCTCTGCATCGGCGGCTCGGCGAGCTGGACCATCACGGCCGACGACTACGACGTCGGCGGCACCATCCAGCCGACCCTGTCGGCCGGCACCATCAACATCGCGCTGGCCGGCGTCACCTCCGAGTTCCGCGGCTTCAACCTCGACGTCAACAACATCCCCGGCTTCATCGAGAACATCTTCGAGGACGACGTGCGCGACAAGCTCGCGCAGATCCTCCGCGACAAGGTGAACGAGATGGTGCCGCCGCTGACCACCGCCTTCCTCGCCGAGTTCCTGGCCGGCGCCTGGGACGTCTCGTTCCTGGGGCAGACCGTGAGCCTGTCGGTGACGCCGAGCGCGATGAACTGGACCGAGCAGGGCGGAACCATCGTGCTCGACACCGGCGCCTCGGTCCTCGGGGTGGAGGGCGCCAACTACCTGTCGAGCCCGCGGCCGCGGCCGAGCGAGGCCGACATGGCGTCCACCGGACTGCGCATCGGCCTGGCCGACGACGTCTTGAACCAGCTCCTGGCGGGGATCTGGGCCTCCGGCGCGCTCGAGGGCGCCATGGTGCCGGGCGACTCCGCCGCGATCGGCGCCGCTCTCGGCGGCGACGTCGCCAGCGCGACCATGACGCTGATGCTGCCGCCGGTGGCCAACTTCGACACCACGACCGGCACCTCGCGCATCACCATCGGCGACATGGTGGTGACCGCGGTCGATCCGGCCGGCGCGACGCTGGCCTCGTTCGTGGTCTCCGCCGACATCGACCTGGCGGTCGAGACCACCTCCGACGGGCGGGTGAAGGTCGTGACCCGCACGCCGCGCATCCTGGGCCAGGTGCTGGAGCAGGCCCCCACCCTCCTGGTCCCGCTCGACAAGCTGAAGGTAGCGGCCATCTCCGAGCTGGCGATCAAGACCATGTCGCTCCAGGCCGATTCGCTGCTCGAGAATTTGCCGGTGCCCGGCCTGGCCGACGCCACCATCATGGCGCCCACCTTCCAGCCGGTCATGGGCTACATGCTGATGGGCGGGAACATCGAGTTCGCCCCGCCGGCCGTGCCCTGACGGTGACGCTCGCCGTTTGCAGCTAGAGCCTCTGCCCCCGCAGGCGACCACCATCCGGCCGCGTGATGCCGTATAGTTGCGCGCGCACGGAGCCTGGTCCCCAGGTTGCTCTTCGTGCGGGGGAACGACGTTGCTGCGCGCCGGGCACATCGGGGGAGTGATCGCACTCGCGGCCTTCTTGGCGAGCGACGCCGGCGCCAGCCCATCCGCCGGCGACGGCCCCGAGCCGGCGACCCGCCGGGCACGCCCGGTCGCCTCCAAGGGCGGGACGGCCGACGGCCGCGCCCCGGTCCGGCGCGTTCGCGATGATCTGGAATGGCGCGCCAGCGAGGGGACGCTGAGCGGCAAGATCATCTACCTGTCGGCCGGCCACGGCTGGACCTACGTGAACGGCGGCTGGCACACGCAGCGCGGAAACACCAACGATCTGGTCGAGGACTTCATCACCACCGAGGGCGTGGCGCAGTACCTGGTGCCCTACCTGCGCAACATGGGCGCCTACGTGGTGCCGATCCGCGAATCGGATCTCAACCCGAACATGGTCGCGGTCGACGACGGCGACGCGGTGCTGGAGGGAGTTGAGGCGAGCTCCGACGGCACCGGGTGGGCGCCCTTCACGCCGCCCATCGACGCCGCGCTGTTGCCGTTCGAGCGCGGCACCGCCTCGAAGATGACGGCGACCGAAGGCGACAGCGGGCGGGCGGTGTTCCCCTTCGCGGTGCCCGAGTCGGGCAACTACAACGTCTATGTCGCCTACGTCCAGGGGGCCGACCGGGCGCCCGACGCCCACGTGATCGTGCGGCACGGCGGCGGCGAGTCACACCTCAGGGTCGACCAGCGGAGGCACGGGGCGACCTGGGTTCTCATCGGGCGCTGGTGGTTCGACGCCGACGCGCCCATCGAGGAGTCGTCGGTCGTCTTCGCCAGCGACAGCAGCTCGCCCGGGTCGATCGTCTCGTTCGACGCGGTGCGGGTCGGCGGCGGCATGGCGGTCCACGACGTCGGCGGCGGCAGCAACGAGCGGCCGATGTTCGAGCAGTCGTCGCGCTACTCGACGCAGCTGCTCGGCGCGCCGACCGACGTCTACCGCTACTTCGACGGCGACGAGGGGGACGACGTGGTGGCGCGCCCGCGCTTCACCGACTGGGACCACGAGCAGGGCGAGGACGCGGTGTACCTCGCCTGGCACACCAACGCGCCCAACCCGGGGCGCGGGACGTCGTCACACACCTACGGCACGCAATACCCCTGCTGCGGCCCGCTGTCCGACTTCGTCGGGGTGCCCGGGTCGCTCGAGCTGCAGGCCGCCGTGCACGGCGAGGTCATCGACGACCTGCGAGCCGACTGGAGCGCCGACTGGCAGGACCGCGGCCGGTCGACCGCCGACTTCGGCGAGCTCCGGCCGCTGCACAACGACGAGGTGCCGGGCGTTCTGGTCGAGCTGGCCTTCCACGACACGCCGGCCGACGCCGACGCGCTGCGCGATCCGCGCTTCCGCCGTATCGCAGCGCGCGCCATGGCGCAGGGAGTCGCCCGCTACTTCGCCGAGAAGGACGGGCGCGCCCTGGTCTTGCCGCCCGAGCCGCCGCGCGCGGTGCGAGTGGAGAACGACGGCGCCGGCGGGCTGCGGGTGTCGTGGCGGCCGCCCGCCGCCGACCCGGCCGGCGGCGACGCGCCGGACGGCTACCGGGTGTACGTGAGCCGGAATGGCTACGCCTTCGACGACGGGGTCGCGGTCGCCGACGAGACCGCGGCGCTGGGTGGGCTCGAGGCGGGCGACGTCCGGTACGTGCGGGTGGCGGCGACGAACGCCGGCGGCGAGTCCTTGCCCTCCGAGGTGGTGGGGGCCCGGGTGGCGACCGGGGGAGCGGCGCCGGTCCTGGTGGTGGCCGGCTTCGACCGGCTCGACGGCGATCTCCTGCCCAGGAGCGAGCTGTCGCGCTTCGGGCTGGGCAGCGTGGATCGGATGTTTCTGGCACAGATCAACGACGCCAGCTACGCGGCCCGCCACAGCGCCGCCCTCGCCAGCGCCGGCTACAGCTTCGACGGCGCCAGCGACGAGGCGGTCGAGGAAGGCGACCTCGACCTCGCCCGCTACACCGCCATCGACTGGTTCACCGGCGAGGACTCGGTCGGCGACGACCCGCTGCCGGCCGCCTCGCGCGAGCTCATCGCCCGCTTCCTGATGGGCGGCGGCCGGCTGATGCTGTCCGGTTCCGAGCTGGTCTGGGCGCTGGCCGACCAGGGCGACGCCGACGACACGGCCTTCGCTCGCGACGTCCTCAGGGTCGGGCTGAGCGCCGACGACGCCGAGACCTACCAGGTGATGCCGCTCGACGGGCCGTTCGGCGAGCTGGCGCCCTTCGCCTTCGACGACAGCGGGCCGGGCGGCTACGACGCCGAGTTCCCCGACGTCCTGGCGCCGGGCGGCGAGGGGGCGGCGGCGGTCCTCGCCTACCAGGGCGGTCAGACGGCGGCCATCGCCTGGGGCGTGGACGCCGAGGGAAGCCGCGGCCTCGTCCTCGGCTTCCCGTTCGAGGTGGTGGCCGGAGCCGAGTCGCGCAGCGCGCTCATGGGCGCGGCGATGCAGATGTTCGGCGTCGCCGAGGAACCGGCGGGCCCCGACGACGGCGACGACGACGGCGACGACGGGGCTGACGAGCCCGGCTTCACGGGCGGCTGCGGCTGCCAGGGGGGCGGCGGCGGGGCGGATGGCTGGTGGACGGCTGTCTTCCTGCTCGCGCTCGGGTTTATGCTGCGCGCATGTCGATCGTCTTCTACGCCGGCTCGGGGTCGACCCCGAGCTGGAAGGTCTGGCTGAGCCTCGAGCACAAGCAGCTGCCGTACGAGCTCAAGCTGCTGTCCTTCTCGGCGGGTGAGACCAGGGCGCCCGCCTTTCTCGCGGTGAACCCGCGCGGCCGGGTGCCGACCCTGGTCGACGGGGACTTCGCGCTGTGGGAATCGACCGCCATCATCGAGTACCTCGAGGACCGCTACCCGGAGCGGCCGATCCTGCCGCGCGATGCGCGCGAGCGGGGGCGCGTGCGCCGCATCATGATGGAGGCCGACTTCGAGCTCGACGCGGCGATGGACGAGATGGCGCGCGCCACCTTCCGGGCGCCGGGCGGCGCTCGCGATGCAGCGCTGCTCGAGCGCGGGCGGACCGCCGCGCTGGCGTTCATCGCTCGCCTCGAGGATGACGTGCGCGGCCCGTTCGTCGCCGGCGCCGAGCCGGGCATGGCCGACTTCACCATCTATCCGATGCTGGCGATGATCCGGCGCACCGCGGCGCGGTTCGAGGCCGGGCAGATTCCCTTCGGCCCGCAGGTGGCGGCCTGGATGCAGCAGGTCGAAGCCCTGCCCTATTTCGAGCGCACCTATCCGCCGCACTGGCGCAGCTGACAGGTCGAGCGGCCGCGATGGTCGACCGCGTGATCCTGGTTCCGCGCTGGAGCGGCCGGGCGGACAGCGACTTCTATCCCTGGCTGGCGCGCCGGCTGCGCGAGCTCGGCTGGCGCGGCGAGGTGGAGACGGCCGGTCTGCGGCCTCCTGACGCACCGGAGGTGTCGGCCACGGTGGCCGGCGTGCGCGGGCGTCTGGGATCGGCGGCGCGGGCGGCGCGCACCGTGCTGGTCGGTCACAGTGTCGGCGCGCAGGCAGCCATGCGCGCTCTGGCCGAAGAGGGCGCCCCCGTGGCCGGGCTGCTGCTGGTGGCCGGCTGGTGGACGGTCGATCGACCGTGGCCGGCCATCCAGATGTGGATGGACGCCCCGTTCGACTGGGCACAGACCCGCGCGCGGGCCGCCCGGCGCCTGGTCCTGGTGTCGACCGACGACCCCTTCACCTCCGATGCGGCCCGGACGCGGCGCCTGTTCGAGGAACGGCTCGCCGCCGAGGTGCGGGTGCACGATGGCGCCGCCCACTTCAACAAGGCCGAGGAGCCGGCGGTCCTGGCGGCGCTGTCGGCGCTGCTCGGCCTCAGCTGATCTGCGCCGCTGCGGACCGGAGCGCGCCGGCCGGATCGTCCGTGATCGGCGCGCCGTGGGCGACCAGCAGCCGCCGGAGACCGGGCTGGGTCGCCAGTCGCTCGAACTCGGCGGCCAGCGCCCGCTTGTCCTTGATGAAGAACCAGCGAACGATGCGCGGGACCGCCACCTTGCCGGTCGGGCCCAGGGCGAACCCGCGCAATCCGCCCAGCTTCGGCACATTGAAGATGGCGTCGGTCAGGACCAGCGTGGTGTCGTCGCCGGAGCGGACCTCGAGCAGGTTCTCGGCCGGGGCCCCGGGGAGCGCGCGAAAGGAGGCCGTGTCATCGAGCTTCATCTCCTCGCTCGCGACCTCGACCGGCACCACCTGCTCGACTCTCTTGCGCGACGCTTTCGGAGCAACGACGACCATTTTCGAGTAACGCTGCTTCCATATTGCGGCGTCCTGTCGGTGGAAGCCGTTGGGCACAAACAGGATTGCCGGCGTGCCCCATGCCTCGATCTCGCCCATCTCCTGCTCGCCGAGCGCGATGGCGTTGTGAACCACGATCCGCCCGTCCGCGAGCCGAACCAGCACCATCTGCCGCTGGATGCGGCCGCTCGGCATCGTGCCGCTGACCCTCCACAGGTTGTCGGCCAGCTTCTCGATCGGCTTGTGCGGGAGGACGGTCCAGGTGTCGAAGGCCTTGGCCATGGCCGAGCATGATACCCGCTCTTCTCCCGGTTGAAGTTTCTTCCGTCCCGGTGTTACGGTCCGTTCGCCGGCGGGTGGGACTGTCGGCCCAGCGAGGGGGAACCGATGCTGAGCGTACTTCGCAACGCGATCTGTTTTGGTGCTGGGCTCGTGCTCGCGGTCGGATGCGGCGGCGCGCTCGACCGCGAATCCGATAGCGAAGGAGGCGACGAGGCAGGCGCGCCGGATGCCGGTGGTGGCGGCGGTGGCGGCGGCGGCGCCACCGAGCGCTGCAACCGCATGGACCTCGTCTTCGTCGTCGACGACTCCGGCTCGATGGCGCAGGAGCAGGACAACCTGGTCGCCAACTTCCCGGGCTTCATCTCGGTCATCGACGGCTACCAGACCGAGAGCGGCGACCCGCTCGACTACCGGATCGCGGTCACCACCAGCGGTCGCGATCTCGACTACACGATCGATCCGCCGGAGGTGTGCGTCCCCGGCATCGGGTGTGCCGATCCGCCGGGCTTGCCCTCCTCGGAGAATGGCGACAACGGGGCGTTCAAGCAGAAGTGCGACATGTCGCGCCGCTGGATCGAGCGCGGCGACGCCGACGTCTCGCACACTTTCTCGTGCGCCGCCAAGGTCGGGACCGGCGGCCCGAGCATCGAGATGCCGCTCTACACGACCGAGCTCGCGCTCGGCGAGCGGGTGAGCGACGGCACCAACGCGGGCTTCCTGCGCGAGGACGCGCTGCTCGCGCTCGTCATCCTGAGCGACGAGGACGACTGCTCGCGCACCGACAACGACTTCACGGTGGAGACCGACTCCTGCCACCCGGAGTGGCCGGAGAACGTGCCGATCGATCACTTCACCAACTACCTCGACACCATCAAGGGCGACCGCGGTCGCTGGGCGGCGGCCGTCATCGCCGGTCCCGGTCCGGGTGCCTGCCACTCCGACGACTTCGGCGACGCCATCAACGCCCGGCGCCTGCAGCAGTTCGTCGCCGATACCGGCGAAAACGCGGTCTTCAGCTCGATCTGCCAGGGCGACCTGTCGGGAGCGCTGAACGACGCGCTCGACACCTTCTCGGCCGCCTGCGAGGCCTTCCCGCCGGTCGACTGACCCGCGCCGGCGGGCCATGCTGGGCGGAGGTCGTCATGCACCTCCGCCCCTGCCCCGCCGCCGCCGCCGCCCGCCTCGCGCTCGCCTGCTGCGTCGCGCTCACGGCCGCGTGCGGGGACGACGACGGGGCGCCGCCCGAAGTCGCCGACGCCACCGCCGCGATCGGCGACTTCGAGAGCTTCCGCCGCTCCTTCGCCGCCGGCCCCTGCCCCAACGAGATGGACTGCTCCGGGTTCATCGAGCTCAGAGCCGACCACACGCTCCTGGTCGACCGCGACAACGAGCTCCCCGTCGTCGTCCACGAGGCCGAGGTCACCGACGACGAGCTCCTCTCCGCCGTCGCCGTCCTGACCGACCGCGACCTCGTCGCGCTGCTCGATCTCGCCGGACCGCCCTGCGCTCCTCCGACCGACATCTTCGAACAGATGGTCCTGGTCGCCGGCGGCGACGAGCACTCCAACTCCACGACCCTGTGCGACGACTCCCCGCTGGTCGCCGCCCGCGCCTCCCTCGGCGACCTGGCTGCCACCCACGTCCCCTAGCCTGGCCGAGCCACCGCGCCGGCGTGGTCCACCACCCGACCCAAGGCGCCCGACTCGAGCAGACCGCGATGCTCCTCCGTGAGCGGCCGCTTCTGACCCACGACCGGATCCACGGCCACGTAGACCGTGTCGGCCATCGCGAGCACCACGCCGTCCGCCAGCCGGCGAAACACCGTCGCGAGCGTGAAGGAAGTCGTCCCCACCTTCAGCGTCCGGACCTCGGCATCGATGACGTCATCGAACCGGCCCGGCTCCTTCCACTCGATGAGCTGCCGGACCAGGCGGATGTGCAACCCCACCTCTCCGGGCTCGGCGACCCCGAGCAGCGCCCGCAAGTACTCGGTGCAGGCGATGTCGATGAAGTCGCCCCACCTGGCGTTGAACACGATGTGCTGCGCGTCGCACTCCCCGTACCTCACCCGGAACAGGAACCGGAACGGCGCCAGCTCCATCACCCCGCCGCTCGCCCCACCGCTCGCCCCACCGCTCACCGCGCCGCTCGCCCCGCCGCTCGCCGCGCCGCCCTCGTCCGTCTCCGCCGCCATCGCCGCGCTAGCCTCGCCCGAAACCACCCCTTTGCGCCATCGCGCTTGACCCCCACCCTCGCCGTGCCCATAGTTTCATTTCGCCGGCTTGGCTCGACGCCGGCTCGTTCTATGACAAGGGGGCGAAACGGTTTCGACGGGATCGAAGATGCTGAGGCTGCGAGTCGTGGCGCCCATGGCCACGTAAAAATGGGCACAACCGCAACTGCGAACGACAACGCTGTTGCTCTCGCTGCGTAACTAAAAACTGCGCAACGACGGAGAAAGGACGCTTCCGCCTGGAGCGACCCGATCCGCCAAACAATCAGGCTAGCCCGCGCGCAACGACCATCGGCGCAGCGGGCGAAACTCAGGATGGACTAGCAACGGAGGCAGGCCGCCCACCGCCGGCCCCCCGAGCGAAATACCAAACGGTGCGGCTACACCCGTAGACGCCTCTTCGGACGCTTTCTCGGACCCGGGTTCGACTCCCGGCGCCTCCACTCTTTTGCCAATAGATCTAACCGTTCACGAAGCGGCGCCCGGGGATTGTTGCAGCACAGGAGGACACGGCCGGCCAGTCTCTGGGCCCCGGATGTTCAG